>Ga0182024_10009539_pt1 | contig 20047 bp, 22 predicted proteins | sample P32metaG_FD_120480 | JGI IMG/M metagenome (GOLD analysis project Ga0182024, IMG submission 120480) | Permafrost microbial communities from Stordalen Mire, Sweden - P3-2 metaG (Illumina Assembly) | ecosystem: Environmental > Terrestrial > Soil > Wetlands > Permafrost | place: Sweden: Stordalen... | reverse complement strand
TCGACGCGATCTCTGAATTGAAGGCGCACGTGAAGATGAAGGAGGACGGCTTGGCGCACTGCCCTCGCGTCACTCCGTACTATGCATTCAGGATTGCCTACGAGAAGGACCTAAGTGTGATCAGGGCGGTGCAGTTTGACGCGAGCCAGAAGGACTGCGTCGCGTCTCAATCCGAGATCATCGCACAAGCTGACGAGACCTGGCGTCAGGTGAACGGGATTACCATCGACACTTTAAATTCGATCGGGCGCGTTGTCGTTCATCTGGGCACCATGCCTGGGAGACGTGAACTGCTGCTGGCGTCTTCGGGGTTTTTGGCCGGTCCCAATCAGGAACTGAAGGACAAGATTATAGACCGGGCGCTGCGATCCGACGTCGTGATTAACGCTCTCGATGCGAAGGGGATCTATAGCGAGGCTCAGCCGGGCGTGCGGCCTCACGATCAAGGGTTTACGGAATCGCTGTCTGGGTCCACGGCGGCTGCGAATCAGTGGATCAGATTCGAGACACTGGAGATGCCGTTGCGCCTCCAGGCTCTGAGTGAGCCGATGGGAACGCTTGCCGATGGCACGGGCGGCGTGTTCTTTCACAACAACAACGATCTTAATGCCGGCTTTCGCGAAGCAGGGGGCGAACCGGCGGTCACCTACCGGTTCAGTTTCCGGCCGGAGGGCTCGGCGCCGGATGGGGGTTATCACAAATTGAAGGTGAGCCTGGTTCATTCGAAGAATTATTCCGTGCAGACGCGGCCGGGATATTTCGCGCCCAATGAAAAGGCTCCCGAGAGCTTGCAGTCGAAGATCGACAGAGAAATCCTGGCGCGGGACACGGTGGAGGAGTTTCCGATGGGGATCGTCGTACAAGGGGACAAAGCCGCGCTCTCCGTGGTGGTGAGTTTCGATATTTCAAAGTTCAAATTCGCGAAGAAGGGCGAGCTGCAGGTGCAGAGGATTATTTTCACGACGGCTCTGATCGACGGGCAAGGGAGGGTGGCGGCGGCGAAGGAAGGACAGATGGATTTGACGTTGACAGAGGCCGCGTACAAGCGGCTGGCCTCCGCGCCGTTGAAGGCGACGATTACTTTGTCGGCTCCGGCGGGAGTCTATACGTTGCGCGAGGTGGCGGAGGAGTCGGTGGAGGGGAAGATCGCTTGTTCTTCGCATTCGATTGAGATTAAGTGAAGCATCGGACAGAGGGCAGGTTGGGAACCTGCCCCACTGCTTAGGCGGGGCGGGGGAGTTTTTGGGTGGCGAAACCTACGATCACGCCCAGGATGCTGCCGGGGAGCATGATTTCGAAATAGTACTTGCCTTGCATGGCGGCGACGCCATAGCTGAGGGCCATGCCGACGATCAGGCCGGCCAGGATTCCGAGGGCGATGTTATTGACTTTTCTAGCGAAGAAGCCGGCGGCTAGTCCGGTCAGGAGTCCCTTGAAGCAGGATCCGACTACAATTCCCGCTAAACCGGCGCGCGCCTCCGGAGTAAACCAGGCGGTGAGGCCGTCGAAGATGCCGAGGATCGCGCCGAGAGCCAGGCCGATGACTACCTTATTTTTCATGATGTTGTATCCTTTCGAGAATACTATTAACCGGACCTCCGGATTCCATTATTAGGACTTCACAGCAATTCTTCGAGGTGATACACTTAGGGTGGCGTTTGATTGTCCCGCAAGCTCTGGCTCATGATGTCCCCGCCTCCGTTTGTCGCCGCTTTCAACCCATTAGGAGAAGAAGATCTTGAAGAACATATTCGTAGGGAACTTGGATTTTGGCGCGACGGAGGATACGGTTCGCTCGTTATTTGAAGCGTATGGTACCGTGGAGCGCGTGAGCCTGATGACGGACCGGGAGACGGGACGTTCGCGGGGATTTGCATTCGTCGAAATGACGGACACGGAAGAGGCGGATCGGGCAATTACGGCGTTGAATGGCGCGAATGTCGGCGGGCGCGCTTTGAATGTCAATGAAGCTCGGCCGAAGCCGGCGGGTGGTGGCGGTGGTCGTGGACCGGGTGGCGGTGGAGGTTTTGGCGGGGGCGGTGGACGTGGGAGCGGCGGGCCTCGCCAGCGGCGGGAACCGCGCTGGTAGCTTCGCGCATCTAATCAAGTGAAGTGCCCGCAAATTGGAGCGCGGTATTAGAATTATCGCGTTAGCGGCCGCGCCCATTTGCGGGGTAAAATGTAGTTTCTGAATTATACGGCCAGCTGATGAAGCTGGCTGAAGAAAATCAGGGGAGAATCTTATGGCCGGACGTTCGCATTCAACATTCAAGAAACGCCAGAAAGAACTCGCCCGCGTTGAAAAACAACGCGACAAGGCCGAGAAGCGACAACAGGCGGGCACCAAGGAAATATCGGGTGGACCGGAGATCATGTCGCTGGAAGAAGCAAGGGCATTGCGTTTCCAGGACACGCCCTTCGAGGACGCAGTCCCCGATGTGGTACAGCCGTAACAGAATTTCGTGTCAGGGTTCTTCTAACTGGAGACAGTTGGAAGATGCAGAAGAAAATACAAATAGCGATTTCTTTTTTCCTGCTGGGTGTGTGTGTTCCGGCGCTGATGCTGGCGCAGGGACCACCGCCTACGCTGGGGCCCGGGGAACTGGATAACCTTGTCCAAAGGATTGCCCTTTATCCGGACGCGATCCTCGCCAACATTCTGACTGCGGCCACCTATCCGGACCAGATTCCGGAGGCCGACCAATGGGCGGATCAGCACGCGGGGCTTCATGGCGATGCGCTGGCGCACGCGATCGGCGAGGATCATCTTCCATGGGACCCGAGCGTCCAGGCGCTGCTTCCTTTCCCGCAGGTGCTGGAGATGATGGCTCGCGATCCGAGCTGGACGCAGAAGCTCGGCGATGCGGTGCTATCGCAGCGCGGTGAGGTGATGGACGCGGTGCAGAGGATGCGGCATGCAGCGGAGCGCTACGGGTATCTGCAAACCAACGCCTATTACAGCGTAGTGAACGCGGGCGGGTTCATTGAGATTAACCCAATCAATCCTGGCGTATTTGTCGTGCCGACCTATGACCCGGGAATTGTGTTCGTGGCGCCTCGGCCGGGAATCGCGGTGCGGGCGGCGATCTCGTTCGGGCCTCGGATCAGCCTGGGTGTCGCATTTGCGCAATGGGGCTGGGGACCGGGCGCGTACGCGCGGTTCAACTGGGGTGGGCACGGGTGGTTCGTGAACAATCACGAGTGGGGGCGGAGCTGGGTGAACCGGAGGGAGTATGTGCATCCCTGGTCGGTACCTCATTATGAGAGGGCGGGCCGGATAGAGAGCCACAAGGTGCCGGCGGCGCGGAGGCCGGAGGAGCGGCGGCGGAGGCCGTAAGGAGACGGTCGGCGGGCCGGGATTTCTGGGTGTTTGAGAAGCAGGCAGATCGATGAGTGGCTGTGCGGCGGTCCATGTTGGATTCGGTTGAAGAGCCGGCAGGTTGATGAGAAAGTCCTCACAGGCTGAAGCCTGTGCCACCAAGTGCCGTTAACTGGCTGATAATTGGTGGCACAGACTTTAGTCTGTGTTTTGGCGGGTGTAGAATTCGGGTATGCGCGCCGCCGTCTTCGTAATGTGCTTGACGAATGGTCTCATCGCTCAGGAGCTTCCGAAGAGAAACCCTAACTATCTTCCGCCGGCGATGCGCGCTGCGAGCGATCCGCTTCGTGTCGACCCCGCGCATTACAGCGTCGAAAGCGAGACAGATGGGATGCTCGCGTTGCGGCTCAAGCTGGGGCCGGACGAGACTGCGCCGACGGCGTTCATTCAGGACGCCCTGATGGTCTGCTTAAACGAATGTCATGTCCGGCTAACGCAGCCCAAGTTTGCAACCCTAAAAAACGGAGCGACGGAGCCGGAGTACTCGGGTCGCCAGACGATGGACATTCACATGGAAGGAGGGACCACACGTTTGATCGGGGCTGGAATGCGATCGATCGCGAATCTGAGCACTCACCCGGTGGAGATGCTGTTCATCGAGCGCAAGGAATTGGGGTCAGATTTGAAATAGTGGTGCGGATAAGAGGACTTGAACCTCCACTCCCTTGCGAGAATTGCGGTCTTGTCTGAACGAGGGTCATAATGGCTGCTGGCCGATCCGCAAGAGAAACGCGTTGACGGTCTCCCACGGCAATCGAGTTCCACGCAGGCGCAGGGATACAAAGCAGTCCCGAAGAGCAGTCGAAGAGAGCAGATCCAGTTCATGAAACCGCTGAAGAACCCATAGGGTTCCATGAAATTCCAGGTCATCGCGCCCGGCTAGTTCTCGGCCCCAGGGATCGTCCACGATCACGATTGCACCAAACTGGGATGCCTGCACGACCGCCTCAACTTCGCCGCGATCTTGCGCACGTTGCCGGGTGCGTTCTGCGAGAAGGAAATCGACGGTGCCCTGTTCATAACCGTCGCAACGCTGGAAGAAGGCGTAAGTTTCAAAGAGGCCTTGCAATCGATCTTTAGTTGCTCGCCTTTTGAAAAGATCCTCTCGCACTGCTTTGGGCACGAGGACGATTGAGAAAAGAAGACTGAGCTGGGGCACCAGGTCAAGATGATCGAGGGCAATGACACAGGAGCTGTCGATCGTACAGCGGCGCGCCCTCATGCGGATCAGGGTCGTTCGGCGGGGGCCAGGATTAGCAGGCCTAGTGCGAGCGTGCCCAAAGCCAATAAGGCGTTTTTCGCGCTCTGCTGTGCATCGATGGTTTTGAGATATTGCACTATGCCCACCTCTGCTTCACCCGGATTGCCTGGGTCGATCACAACAAGGTTCGATTTAAAGTATGGTTGAAGCTCCGGTGCGGAGGCTGGGTATGTCATTACGATCATGTTCTTGTGAACAGCGATGCCAGCGTTGAGTTCCTGACGGCATGCCTCCGTCAGACCAGCCCCGACGACGCCCAAGACGACGTCCGCCTCATTCAGCTTCGTGCCAGCCTCCGGATCAAGAAGAGGGGTGACGCCTTGGCGAGTGAATGCCGGTGGCACGTATACCGTCAGGCCATTCACTGCCCCCAGGGCCTGGAGACGGAGAGCCGTGACCTGATCGCTGGCGTCGCCATATGATATGAATACCTTCATTTCGTCCCGCTCCCCTCGATTCTAAGCCCTTATGGAGCGAGACTGCACGCTTTTGCGATCCTGTCGGCGTCTGAACAGCGAAGGACGGCTCGGGTCCGGGCGCACCAAACGCCTTACTTTCCCGCATGAAACCAACACAGAACTAAATCTGATTTTGTGGTGCGGATAAGAGGACTTGAACCTCCACTCCCTTGCGAGAACGTGGACCTGAACCACGCGCGTCTGCCAATTCCGCCATATCCGCTTGAGATGACTTTTTCATTATAACGTGGCAGAACGCAGTTCGAGAATCAGACGCATGACCAGCCCTTCGATCTGTTCGGCGACGGTTTTGTAGACTTGCTCCGTTTGGCCGATCGGATCGCGGACGGCCCAATCGCGCACGGTCGCTCCGGGGGCGAGAGGAAGTTTTTCGCCGCTCATATTGACGATCACGTCGAACTGCTCCCGCATGAGAATTTCCATTCCTTTGGGGAACTGGTCGCCGATTTGGATGTTGCGGTCGGCGAGCACCTGCTTGGTGAGAGGCTGGACGATCGATGCGGGACTGAGGCCTGCGCTCGCGGCGATTAGAATGTCGCCTCCGTAGGCGCGGGCGAATCCTTCGGCCATCTGGCTGCGGCAGGAGTTGCCGATGCATACGAACAGCACTCGCTTCTTGGTTCGCTGAATCGTGGGGGATCGGCGCTCGGGCTGCGCGCTCGCGATCGGAGAATCGGTTAGGCGCGGGCCTCCCATTCGATGGCGGCCGCCTCGGTATCCGCCCAGCTTGCTCATAACGCAGTCTTGTACCAGTCGAGCGTTTTGCGCAGCCCGTCTTCTATGGAGAATTGCGGCGCGTGTCCTAACTCGGCTGCCGCCCGAGTGGTGTCGGCCATCGAGTGGCGCACGTCGCCTGCGCGCGGCGGACCAAACTCCGAGGCGATCTCCACGCCTTCCATTTTTTGAAGCATCGACCAGATCTGATTCAACGTGTAACGGCCGCCGTTGCCGGCGTTGAACATCTTTCCCGCGACGCCTTCGGCATGGGCGGCTTTCAAGCACAACGCGGCGACGTCCTCCACATAGGTGAAGTCGCGCGATTGTTCGCCGTCGCCGAAAATGGTCGGGTGGGTGCGCGCGATCAGGTGCTTCATGAAGAGGCTGAGGATGCCGGAGTAGGCGCTCGATGGGTCCTGGCGCGGACCGTAGACATTGAAGAATCGCAGCGCGACGGTTTCGAGGCCGAAACAGGATGTGTAGACCGACGCGTAGAGCTCGCCCACATATTTCTGCACCGCGTACGGCGATTTGGGTTTCGCAGGCATAGTCTCGATTTTCGGCAGCGTCTCGCTGTCGCCATAAGCGGAGGACGATGCGGCGTAAACCAGGCGGCGCACTTTGCCGTGCGCGGCGGCGTTGAAAACTTCAAACGTACCGTCGATATTCACTTCGTGCGATGGCCGCGGCTCGTCGATGGACCTGGGCACGGAAGGAATCGCGGCGAGGTGAAACACGGTGTCGGCGCCGGCGATCACGGGGGCAATCGCGGCGCCGTCGCGAATGTCGACGATGTGCAGCTCGATGCGATCGCGAACTTCCGCCAGGTTTTTTTCGTGGCCGCTGAGCAGGTTGTCGATCACGGCGACTTGGCCGCCGGCGTTCAGTAACGTTCTGACCAGCGCCGAACCGATGAAGCCGGCTCCGCCCGTCACGACATATTTCTTCATTCTTATTTAGCCATCTCTGTGTTCAAATAGTCGATCGATTCGCGCGCGATTTTTTCCGCGCCGAATGAAAAATCAAAAGCCTCAAGGGATACCCATCCGTTGTAGCCGAGGTGCTGCAGCGTTTTCAATACCGGCTTGAAATCGTAGTCGCCCATGCCCGGATGCCTGCCGTCCATCTCGTTCACGTGCACGTGGCGGATGACGTCGAAATATTTTTCGACGAGTGCCGAGTGCGGTTCCGTTTCATCCACGGCGTTATGAGTATCGAACATGGTCTGGATCGCGGTGCTACCGATCTGGCTCACGATCGACGCGGCTTCGGCGAGCGTGTTGACGACGTTCGCCTGCGCGATGGGCAGCGCTTCGACGAGAATCGTCACGCCGCGTTGTTCGGCTTGCCCGGCTACGCTCGACAGCCCGTCGACGTAGCGCGAGGTTGCCTCGGGGACTGTCGAGCCGTCGACCGTCGACCGCTGCACCGGCGAGCCGAAGACCATCACGCCATTTGGACCGAGGTCGGAGCACAAATCGATCAGGTCGCGAATGTGCTGCCAGCTTCTGTCCCGCAAAGCTTGATCGGGTGTGGTGACGTGCAGGCCTTTGGGAGACACCATCAGCCAGTGGAGGCCGACGAAGGCGAGGCCTTCGGACTTGAGTATATCGCTCAAGTCAGCGCGTTGTTGAGGCGAAATATCGGAGGGGCTTTCGGCAAGCGTGAACGGTGCGATCTCCAGGCCCGTGTAGCCGGTCGCGCGAACGAACTTCGCGGCGTCGGCGAAGGACCAGGATTGAAACATTTCGTTACAGATCGCGTGACGCATGAATGGGAGACTTATTTCAGTGTAAATGAACGTCGCCTATCCGCTCCCTGACGGTCGCGGCTCCGTTGGTCGCGGGTGTCGAAGCGATAGCGTCGCTGACACGGAGCCGCGACCATCAGGGAGCAGGCAGACGCACCAACCTAGAGAACGTGCACAACTTTTGGCGCGACCATCGGCGGACCCGTCAGGCTCTTTTCGAGATCGGAAAAACGCGTGCGGGTGATGAGCGCGGCCAGTGCGCGACGGTCGAATCTCGCGAGGTCCTCGACCGCCGCACGAAACGAGTCGGCGTCCGCGTTCACGCTGCCTACGACGGTTTGATTGTTGACAATCATCCGCAGAAATGGCACCGGACCCGCGCCATCAGGCGCTCCCAGCACCACCATCACACCGAGCGGAGGCATTTTCTGTAACGCGGATAGCGCGGCGTCGGTCGAACCCGCCGCTTCGATGACGATGTCGGCGGACCCCGTCAGCCTCGGCTCGTAAGGGATGTCCTGGAGGCGCAAAATTGCCACGCGCGGATGGTCGGCCGGTTCGAGCGAATGCACGCGGACCCCATAACCACGCGCCTTCAGGGCCATCGCCGTCAGCATGCCGATGGGCCCGAGGCCGAGCACCAGCGCCGTTTTTGGTTCTCCTTCATGCACTGCGAGCGCGCGGACGATGGCCTTCTCGGCGATGCTTAGCGGCTCGATCAGCACGCCGAAATCGACGAGCTTGAGCGGCACGCGAATCAGGTCGTCTTCCGTGTCGACCGCGCGCTCCGTGAAATAGCCGTGCAGCCGGAGGATGCCGCGCTCCGTATATTTTCCGCTAACACAAAGATCGCGGCGTCCGCGTGCGCAGGAGCTGCAAGGAGGCTTACACGCGCGCCGCACCGTGGGCACGACCCAATCGCCGCGATTGAGCGACTTCACGCCGCTGCCGGTATCGAGCACCTGGCCCAACGCCTCATGTCCCAGCACGAGCTTCGTCTCATCCTTTGGAGGCGCGCCGAGCCGAAACGACGCGAGCGCGCGATCGGTGCCGCAGATGCCGACCTCATGCACACGGTACAACACGTCGCGATTCGCATAGAACTCAGGCGGGTCGGGCTCGATCCATTCAAGCGAGTGCGCAGCGAAATTGAGCGCGAGGGCCTTCATGGCTTGGTCGCGATCGCGATCACCGACAGGCCTTTCCAGGGCAATAATCCGTCGATGCGGCGCCAGATCCAGACCGTTTTGTCGAACAGCTTCAGAGAAAATTTATTGATGCGCGTGCGGCCCAGCAGTTTGCCGAAAATCCACCAGGAGACGGCGCCGATTTTATTCATCTGATAAAGCCGGTCGACGCGCAGGCCCGCTTTTTCGAGCATCCGCTTCAGCTCGTCCCCTGAAAAGCGGCGCTTGTGTCCCATCGCGCGATCGAGCGAGCCGTACAATCCGGGCCCCTGCGGCACCAGTACAATGGCAACGCCCGCGGGCTTCAGTATTCCGGCGAGTTCGACGAGCACAACTTGCGGATCGTCCACCGATTCGAGCAGATTCACGCACAACGCACTTTCGAATTTTTCTTCCCACGGCTGATAGTCGGCCGGATCTTCGGGGTCGAGCTTGCAGACGGTAACGCTCGGCGTCCGCAGAAACCTGTTCCGCAAAGCGTGCAGATAGAGCGGATCTTTTTCGCCCGCGACATATTCGAGCTTGCGCGCCATCAGGCGGCCGGTAAGATTGCCGAGCCCCGCGCCGGCTTCGAAAACGGTATCGCCAAGATGCGGACGCAGCACGCGCGTCAGCCAGCTCAAATATTGCGGCGTGCCGGTGAGGCTATTCAGCAAACCGCGCCCGTAGCTGGCGACGTACAGATCGTCGACCAGCCAGAAATAAAGCACGACTCCGAGCGCCTTCACGCCGTCTTTCCAGCCGATTTTTTTTCCTTCCTCGTAAGTGCGTCCGTGATAGCTGATGGGCACTTCGTAAACGCGCAGTTTGCGCTTGGACGCCTTCATCGTGATCTCCGGCTCGAAGCCGAAGCGGTTGGAGCGGATCGGAATGCTCTTCAGCAAATCGGTGCGAAAAACTTTGTAGCAGGTCTCCATATCGGTGACGTTCAGGTTGCTGAACATGTTCGACACCAGCGTAAGATACTTGTTGATCATCGAGTGCCAGAAGGGCAGCACGCGCGATTGTTCGCTCACCAAATATCGCGATCCGAAAACCGCGTCGGCGCGGCCGTCCAGCAGGGGGCGTATCAGCTTGATGTATTCCGAAGGATCGTATTCCAGGTCGGCGTCCTGCACCAGGCAGAAATCCCCTTGTGCGTTTTCGATCGCCGTTCGAACGGCCGCGCCCTTGCCTTGATTCACTTCGTGGCGATGCAGGCGAATGCGCGGATCATCGGCGGCGAGGCGGGCGAGAATATCGGAAGTGCCGTCGGTCGAGCAGTCGTCGACAATCACCAATTCGCGGTCCATATTCTCGGGTAACTCCGCGGCGAGAACCATGGAAAGACTCCGCTCCACAACGGTCCGCTCGTTATAGACCGGAATCAAGATCGAAAGAAGCATGCAATTTCACCAGTATAATTGGGATTGGCCCCACAACCCCTGCTTGAGACAAATCTGCCTGGCTTCACGTTGCGCGGGCGCGGAAAGGTCCGCGACATTTACGAAGATCGCGACCGCCTTCTGATCGTCGCGACCGATCGCATCTCGGCCTTCGACTACATTCTTGCCACCGGGATTCCCGATAAAGGCCGCGTGCTGACGCAGATGACTTTGTTCTGGCTCGACTTTCTGCGCGATGTTGTTCCGAACCACTTGCTGAGCACCGATGTCAGCGCGCTTCCCGCGGAATTCGAAGGCCGGTCGATGTGGGTGAAGAAGGCGCGGATGTTCGACGTCGAATGCGTCGCGCGCGGCTATTTATCGGGCTCCGGATGGAAAGATTATGTGCGCACCGGAGCGCTCTGCGGCATCCCTTTACCCGCGGGACTGCGTGAAAGCGACGCGCTTCCGGAACCGATTTTCACTCCCGCGACCAAGGCGCAGAGCGGCCACGATGAAAATATTCCTTACGAGACTGTGGTCGACATGATCGGTGCGGAGACCGCGTCGCGGCTTCGCGATCTGACGCTGGCGATTTATAAGAAAGCCGCGGAATACGCGCGATCGCGCGGCATTATCATCGCCGATACGAAGTTCGAATTCGGCGTCGTGAATGGAGAAATCATTCTCGCCGATGAAGTGCTGACACCCGATTCGTCCCGCTTCTGGCCTGCGGAAACCTATTCGCCGGGCGGCGCACAGCCTTCCTTCGATAAGCAGTTTGTGCGCGACTATCTGGAATCGATTCGATGGAACAAGACGCCTCCAGCGCCCGCGCTGCCCGAAGATGTCGCGCGGCGGACCAGCGAAAAATATAAAGAAGCTTATCGAATACTTGCGGGGAAATCGTTATGAACCTGCTCGATCTGCTGCTCGCCGTGATCATCGGAATCTCCGTGGCGACGGGATTTATGGCGGGATTTGCGCGCGTCGGCGTCGGGTTTATCGCATCGATCTCCGGCCTGCTTTTTGGTTTCTGGTATTACAACGTGCCCGCGACGTGGCTGCGCGAACACTGGACCATGTCCGTGAATTTGTCCAACATGCTGGGATTCTTCGTCGTCTTCCTGATGTTCTTGAGCGCCGGAGCGATGATCGGCAAGCTGCTCTCGAAACTCTTCAAATGGACCGGCCTCGGCTGGCTCGATCGATTGCTCGGCGGCGCGTTCGGGTTGTTACGCGGAGCGCTTCTGGCCGTGATTTGCGTCGCGGTGATCATGGCGTTCACACCGAAGCCTCTGCCGACATGGATGGTCGGATCGCAAGTGCTGCCCTACGTGCTCGACGCATCGAACGTATGTTCCAAGCTTGCGCCGAACGCGGTGAAAGAGGCGTTCCGCGACAGCATGTTCGAGATCCGCAAGCTGTGGCAGGAAGAGCTGCAAAAGAAGCGGAAAAAACAGGAACAACTCAAGAAGGTCGACAGTTGAAGGAACTTTTGATTTTCGATCTTGACGGCACGCTGATCGATTCCAAACGCGATCTGGCGGATTCCGTGAATGCGATGCGCATGCATCTCGGCGAGCCTCTGCTTCCCGACGAACTTGTGTACTCCTACGTCGGAAATGGAGCGGCCGTGCTGGTCCAGCGAGCGCTGCCGGGTCGCGATGAAGAGGAGATCGAGCGCGGGCTGAGATTTTTTCTCGAGTATTATCGCGACCACATGCTGGATGCGACGACTTTATATCCAGGCGTCCGCGAAGGGCTCGATAAACTGCTCGCGGCCGATGTGAAGATGGCGGTGCTGACCAACAAACCTGTGCGATTCAGCGAGCACCTGGTCAAAGGTCTCGGCCTCGAAGGTCATTTTTTTCGCATCTACGGCGGCAACAGTTTCGAAGAGAAGAAGCCGCATCCGAAGGGCATCGAGCTGCTGATGGAGGAGTCGGGTATCGGGCGCGGGCAGACAATCATGGTCGGCGACAGCGCGGTGGACGTGCTGACGGCGCGCAACGCGCAAGTGCGGGCTTGCGGCGTGAGCTGGGGTTTCCAGCCGGAAACATTCGCCGAGGCGCCGCCGGATTTTGTGATCGACGAGATGAGCGAGCTGGTTGGACTCCTGACTCCTGACTCCTGACTCCTGACTCCTGACTCCTGCCTCCTGCCTACTTCCCCATCTCCGGCATCTCATGCTTGTACCGCCCCGCGAAAATTTCCGCGAATTCGCTGAGCATCGGCTGATGCAGCGCCGAATTATCCGCCAGCAATTGCGGCCCGCGCAGACTGAACCCCTCGCCGTGCATGCCGCTCACCGTCCCGCCCGCTTCACGCACCAATAACACGCCCGCCGCCATATCCCAGGGGTTCAACCCGAACTCCCAAAACGCATCGAGCCGTCCGCACGCCACATACGCCAGATCCAGCGCCGCCGCGCCCGCGCGCCGCACTCCGTGCGACATCATCGCAAGCTGATAGTAGAAATGCACGTTCACGTTCTCATGCCGTTTGCGCGATGGAAACCCGGTGGCCACCAGAGCGTCGCTGACGCGCGCCACCTTCGATACATGGATCCGGTGATTGTTGAGATACGCGCCTCCGCCCGCCTCCGCCGTGAACATTTCTTCGTGGATCGGATGATAAATCACGCCCGCGATCAGGTCGCCCGCGCGCTCCAGTGCCAGCGTCACGTTGAACATCGGGAAGCCGTGCGCGAAATTCGTGGTGCCGTCGAGCGGGTCCACATACCAACGATATTCCGACGACTCTTCGTGCCCTCCGCCCTCTTCGGCTACAACGGAATGCGTTGGAAAATAACTGCGCAGCCGCTCCACAATCAGGCGTTCGCTCGCGCGATCCGCCTCCGTCACCAGGTCGTTTTCGCCCTTTAACTCGAATCCGATGCCTCGGGAATGGTAGCTCGCGATCAATGCGCCCGCCTCGCGCGCGATGGCGGCCGCGGTCTCCAGAAATTCGGCCATTAGCTCAATTCATACAGATATTTGATGTCGTGCTTGAACAGGAAAAGATTCGGTTCGCCCTTGCGGGTGATGCGAATGAAGGTGGCGTCGTAAAACTCCACCACGCCGTCCACTTCCTGGTTGTCGCTCAACCGCACGCGCACCGGAACGCGGTCGTCGATCAGATGACGGAGATACTTCACCTCTTCAAAGGTCTGATCGGGGGCTTTTGCTTGGCTGATTTTTCCGGGCACGTGGTTTGGAAAGCGTGACGTTTAAGGAACTACATCACTATAATAGCCGCTCCTCGTAGAGACCCGCAAATCCGGGCGTCTCACACGCACGGTCACGGGATGAAAACTCTTCGCGTCCTTCGGTAGATCTTTCGGATAATAGCCCAGCATATATTGCGTCCGCAGGTCGATCAGGATCTCGCCGAACGCCTTGTCCAGATCGGCAACCGTCGGGTAAAATACGCGCCCTCCCGTGTTCGATCCAAACTGCACCAGCGTATGCTCGCCGCCGATATTGCGCCCCGCGTCGTTGGAAATCGGCACGACGATAATCCCATACATCACCGCATCGGCCTTCTGCGCGGCTTGGAGCGCATCGTGGTATTTGTAATAACTGGTCGTGTCGCCTCCATCGCTGACGATCACCATCACGTGACGTCCTTCGCGTCCCTGCAAAGCGTGCGCCGCGAAATGGACGGCGTCATAAAGCGATGTTCCCGCCGTCGGCTTGATCTTAGTGAGCTGATCGACCAGCTGATTCAGGTTCCGCGTGAAGTCATGCAGCAGGCGCACCTCGTAGTTGAACGAGTACAGCGCAGCCATGTCTTTCGGATTGCCTTCTTTGATCAGAGCTTTGAAAAATTTCCCGATCGATCCGGTCTCGTAGCGGACGTCTTTGAGCGTGGACCCGCTGGCATCGATCAGCACGGAGACCGAGAGCGGCTGCGCAGTCTGGCGGTCAAAAAACGCGATCTCCTGTTTCACGCCGCAATCGAGCGCTTCAAATTCGTCTTTCCCAAGCGAGCCGATCACTTCCCCCGCCTGATTCTTGACGCTAACCAGCAGGCGCACCAGCGTCACATCATGGCGAAACGTGGATTGCCCCGCCAGCGTCACCGTCAGGAATAGAACACCAAATAGAGCCGCGACCTTCGGGAGCGGTCCGGCGAGTGATCCGCGGCCATAGCGAGCGATCCAACTCATGACCCCGCCCTCACCACCGCGTCATCCCATTCCCCGTCCACCCAAACCTCGCCGTCGGTGAAATATTCTTTCTTCCACACCGGCACCAGCCGCTTCAACCGGTTGATCCCTTCGAGCGCCGCTTCAAACGCCGGCCTGCGATGTGGCGCGGTGGCGATCACCACCACGCTGGTTTCGCCGATCTCGATCCGTCCCAGCCGATGTACCATCGCGATGCGCGTAATCTGAAACGAGCGCGCGATCTCGCCGCCGATCTCGGCCATCGTCTTCACCGCCATCGGTTCGTAGCATTCGTATTCGAGATACCGCGTCGCCCGTCCCTTGGTGTTGTTGCGGGTGACCCCTTCGAAGGTGACGATCGCACCATCTTCTCCGCGCAGAATCCGCCGCGCGAGCGCCGCCGCATCGATGGGATCGCGAGTCAGTGCAAAGAGATTATCATCGGAGCCTCCACTCACCGGAGGCAAAAACGCCAGCTCATCTCCATCCGACAAAGGAACGGACGGCGCGCAAAATTTCTGATTCACCGCCAGTACGATGCTGCGGGACATCTCGCCCAGTCGCGGAAACCTGGTCGAATAATATTCAAATACACTCCCGGCAAGGCCGCCGTCTGGGACGTCAATCGAGTCCTCACGCAGGCCCGTTACGTCTCGTAAAACGCCAAAAAACAGGACACGGATACGCACTTGCTGTCATACTAACAGACCGTTCCCACCGACCTCTGGTTTCATTTAGTTAAGGCGATTAGGTGCACCCCACTACACTGGAGGTTCATGGAGTCCATCAACACCCAGCTTCGCGTGCGGTACGCCGAAACCGACCAGATGGGCGTCGTCTATCACGCCAATTACATCATCTGGATGGAAATCGGCCGCGTCGAATATTTCCGCGCCCGAGGCATCCGCTATCGCGATATGGAGCGCGATGAAGGAATCTTTCTGGTCGTCGTCGAAGCCCACTGCCGTTATCACTGGCCTGCCCGCTACGACGAGGAGGTCACCATCCGCACCTGGATTGAAGACGCCAACGCCCGCATGATCCGCTTCGGCTACGAAATGACCGACGTCACCACCGGCTGCCATCTGGCTACGGGCGAGACCAAGCACATTTTCTGCGGAGCGGATCACAAGCCGAAAAAACTCATCGAAAAATACCGGTCCGCATTCGGAATAGACTCCCCGGGCTCACGCCACGGGGTTATAACCCCGCACGTAAGTGCGGGGAACGATTCGCGATAATCTGGCATCATCTTAAGATGAACACATTGTCGATTCGCGACCTTGATTTGAAGGGGAAGCGAGTCTTTATGAGGGTGGATTTTAACGTCCCGCTTGCACCCGGCGGAAAAGAAATTACCCCCGGAGGGATGGAAATAACGAGCGACAAACGCATCAAGGCATCGCTCCCGAGCATCCAGTACGCGCTCGATCACGGAGCAGGCCTCGTTCTGGCCAGCCATCTCGGACGTCCGAAGGGCAAGCCGAATCCGGAAATGAGCCTCGCTCCGGTAGCCGTTCGCCTCGCAGAGCTGCTGAAACTCCCTGTCAAAATGGCCACCGATTGCATCGGTCCCGAGGTCGAAGCGATGCTGCCGAAACCAGGCGAAGTCCTGCTGCTCGAAAACCTCCGCTATCACGCCGAGGAGGAAAAGAACGATCCCGAATTTTCGAAAAAGCTCGCCGCGCTGTGCGACGTCTATGTCAACGACGCCTTCGGCTCCGCCCATCGAGCCCACGCCTCCACCGTCGGCATGATCCCTTTCGTCAAGGAAGCAGCCGCGGGATTGCTTATGGACAAAGAGCTCGAATATCTTGGCAAAGTGACGAAAAATCCCGAGCGGCCCTGCATCGCGATCCTCGGTGGCGCGAAGGTGTCGGATAAAATCGAGGTCATTCAGAACCTCATGAAGGTTGTCGATAAACTGCTGGTTGGCGGCGCGATGGCATACACATTTTTACGCGCTCGAGGCGAAGGCACCGGAAAGTCCCTGGTCGAAGAAGACAAACTGGACCTCGCGAAACACTTGATGTGCGACGCCGGCGACAAACTGATGCTCCCGGTCGATCACGTCGTGGCATCGGAGTTTAAAGCGGGCGCGGAGAACGAGATCGTCGATCGAGTGCCGGCTGGAAAGATGGGCCTCGACATCGGGCCGCGAACCATCGACGCCTTTTCCAAAGTAATCGCCGGAGCGAAAACCATCATCTGGAACGGCCCCATGGGCGTCTTCGAAATGCCTCCCTTCGATACAGGAACCGTAGCGATCGCGAAGGCTGTCGCGGGATCGGGAGCGGTGAGCGTCGTCGGGGGAGGCGATTCGGAAAAGGCCATCAAATCAGCCGGCGTAGCTGATAAAATTTCCCATGTCTCCACCGGCGGAGGCGCATCATTGGAATTTCTGGGCGGAGTCGAACTGCCCGGAGTAAAGGCCCTCGAAATATGAAAATCGTTCTTGTTGTACCCGCGCTTTTGTTGACGGCAATCGCTCTGACGCCGCAGCAAACGGCTCAAACGCAGCGAATTCCGCAGTTTGAAAACGACGATGTGAAAGTCTGGCGATCCGTCGTCGTGCCGAATTCGCCGCTGACCATGCATCGCCATGAGCACGGTCGGGTTATCATCCCGATCGTGGGCGGAACGATGAAAATCGTTACCCAAGGCGGTGGTACCGAAACCAACCAGTGGGATACCGGCAACGCCTATTGGCTTCCGGCGAATCCGCCGAATCAGGTTCATGCCGACGTCAATGCGGGGACTAAACCCATTGAGGTCATGGTGGTGGAACTGAAGAAAAATTAGGCGAAAGAAGACCGATTGCAGGGTATTCCCATTAGAGCCTTAGGCCTAGGCTTCGCCTAAGATCATAGAAGGCAATACGATGCAATTGGATATGAGAACCGTCACCCTGGTGGGGATGGCCACGGCCATGCTGTTCAGCATGCTGGGCGTGGTGGTGGCCAGAGGCCGTCATACCTGCCCCGGTTTCGGCTTGTGGACCTGCGCAAACTTGTGCGCGTCTTTGTCCCTTCTTTTGCTGGGGTTGGACGGAATTATCCCTTCCACGATCGGCGTCGTCGGAGGGAATTTACTCGCCATAGCCGCGTGCGCCCTGATGATCGAAGGAGCGCGCCGGTTTAGAGGCAAAACTGCGTTCTGGTGGCCGAGCCCCTTGACGGGAGTGGTCACCCTGGCAATCATCAGCTACTGCGGGGTTGCCGTCTACAATTTAAACCTCCGCATTTCAATGATTTCCCTCTATTTGGGAGTGTCCGTGCTCATTACGGCGAAGGAGTTGTTCGACGCAATCCGGCCGGGCTATCGCATCAGCCTGTACTTCACGGTTTCCGCGATGGGAGTATTCGCCGTAACTCAGTTCGCCAGAATATTTTACGTGTCCTCGCTGCCGCCGATGACATCGTACTTCGTACCCTCGCCCGTGTTTGCCGCCCTAATGGTCGGAACGGTTTTGGGAGTCATTGCGTGGTCCTTCGGGTTCTTCCTGATCAACTACGATCATCTGGTGGAACACATCAGGCAAGCCCAGTCTCGCGTGGCTCGGGCCGATAACGCGAAGAGCCAGTTCCTGGCCAATGTGAGCCACGAAATTCGCACTCCGATGAATGGAGTCATTGGCTTATCGGAGTTGCTGCTCGATACCCCGCTCGACCCCATGCAGAGGGATTATATAGAAACGGTGAGGGAAAGCGGGCAGGCTCTGCTCGATATCGTCAACGAACTGCTCGATTTTTCGAAGATTGAGGCCGGCAAATTCGAGCTCGTCGAGAATCCCTTCGATCCTCGCGAAATCGTTAAAAAGACAGTTGAATTGCTTTCCTGGAAGGCCAAGAATAAAGGGCTGAAACTGACCTTCGAAATTGAGCCGGATGTCCCACGCCACCTGATCGGCGATGCCGGGCGTTTGCGGCAAGTGCTTACAAACCTTGCAGGAAACGCGCTCAAATTCACGAGCTGTGGAGAAATCGCGATTGTTGTAAGTCTCGAGGAAACACCGGCGATGCTGCGATTTAGCGTGACGGACACCGGTCCGGGGATTTCCAGGGAGGAGCAAGTCCGGCTTTTTGAACGGTTTGAGCGACTCAAAGACGCGCGGGAAAACGGCACCGGCCTGGGGTTGGCCATTTCCAAGGAACTGGCGCACATGATGGGCGGCGAAATCGGCGTCACCAGTGAAACGGGACAGGGTTCCACGTTCTGGTTCACAGCGGCCTTCAAGAAGCAAAGCACGTTCGAGAACATGTCCCTGCGGGTCTTGGTGGTGGACGATAACCCTACGAATCAGAAGGTTGCGAGTGGATTGCTGGTCAAGATCGGGTGTGAAACGCGGGTCGCCAGCGACGGACTTGCGGCGGTCAACCTGATCGCGCGGGAGCCCTTCGATCTGGTCCTTATGGATTGCCAAATGCCGGAGCTGGATGGACTGCAAGCTACAAAAGTGATCCGGCAAACCTCGGATGTTCCGATTATCGCGATGACGGGCAGTGTGAGGGACGAGGATCTGATGAAGTGCCTGGAGGCGGGGATGGATGGGCACATTTCCAAGCCGGTCAGCCTCAGTTCCATCACTGAGGCTGTGAATAGTTACGTCCTTAATCGTGCTTAAATCGGCTTAAATGCGTTGCGGCGAGGCCTTAAAAAGCCCTTAAATTTCAAGAAACCGCTTCCTGTGGTCGCGGCTCGTAAATGAAAAGCCTGACGGCAGTTTTACTGGTGCGCGGGGTTTGGTTTTTCCTGGGTGAATCCTAATTCCGCGATCGCGGCTTCCGCGCGGTGGACGTTGATTGCGCCACTGCGGGCTAAAGCTGCCAGCGTTGCTTGCGCGATTGCTTCGGCGTTGATTTCGAAGAAGTGGCGCAGGTGCTCGCGATTTTCGCTGCGGCCGAAGCCGTCGGTTCCGAGCGACGTCAAGCGCCCGCCTAACCAGGGAGCCAGACCGTCCGGGATGCACTTCATATAATCGCTCGAAGCGACGATGGGGCCCTGCGTGTTGCCGATGATTTTCGCGATGTAGGGCACGCGCTGCTCGGATGCGGGGTGCAGGCGATTCCAGCGTTCGACTTCGAGGCCTTCTTTGCGGAGCTCGCTGTAGCTGGTGACGCTCCAGACATCGGTTGCAATCTGGTAGCGCTCGGCGAGAATCTGCTGCGCTTTCAGAGCCTCGTTCAATATGGGTCCGCTGCCGAATAATTGCGCGGCGGCATATCCGCCCTCGGAAGCTTTGTATTTGTAGAGGCCGCGCAGAATGCCTTCGCGAATATGATCGCCTTCGGGCATCGGGGGCTGAGCGTAATTTTCGTTGTAGACGGTGATGTAGTAGAAGCGATCCTCGCGCTCCTGGTACATTCGGCGGATGCCGTCCTGGATGATGACGGCGAGTTCGTAGGCGAAGGCGGGATCGTAAATTGCGCAGGTGGGGACGGCGCTGAACAGCATGGGAGAATGCCCATCCTGGTGCTGCAAACCTTCCCCAAGCAGAGTAGAGCGTCCAGCGGTTCCGCCCATCAAAAATCCTTTGACCCGTGAATCGGCGGCGGCCCAAACCATATCGCCTACGCGCTGGTAGCCGAACATCGAATAGTAAATATAGAAAGGAATCATCGGCACGCCGTAGTTGGCATAAGCGGTGCCGGCGGCGAGGAACGAGGCCATGGAGCCCATTTCGGTGATTCCCTCTTCCAGGATCTGGCCGTCCTTGGCTTCCTTGTAATAGAGGAG
>Ga0182024_10009538_pt1 | contig 20049 bp, 13 predicted proteins | sample P32metaG_FD_120480 | JGI IMG/M metagenome (GOLD analysis project Ga0182024, IMG submission 120480) | Permafrost microbial communities from Stordalen Mire, Sweden - P3-2 metaG (Illumina Assembly) | ecosystem: Environmental > Terrestrial > Soil > Wetlands > Permafrost | place: Sweden: Stordalen... | reverse complement strand
GATTTCGACTATCGCTTCGTCAGCAGCCTGCCCGCGCAAAAGGTCGAGAGCTATCAAACCATGGATTCGCACGCCAGCTGGCTGCTTGGCAAATCCCTCCGCCTCAGCGTTGCCGGGCGCAATCTGCTGCAGCCGCACCATCACGAGTTCGCAGGCGATAACAATCTTCCCACAGGCATCCGCCGCAGCGTCTACGCGGGCATCACATGGACCAAATAATCGTGCACAAGAACCGATAATCCCATGCGCTTCCGCCTCCAACCCGAATCCGCAATCCGGCTTTGGACGCGGCGCGCCAGGGTCTGTTGCGCCCTTCTTGTGTTCTCGTGCCTTTCCACCCTCTGCCAAACCCAGGACAAGGCCGCGTTCACCCCATACGACGTGGAAGTCGCCTATCTCTACAACTTCGGCAAATTCGTTCGGTGGCCGTCCCTCACCGAAGCCAACTCCCAACCCTTCTCCATCTGCATCCTGGGCCAGGATAACCTCGGCAAAAAACTCGACGACACCATTGCCGGTGAAACCATCCAGGGGCGCAAAATTGTCGCCATACACCTGTCGTCGGCCGAAGGCGCGGATCAATGCCAGATCGTCTTCATCGGACCTTCGGAAGACACCCGGCTCGCCAAGGATCTTGTAGCCCTCCAAGAAAAGCCCGTCCTCACCGTCAGCAGCAACCCTGAGTTTCTGGAGCGCGGGGGCATCATCCAGTTCTTCATTCAGAACAACCGCGTCCGCTTCGCCGTGAATCTGCCCGCCGCCAAACGGGCCGCACTGGAACTCAGCTCTGAACTGTTGAAGGTGGCCGCGTATGTGAAAACAGACGCGTCGAAGGAGGCCCGCAAATGATGACCTCCTTACGCCGGCGTTCCATCGCCTCGATGCTCACATGGATGAACGTTCTGGCCAGCGGCATCGCGCTGATGCTGGTCTACGTTTCGTTCCTCGGCTACAACCTTTACTCACTCCGCGATGCCGCTGTCGCAAGCCTTTCCGGCGAAGCGCAGATCGTGGGCTCCAACAGCATCTCCGCAATTGTGTTCGACGACCGAGCCTCGGCGGAGACCACATTGGGGGCCCTCAGCCACTCCAGCGACATTGTCGCCGCGGCAATCTATACCGCGGGAGACGCCCCATTCGCCCAGTACCCGGCCAATGGAGCGATTCCAATCGAGAGGCGCCCTCTGGCGCAAACCGACAATTTGGCGCACTGGGCCAGCGGGGCCGATATTCTGATCGCCTCGCGCATCGAGTTCCAGGGCAAGCCGATCGGCGTTGTTTACCTGCAGGCGCATCTCCGTGGTCTCCGCCGTCAGGCCATCCAATATGGCGTGATCGCAGCGGGCGTCCTGCTCATCTGCCTCGCCGTGGCCCTGCTAGTGGGCACCGTGTTTCGCCGGCTTCTGGCGAAACCCATCGTTTCGCTTTCCAGTACCGCGCGCCTCGTCTCGCGTTATCGCGATTACTCCCTGCGTTTCACTCCGGACCGCAGTTACTACGAACTGGCCTCACTTACTGAAGCTTTCAACGAAATGCTTGCCGAAATCCAACGCCGCGATGAAGCTCTGGAGCAGGCCAGGGCCGGCCTCGAACTCCGCGTGGAGGAACGCACCGCCGAATTGCAAGCCGCCAACCGCGAGCTCGAGGCATTCTCCTATACCGTGGCCCACGACCTGCGCGGCCCCCTTCAGTCCATCAGCAATATCTGCTTCCTCATTCAGCAGAACGAACAGGTCGCGTCGTCTGCGGCAACTGCGTCCATGCTGACGCAACTCGGCCTTTCGGTCAGGTCGATGTCGGCGATGATCGACGATCTATTGGATCTCTCCCGCTCGACCAGTGTTCCCTTGGAATCCAAACAAACCGATCTCAGCCTGCTGGCCACTTCAGTCCTTGAGCGGCTCGCCATGGAGCAGCCCGAAAGGAAAGTTGAAACCATTGTCGCCAGGAAATGCCTTGTGAACGCCGATCCGGGCTTGATGCAGGTTGTCGTGCAGAATCTTCTCCGCAATGCCTGGAAGTTTACCGGCCGGAGCGACCACGCCCGGATAGAATTCGGCTGTTCGCAGCAGGGCAAGGTCACGACCTTTTATGTTCGCGACAACGGCGCGGGCTTCGACCAGCGATTCGCTGAAAAACTCTTCAAGCCCTTCCAAAGACTCCATGCCAACAGCGATTTTCCCGGTACCGGCATTGGATTGGCAACGGTGGAAAAAATTATCCGCCGCCATGGCGGAGAAGTGTGGGCGGAGGGCGAGGTCGATAAAGGGGCCACCTTCTATTTCACCCTCGAACCTCGCGAGAAATAAGGACGCGGCGCAAAGTAGCGCCCCATGAACCGCCCTGTGCCCAAATCTGTCCCGGCGTGGCCATCGACAATGGAGCGGAGACCATGTCCGGCGATCGACGATCTACCACTAATCACTAGAGCGTGTTTCATAAATGGCCTCACGGGTCGGCCCGGATCACTCAGGGGTTAAAACCCCGCAGTCTTGCTGCCCCTTTTCGGCACGACTGAAGTCGTGCCCTTTCACGGAACCATTTATGAAACACGCTCTAACCACTAGCCCCTTAGTCCCTCAGTCCCTGGTCCGTGCCCTTGCGCCGCCGGCAGCGTAAAAAGAAACCTGCTTCCGTTGCCCAATTCGCTTTCCGCCCAGATGCGGCCGCCGTGCTGCTCCACGATACTGCGGCAAAGCGCGAGGCCTAAGCCCGTGCCGCCCAGCGCCCGCGAGTCCGATGCATCGCCCTGCTGGAATGGCTCGAAGATCCGCTCCAGTTTCTCCGGCGCAATGCCGCGCCCCTGGTCCGCCACGATAAAGCACACCTCTTTCGCTCCCGACGCGTTCAATCCCGACGCGTTCAATCCAGAAGCGCTGCCACCGGGCGCGCTGCCGGCCCAATCTCGCGCGCTCAATTGAATGCTCGTGCCCGGCTTCGAGAACTTGATGGCGTTGCTCACCAGCTCATTCAGCACCTGCATCACGCGTTCCGGGTCGGCAAACACCGGCGACGCCCTGGCATCGATGCGGACCTCCATGCGCGCCTGGGTCACCGCGACGTGCGCCACGTCGACGGCGCGGCGCAGCAGGTCGATCGCCTCCACCGGCTCGCGGTCCAACGGCAGCCGCCGTTTCTCCGCGCCATCGAAATCCAGAATGTCGTTCACCAACCGGATCAGCCGGTCGCTGTTGGAAATTGCCATTTCGATCATCTGGTGCTGCTTCTCCGGCCGCTTGTCCAGCGCGCCCGACTGAATCAATCCCAAAGACGCGCGCAGCGAAGTGAGCGGCGTGCGCAGCTCGTGGCTCACCGTGGAAATGAACTCATCCTTCATGCGTTCGAGGCGCCGCCTCTCGCTCACGTCCTGGAAGGCCACCACCATGCCCGAAACCCGGCCGTCTTCCATCAACGGATTGGCGCTGTACTCCACCTGGATCGCACTGCCGTTCCTGCGCCAGAACACCTCGTCCCGCATGCGGATCGGTTCCGAACGCCGCAGGGCCTGCAGAATCGGACTCGTCGATCGCGAATACGGAATACCGTCGGCGTGACTGTGATGAATGAGCTCGTGCAGGTCGCGTCCCGTCAACTGCTCCGGCGCGTATCCCAGCGTGCTCGCGCCCGCCTCGTTGATAAACGTCACCTTGCCGTCGAGGTCGATGCCGAAGATGCCGTCGCCCACCGACTCCAGAATCAGTTCGCGTTGCCGCGTGGCCAGGTGCAGCGCTTCCTCGGCCGCGTACTGTTCCGTCACGTCCATGCCGTGCATGATCACAAACGAGCGTTCGCCGGCCAGTTGCATACTCCGGCTGCCGACCGCTATGCGCCGGAAAATTCCATCGCTGCGCCGCAACAGCAGCGCTCCCTGCCACTCCTCGCCCGTTTCCACCGTGTTCAGGCAATCCTGGAACGTCAACACGCCCGTCGCGTCCATTAGCTCCGTCACCATGCGCCCCACCAGGTCTTCGGGACGATACCCCAGGGTCTCTGCGGTAAACGCATTCAGCGAGGTAATCCGTCCCTCCGTCGAGCAGGTGAAGACAAAGCCCAAACTGTTTTCCACCATCTCGCGATAGCGGATCTCGCTCGAGAGCAGCGCCTTCTCCATTGCGCGCTGGTCGGTCACGTCCTGACCGCTCACAATCAAATACTGGATCTCGCCGGTCGGTCCCTGCAAAGGCCGCAGCGTCCAGCTCACGCGCCGCCAAGTGCCGCCCGCGGCCCGCCACGCCGTTTCGTGCGGCCCGCTCGCCTGCCCCGCCACGGCGTCGCGCAGTTTGCTCGCCACCCACGAGCGATCCCCCTCCTCCAGAAACTCTTCCACAAACGGCAGCCCGATGGCATGCGCCAGGCTCAAGCCCGTCAGTTGCGAGCAGGGTTCGTTCATGCGCACCACGCGCCCAGCCGTATCCAGCACCGTCACCAATGCGGGAATCGAATCCAGCGTGGCGGCCACAAAGCAGCGCTCGATGGCCAGCGCCCGCTCCGCCCGCTGCCGCATTCGCTGCGCCTGCTCCTGCAGGCGAATGCGGCTGTAGAGCTCCAGCCGCGTCACCACCTGCCGTCCCAGGGTTTCCAGCAGGATCAAATGCTCCGGCTTGAATCGGTCCGCCGTGCGCGCCAGCACCGCCAGCGTCCCCACGATCTGCATGTCACCGGAAAACAGCGGAGCTCCGGCATAGGAAAGGCAGGGATCGGCGTTGGGCAGCGGGATGCCGGTGGGTGGGAACCGTGGATCCTGGCTGGCATTCGTGATCAGCAGCGGCTCGCCCTTCTCCATCATCCATTGGCAGGCGGTGGCCGCGCGCGGCTGGTCGGTCGCACGGAATCCGTAGCGAGATCTGAACCAAAGCCGGTTGTAGTCCATCCAGCCCAGGTAGGCGTAGTCGGCATTGCACAACACCGCGGCAAGCTCAGTCAGCTCGTTCAGCCCGGGGTCGGAGTTGCGTTCGGAGATACTTAGCTCCGCACGCACGCTCATTTCCTGGCTCTCACCGGCATGGGAACCGAGCACAGCGCACATAGATAATAGGACCCGATTCTCAGTATCGGGGAGATTGACGGACTTGGCTCTTGCACAAAGTAGGTAATTGTGTGCAAAAGACTTACAACCCAAGTACCCGCAATTTTCCGCGCGTTAGATTCATCCGTAGATTACTATAGGCACCAGCGTATGGTTACCCGTCTCCCCGCGCCCTCAATTCCCCCGTAGACGAACTAATTTTTCCATTTCCTAGACTCCGGTCCCTGTTCCCTGACCCTGGCACCCGAAACCTGAAACCCGCCTTTACTGTCCCGGCAGCTTGCAACAATCCCCTGCCGCCGGAGGCTCGTTCGCTCCCGCATCCAGCACCACCTTCCAGGTACCGTCCGGCTGTTTGCGCCACATCGTGATGTAGCGGCCGCTGGTCAGCACGGGATTCCCGTTGGCGTCCTTGCTGCGCCCCTCGAAGTGGCCCCACGTGTAGCCCATATCCCCGGAAGGCCCCATCATCGCATCGCTCGGCGTCCAGCTCAGCTCGTAGTCCTTCGGCGACCAGTTGGCCGACTTGGCAATGGCAACCTTGCCCACCAGCGGCGCCACCCCATTGCCCAGCGCCACGCCGTCGTCGGCGAACCAGTCGGCAAAACCCGCGCCGCCACGCTCCAGCACGTCCTTGGCAAAACGCGCTTCCAGGTCGAACAGCAGCATCTTGCCCGGCTTTGCGGTCGCATCGGTGAGCGGATTCGGCGTCTCATGGGTCATTCCCGGCTCCGGCAACTGTGCCCGCGCCGCGCCCGCACCCAAACCTGCCGTCCATCCCGCAATCACCACCGATGACAAAAAAAGATGCCGTATTCTGCGCACAGTCTTCCCCTCCATCCAGCCTCTCAGGCCCATCCTACAACGCTGGCTCTCTGACCGAATGAAAAGGAACCCGCCGCCGCTATGGTTGCTGAGGCGAAGCCGTCGCGCCCGTTGGAGCCGGAGCCGCTGCAGGCGGAGATCCCGCCGGCGCATCGCCCTGTCCGGTTTCGCCGGTCTCGATGCGCGCATTCGAGCGGAACAGGTGATACTGCGTAAATGCAACATCGTTCAACTGCGTCTGCACGTTCACTGCCGACCCCGCTTGCGGCGCGGCGGCCTGCGCCACCGGAACCTTGAAGAACGCAACGCCGCGCACCGGGCAAAAGTAGCTCTGTTCGCCGATCGTCACCGCCGCATACTCCACCAGGATTGCTGTCTGCATCGCCTGGTAGGGCGGAGGCAGTTCCGCAACAAGGCTGATGCGCAGAATCGCGCCTGTCGCCGGATCGATGGCGATCTCTCCGTGATAGCCGGGATAGATCTCTTCGACTTTGCCTCCTGACGGAATTTGCACCATGTAGTTCGATTGCTCCTCGGGCACCGCATATCGAAGAACCGCCACCGGCTCGCTCCCGCCTTCGTCCAATCTCTGCTCCCATCGTTGCCACGTCGCCGCTTCACTGCGCAGGGTGTCGCCCATCACCACGGCAAGAGCGGGGCCAAATTCGCCCACAGTTGTAAACCCGCTCGCCGGCTTGCTTGGGTTCTTGCCCTTCTCGGCATCCGTGTCGTGCACCTCACGACCGTCCCGGTACGTGACCGTGGTATTCGAAGTGCCTGTGCTGTGCAACGACTTGTACTCGGTGCTGCTCATCGAGGGCCCCGTCGTGCTCCCCACAGTGCCCCCCACAGTGCCCAGCGATCGTGCCATCCTTCCCACCATAATCGGGCCACTTGAAATTGGCGCCTGCATTGACGGCGTGTCTTCAAAGTGCGTGGTTTCCCGCGTGGCGATAAAGTTTGGCAGCCGCGTGATCGCGGTTTTCACGTATTCCGCGGCCATCTCCAGCATCCGCTGCTGGGTCGCGCTGTCCGGCCCGGGAATGGGAACCACGTCTCCGGCCGGAGGGTTCAGGAACGCCGCGAGATCGGCCAGTTTGATCAGCGCCTCATGGCTCTTGCTCCCCGGGAAATCCGTCTCCCAATGCGCCAGCTGGGCCGGACTCACCCGCTCCGTCAGCTCCAGATCCGAGAGCTCCTGCGCCACCTTCCCATCGGACTTGCCGCGAAGCGTGTCCAGCAACTGCCCCAACTGCCCCACCGTCACGCTCTTCGCCGCCATCGCCGGCGAGGCCGAGACTGCCAAAAGCAGAACGACTGCCCATTTCCGCATCGCGCAACCTCCCGTTTTCATCGGGGTTCAAGTATAGAGCAACCACGATCGTTGCGGCTCCGCGAAATTCTCTCCCGCGATGGCTCCAGAAGTAAACTAAGTAGTCTTTGTTTCAATGTTTTACACAGAATCAAACCGACCTCTTTCATGCGTCGCTTTTTCCACCCGGCTGTACCCAGAAAATTGTCAGACTCCGTGCCATCCAAGGCGTCTAACACTGCGACGGCCGCATCCTTCGCACAGGTATACTAAGAGCAGGCGAAGCCTTAGATAAAAACCCCCGCGCAGGGGGCTTTTTACCTTGGAAGCCCGGCCTTCCCGGGAAAAGGAACTCAATGGGAACACTGCTGGACTCCATCAACTCTCCTGATGACGTAAAGCGCTTCAATCCTTCGCAGCTCACGGAGCTCGCGCAGGAAATCCGCGACTTCCTCATCCAGTCCCTCTCTAAAACCGGCGGCCATCTGGGCCCCAATCTCGGAGTGGTCGAGCTTACTCTGGCCCTGCATGCGGTCTTCTCGACGCCCGAGGACAAGATCGTCTTCGACGTGAGCCACCAGGCCTATATCCACAAAATCCTCACCGGCCGCCGCAACGGTTTTGAGACCATCCGCCAGCCCGGCGGCCTGAATGGCTTCATGCTCCGCACCGAAAGCGAGCACGATTGCTACGGGGCCGGTCACGCCGGCACCGCGCTTTCCGCCGCGCTGGGAATGGCCGTGGCCCGCGACCTGGCTGGAGGACAGGAAAACGTCATCGCCGTCGCCGGCGACGCCGCCTTCACCAACGGCATCACCTTCGAAGCCATGAACAACATCGCCTCGCAAACCAGGCGCATGATCGTGGTCCTCAATGACAACGAGTGGTCGATCGACCGCAATGTGGGCGCAGTGGCCCGTTACCTCCACAGCATAGTCACCAACGAACGCTATCAGCACCTGCACGACAAGGCCACGCATCTGATCGAGCGCTTCGGCGGCAAGACCGCGGTCAAAGTCGTCCGCCGCGCCGAAGAAGCCGCCAAGGGCTTTCTTTGGGCCTCAATGATGTTTGAGGAATTTGGCCTGGAGTACTTCGGTCCTATCGACGGCCACAACATCCCGCTGCTCGTCGAGACCTTCAAATTCCTCAAGACCCTCGACCATCCTGTCCTGCTGCACGTGCTCACGCAGAAGGGACGCGGCTTTCAGCCCGCGCTCGAAGGGCAAAAGAAATTCCACGGCCTCGGTCCCTACCATCCTGAAACCGGCCAGACTCCCGACGGCTCCGCCACCTATGCCGAAGTCTTCGCCAACACGCTCGCCGATCTCGCCACCAGGGACGACCGCATCGTCGCCATCACCGCGGCCATGCCCAACGGCACCGGCCTCGATCTCTTTCGCCCGCGCCATCCCAAACGCTACTTCGACGTCGGCATCGCCGAGGAGCACGCGGTCGTATTCGCTGCAGGCATGGCCACGCGCGGCTTCCGTCCCGTCTGCGCCATTTATTCCACGTTTCTGCAGCGGGCCTTCGATCCCATCGTTCACGACGTCTGCCTGCAGAACCTTCCCGTCCTCTTCTGCATGGATCGCGCCGGACTCTCGGGCGACGACGGCCCCACGCATCACGGCCTCTTCGACATCGCCTACCTGCGCGGCATTCCCGGCATCGTGCTCATGTCGCCCCGCGATGAAGACGAGCTCGCCGACATGCTCAGGACCTCCCTCGAAATTCCCGGTCCCAGCGCCATTCGCTATCCGCGCGGCGCCGTGGCAGGCGTGGCCCGCAAGCCCGAGCCGCAGATCCTTCCCATCGGCAAGGCGGAAGTCCTCGCCGACGGTTCTGACGTTGCCATCCTCGGCCTCGGTCCCATGATCTCGCTCGCCCAGGGGCTCGCCACCAATCTCGCGCGCGATGGCTACTCCGCCGCCCTGATCAATCCCCGCTTTATTAAACCAATTGATCGCGAGATGCTGGAGCGCTACGCCAAGCGCGTGGCCGCCTTCGTCACCTTTGAGGATCACGTGAAGATGAGCGGCTTCGGCACCGCGGTCGTAGAAGCCCTGGACGAAATGGGCCTCGCGGTTCCCGTCGTGCGCATTGGCTGGCCCGACCAGTTCATCGAACACGGCAAAGTCGATGCCCTCCGCGCCAAGTACGGCCTCTCCGTAGAAGCCGCCTGCGCCCAGGTGCTGCCGCTCCTCGCCGGCCGCCGCCGCGCAACATTGGTCGCCAGTTAATCTACTCCGATGGACTTAACAGGTTTGTCATCCTGAGCGACCGGAGTCCGCCACGGACGAAGGGAGTCGAAGGATCCGCGGTTGCCCTTGCTTTTGCCTTTTGCAACCCAACCACGATCCGGGGTGCCCCACATCTCGCTTCTGAGATGTGGGATAGCACGAACCCAACCTTCGCACTGTCGTATCGAACACCGCTAGCTCCGCTGCCCCCTGCGGTATCCTTCTCCCTGTGCTCCGCTTCATCCATCCTTCCCGCTGGCCGCGCCGTTGGCCGCTCTGGATTGCGCTCGGGTGCATCCTCCGCCTCTACTTCATCTGGTTTCCGCGCACCATCGACGACGATACCTCGGACTATCTCGAGCTCGGCCGCAATCTCCTGCACCACGGAGTCTACGGTCTCGGCGCCGGTCTTGCGCCCAGCCTTTTCCGCTTGCCCGCCTATCCCATCGTTCTCGCCGTCATTCATCAACTCTTCGGCAATCTTCCACACAATGGCTGGCTCATCGCTCTCTTTCTTTTCCAGTCCGTCATCGACATTGCCGGATGCCTTCTCCTTGCTGCCTTCGCCTACCGATTCATCTCGCCGCGAGCCGGTGAAATCGCCCTCGCTCTCGCCATGCTCTGCCCCTTTACGGCAGCCGAAGCCGGCACTGCCATGACCGAGTGCCTCTCCATCTTCGCCGTGTCGCTGGGAATCTACGCTGCAGGACGCATCCTCTCAGCAGAAGCGGCCGGCTCCCACGACACACGCGCCGTGATTCTCGCCGGATGCGCAGCAGCTCTCGCCATGCTGTTACGGCCCGATGGCGCGCTGCTTTTCGTCGCGCTCGCCGCGGGATTGCTTTTCTACATCTTCCGCGCTCGCTCCGAACCAGGCTTTCGCCTCGCGCTCCGCCGCAGCCTCACCACAACATCCCTCTACTGCGCCATCGCCCTGGCTCCAATCGCCGTGTGGACACTGCGCAATTGGGTCGACTTCCATGTCTTTGAGCCGGTGCCTCCGCGTTATGTCGGCGACCCCGGAGATCGCGCTAGTGTCGGTATCTTTCGCTGGATCCGCACCTGGTCCTATGAATACGAGTCCACCGCAGTGGTTTTCTGGCAGGTCGACGACGGCCCCATCGATCCCGTCGATCTGCCCGCGTGGGCTTTCGACTCGCCCGCCCAGCGCGCGCAAACCCTCGCTTTTATCGACGAATACAACCAGACCAACTCGGTCTCCACCGATCTCGATCGTCGCTTCGACCAGCTCGCCGCCGAACGCATCCGTGCCCATCCCTTTCGTTACTACGTCGCACTTCCGCTCGCGCGCATCGCCGACATGATGCTTCGTCCGCGCACCGAGGAGTTCGAGCTCGAGGTCTTCTGGTGGCCCGCCGGCGACCATCCCGCGCAAACCGCGTGGGCGATTTTTTTCGGCCTCCTCAATCTCTTCTACGTCGCCGCCGCGGTGTGGGCCTTCCTCCGCCGTCGCGTGCCCTGGCCGTGGATGCTCGGCGGCTACATCGTTCTGCGCTGTTTGCTGCTTGGCGCCATAGAAAACTCCGAGCCGCGCTACACGCTCGAGTGTTTTCCCATCTTCATCGTCGCCGCCGCCGCGACCTTTACGCGCCCGCGCTCCCTGGCTGCCGGTCACGAGCGAACTCCGCTAGCTCCGCTGCCCCGCCCCCTGTGCGACAATCCACATCAGACTGATTTTGTGATGCGAAGGTATCTTTTTTTTCCCGCGCTCGTCTGCGGACTAGCTCTAGCCTCCGTTTCGGCCCACTCCCAGGTCGAGCCTGCGCCTCCTCTGGTGCTTGCCGGCGGCACGGTTATCGATGTCGACAATTGGGGCCACTCCGCCAACGACATTCCCGATGCCATTGTCGTCATCCGCGAAGGCAAAGTCACTGAGGTCGGCGTGGCCGCCGAAGTGCCCGTCCCCAAGGGCGCGCGCGTCATCGATTGCACGGGAAAGTTTCTCATTCCCGGTCTCATCGACGGCTACGCGGGAATGAACTCGCAGGCCCAGGCCAACGCCAACCTCTACATGGGCGTCACCACCGTGGTCGCCCGCGCCGACTATCAACGCGGCTTTATCGATTCCGGCGCCCAGCCCAGCCCGCATATTTATCCCATCGACACCATCGGCGTCACCGACGACTGGAGCCTGCTGGCGCGCCAGCCCGAGTGGGTCTCGAAGTTACGCGAGGGACCGCATCCCGCCGAGCTGAGCCCGCAGGATACGGCGCGGCAAATGGTCGACACCACGCACCTCGGCACGCGCGTCTTGCTGCTTCAGCCTTATCTCACAGCCGCCAATTCCCAGTGGATTATCGCCCGCGCGCACGAGATGGGCCTCATCACCTACGGCATTTTTGTGGCCACGCCGTATCGCGTCGGCGTTGAAGCCGGCGTCGACGCCCTGCCGCAAATGGATCGCTACGTCCTCGGCGTCATTCCCGACGAACTGCAGCGTCCCCTCATCGACGATCCCGACGGCTCCGCGGCCAGCACCGCCTACGATTACTCTGAGCACGTCTCGCTTAGCGATCTCCGTCTGCGCAACTACGCGCACTTCCTCGCCGCGCACCACGCCGCGCTCATGCCCACCTTCAGCCTCTATTACGTCAACCTACCCGGGCATCGCAATCTCTGGAAGGAACCCGCCGCGGCTCTTCTCGATCCCGGCCGCATGTTTCATGCTTCCGACGCTGCCACCGGCGAAATGATCTACCCGCTTTCCACCTGGGACCACCATCTGCCCGCCACCGCGCAGCGCTGGCTGGAAGAAGATTTGCAAAAGAAGGCCGGGCTCACCGCTCTCCGTTTCTGGCGCATCAACCAAACCGTCTTCGCGGATTTTCCTCACTACCTGGCCGCCTCCGGCGCCGACGCCATGGGCACCATGCCCGGCATTTCGCTGCACACGGAGCTCGAGCTTCTCGTCCGCCTCGGCCTCTCGCCGCGCGAGGCCCTTGCCGCCGCCACCAATAACTATTCGCTGCAATTTGGCTGGAACGAGCTCGGCCTCATTGCCGCCGGCCGCCGCGCCGACATCCTCGTCCTCGACGCCAATCCCACCGCCAACATCTGGAACGCGCGCCGCATCTCCACCATCATCTTCGATGGCGAACCCCTGGACCGCAATTCCCTCCTGCACCTCAAGAAATAGTTGGGAGAATCAGAGACGAGCACTAAAATGAATTTGTCATCCTGAGCGAGTCCCGGCGTGCCGGACGAGTCGAAGGATCCGCGGTTGTTTTCCATGGACTCCAGATTCACTATGCCAGTGTGGTTTCTATCGAACTCCGCTAACACCGCTAACCTCGCTGCCTTTACTCCGCTCCGCGTCCGCAATCGCATCCCGTGCCCACGTCGAGTACACAAACTTCTCGCGCTCCTTCTCCCACTCCGCCATGGGCAGCACGCTCAACTGCTCCGGCGTCAGCTTGGGCACATTTACATCGATCGCCACCAGCCCCGCGTCGCGGTCCTCGCGCTGCGCGCTCTTGTTGAACTCCACGCCGTTCTTCGCCGCCCAGTCTCCGATCCGGATCGTCGGCAGCGCCGCAACATGGCCGCTCTTCCAGTTGGCAAAATGCAGGTTCTCCGCAAGCCACTGCGCCGCAGTCTTCGTCACCCACGCCGGCCGATGGCTTGCCCCTTGATCGAAATAAGTCGTAAACAGATTCTTGTCCGATCCCAACTGCGCAATCGTCCGCTTGCGCATGTCGTCAAAGAAATCCGGTCCGTGCGTCGGAATCGCCACCACCGTGTCATTCGTCCCGTTCATGATGAACGTCGGCCCGCGCTTCGCCTGCAGCGCAAACAGCACCGCCGGCCGGTCGCCCAGAAATTCCAGCGCATTGTATGGGCCGCTCTGGCACATCACGTTATGGCTCGTGGCCCAATAGCCGCCCGGCCCGTCCAGATCGCCGCCGCCCGTCAGCAGCACCGCATGAATGCGATCGTCCACCGCACCCGCGATCGACACCACAAATGAACCCATCGAAAATCCCATCACGGCGATGCGTTTTGCATCCACTTCCGGCCGGCTCCTCAAGTACGAAACCGCCTGCATCACGTCGGTCAGCATCTGCCCACCCATGCGCTGCGGCACGCCCGGCACGTCGATCAGCTTGTCGTGTTCGCTGGTGCCGTCCTTGTGGTCGTCGTTGCGCTCGCCCTCGCCAATCATGTCGTACGTCAGCACCATCGCCCCCGCGCGCGCATACTCCACGCCCGTGTACCACGAGTACCAGCTCGTCTTGTCGGCGCCATGGCCGTTCACAACCACAATGCCCGGAATCCTGCCGTGTATCTTCTCCGGCCGGTACACAATCGCCGGAACCCGCAGTCCGTACTCCGTCGCATACGTCACGCGCTCCGCCACCACTCCCGGCTCCGGCGAAAAACTTCCGTAATTTTTCGCGTCGAGATCCGGTAAAGGATCCGGAACAAATAACACGGCGCGAATCTTTTCCCGCAATTGCTTCGCCGTGGCGTCGCTCATCTGCGCCGTCAGCGGCACGGCCGCCATCGCCATCATAACCAGGCCCGCGCCGCAAGCCAGACCCCTCCCGAGCGCCCATGGAGCCATCCCGCGCCTCGCACAGCCCTGCTCTTTTTCATTCGCCTCCAGATTCATATTGCTCTCCCCTGCCCCGCCATAGTACAAGCATCGTTCGTAGGCACACAAAGCGCATTGTCCGATGTACGTTTTCAGAACACGGAGCCTTCCATGCCGCGACCCATCTATTTCGTTATCGCGCGATTCCGTTCGCGCCACATCTTTGCCGCATTCTTTTTCGCGGCGCTGCCCGTCTGCGGCACTCTCGCCCATGCCGCGCGCGTCTGCGATGTAACGGCCTATGGCGCCAAGGGTGACGGCGTCACCAAGGATACGCACGCCATTCAGGGTGCTATCGATGCATGCGCGGCCAAGGGCCGGGGCACCGTGCGCCTGGCCTCGGGCACCTTCCTCACCGGGCCCATCGTGCTCAAGAGTCACATCACGCTCGAAGTCGATGCGGGAGCGACCCTGCTCGGCAGCCAGGACAAAGCCGACTATCCTCAGGTTCAGGAATTGCGCGAGGCCGCCCTGCAGCCGCTCGTCAGCGCCACCAGCGCAGAGCACATCGTCATCCGTGGCGGGGGCACCATCGACGGCAACGGAAAACTCTGGTGGGACGCCGTCTACGCGCATCGCGCCGGTTCCAACTTCGCCGCCGCCATGCGCCCCCGCCTCATCCTCTTCGACCACTGCAAGCACGTCCTCATTGAAAACATGACCATCCAGAACTCCGCGTCCTGGCAGGTCGTTCCTTACTACTCCGACGATGTCGTCATCCGCAATGGCAAAATCCTGGCGCCCGCGCGTTCGCCCAATACCGACGGCATCGATCCCTTTTCATCGAGACACGTCACCATCTCGCACATGACCATCGACACCGGCGATGACAATATCGCCATCAAGTCCGGGCAGCCCAATTCGCCCGGCCCCGATGCGCCTTCCACCGACATCGTCATCACTGACTGCACTTTTCTCCACGGTCACGGCATGTCCATGGGCAGCGAAATTGCCGGCGGCGTCGAGCGCGTCCGCGCCCGTCGTATTCACTTCCAGGGCACGGCCAGTGGCGTGCGCATCAAGTCCAATCGCGATCGCGGCGGCGATATCGGCAACTTCGAATTCCGCGACCTGACCATGGAAAACGTCGGCACGCCCATTCTCATCACCGAGTATTACCCGCGCATTCCCCAGCACGATACCGCGCAGCCGGTCACGCGCCTCACTCCGCGCTTTCACGACATTCGTATCACCAATTTGAAAGCGACCGGCGCCAAAGATGCGGGCACGATCGTCGGCCTTCCTGAAAGCCCCATCACCACCGTCACGCTCGACCATGTCGAGATCGCCGCGCAAAAGGGCATGACCATCAGCGACGCCACCGTGACGGCGCACGATTTTTCAGTGACGGGCGCCGCGGGCGATCCCTATACTCTGCTTGAAAACGCGCATATCGATCGCAAGTAAGCCGTGCGCGTCCGGCTTGTTGACTTGGGGTGCCCAATGTCTCGATTCTGAGACGTGGAAAAGTGGCAAACCATCCCGCACGATCTCGGGCGCCCCGCCCAAGCTCCGGCTGGGCGGCATCCGCCGCTGGCTCGCCGGCATCGTATACCCTTGAAGGTAGCGATTTACCCCAGGTCTCATGGCACGATTCCGCTTCCCAACTCGCACCGAAGGACCCCATAGCCGCAACCGCCTGCTCCTCCTCATCGCAATCTACAAATTTCTCCACGCGCTATTTTTCTTCGCCATCGGCCTAGGCGCGCACCACCTGCTCCACAAAAACATGGCCGACCAGATCGAACTCTTTGCGCGCCATCTGCGTTTCAATCCTGAGTCGCGGCTGGTCTTTTTCGTCCTCCGCAAAGCCTCGCTCATCAACGGCCGTGTGCTCGAGCGCATCAGCCTCGTCGCCTATTGCTACGCCACGCTCACTCTGATTGAAGGCATCGGCCTCTATCTCGAAAAGGCGTGGGGCGAGTTCCTCACCCTCGCCATTACCGCCTCATTTCTTCCCTGGGAGATACTCGAAATCTTCCGCCGCGTCACATGGGTTCGCGTCGGCCTGCTCACCATCAATATATTGGTCTTCGCCTATCTCTTGCGCCTGGTCCTCGATCTCGCCCGCAACCGGTCCAAGGCGTGAAAAAACTAATCCCCGCCCCACGTCCCTCCCCGGCTTCCGGCCTTTCAGATCTTTCGCCATTGAAAGGGAATCTTAGATCTTGCTCTGAGGGGGAACCACAAACCAAATCTCAATCCACCACAAGAATCCCGTGCCCCATCCTTCTCGCGGCTTCATCGCGGAAAGGGTGGGATAGCACCAATCTCGACCCACCACGAATCAACTAAAAGCTAAGAGCTAAAAGCTGCCTCTCAAAACACTCCCAACTCCTGCAACTCCGCCCGTAGCGCATCCGCCCCGGTAAACCGGATCGCCTTCATTCCCGCGGCCAAACCCCCGGCCACATTCTCCTGGCGATCGTCGATGAAGAGAACCCGCTCCGGCGGACAGCCCAGAATGTCCAGCGCCCTCAAATAAATCGCCGGTTCCGGCTTGCGCAAACCCACGTAGCACGAACTGAATGCCACCTTGAAATACCGGCGCAGGCCAAAATGCGCAAAGCGAAACTCGTTGGTTTCGCGCGCCTCGTTGTTCAGGGCGCCGATCATGCAAGCATTGGATGCTGCAAGCTCCGCAAGGATGTGCAAAGCTCCGTGGGGCAACTTCCGCGACTGCGCCAGCATGAACGAAAAAAACTCGCTCCGCGAAAACGTCCGCGGTTCATAGAACACCGCCGCGTCCAGATATTGATTGAGATTGATCTCGCCGCGCTCCCAGGCATCCATCACCTCGACATGCCTGGCCTCGAGCGCCGCCGCGTCCAGGCCGAAATGCGCCACTGCGGCCGCGCGCTCTCCGTGGTCCCAGCCGTTAGTCAGCAGGACCCCGCCTACATCGAAGAGGATTGCATTGAAGGGGAACATATTGAGCAAGTCAGCTAGTTAGCGAGTCAACAAGCCAGCGAGTTAGGAAATCAACCTTGGGCCTGATGTGGCAACTCAAAAGCGAGTCCGCCACGGCGGACGAAGTCGAAGGATCTGCGGTTGCACTTCGGAACTTCTGCTAAAACTTTAGAGCCATCACACTCTGCGTGTTTGAATGAATGGAAGAACGAGACAGCGAACCGACCAGCTGACTCGCTCGCTCGCCGACTCGCTTACTTCTCTCCATCCCCGCACTGGTATTTGGCCTCGATCGCCAGCACCTTCTTGAACCGCCGTTCAAACCGGCTCTCTCGCCCCTGGAATTTGGCCGCGATGAATGCGTGCGCCAGCTCGAACGCCAGCGCGGAGCCGATGATTCTCGCGCCCAGCACCAGCACATTCATGTCGTCGTGCTCCACGCCCTGGTGCGCCGAGTACGTATCGTGGCAAATCCCGGCGCGAATACCGGGAATCTTGTTCGCCGCCACGCACACGCCCACGCCGCTGCCGCAGATGAGGATACCGCGCTGCGCCACACCCGCCTTGATCGCCTCGCCTAACTTCTCAGCAAAGTCGGGATAGTCGTCTTCGGGCTCGACCTTGTACGCCCCCAGGTCGATCACCTCATGGCCAGCCGCCGCCAGGTCGGCCCGCACTTCTTCCTTCAACTCAAATCCCGCATGATCGGAAGCAATGACTAACTTCACGGTTGTCCCTTCCTGAGCGAAGTCAGCGGAGTTAGGAAAGGCTCAATGCCAATGAGGTTTTGCAATACCTCGCTACCCCCACCATCCTAACTAACTCCGCGAACACGCGCGAAGCGCGGCTAACTCCGCTACTTCACCAGCTTCTTCGCCCGCGCCGCCACATTCTCCGCGCTGAATCCAAGCTCTTTCATCACGATGGGACCCGGAGCCGAGGCGCCGAAGCGGTCTATCCCCACCACATCGCCGTCGAGACCCACATACTTCCACCATCCCAGCGTCGCGCCCGCCTCAACCGACAGTTTGGGCACGCCCGCCGGCAGCACGCTGGCCCTGTACTCCGCCGCTTGCTCGTCGAAAATCCTCCAGCTCGGCATGCTCACCACGCGCGCGCCGATTCCGTCCGCGGCCAGCAGTTTCGCCGCGCCCAGCGCCACGCTCACCTCCGAGCCCGTCGCAATCAGAATCACCTTCGCGTTCGCCGCATCCTCCAGCACGTACGCGCCCTTGCTTACGCTCGCGTACATGTCGCGCTTCGATACGTCGATCACCGGCACATCCTGCCGCGTCAGCGCAAAAAATGCCGGTCCCTTGCGCTCCAGCGCCAGCCGCCACACCGCCGCCGTCTCATTCGCATCCGCGGGACGAAAATCCGTCATGTGCGGCACCGCGCGCAGCGCCATCAGGTGCTCCACCGGCTCGTGTGTTGGGCCGTCCTCGCCAACGCCGACCGAATCGTGCGTGAAAACAAACAGCGAGTGCGATTCCATGATCGCCGCGATACGCAGCGCCGGCTTGGCGTAGTCAGAAAACACGAAAAATGTCGATCCGAACGGCTTCAACCCTCCGTGCACCGCCATGCCGTTCACTGCCGCGCACATGCCCAGTTCGCGCACTCCGAAAAACACGTTGCGCCCCGCCGGATCTTCAGCAAAATGCGCCGAATTCTTGAAAATCGTCTTCGTCGATGACGTCAAATCCGCCGCCCCGCCAAACAGCTCCGGCACTGCGTCGAAGATCGCGTTCATCACCTGCTGGCCGGCGTTGCGCGTGGCGATGGGCTTCTCCGGCGTAAAGATGGGAACCGCTTTCTCCCATCCCGCCTTCAACGCGCCCGACTGCGTCCGCTCGAACTCCGCCGCCTGCTCAGGAAATGCGGCCTTGTAACCGGCAAAAAGCTTGTTCCACTCCGCTTCAAACTCTGCGCCGCGCTTCACAGCTTCGCGCCAATTGGCCAGCGCATCGTCGGGCACATAGAAGTTCTGGTCCTCGGGGAACCCGAAAAACTTTTTCGTCGCCGCCACATCCGCCGCTCCCATGGCCTCGCCGTGCACCTTGTTGGTGCCCGCCTTCGGACTGCCGTAGCCGATCACCGTGCGCACCCCGATCAGCGACGGCTTCCCGGTCTGCGCCTTTGCCGCGACAATAGCCTCCTCGATGCCTTCCAGGTCGTTGCCGTCCATCACCCGCTGCACATGCCAGCCGTAGGCCTCGAAGCGGTCGTAAACATTCTCGGTAAAGCTCCAGTTGGTGGGACCGTCGAGCGAGATCAGATTGTCGTCGTAAAGCACAATCAGCTTGCCCAGATTCAATGTTCCGGCCAGCGAGGCCGCCTCATGCGACAGGCCCTCCATCAGATCGCCATCGCCGCAGAGCATAAACGTGTGATGATCCACCACGTTAAAGCCCGGCCGGTTGTACGTCGCCGCCAGGTGCCTCTCCGCCATGGCCATGCCCACGCCCATTCCGAATCCCTGTCCCAGCGGCCCGGTCGTCGCCTCCACGCCGTCGGTCAAGCCATACTCCGGATGCCCCGGCGTCTTCGATCCCCACGTGCGAAAGCTCTTCAGATCGTCCAGCGTCACCTTGTAGCCGGTAAGAAACAGCGACCCGTAAAGCAGCATCGACGCATGCCCGTTCGACAGCACAAACCGGTCCCGGTCGGCCCACTTCGAGTGCGCCGGGTTGTGCTTCATCAGCTTGTGAAACAGCAGGTAGGCAATCGGTGCGTCGCCCAGTGGCGCTCCTGGATGGCCGCTGTTGGCTTTCTGCACGCCGTCCACGGCGAGCAAACGAAGCGTATCAATCGATAACTGGTCGAGTGAGAGTGACGCAATACTGGAAGCCATGGTTTTCTTTGGAATTCCTTTCTCTGAAGTGCGAACGCACTAGCCAAAAACGGCTCTAAGCCGCATCCACCTTGACCCTTACATTGTATCCAAGCCAGGCCTCTGGTCCCGTCCCCAATTCCGTCCAATGCAGCGTCCATTCCAGTTCTCCGCTGCCCGCCGGCGCGGCGATGTCGGCGCTGAATCCCGCGCTTCCCAGGCTCCGGCTGGCCGTCGTATTCACCGTCTGCCAGCCGTCGCCGGTCCACCGCACCTCAAATTGCT
>Ga0182024_10009537_pt1 | contig 20050 bp, 17 predicted proteins | sample P32metaG_FD_120480 | JGI IMG/M metagenome (GOLD analysis project Ga0182024, IMG submission 120480) | Permafrost microbial communities from Stordalen Mire, Sweden - P3-2 metaG (Illumina Assembly) | ecosystem: Environmental > Terrestrial > Soil > Wetlands > Permafrost | place: Sweden: Stordalen... | reverse complement strand
TCCATTCCCGGCCCGCGAGTCCGGGAGCGATGCTCAGGCCCCACCGCGCCGGACAAATTTGTGCGGCACAGCAGCGTGACCTGCTCCAGCGTTTTCAGGAATTCGCGATCCAGCAAAAGCGGAGAAGTGGTAGCCATTTGTTTAACAAGTAGCATGGGCTTCAGCTTGTGGGGTTTCGTCCTCGCAAGGACGACAATCCAAAGGCTGAAGCCTATGCCACAACACGCGAAAGAGAAGCCACTCCCTTTTATTTCGCCGAAATTTTTCCGGCAATTTCTTCCAGCAAATCGTCAGGCGTGCGGCCATCCGCCTGAGCCTCAAAATTAAGGATGATGCGGTGACGCAAGGCCGGGAGCATCAGCGCGCGAATATCTTCCAGGCTCACGTTGTAACGTCCATCCAGCAGCGCACGCACTTTCCCGCCCAAAACCAATGTTTGCGCGCCTCGCGGCGAACTCCCATACCGGATGTATTTGCTCGCCAAAAGATTTTCGCGATTCTCCGGATGCGTCGCCAGCGTGAGCTTCACCACATACTCCTGCACATGCGGCGCGACCGGAACCGCGCGCACCACTCTGCGCATCTCCAGAATTTGCGCGCCATTTACGACCGGATTGACTGTCACAGTCGATCCCTGCGTTGTGCGATCGAGAATGTCATGCAGGTCTTCGCGCCCGGGATATGGCACGCGCAGCTTGAAAAGAAACCGGTCCAGTTGCGCCTCGGGCAGCGGATAGGTCCCTTCCATTTCGAGCGGGTTCTGCGTGGCCATCACAAAAAACGGCTCGTCGAGCAGGTGCGAAGTGTGCGCCACGGTGACCTGCTTTTCCTGCATGGCCTCGAGCAGCGCCGATTGCGTTTTCGGAGTTGCTCGATTAATTTCGTCAGCGAGAAGTAAATTCGTAAAAATAGGGCCGGGCTGAAATCCAAGCGATTTCCTGCCGTCGCCATTTTCCTGCACCACCGATGTTCCAATCACATCCGCGGGCATCAAATCCGGCGTGAATTGAATGCGCGAATATTTCTGCGCCACCGCCTGCGCCAGCGTGCGCACCAGCATCGTTTTCCCAAGTCCAGGCGCACCTTCCAGCAGCACATGCCCGCCGGCCAGCAACGCGATCAGCACGCCCTCGACGACTCCCGCCTGGCCCACAATCGCCTTGGAAATTTCCCGGCGCACCTCTCCCATTTTTTCGGAGAGAAATTCCGCCTGCTCCCCAAGAGGCTGGCTGCCCGGTTGCCCTTCCGTTCCCACCGAACTTGTCATGAATCCATCCTTGAGTCTCTCTTCGCGGGCTTCCATTCAATCCGCATTCCCCAAACCGCCATGCAATTTCCAGGAAATTCTAATTCATTGCTTTGCGTTATCGGCATGCTCGAAATATCGCTGCACATAAAACCGGTAGCGCGCGGGAATATTTTCCTGTTCCGAGCCGTTGGTCACGGCATCCTGCTGCGGCGATTGATCGCGCACGGCAAGTTGTGCCGTGCCGGTTTCCGTGGCCACCTTCATGCGCGTCTGCTCTTTAAATCCGCTGGATTCCAGCGCGACGCGGTCCGGAACGGCATTGACGGGATGCGACTCCAGGTCCGTGCGAAGATCCTTGGTCCCTTGCTGGCTGCCGGCGCCCTCGCTGGCCGTCTGCGTGGCTTTCTGCTTCGCGTCCGAACTTCCTTTGGAATCGCCGCGCTTGTCGCTTTCCGTTGCTCCCGGCTGATTGGAATTTCCGGATTGCGGCGAACCTTGCGAATTCGGCGGTTGCTGATTCGCGCGATTATTATTTGCCTGCTGATTCGGCGACTTCGACATCATGTTCTTCAGGGCCTGCATGAGAGACTGGCCCATGGACTGGCGCCCTTGCGGTCCCGTTTGTTCGGACTGCTCCTGCGTTTTCCCGTCGCTGCTCTCATTTCCATTCTTGCTTTCCTGGGCTTGCGAATTGCTTTCCTCCTGGCGGCCATCGGCCGAAGGTGTTCCCTCTTGATCGCCCGGCGGCTGCATCTGATCCTGCGGCTGATCCCCGACATCCACCGCATTTTTCTGTTGATCCGTGCTGGGAGACTTTTCGTCGGCCTTCCACAAATCGTCCGTGGCGGCTTCCTCGGTGCGCTGCGTTTCTTCGCCAATGGTGTCCGGTTTCGCGGTGACCAGAGCAATCGTCCGCTGAATATCTTTTTCCACCGCGCGAGCGAGGGGAGAAAGGATCGATTGAACAAGTTGCGAATGCGCGGTGGTCTGCAAAAGAGAAATGAGGGGTGGTTGATGATGAACGCGATAGGCAAATAACCCGGCCACGATCAACACAAGTGCCACGGCGCGCTTTGCGTTTCCCGGCCAGACAAAAGGAAACAGTTCGCGCCGATCTACTTTTCCAAGCCGTGCGAGCGCATCCTTGCGCTGCTCGCCAATGATTCCGTTAGGATTTTCAACTGCACCAAGGAAGATTGCGGTGGAGAGTCGGTCCTTGAGGCCCGCGGCAGAATCGAGGCACCGCGCCACTTCGTAATGAGATGGCCGATCCCGCCAAATCACAACAAATATGCCGATCGCGACCGCGATAGCAATAACGCCGACGAGAATTACAGCTGCCACAACCTCGTGACTGACTGCCGCAACCACCGCGAGGGCGATCAATATCCAGCCAAACCATTTCACCCAGCCCCGCAGGACCGAATTTGCCAGTATTCTTTGGCGAATCGGTTTGAGTGTATCGATCAGGCCGTGTAATTCAGGCGAGCGGGCTTCCCGGTCAAAAATTCTTGCCAGTGAAATTTGATTTTCGTGGGATCGAGCCGGATCGCTTGAGAACAGTTTCCGGAAGAAACCTCGCAACGCAGAGAAAGAGGGCCTCCGGGATGTTTCACCGGGCACGGCCAATTTGATTTTCTCGCGAAGCAGCAATTGCAGCCTCCCCAGAGGTTCAGCCTGGGCGTTTACTAGTACAAATCTACCCCAACATTCCCGCTTTCCATACTAAATCCGTCGCGAATTTGGAACGAACTCGGTAATCGGTTTGATATCGAAAACCAATCGGCAAGAGGAACGGAAGCAAGCAAGTACTCTCATACTTAGATGCAAATTGCGGCTGGAGGGTGGTGCAAAATCAGAGGGGTACGTTCGAACGCAGCTTAGCCCACGCCGCGGGATGCGCAAGCAGCTGCGGCCTTGCGGCAGATAAACACTGTGGTCGCAGAGCCATACAGCCACCGCGACCGCGTTTTAGTTGGGCCTTCGCAGGCGGGAGGGGTCAGCTCAGGATCGGGAAAACATAGGACGAGGAGTTCGAGGCTACTGAGTTCGATCCCGCCAGAGCGAATGCGACTTGTTCATCGGCAAGTTTTTCGAACGGCCGGCCATCCAGCGTTATCGCAGCGACGGCCAATCCAAGCCTTCGAGTGTCCTGGGAACCGTACACTTCCTTTGGACTGTAAGTCGGCGACAGAATGGTCAGCCGGTAGAATGTGTTGTTGAGCAACTTCACCGGGATGTCCACGCGCATGAGTGTATCTTTCCTGCCGTAGAACTCTTCGGACAGGTCAACTGAAAACTGCTTCGTGGCCGGATCGTAAGTACTCAAGAGAATTTGGAATTTTGTGTCGGGCGGGAATGGCGAACGGAAATCCACCGCGAGCACATCGGATTCGATACGCGTGTAAAAATAGGATTTCGCACTGCCCGAGGTCCATCGCGCGCCAACCCCGAAAAGATGGGATTCGAATGCGTGCCACCCGAATCCAAATTTATCGACGGCTTGCGAGTCGCCCCGGATCGGCTTGGTGTCCAGGATCATCGTGTTCCCGGCGCAGCGGCGGCAAACGCGCGAAGTCGCGCAATTCGCAATAATTTCCTCACGGCGGGATGATTCGAAGGCCGTGCGAGGATCCATATCCGCGATGTTGCCGATGTCCATTTGTCCTTCGACATCCTGGCAACAGAGCGTATACGTTCCATCCGAAAGAATTCCAAAGGTCAGCGCACCGACGCACGTAAACGGTTCCTTGCGCTCTTCGTGAAACACGAAGCGGTCCGCTTGCGCATGCCTCTGTACAAATTTTTCATGGTAGGCCCACATGCCGAACCCTTTGCGCCGGACGACCACGCCGGGCGCGCACATCCAGCCGGAAAGTTGAGTTTCGAGCCGCCATTCCGGAAGATCTTCCGCCCGGAAGACGAGGTCACCTGTCTTTATTAGATCCGCATGGTCGCGCCGGGCGATTTCCATCCCTTCGGCATAGACCTCCGGGTAGTCGCGCGCGATTTTGGAGCCCAGTTCGGTGAAACGTTTCACGCACAACTCCCAGCCTTCCTTGTATTCCGCGGGATTGTCATACATCGTCCACAACCGCGATCCGGCGTCGTTTTGCATCAGGTTCTCAATGAGTTCACAGGCAAGATAGATTTCAATCCAGGACTTGCTGTGAGCGCGGAATTTCGCTTCCACCGTATTGCACACCATCTCGAGATATTCGCGGAAGTTGTCGATCTTTTTGTAGCCGCGATTGGCGAAGGCCTTTTCGGTCGGCGTGTGCAGGCTCATATTCAAATGGACATTGCTGTACTGAAAAAGCTTCCGCAAGCGCTCCTCGGTGAGCAGGGTAATGTTGGTGATGATCGCGGCAGGAACGCCGTATTCCTCGCACAGCGCGATGTAGTCAAACAACTTCTTGTTCAGGAAAGGCTCGCCGAGCACATTGAACATGATCGGAACTCCGGGAGACAGTTCGGCGACCGCGCGAATCAACTGTTTGGCATGCTCGTCGCTCACATTGCCCTTTGTCCGGACCAGATCGTCGGATGGGCAAAATGTGCAGTGCATGTTGCAGTGGGAAGTGACTTCGAGCATCAGCAGGTTAACTTTTGTCATGTGCGCACCGGAAATCAAGAAGTTCGCGGAACCCGGCAGGACATGACGGGATTTATTCCGTCACGATTTCGCCAAGTTCTCTCACTAGGGATCTTCGACGAAAGGAAGGCCGGGCTTTAGGGGGGGTTCGAAAAATGTTGCACAAGAGAAACTGTGTAGCATTCTGAAACACGCTTCCCATCAGAGGAATGCGAGCCGCGCGAATGGCATTCGAAATGCTTCTTTTCCAGCAGGCCCCTGGGCTCAAATGAGAGCCAGGAAATACGATGCTTTCGTCTCCCGAAGGAAGACGAAGGAGGAGCGGAACTTTTTATGTCTGACAGGACACAACACGAATACGCCGTGTACTTGTTTCAGCAGGGATACTACGAAGATGCGGTCACGAACCTCGACGAAGTCATCCGCGAGGAAGAGACTGGCGAACGCTGGAGCGATTGGGCCACCGCGCAATTCGCCCTCAGTCGTTTCCCCGAGGCGGAACGCGGGTTTCGCCGGGCTCTGGAACTGAATCCGGACTTACCCGACGCCGCTGTAAGCTTTGGTGCGATGCTTATGAGCTTAAGCCGGTGGAAAGAAGCGATCGCCATGCTCGAGGGAGTGCTGCCAAAATTAGAACCGGATGCGCGCGCCGCCGTCGACGCTCTTGCGGAACAGTGCCGGGCGCAGATGGGCGCGGTGGCGCAAGGATCCGCCGCGCGTTGAGCGTTTTCTTGGTGAACGCGCGTCAAAGTAGTGCTATCAAATCAATTTCGACGCGCACATTTTTAGGAAGCCGCGCCACCTCAACCGTGGATCGCGCAGGGGCATTCGCAGTGAAGTAGCGCGAATACACTTCGTTCATCGCCGCAAAATCGTTCATATCGGCCAGAAACACGGTGGTTTTCACCACGCGATGCAGGGACGATCCCGCCGCTTCCACCACCCCTTTTAAATTTTCCATGACGCGTTCCGTTTGCACCGCCGCGTCTCCCTCCACGATCTGCTGCGTCTTCGGGTCTAGCGGAATTTGCCCAGACAGAAATACAAATCCATTGGCGCGAACCGCCTGGGAATAGGGTCCAATGGCCTTGGGCCCTCGATCCGTTGCAACAGTTTCAATCACGCGATCCTCCTGAGTGTGAGATCCCTATCCTAGTTTTCAAATCAATTCCTTCGCTGCAGGTACGGATGGGTTGAGTTCCAATTCCGATCGGATCTCGCTCACCGGCTTGCCCTTCCAGTATTCCACCAGATTTTCCATTGTGGTGTAGGATCTGGTCCGCATGCGGTCGATGTATAGCGCGCCGTTCAAGTGATCGATTTCGTGCTGCAGAATTCGCGCATACCATCCTGTAGCCTCGATCACTTGCGACACTCCCCACTCATCAAGGCAGGTGACGCGTACAGCGCGCGATCGCGAAACCAGCGCGGAAAAACCGGCAACGCTAAGGCAGCCCTCGAAGAACTCCGCTCTTTCCTCTCCAATTTCTTCGAGCGTGGGATTGATGATGGCATGAAACGGTACCGGACGGCGTTCGCGCTCGGCGAGCAACGCTTCGGAAACATCTTTGTGATATTCCTCGCGGTCTTCGATCACGGCAAGCTGCATCGCGAGGCCCAATTGAGGAGCAGCCAGGCCAACACCCGGCGCTTCATGCATGCAGGTGCGCATCGCCTCAATCAGTTTTTGCATTTCACGGCTGCGAATTTCAGCCACACTCAATTGTCGGGCGCGCTGCCGCAACACCGGATTCCCTACCTGTACGATTTCAATTTTCATGGGATTCGCGATTTCCGCATGCAAGCCAGCGCATTGCAGGCGCTCCTGAATTTGATTTCAACTTTTGAGGATATACGTGAAGAGTCTCGCTGCAAAATGAAATCGTCAACGTGCGGCGATCGTCAGCCGTTCTTTCGAGAGTGCCCCTGATAAACAAATTTGTGCCCGGCGAGGCGGTTACGTTGAGCAATATAATCGCTGGCGGACTTTTCCGAGATGCCCTTCTGCACAAATTCCAGAATCGTAGCGTCGCTGGCCCCGGTATTTTTTAGTTCCCCCAGCGTTTCACCCGACAGCACATTTAAGCCCTGCGATCTGCGCTGCGCCACCGTCAGAATAATCTTGTCGGAAAGCCCCGTCAAGCGCATCGCACGCGCTTCGCCAGCCCAGGGACCCAGCTGATTCAACCGCGCGAGCTGCACAACCGCTCCCTCTGACGATCCCGCATCCAGCAAATCGGCAACCGATTGCCCATCTGTAAATGGCGTGTGACGATCACGCGCTAGTTTAATCAGGACAACGCTGGACGGGTCGGTCAGCCCGGCTTCGTGCGCTTTCTTCAATTCATTGACTTCCGCGTTGGATATGCCCAGTGTTTTCAATTGCGGCACACTGTCCAGCCACATTGCCATTTGGTCCGTTTCCTCGGTGTCCGCCTTGGGAGCGGATTTACAGCCAGACAGCAATGCGATCGACGCCAGCAACAATGCGCACGGCAAGCGGCGAACATGATAACGCCATGGCTGTGGAAGCGGCATATGTTCATTGTAACTTAGGCAGGCGGAAGCGGAATTTGCCTGTGCTCGGAAGATTAACTGGCTGACAGTGTAGGTGGGACAGGCTTAAGCCTGTCTGGGTTTTGATTTGTTACGATGCAAAAAGAAGACAGGCTGAAGCCTGTCCTACTGAAACCGTCAAACGTTGTACAGACGTTCGACTCCAAACACGCCGGAAATTTTGCGGATATTCGCGATGATACGCTCCAGCTGTTTGCGGTCTCCGATTTCCAGCGTGAGATCAATGCGGGCGTGCAAATTATCCGGATGGCTGCCAAGTGTACGAATGTTCGATCCCGTTTCACTGATCACGGCAGTTATATCGGCGAGCATTCCGGGCCGATCCTGCGCGCGAATCAACAAAGTGACTGGATAAGTCGATCCGGTGGTGCCGCCCCACTCGACATCGATACGCCGCTCCACCTGATACAGCAAATTCTGCACGTTGGGACAAGAATTGGAATGCACCGCGACGCCCCGACCGCGCGTGACGTACCCTACGATTTCGTCACCGGGAATTGGGTTGCAGCATTTCGCGCGAAAAACCATCAGGTCGCTTTGTCCGCCAACCTGCAACGTCGCATCGCCCACGCGCAACATTCGCTTGACGGTCGAAACCAACCGCGTCGAGGGAACTTCTTTCGCCGGTTCGGGCTTTGCCGGACCCAGCGGCTCACCCAGCGCGTTGGAAATAATTTGGCGCGCAGAGAATTTCCCGTAGCCCAGATCGGCGAACAAATCTTCCAGTTTGGCGCAGCCATACTCCGCAGCTACACGTTGCAGATCCGCCTCGGGAATTTTCTTCAGGCTGCGGCCCACTTGCCGCGCTTCGCGTTCCAGCAGTCGCCTTCCCACTTCCGTTGCCTGGCTGCGCTCGATCGAAGTGATGTGGTGGCGAATCTTGCTGCGCGCCCGCGACGTACGCACAAAATTAAGCCAGTCGCGGCTGGGCACATGGCCCTTCTGCGTAAGGACTTCGACCACGTCTCCATTGGCAAGGCTGTGCCGCAGCGGCACAATCTGCCCATTCACCTTTGCGCCAATGCACTGGTTGCCGACTTCCGTGTGTACCGCGTAAGCAAAATCCACGGGCGTCGCTCCGCGCGGAAGCGCTAGAACTTTTCCCTTCGGCGTGAACGCGTAAACTTCCTCGGGATACAGATCCACTTTCAGAGTGGACATGAATTCCGACGGCTCCTGCATTTCCTTGACCCACTCGATCAGTTGCCGCATCCACAAAATGCGCTGATCGTCCGCGTCGGAGACATCCTTGCCATCTTTGTACCGCCAGTGCGCGGCAACGCCCTGCTCGGCGATGCGATGCATTTCCTGCGTGCGAATTTGCACTTCAAACGTTTGCCCTGCATGAATCACGGTCGTATGCAGCGATTGGTAGAGGTTAGGCCGCGGCATGGCGATGTAATCTTTGAAACGGCCGGGGACGGGCCGCCACACTTGATGAATTACGCCGAGGGCCGCGTAGCAATTGCGGATCGTATCGGTAATCACGCGCACGGCCAGCAGATCGTAAATTTGATCGACCGTGCGATGCTGCCGCAAACTTTTCTGGTGAATGGAGTAGAGCCGTTTCACGCGGCCATCGACTTCAGCGGCAATTCCGTTTTCATCCAACCGTTTGCGAATCGTGTCTTTCAAATCCGCTAAAAATGTCTCGAATTCTTTTCGCTTGGCGACAACCGTATTTTGCAGCTCGTTAAACGCTTCGGGCTCGAGATAGCTGAAGGCAATATCTTCCAGCTCTCCGCGGATCAAGCCCATTCCCAGGCGATGCGCAATCGGAGAATAAATATCCAGTGTTTCGCGCGCGATGCGCTGCTGTTTTTCTGGGGAGAGATAACTAAGCGTGCGCATGTTGTGCAGCCGGTCCGCAAGCTTCACGACTACGACGCGCACATCGTTCACCATGGCCAGTAACATTTTTCTTACGTTCTCAGCCTGCCGCGCTTCGGGAGCAAGCAAGTCCAGCCGGTTAATTTTGGTAACCCCTTCGACGAGCGTCGCCGTGTCCGGCCCAAAACGCTCCGCAATGCGCTGCGTGGAGACACGCGTATCCTCCACCACGTCATGCAGCAGCGCCGCGCACAGCGTGGTGATATCTAATTTCATGTCCGCGAGAATATGTGCAACTTCCAGGGGATGCGAAAGGTAAGGGTCGCCCGACTTGCGCAACTGCGTGCGATGTTGCTCCGCGGCGAAGTCAAATGCGCGCCGCAACAGTTCAATGTCACTTGCCGGTCGCGTCTGCCTGACTTTTTCAACCAACTCGAGAAAACGCAGTTGCAATGCCTTCGTTGTGCGTTCTGTCTTGCCGCCAACGCCAACCAGCGAAGAGAGGCCTACCGGCTTTTCAAGCGAGGACATTGTCGTCTATTTTATGTCTATTTGATGCCAAGAGGGAGAAAAGAGTTCCGGAATTTCCCTACGTGTGCCGGTAGGAGCTAGGGGTAATTTTTTGGTTATCCTATGTCCCATCAGTGGGATGGCAAACAGCGCTATTCAATTTCGGTATTCGGGCTTAAAGTATTTTGCAGCAGCGAGGAAAAATAAACTGTTAGCAAACTACCTTCCCTTATTCGTTCAACTGAATTTCACAACGTACGTCGACGGTATGAAGCTAATTCCGCTTCTCGTCACACTTGTGAAGGACCACATCCGATGCTCTTGACCGACCGGGCTCAATGGAAGCCAAGCGGCGGCAACGAGCCACTGACAGTGATCGTCGGCTCGGGCGCGATTGGGCTTTACGCGGCCAGCGAACTAGCGAAGTGCGGCAAGCGCGTGCTCGTAGTCGAATCCGGCCTCGCGCACCTTGGAGGGTTCGCTGCGGAGTCGTATGCCTCACTCGGCGTGCCCCATGATGGCATTAGCGTCGCGCGAAGCAGGAGCCTTGGCGGCACGACGAATCTCTGGGGCGGGCAGCTCGTGGAATTTCAGCCAGCCGACTTCAACGGCCGCGACTGGCTGCCCGGCAGCGGATGGCCCGTGAAGTACGAAGAAATTGCGCCCTTCTACCGCAAGGCCTACGAAAATCTTGGACTGCCACAAGAAACCCATGACGATGACGCAGTCTGGAAAAGCGTTTCGGCAGAGCGGCCGCGGATTGGCGACGAATTCGAAGTATTTCTTACGCGCTGGCTGAAGATTCCGAGCTTCGCGGTCATGTACGCGAAACAATATGAAACCAGCGAGAAGTTTTCTGTTCTGACGGGCTACACAGTAGTCGGGTACGACGGATCAGGCGATCGGATCACCGGTGTGCGCGTGATGGACATGGCCGGAAAGCTCCACACGATTGCAGGCGATACGTTTATTCTCGCGGCGGGTACAATTGAAAATTCGAGGCTGCTTCTTTCCGCCGCGTCGGACAAATCGTGGCCATGCCCGTGGCGACAGAATCAAAATATCGGGAAATATTTTCTGGATCATCTGGGCTGCAAAGCCGCAACAGTAAAGCCAAATGACACGCGCAAATTTTTCGATACGTTTTGCACCATCTGGCGCGGCGGTCACAAGTACCAGCCAAAATTTCGTTTGCGAAACGAAGTCCTCATGCGCGATCCCATTTTAAATATTCAGGGGCTTTTCGGTTTTGAGAGTTCGGTATCCGAGAATCTGCTTTATTTAAAACAGTTTGTAAAAGCGGCGGTCTACAGCCGCAAGATCGATAACCTTGGCGACGTTTTCAAAAATGTCTCGGCCTGCTCGAAATATCTTGTGCCGTTAATGTGGCGTTACGTGCGGGATCACCGGGTTTTTGTGCCAAGCGCCTCGAAAATTTCTCTACTGTTGCAGGCGGAACAGGCACCCGTTGCGGAAAGTTGCATCCGGCTGGACCGGAGCGCGACGGATGCGTACGGACTGCCGCGCGTAACTCTCGATTGGCGGATGGGAGGCAATGAACAAGCGTCCATCGCTGAGTTCACGCGGCGTGCGGATGCGGCATTGCGGCGCGCCGGCCTCGCAACGTTGGAAATCGATCCGGCACTGAAAGCGATGGATCCTGGATTCATGACCACTGCGAAAGATACATATCACCAGGCTGGCGGAACGGTGATGGGCGATTCCGCGCGGGAAGCGGTGGTGGATCGTAATTTAAAAGTGTTCGGGACTGAGAATTTTTATGTGGGCGGGGCAAGCACGTTTCGCACTGTGAGCAACGCAAATACGACGTTTACGGCGCTCGCGTTTGCGACGCGGCTGGTGGAACATTTGGGCAAGACTACTTAAAGATTGTGGTCCGCTGCAGTCCTTGCTGTTGCCCGTCCCTGAAGAGGCGGCCTACAGCAATCGGCAAAAAAAAGGCGCTCCGTTTAGGGAGCGCCTTTTAAATTTCATTTTCCAGAAAACTTCGGGGGCGACTGTTACGGCTTCGCTGGAGTTTCCATTTTCTTCTGCTTGATCTCCTTGGCCTTTTCGACGTAATCGTCGGCTTGTTTCAGCAAGGAAGCGCGCTCATCGGGCGTGGCCGCCTCATCGGCCTTGCGGCGGAGAAGGAGGTTCAGATAGGCCATGGCGTCATCGTAGTCCGGGCGCAGTTCGAGGGCTTTTTTGAGATCGTCAATACCCTCGTCAATCAGTTGGCCGTTGTCCTTGATATACGCTTCGCGGACATCCGCAGGCAGCGGATCGTCATCCTTCAGCGGCTTGCCGGCATGCGCGAGGCGCCAAGTGCCGCGTGCTTCAAGGTTCGCACGGTAGGAGAGCGTCCAGTCGATCACGCCGACCCAGTAATACGGTTCGGGATCTTCCGGCTTCAGGGCCATGTGCTTCATGTGGTAGGTCTTCGATTCGTCGAAACGCGCTCGCGAATACGGAGTTCCCGCCATATTGAAGAGGATGGACCCGATACCATCGATTGCCGAAATGTCGTTGGGGTCGCTGGTAAGCACTTCCTGGAATTGCTTGACCGCCGCTTCGCCCATACGAATGTTCTCGTCGGACGGCGCGCCAGGAATATATTGCGTTGCATATGCTGTGGCGAGATAGAGCTGCGCGTTGGTCAGAGTGGGATCGTTGTCCTTCGCGTCCTTGAAGAACTCGATGGCTTGATCGTACTTGCCATCGCGATAGGCCGCGACACCCTTGTTCAGTTCGTCGCGCGCCTTCAGCTTGGCGCAACCCGACGCGCCGAAGCCGACCGCAATCATGGCCACCGCAAACAGGGCCACAGAATTTTTATTTTTGGAGATCCGAAAATGCGCAAAAGGATTCATGGCAAACAATCCGTCCCCGCGAATAATTTGTTTTCCCTCGAAAGGGCAGTGAAGTTTCCGATGCTTGTACAGGCCGTGCCACAGTCCACAAAAATTTCCTTGACGAATCCGACTGGCTCCGTGCTTCACACTGTAACACTTTAAAATCTAGTGCAAAGTCCCCACACCCAATTCCTCAGCCACACAAACCTTTGCGGGCACGGGCCACCGCCGCACACTCTACACTAGTAAGGCCTTGGAACAAAGCTACTTTATTAATTATTTGAGGACAAAAAACCCGACGGCCTCCCAAAAGATCGAAAGCCGTCAGCTACGAGTAAAACTACTTTCCAGCTTCGAGATTGGCAGTAATCAAACCAACCTTGTCAATTCCGGAACCACGCATGATGTCAATCGCATGTGCAACATCGGAAAAACGAACAGCGTCATCACCCTTAACGAAAGCCACTTTTTCGGCTCGCTCTTTGAAAACGTCGGTGAGGCGCGGCCCGAGAGTGTCCCAGTTCGCGTCTTCGTCATTGATCTTCAGTTTCCCGGTATCGAGAACCTGAACGACGATGGTCTTCTGCAGAGTTTGCGGTTGCTGTTGCTGGTTCGGCGGCGCCGGCTGCGGCACGAGGGCGTTCAGGCCCTTTGGCGTCAGCGGCGTGATCACCATGAAGATGATGATCAAAACCAGGAGAATATCGATCAGGGGGACGACGTTCATTGTCGCCATCGCACCGCCCTCTTTTCCTCCAACGTCCATTCCCATTGTCGTGGCTCCCTATTCCGAATTCCGCGTCACGGTGCAATCACCGGGACGGATGAATGAGCAAGGTCAAGACCGGGAAGCGAAGCCAGACGCCTCGCCTCCCAGCCGAATAATTAGCCAGCTGGCGGTCGCGGGGCGGCTTGCTTTTGTTCAGCCCGATCCGTAATCAGTCCTACGTTATCGACGCCCGCGGACCGGATTTCATCCACGATTTTTACCACTTCGCCATACTTGGCACGGCCGTCGCTCTTGACGAACACGGTCTTGTCAAGCTTGTTGGAGAGACGATCGCGAACCTGATCGGCAATCTGCGTAATGTCCGACTTCGTGCTGCCAAGATAAACGTCCCCGCTCGCGGAGATGCCGACGATCACCGCATCGTCTTTATCGGCATCGGGCATGTCGGAGGGGTTGTTGACTTTCGCCAACTCCACCGTCAAGCCCTTCGAGAGCATGGGCGTGACCACCATGAAGATGATCAACAGCACAAGCATAATATCCGCCATCGGAATTACGTTCGGCGCCGCCATTTGCGGCCCGACGCTTGGCTTGTATGACATGGGTTACTTCTTTCCGCCTGCACGGCGCGTGATGAAATAGTTCACCAGTTCCATCGAGGAGTTGTCCATTTCGACGTCGAACGCCTCAACTTTGTTTGTGAAATAGTTGTACGCCCACACGGCAGGCACAGCCACGAGCAGACCAAGCGCGGTGGTGACCAGCGCTTCGGAAATTCCGCCGGCGACGGCTGACAGACCGGTTGCCTTCGTGGTTTCAATTCCCTTAAACGCGTTGATGATTCCGACCACCGTGCCGAACAGTCCGACGAACGGTGCCGTCGAGCCGATGGTGGCTAAGCCGGAAAGGCCGCGCTTCATTTCGGCGTGCACAATCGCAACCGAGCGGTCGAGGCCGCGCTTGGCAGCTTCGATCACTTCCATGTCAGCGACTTGCGATGAGGCCGATTGGAATTCGGAAAGGCCAGTGGCGACTACCTTGGCGATGTGGCTCTTCTTGTTGCGCTCGGCGATCGAGATGGCTTCGTCGAGTTTGCCTTCGCGCAGTGCTCCGGCAACTTGCTGTACAAATACGCGGGACTGTTTACGAGCTGCGCTATACATCAGAACGCGGTCGATCATAACGCCGAGCGACCATGCCGACAGAATGAAAAGAAGGAAGACAACGACCTTCGCGATGATACTCATATTGCCCCACATCGTCCTCAGGTCCCACTGTCCCTGCAGGACGAGCATGTTCATTGCCCAAACGGCTAGATTACCAAGCATGTGATTCGCTCCTTTTTATTTCGTTCGAATCTTGCTGGCCGAAACCGGCTTTGCCGGTCCCGGCCGACTCCTCGATTGGCTGCCTTAATTCGCGGTCTTCATGGACAACTGCATCGATGAAGGCCGATACCCAGGCTGCCGTCCTGCCAAACCCAAAACCTAACCACCCATCGTAAACGTAACTGTAATCGTCGTATCAACCTCGACCGGGTCGCCGTTCAGCGTGGTCGGCTTGTAGCGCCATTGCTTCACGGCGTCCAGAGCCGATTGCACCAGGAGCGGGTGACCGGAAATCACTTCGAGCTGTGCAACCTTGCCTTCCTTATCGATAATCGCATGAAGAACAACATTGCCCTGAATGCGAGCTTGCCGCGCCAGAGGCGGGTAGAGCGGACGCGTCTGGTTGATGATCGACGCAGCCGTCACGTTACCGCCCTGCTTAACGCGCGTGGGAGCCGTAGGCTTCGGAGGCGGCGGAGCCATGGCGGCAACCATGCCCTGTCCAGGAATACCGCCGAACACGCCACCCGTCACGCCGGAATTGTTGATCACGTCTGGCGGAAGCTCGGCTTCCTTGAACACGGCCACTTCCTTAGGAATAGCGCGCGGCTGCATCAGTTTTCCAGATTGGATCAGGCGCGCAACCGGCTTAATGATTGTCTTTATCGCTGCCGGAGGCGGTGGAGGGGGCGGAGGCGGGGGCGGAGCAATCAACAAAGTTGAGAGCATTGCCTTCGGAAGCGCCTCGGTGTAAATCAAAGGAATTAAAATCAAGATGGACAAAATGCCAGCTTGAACCAGGCCGGAAAGAATTACGCTCCAACCCTTATTTGTCTTTTTCTTCTCGTTTGTCGATTCGAGCAAATCATCAAACATCGTGCTTCCCTCCTGCCGAAAAGCTCCAGGAAAAAAATCCTAGGTCTTTCGGAGTTTAGTACCGGCTGCGGTTCCGGATGATATTACCGCTGCGCCTTGGCCTCTCCATTGATTCCAGGCTACGACCAAAGGCGCTGCAATGCCAAAACTGGAGTACGTTCCTACCAGAATTCCGACTACCAACGCAAAAGAAAAAGCTCGCAATACTTGACCGCCCATCAAAAACAAAACCAAAACAGTGAGAAAAGTCAGTCCGCTGGTAAGGATCGTGCGCGAAAGTGTCTGGTTGATGGACCGATTGACGATGTCTTTAAACGGTTCCCGTCGCATGAGTCGCGCATTTTCACGGATCCGGTCAAAGATTACAATCGTGTCATTCATCGAATACCCAACCAGGGTCAACAACGCCGCAATCACCGTCAGCGAAATCTCAAAATGAAAAATGGAAAAAAGACCCAGCGTAATCAGCACGTCGTGAAACACGGCTAACACTGCCGCAGCACCGTACACCCACTCGAAGCGAAATGCAATATAAACCAGCATTCCACCCAGCGCGTACAGGGTTACCACTACGGCCTGACGGCGTAATTCGGACCCGACTTTCGGCCCAACGATCTCCACATTGACGATCGCAAATGTGCTGGTATAAAACGAATCGCGCAGTGCGGCGATCACATTGGCGTTTGCGCCCGCTCCCGAAAGCTGGCTAAGATCGGTCAAAATGCCGCGGTTGTCGCGGTCACGAAACGTCGCCAACTGCTTCCCAAGCTGCGCGTACCGATCTCCCGCAGCCGTTCCCAAGCCCAAGGGGTCTTTGCGGGTTAACGCATCGGCGATAACATCCGCCCCGGCAGCATTGAAATCCTGCTTGCCCGCTTCTCCCGCGCCCAAAGTTGCATGCAGGGCATTCAGGATGGCGGTCTTGCCCGCGTCGAGGGCTTCTGCGCCTTGGCCCTTTTCTTCGAGGTTGATCAGAACCTCATTGGTGTTCCCGCTGGCTATATCGCTAACTGGGACAATCGTGCTGTTCCCGATGCCCTGCTGCGCTAGGCCATTGCGGAGGGTATCGATAGGCGGAGCGCCTGCAAAGCGCACATCAACTACCGTACCTCCTTTAAAATCAATGCCATAGGACAGGCCGCCGTGGGCGATAATAGAAGCCAGACCGGCGGCGAGCAAGAGTCCTGACAGGCCAAAGAAATACTTCGCCTTGCCCATCCAATCGAGATCAACTTGTTTAAAAAATTCCATGCTCACTCTTACCCGTTAGAGTTGGACACCAACGATTATGAATTTGTTCCCCAAATAGAACCGATTCAAAGAAAAATCTTGAAAAAAATCTCAATCTGGGACTAGTACCTATAGCCGCCTGTTAAATGCTTAGCTGCGCCTCGCGAGGCATTTTGGCCAAGTGCCAGTCAAAAATCAGGCGCGATACATAGACCGACGTAAACAAGTTGGCCAACAACCCGACGGCCAAGCTGACCGCAAACCCGCGAATAGGGCCCGTGCCGAATAGGAAAAGGAAGGCTGCGGAAACGATTGTTGTTACGTGTGTGTCGATAATCGTGAGGAAGGCGCGCTTGAACCCCATATCAACGGCCGATACTGGAGCTTTCGCTGCGCGCAATTCTTCACGGATACGCTCAAAAATCAGCACGTTCGAATCGACGCCCATACCAATCGTCAAAATCACGCCTGCAATGCCGGGCAAGGTCAAGACGGCGCCGAAATAAGCCAGCGCTGCCAGCAGGAGCACGAGGTTCAAGATTAAGGCGATTACCGCATTGACTCCCGCCGAGCGGTAATAGACGACCATGAAAATCATCACGACAACCAAACTGATGATGGAAGCCTGCACGCCGTGCCGTATGGAATCCGCTCCGAGCGAAGGACCCACGGTGCGCTCTTCAAGATATTTAATCGAAGCCGGCAGCGCGCCTGATCGAAGGACCAAGCCAAGATCGTTCGCTTCCTGCTCGCCAAACTGGCCTTCGATGACGCCAGTGTCGTCAATGCGGCCGTTGATAACAGGAGCGGTCTGCAGCTTATGTTCGAGAACAATGCCCAACTGCTTGCCAATATTTTGTTCGGTGAAGGGACCGAAGCGGGCGCCCGCTTCCGTGGAGAGCGTAAAATCGACATCGTAGTAGCCGGGATTCTTGGTGCTGCGGATGGCGGTTGCGCTGCGCAAGTCACGCCCCGTGACGATGGGCACGCGATCGATCACGTACCAGCTTTCAACAGCAGGTTGGCTGGAGCTGGAGGCGGAACTTTTACCCTGAACAATCTGCGCGTTTGGCGGCAAAATACCTCCGTGCGCAGCCAGTGCAGCAACTTCGGATTGATAGGGTGTTGCGTCCACAACTAGGTGAAGCTCCAACTGCCCGCCGGCTTGAATGACGCTCTTGGCGCGGTTGGGATCGCCTTCTCCGGGCAGCTCGACGATAATTTCATTCTCGCCCTGGCCGTAAGGAGCAACCAGCGGTTCGGTCAATCCCAGCGCGTCGATACGGCGGCGAATGGTTTCTTCGGCCTGATCCATTGTCTGCTGCTGGATGCTTACGACTCGCGACTGCTTCATCGATACGATATAACCGGAAGCTTCTCCTGGAGCAGCAGAAATATCCCAATCCGGAAATTGATCGTTAATCAGGTTGCGGGCCGTGCCGGCCTGCTCCGGAGCAATGTTATGGACCAGGATCTGGGTGTCATTCAGCTTTCGAATATCGTCGTAGCGGACAGCTTTATCTCGCAGCGTGGACGTGATGTGATCGAGCGTCTGGTCCGTTTCGCCGCTGATAGCTTCCTGCACCTGCACCTGCAGAATCAGGTGCGTGCCGCCTTGCAGGTCAAGGCCAAGCTTAATGCTGTTCGAAAAATTGGATTTAATTCCAGCCCATGATTTGGGAGGAAAATCGGGACGACCTACCAAGCCGATGATGCATGCAAGGATTACAGCAACGATGAATAATGCTTTCCACTTGAGATTAGAATTCATGGCTTAAACTGGCTCAGGACTCCATGGATGCGGGCTTTCTGAAAGCGTATGCCTCGCGGATAAAATGGAGCGTTGCGTTACCCCGACCCTACGACTCCTCCTTACCATCTGGTTGCAGGCCGGTCACTGCGGAACGAAGGACCTTAACCTTCACTTGGTCGGCGATGCGAAGCTGTACGGAATCGCCTTCAATTCCCACGATCGTGCCAAACAGGCCGCCGGTGGTAATCACTTTGTCCCCATTTTTCAGGGCGTTAATCATTTCCTGGGTCTTCTTCTGGCGGCGCTGCGCGGGAAGAATCAGCAGCACATAGAAAATTCCCATAATAATGACCAAAGGCAAAAAGGCCATTATTCCACCGGCCCCTCCGATCTGGGCCATCAAGGACAAATTTCCCGGCAAAAAGAAGGACGACATAACGGTGACCCCATTCCCACGCTAATACAAATTCTTCAGCAAACCGCATTGGAAACTAAAAAATATTCCCGCTATTCAATATTGATTAAAGAAGCGGGCAGGCCACGAAGTCCGCACCCAAATCGTGGCTGGCTCCAAGCCGTGACCGTTCGCTACCCGAAGTTTATGACGAGAGCCATGCCACTGGCTCGCTTCAGGATTCACCCGCGCCGATACGCGATTGGAACTCCGAGGAGAATTCAGCCAATTCCCCGAGCGCGATAGCTTGGCGAATCTTGCCCATTGTGTCAAGGAAAAACGCAACATTGTGGTGGGAGTTCAGGATGGAAGCCAGAATTTCATTGGCCTGAAACAGGTGCCGCAGGTAGGCGCGCGAGTAAGTTCGGCAGACCATGCAGGAACAGCGCTCGTCCAGCGGACGCGGATCGCTGGCGTAAATTGCGTTGCGAATATTCACGCGGCCGGCGCTCGTGAACAGGCAGCCGTTTCGCGCATTGCGCGTCGGCAGCACGCAATCCATCATGTCCACGCCGCAGCGCACGTAGTCGGGAAGCTGCTCTGGCAAGCCCACGCCCATGACATAACGGGGCCGATCTTTGGGAAGCGCTTCCGCGGCAATCGCCGCCATTTCACAGGAAATAGCATGCGGCTCCCCAACGGCAAGGCCGCCGATAGCGTATCCGGGAAAATCGAGGTCAACGAGCTGGCGCGCGCTCTCACGGCGCAGGTCGGCGTGCATGCCTCCCTGCACAATCGCGAAAATCGATTGGCCGGGGTTCGTTGATAATTCAGCGTTCGTCTGGCCGGACTCAGTCTGGGATCCAGCATAATCACGGCAGCGGCGCGCCCACTCCGTAGTGCGATTCATTGCGCCGGAGGCGCGCGCGTGATCGGCGGGATATTCGATGCACTCATCAAAAACCATGGCAATGTCCGAGCCGAGCGCTTGCTGAATCTCAATCGATTTTTCTGGTGTAAGCAAATGCTCGGAGCCATCAAGGTGCGAACGGAAGACCACGCCATTGTCTGAAATTTTTCGCAAATCCGCGAGACTGAAAACTTGAAAGCCGCCTGAATCCGT
>Ga0182024_10009536_pt1 | contig 20052 bp, 23 predicted proteins | sample P32metaG_FD_120480 | JGI IMG/M metagenome (GOLD analysis project Ga0182024, IMG submission 120480) | Permafrost microbial communities from Stordalen Mire, Sweden - P3-2 metaG (Illumina Assembly) | ecosystem: Environmental > Terrestrial > Soil > Wetlands > Permafrost | place: Sweden: Stordalen... | reverse complement strand
TCAAGACGAAGCCGCACGTCGCCGGGGTTCGAATAGGAGTGCCTACGGCCACCAGGCACAACACCTTCGCCCGGATCTTGCTACCGGCCGCTGACCACCAGGATTGACCACAACGCAGCTTCATTGCTGGCCGAGTCCGGCAACAAGCACTCGCGTGCCGCGGCCTTCGTTGCACTCGCTGATGACGGCGCGCGCTGCGGTTGCCTCGGACGTCGGGACTTTCGTGCCGGGTGCGGCCAGGCGATAAGAAGGGTCGTCCTGGTTCTGAACGTTCGCTTCGGCGACGATGCGTCGCAGGGGGACCGAGTAGCCCGACGGCCCGGCGGTCGTGGATGTGCACGCCTGTTGTGCTGCAACGGGCATGAGTTCTCAAACCCGGTCTAGGCCGGAGGCTGCCGTCCGTTTCGGTCAGGCCGACGCACCGCCGAATCCGATCTCGTTGCCGTCCGGGTCGCGGAAGGTGGCCTTGCGGACGCCGCTGGCGTAGGTCTCGCGCTCGGCCGGCTCCAGGCCCCGTTCGGCGATGTCGGAGATGCGGGCGTCGAAGTCGCCAACGAAGACGGTGTGCATGGCATGCCCGGCATGCTCGGGCCGCACCTCGATGAACACGTACCGGTGGTCGGCGAGCTCCCACACCGCCTCGGTGTCGTTGGGCAGGAACGACGGCGGGGCGCCGAGGAGCCGCTCGTACCAGGCCGCCGCCGCGGTGTAGTCGCGGACGGGGATGCCCGCGAACAGATCTACGGTCATGAGGTCATCATGCCGCCACTACGCGGTTCGGTTGACAGTCCCGCCACCCTCCGGGCATGTCGACGGTCATCGTTCCTAGGGCTGATCTCACAAGCAAGGAGGTCAGCGACGCGCTCCGCGATGGCCTCGGACCTAAGTACAACGTGCTGCCGGGTGTGCAAATGAACCGCCGCCTGCCACAACCTTTGCGAGCAGGGAGTCAGCGCTCCACCAGGCGCCAACATGAGAAATCGACCCCAGCACCGAAGATCGACCGGCGACGCGTTTCTACCGCCTCACTGGCACCGGAGCTGATCGGGCAGCATTCCAGCGGTGGCTGCTTCAGTCAGCCGGAAGGCGGCAGCACGTTCGTGTTGTGGGCCGCCGTGAACCGCCACAGTCCGGCCCGCCGTTCGATGACGAAGGTTACAAAGGAGCGTCGTGTCTGGCCGGGAGCCCGGTCGTCCCCGTCAAGCTCGGTCCGGGCGTGCGCCACGATCACGCCCGGCACCGGCTCCCGCGCAGCTACGATCTCGGCGCGCAGGATGGAGTCCTTGTAGCGACCGGCGTGCACGGCTGCGTGCTGCTGCCGGATCTCATCACGGCCCCTGAGATAGGTGCCGATAACGTTCACGAATGCAGCGTCCTGGTGGAACAGGCACGCGAGCGCGTCCATGTCGTGCTGGTTCCACGCGCTGGCGAAGGCCGCCACAAGCTCGCCTGCGGTATCCGACTCGCTCACATTGACGCCGACCTCCCATCCGCCCGCCCGCCGCAGGTCACCTGGCCGCGTGGGCATGCCCTTGATGTGCCCGGTCTTCCGGGCCACGGCACGTGATCGGCTACGCCTCTTGGCCAGGTGACATTACCGTGCGCGGGCGAAGTGGCGTGACGGCGGTGAGTATGCCACCGCAGGCGAGCAGGAGGGGCGGGACAAAGAGCAAGGCCAGATGCCCTGGCGTCGGCATTGCCGAGCGCATCGTTCGGACTAAAGAGGGGAGGTGGCAGCCTCCGGCTCCGCATGCGCCTGGACGAGGTCGAGCAGCGCTTTCCCTCGCTCCGCATCTCCCTGCCCGCGACGATAGCCGTACATGTCGAGGCCGATGGCGATGACGGTCCGCGGCTGCCCATGGAAGCCAGCAGCTTCCCAACGGATCGCCGGGGACCTCTCCGGGTAGACCAGGACCGCCAGCGGTGAGCCGACAGCTGCCGCGGTGGCCATGGCCTGGAACAGATGCGGACGGGTACGCCCGTAGGTGGGCACGCTGTACTTGGCCTCGAACGTCGCAACGATCCGGCCACCCAGCCGTAGCGAGCCGTCCGGCTCGACGGATCGCGGCGTGTGGACTCGCGAGAGCGGCGTGGCGGGGCCGGCGCTCATCGGGGCAAGCAGCCGGTGCCTGCTGTGGCCAGCGGCGTGCATGTCGATACCCCCGGCCTGGCCTCGCGCGGCGGCCGCGTGAAGGGCGCGGTGCAGCAGTATCTCCAGCAGCGGCCAGGGCTCGATCGCAAGGCCCAGACCATCCAGCAGGCCCGACCGATGCAACGGAGAAAGCCGCCGCAGGACTGCCTTGGCTGTCTCCCAGGCCGGGCCGTACGCCCGCCACTGAGGCGGCAGGACCTTGACCGCCATCCCGGGGTTGACGTAAGTGTGTTCGGGGAGACCAGGGCGAAGCGCAATCGCGGCCGATCTCAGCCGGCTTTGCACCTGCGCGTCAGAGCAGCGGGCCGCCAAGGCATCGGCCACCCAGGCGATCGTCGCCGTGAACTCGTTGTCAACAGTCAGCACCGTCTCCCGGTGCGGGAACAGATCCGGCCGCGTGATCCGCTGGGTCATCCACTTCGAAACGTCGAGACGACCCGCGAGCCTTGCCTTGGACGCGTGCCGGTGGCTCAGCAGTAGGAGGGGACCCTCACTGCGGACTGCGTGCGCAAGCTGATCGGCGTAGATCCTGGCGAAGGCGTCAGGAAGCGATCTTCGTGGTGTCAGTTCTGCCTGCTGAGTCTCTCCTGCGAAGTGGACGCGTTCGTCCCGCATCAAGTCGAGCAATGACCCGGCCCAGTCTTGCCCGGGCTGAGTCTTCGGCTCGATCTCGAGGACCAGGTTTGTGGAGATCTGGACCGATCCCACAAGGTTCCGGATCACCGGCAGTTCGGAGCCGCCTGACAAGAACGAGATGCGAGGCTTGAGCTCCTGCTCCAGTGCGATGAGACGCCGACGCACTGACCGTGCTGTCTCCGGGTCGACGTCGAGCGGATCGCCTTCCCGGGCCGGGATTGTCATCATTCCAGCAGTGAGGCGAGCGCCTCGATGAGGGAATCGTCGTCGAGGTCCTGGAAGCGCACAGGGCGCAGCCGGGGGTTGGCGACTTCTCTGATCCGCTCGCTCGGCGAATGCCAGGAGGCGGCCCCGCCGGCGACGTCCTCACCCCGTGGGTCGACGTTAAGCACTGCGGCAAGTGCAGCGTCATTGTCGGTGTAGGACAGGGTGAGCGTCCCCATGACGCGGTTGTCCATCGCGGCGGCCAGCGACCGCAGACAGGCGGCTCGGTCAGTGCCGCCCACCTGCCACATGACGCTCTGGCCGAGAAGGAAGTCGCGCCCTGAGATGGCCTCGATCCGCTCGTTGATCGCTTCCAGGATGACCACCGCCAAGGCCTTGATGTGCTCTGGTTCGGTCCACCCCGAGGCCGCGCCGAGGACAAGGTCGTCGGGGACGCCCAGATGATCCCGAAGCACGTCGTAGTCCGGCTCGACGTAAATGATCGAGAACCGTCGCCGAAGGGCAGCGTCGAGTGGCGCGACGCTGCGGTCGGCGCTGTTCATGGCGGCGAGCACATAGAGGCTCGATGGCAGCGAGATCAGCTCTGGCAGGACGTCACCGTCATTCGTCGCGGGGCTCAGGTGAGCGTACGGCATTTCGATCGTCGCGCCTGTGTCCGGATGACCAGGAATAGAACGCTTGTCTGCATCGAGCAACGCGAGAGTGTCACCAAAGATGGCGGCGGCGGCACCCCGGTTGAACTCATCGCAGACCAGTAGCGCTCGGCAATCGGGCTGCGAGGCGAAATGAGCCAATTCGAGAAGCGGCCCGGCCTTCGGCTTCACGCCAATCCCGACGTGCTCAACGGGTTCGGGCAGGAGGCCCATGACGAAGTCTTCGTATGTATAGCTGGGGTGGAAAACCAGGGACTTCACCATCGTGCTTGCCGCGGACCCGCTGCCGGTCTCCTCGAATGCGCCGTGAAGTATCTCGGGATTAAAGGTGATGCTCTTTCCGGCCTTGAAAGCCCGGCGAACGTCTTCCATCGCGACGGTCTTCCCGGTTCCCGGCGGGCCCACCAGGAGAACATTAGGGTTCTCCTGCAATGCGCGCACCACCCGATCGACGATGGCCCCGGAACGCAGAACGTACCCCTCTTCGAACTCAACGTATCCGCCGGGCCTTCTCGAAGGCAGCTTCCGCATGGCCGCCCGGACCGCATCCGGGAGCATATCCCACGACGCAAACTGCCGCCCGGGCGCCGGGTTTTCCAGGACGACCCTCGCATGGAGGACTGGTCCTTCATCCTGGAGGTGGACCGCCAGCAGCCACGGCTTCTCGCCGCTGGCTTCGATCGAAGCCAGCTGGGCGTCAGCCCCCGCCTCGGTGTCCAGGTCCGGTGTCCCCGGCAGCGTGGAGGAGGTGGCCCCGTCCGGGCTCGGCGTGAGGCGCCATGGCCGCGGCGCCTGGCCGGTCGTCCAGCGCAGGTCCATCCGGCCGTGCGACTCGGCGAAGTCAGCCGCGCGAAACAACTTGCCGCCCTCGTCGGCTCCCCCGGGCCACCTCCATTCGACTCTCGACTCTCCGCCCTCAGGAATCCCCATCGCGCGCTCCAGTGCACGCGCCTGCTCACCACGTGGCTGGTGGTAATCCTTCGTGTACGTCGTGCCTGCCGGCTTGCGACCGTAGACCGCCTTGAACACGCTCTTCATCTCGCCGCGCCAGAAGAAGACGGCCTGCACAGGTTCCGGGCTCATCCGAGCCCTTGACACAAAACGAGCGCCTCCGGCGAGTCCGCCTGCTCGACGTCACGCCGGTTCTGAGCTGCCACCGACCGACGTGCCGTGAATCGAATGATCTTGTTGACGGGGAACAACCTGCGGACCTCTTCCGTGTCGCGGTTGGACATCATCCACAGGACCCCGCGCTCGGTGAGTTCGTGGCACAGATCCGCGAGTTCACCCAGGTCAGGAGCTCTGAATCGCCGCTCTGTATACAGGTAGAACTTCGATGTGTCCGACAGCGGCAGGTACGGCGGGTCGAGATAGACGAAGTCTCCCGTCCGCGGCTTTCGCAGCGTATCCCGGAAATCCTCTGCCGTGATGCTTGCGCCCACCAGGGCATCAGCGGTCCGGAGGACGGTCTCAGGATCCAGCCCGCGGAAGGGGCGGCGGCCCCACGGGACATTGAACTGCCCCCACTTATTCACCCGCCAGAGGCCGTTCCACGACGTCTGGTTGAGGTACACGAACCGCGCTGCCTGCTCGGCCAGAGTGGGAGGCTCGGCCGTCCGCTGTGCGTAGTACAACTCTTCCGAGTCGTTCTTCAGGAAGGGGTTCATGGCGGCTAGCAGGCCAGCCGGGTCTTGCTGCACGCGCTGCCATACGTTAGTCAGCTGGCTGTTGAGGTCATGCAGGTTGGCGATTCCGTCGATGCGGTCGCGCAGGGCGAAGAACATCGCGCCGCCACCGAGGAACGGCTCGTGGTAGTCGTCGAAGCGGTCAGGAACGTAGGGCAGGATCTTCGGCAGGAGCCGGGTCTTACCGCCCGCCCACTTCAGGAACGGGCGCAGCTGCGGTATTTCGGGGCCGGAACCATCGCCCTGATGTGCAGGCACAACCACCCCAGCGCTCCCGCCGCTCGACTGGTTAGCAGCCTAGAGGTGGCCTACGACGAAGGCGGATCTTTGAGCGCCGCGCCGTGGGTTTCTCTGGGAACCGTCGCACCCGGCTGCTTCACTGTGTCCTGTGACCAACCGAACCCTGTTTTCCTGGCCCAACTGTGACCGGCTCCTGATGGCCAGCGGTGATACGGACTACGAGTGGGTCAACGGGCGGCTGGACCCTCCGGCGCTAGCCGAGCTTGGCACGATCGGGGAGGGAACGCCAGACGGTGTCGTTGCCTGCGGCGACGCCCTGGATGTCATCGACGCGCTTCGCGCCCGGGGGCAGCTGACAGCTGGGTCAATTCGCCTGCTTTACATCGACCCGCCCTTCGGCTCTGGCAAGCGGTTCGGCCACTACAACGACCAGCTCGCGGAGGCTGCCTGGCTCTCGATGCTGCGCGACCGACTTCAGGCCGTGCGATCTTTGATGAGCCCTGACGGGTCCGTCTGGGTGCACCTGGACGAAACGATGAGCCACAAGGCCAGGCTGATCCTCGACGACGTGTTCGGTGTGGATTCGTACGTCGCGACAGTGGTCTGGCAGAAGCGCATGACAGTGGAGTCGCGCACCGCGATCTCCTTCGGGCATGATCCGATCCTCGTCTACGCCATCAAAGGTCCGAAGCACTGGAAGTCGGTGCGCAACCGCGTAGTTGGCGCCGTCGACGCGAGCAACCGCGACGGTGACCCGAGAGGACCCTGGCGAGATGCGCCCTTCACCGCCCCCGGGTACCGGCCCGGCCAGCAATATGTCATCACAAACCCGGCCGGGGATGAACTTGTGCCATCGCGGGGGCGCTCGTGGTTCGCCACCGAGCCGGTATTCAAACGGCTGCTTCGGGAAGATCGCATCTGGTGGACAAAGGAGGGGGCCGGCCAGCCACGAATGAAGAACTTCGATATCGATGCGCTCCAGGTACCGGGCACCATCTGGGGCGGTCGTGAGGTCGGCACCAACGACGACGCCAAGCGGCACCTCGCCAGCATGTTTCCTGATACGGAGACGCTCTTTGACACGCCAAAACCCGAGCAGCTGCTGCAGCGCATCATGCACATCGCTACGAACCCAGGTGACCTGGTCATGGATCTCTTCGCGGGTTCCGGCTCGACCGCGAGCACGGCGCACAAGATGGGCCGGCGCTGGGTCGTTGCCGAGCGGCTCCCGCAGACGATTGAGCAGGTGCTCATTCCTCGCCTGACGCAGGTAGTTTCCGGACGTGACATTGGTGGCATCTCGCCGGACACTGGCTGGCACGGCGGGGGCGCATTTAGAGTTCTCCGGGTTCCGCCACGACTCGGCGAAACAGCTACTCGCATTTTCTCCATCGACACACCGGCCGTGGCGTAATTCATCTCCCACGTCAGGCGGATGTTTTCCGTCCTCCCCGCGGTCGAAACTCCACGCCAGCTTCTAGGAGAAGCGCCCGAACCCGGTCGATGCTGTAGCCAGCCTCGGTACTGAGGTCTCGGATGCTCTTTCCCTTTGCGTACTCGCGGGCCAGTAGTGAGCTAATCCGTTCACGTTCGCTACCCGTGAGCCGATGGTTCCGCTTGAGCGCCGGGAGCTTCGACATGCCAACGATGGTCTCACGGCGATCGAGCCATCCTGGATCTGGGAGGGCTCACCCTGTGGGGTCTGGATCGGGGAAGATCACTTCTACCAGCAGCCCGCCTTCCGGTTGCGGGCGGGCGGTGATGCTGGCGTCATGGGCGTCTGCGATGGCCTGGACTATGGACAGGCCAAGGCCTTCGCCGCGGCTTGTCCGGTCGGTGCCTAGTCGCTGAAACGGCTGGAAGAGCCGGCCGACCGCGGCTGGCGAGACCGCGGGCCCGGTATTGGCCACCGAGAGGACGGCCCGGGAGTCCCTGGTCGCGGTGGTGACATCGACCTGGCCGCCGGGCACGTTGTGGCGCAGCGCATTGTCGACGATGTTCGCGGCCAGGCGCTCGGCCAGGCGCGGGCTGCCTGCTGCCGGGGCCGGGCCGAGTGCCATGTGCAGGGTCAGGTTCCGGTGCTCCGTTTCGGATTGGCGGGCGGCCAGGACCTGGCGGGTCACGGCGGCCAGGTCGAAGGGCTCTGGTTCGTCCAGGCCAGCCTGCCCCCGCGCCAGCGTGAGCAGCGCCTCGATGAGCTGTTCCAGCTGGGCGCCGGATGCCAGTACCCGCTCATGCGCCGCGGCGAGCGTCTCGATGGTGGCGCCGGGGTCCGCCAGGGCGACCTGGCTGATGACCCGCTGGCGGGCCAGCGGGGTGCGCAGCTCGTGCGAGGCGTTGGCGATGAACTGGCGCTGGGCGCGGAAGGACGCCTCCAGCCGGGCAAGCAGCCCGTCGAAGGTGTCGCCGAGTTCCCTGAGCTCGTCATGAGGACCGCCCAGGGCGAGGCGCTCGCCCAGGCTGGCGGCGGAGATGTCGCGCGCGGCCGCGGTGATGGTACGCAGCGGCCGCAGCGCGCGGCCGGCCACGAACCAGCCGAGCGCAATCGAGAGCACCGCCGTCAGGGCCAGCGCCAGCGCGGACCGTGACAGGAGCTCGTGCAGCACAGCGGAGTGCTCACTCAGGGCCAGGGCTCGCGCCTGCTGCGCGCTGATGACGTGGCACCCAGCGGACGGCACGGCTGGCCCGGGACACAAGGCGTTTGCCGCTGCGTTGCCGACGAATGCCTGGACGACCAGGCCATAGGTGACCGCGAGCAGCACCGCGCCGGAGACCAGGAACAGGCCGCCATACCACAGGGTCAGGCGCAGCCGGACGGTGCGCCGGGGGCGCCCGCCACGTAGTGCCATCGCGGTGAGCCGGCCGGGGGTCAAGGCTGTCCTGCGATCCGGTACCCCGATCTGGGCACCGTGTCGATGACCGGCGGCTCGCCGAGCTTGGCCCGCAAGCGGCTGACCGTGACCTTGACCGCGCCGGTGAACGGGTCGGCGTTGACGTCCCACACCCGTTCGAGCAGCTCCTCGGCCGACACGGTCCGGCCCCCGGCGGCGAGCAACAATTCCAGCACGCCGAATTCCTTCGGGGTCAGGCCGAGCTGCCCGCCTGCACGCCAGGCACTTCGCCGTGCGGTATCTACCGCCAGGTCGCCGCAGCGCAGCACCGGCGGGATGGCTGGCTGGGCACGGCGGAACAGCGCGCCGATACGGGCCACGAGCACCGGGAAATCGAACGGCTTCGGCAGATAATCATCGGCGCCCAGGCCGAGCCCGTCCACCAGGTCCGCCGCGGACGCCGCGGCAGTGAGCATCAGCAGCCGGCTGCGGCACCCGGCGGTGACGAGCCTGCCGCAGACCTCGTCGCCGTGCATGCCCGGCAGGTCCCGGTCCAGCACGATGACGTCGTAGTCGGTGGCCAGCGCCTGCTCCAGGCCTGTCGGGCCGTCAAGCACCACATCGACGGCGATCCGCGCATGGCGCAGGCCGGCGGCAATCGTCTCGGCCATCTCCTGGTCGTCTTCGATCACCAGCACCCGCACGGTCACCTCTTCCGTCGTACGCCACATCCAGGATGCCTCGCCCGGGGTTTCGGCACGGTATCGGGCCGGGCGGCAGCTTCACCCGGACCAGAGCGTGGCCCCGCCGCCCGGACCTGCGAAGCCTCGCCGCCGATACCTTCCCGAAACCCCCGGTGCCCTAGAACAGGGAACATGATCATCCGGCGAGCCTTAAGGACAACGAACATGAACGAGCACGCCAACGCCGGTCGCGACCGGCAACGGCCGGAGTTCCGGCGGGCGGGCGTCCTGGCCGCCGCCGTGGCGGGCGTCGCCTTGCTGGTAACCGCATGCAGTGGCGGTGGCGGCAGCTCGCCCGCTGCGGCCGGGTCGGCCGCCTTCCAGAATGCGCTTTCCTACGCGCAGTGCATGCGTTCCCACGGCGAGCCGGGTTTTCCCGATCCCGACAGCAAGGGGAATTTCCTCAATCTCGGCCCGGTGAACATCCATTCGCCTCAGTACCTGTCGGCTAGCAAGGCCTGCGGGCACCTGCTCCCGAGCTACCAGGTGACTCCAGCGCAAAGGCAGCAGGAACTCAGCAGCGCCCTGAAGTACTCCGCATGCATGCGCTCACACGGAGTACCGTCCTTCCCGGATCCCGTCGAGCTGGCCAACGGCAACATCGAACTGCGCCTCGGCGCCGGCCACGGTAGCTCGCCGCAGCAGCAGGCCGCTGAGCAGGCCTGCCGGAAGTTCCTGCCCGGCGGCGCACCCTGACCGGCGCCGTGCCGGACCAGCGGATCGTGTCCAGCAGTAGCAGGCTGCGCGCCGACGCAGGAAATGTGTTCACATGAAACTCGCAGATTAGTCACACCTGGCGCTGACGGTGATGTGGTCGGATGACGGTGAGGGCTTGGGAGGCGAGGCGATGGGTGACCCGGCGGCGAGCCCGCCCGCTAGCCGCGGCGGACTGCTGGTGGTCGATGATGAGCCATTCCTGCGCGACGCGGTCGCTGCCTCGCTGAGGTTCCTGGGCTTTGAGGTGACCACCGCGGAAACCGGCGCCGGCGCGCTGCGGCTGGCCAGGGATCGCCCCTTCGACCTGGTTGTCCTAGACGTGATGCTGCCGGACACCAACGGCTTCGACGTCGTCCGCCGCCTGCGCGCGGACGGCTGCCGGGTTCCGGTGATCTTCCTGACCGCCCGGGATACCCAGGCCGACAAGGTGACGGGGCTGACCCTCGGCGGCGATGACTACATGACCAAGCCGTTCGGGCTGGAGGAGCTGGCGGCGAGGATCCGTACCGTGCTGCGCCGCACCCGGCCTGGCCCGGCGGAGGGGCCGGTGCTCGCGTTCGCGGACATCGAGCTTGACCAGGACAGCTACGAGGTCCGCCGCGGCGGGCACCTGGTCGACCTGTCGCCGACCGAGTTCCGGCTGCTGCGCTACCTGATGCTCAATCCGGGGCGGGTGCTGACCAGGGCGCAGTTGCTGGATCACGTGTGGGATTACGACTTCGGCGGCTCTGGCACCGTGGTGGCGACCTACGTCGCCTACCTGCGGCGAAAACTGGCCCGGTACGGGCCGGACGTGATCCATACCCAGCGCGCTGTCGGCTACAGCCTGCGCCTTCCCCGCCCCGGCGACCAGCCGAGCCCCGATGAGGCCTGAGCCCCGATGAGGCCGAGAGTGCCCCGCCGGGCCCAGCTCCGTACCCGGGTGCTGGCCAGCGTGGTGTCGATCACGTTGATCGCGCTGGCAGCCTTCGACGTTGCCGCGGTTACCGCCCTGCGCGGATATCTGCTCGGCCAGGCCGACTCGCAGCTGCAGGCGGTCCTCAACCCGATCGAGGGACCGCGGCTCCCCATACTGCTCCGGGAAGTCGTGGGCCCGCCGCGGGTGCACCTCGTCGGCGAGTACTACATCGCGTTCGTGCCCGGTCACGGGCATGCCGTGATCCTGGAATACGCCGGCTTCGCGCCCCAGCTCCCGCCCGACCTGATCACGCAGCAGCCCGGCTTCATCCGGAGGGCGAACTTCACCCCCAAGCGCGCTCAGACCGTGACCAGCCTCCGCGGGCACGCACAGCTGCGCCTGCTGGCCGTGCCCGCCGACCGCGGCACCCTCGTGGCCGGCACGAACATTGGCCAGGTCAACAAGACCGTCGAACGGCTCGAGCTCATCGTCATCGCCGGCTCGCTGGCCGCCGCCCTGCTCGTCGGCCTGGGTGTCGCCTGGATCGTGCGCCGCGGCCTGCGTCCCATCGAGACGATGGCCGCCCAGGCCGACCGCATCACCGCCGGTGACCTCACCGACCGGGTCGGCCCGCATGATCCTGCTACCGAGGTGGGCCGCCTCGGCACGGCCCTCAACGGGATGCTTGCCCGCATCGAGGCCGCGATCGAGGAGCGCGAGGCCAGCCAGGAACTCACCCGCCGGTTCTTCGCCGACGCCAGCCACGAACTGCGCAACCCGCTGGCCTCGCTGCGCGCCAACGCCGAGCTCTACCAGCAGGGCGCCCTCCCTGATCGCCCGCAGGTCGATGAGGCGATGCGCCGGATCACGCACGAATCCCAGCGGATGAGCGCGCTCACCGACGACATGCTCCGCCTCGCCCGCCTCGACCAGCGCCCCGGCCAGCACGACGACCCGGTCGACCTGACCGCCCTGATCCGTGAATGCGCCCAGCGGGGCCAGATCGCCGATCCCCAGCGGACCTGGCACGCGGACATCGCCGACGGCCTCGTGACCACCGGCGACGAAGAACTCCTCCGCCGGGCTATCGACAATCTCATCGCCAACGTCCGCGCCCACACCCCGCACGACACCGTCGCCACGGTCACCGCGGCCGAGCACGACAGCGCTGTCACCATCGAGGTCAGCGACAACGGCCCAGGCGTCCCGGCCGATCAGCTCCCCCGCATCTTCGACCGCTTCTACCGCGCCGGGCAGCAGTCACACTGCCCCGGGTCCGGCCTCGGGCTCGCCATCGTGGCCGCCACCGCCGCCACTCACAACGGCACCGCAGCGGCAGCCCTCAACGACCCCCAGGGACTGCGCATCACCCTGACACTGCCCGCGTCAGGCGAGCCCTGCCCCGCCTAGCCGCTATGAGTCCCCGGGCGGGGGCAGTTGCTGCGCGATCTCCCAGATATGGCCGTCCGGATCGGTGAAGCTGGCAGTGCGCATTCCCCATTCCCGGTCCACCGGGCCGTTGAGCAGCTCCACCCCGCGCGTGCCAAGCTCCGCGCATACTGCATCCGCATCATCCACCCAGATGGTGAGCTGGAAGCTCGATCCGGCCTCGGGGCCTGCCACAGCCGCAGGCTTGATAAGGTCGCGCGCCGCCGGAAGCACGAGCAGATTGATGATCGTGTTCTCGAAACCGAATACCGTGGAGCTCTCGTCTGCATAGATCACCGGCCGGCGAAATACATCCTGGTAGAACAGCTTCGAACGCTGCAGATCCTGCACGAACAGGGTAATAGCACCGACACTATTCAGCGACGCAGTCACTTCCGCACTTCTTTCCGCTGGCCTGGCAAAACTAACGGGCCGGCACCCGGGGCATGGTCACGGCGCTCCCGGGTACCGAACAGTTACCCCTACGACGACGGGAGTGCCCGCGACTAACCGGATGCACCGAGGCGATCGCCGGTAGCGATCCCTTGTAGCGTGCTGGCAGGTCCTTACGTGCTGGCGCGACATCCTGGCGCGCTCGCGCCAGGATCAGCACCACCGAGGAAGCGGAGGAGCCATGCCCGAGCCGGTAGCGATCAGGGAGAACAGGGCGTTTCTCTCGTCCCTGAACGCTCAGCGCGATCACGTGCTCGGGATCTTGGAGGGCCTCCCGGACGAAGCCCTGCGACGGCCAGTGCTGCCGTCGGGGTGGACGTGCCTGGGGCTGGTACGCCATCTCGCCATCGACGTCGAGCGGTTCTGGTTCCGCAGCATCATGGCCGGCCAGCAGGTCGAGCCCCGCGGATCCGACGCGGCCGTCTGGCAGGTCGCGCCGGACGAGTCGGCCGAGTCCGTGTTCGGCTTGTACCGGCGGGAGATAGAACTCGCGGACGCCATCATCGCGGTCACTCCCCTGGACACCGCGCCGGCTAGGTGGCCGGATGAATGGCAGAACTGGCGGTTCCAGGACCTGCGGGAGACCATCCTGCACGTGATTACCGAGACCGCATGCCACGCTGGTCATCTCGACGCGGTACGCGAGCTCATCGACGGCCGGACCTGGCTTGTCCTCACCGAATGAAACGGTTATTTTCGGGCCGGCGATTCGTCGGAGCACCGAGAGGGACTGCTCCAGGTCCCGCCCGCTCCAGGAGATTGTGATGAGTCTTCCCGACGTCGTGTCGCGCGAGCAGCGGGTCACCTACTCGACCTATGCCCGCGGTACCGACCAGCTGGGCAGCAGCTACACGCTGCTCGACCTGACCGCGCTCGGCCGGATGGAGGACTGGGAGGAGCCGAAGGGCCGGGTGAGCCGGCCGCACGGCGCCGACCCCAGCTTCACCGACTGAGGCCACGCACCCGGCCGGCGAGAGGATTCATGGAGATCGAGTACCGGCCATTCACTCCCGGCGAGGCCGGGCTGCTGGCGGCTTTCCTGACCGGGGAAGAGTGGCCCTATCACGGCAGCGGCGGCCCTGATCGTGACGCGATCATGCGGCAGGTCGCTGACGGCCACTACGACAGCGGCTCGGCACGAACCTTCTGGATCATGGGCGACAACGAGCGCGTAGGGCTGATCTGGCTCTTCGACCTGGACGACGGAACGCCCATGTTCGACCTCCGGATCCGCGCGGCCTACCGCGGCCGCGGCATTGGCGGCGCGGCGGTTGCCTGGCTGACCCGGTACCTCTTCAGCGAGCTGCCGGGCATCTGCCGGATCGAGGCGACGACCCGGCAGGACAACGAGGCCATGCGCCGGATCTTCCGCAGTCACGGATACGCGAAGGAGGCGCACTACCGCGACGCGTGGCCGGGCCCGGGCGGCCAGGTTCATGACGCGGTGGGATACGCGATCCTGCGACGGGACTGGGCGGCCGGCACGGTGACGGCACCGGACTGGGATGATGAGCCGCGCTGAGCGCTGATGGCCGGGCGCGCTGGCCCCTGAGCGCGGCTGGCCGCGCGCTGGCCGCTGACCGCCCGCGGTGTCAGGTTCCGAGCCTGAAGCCGAGGTCGGCGGCAAGCTCGGCAACGTCCATCTGCGCTTTCTGCAAGCGGCCGGAGTAGTCCCAGTTCATGGACTGCCAGCGGGTGAACTGGTCAAGGACCCAGACACCGGACTGGCGGCTGCCGTTTCCCGACTTGCCGTTCCCGCCGAACGGCAGGTGCGCCTCGGCTCCGGAGGTGGAGTTGTTGACGCTGATCATGCCGGCGCTGATGCCCCGCCGGAACTGGAACACCTCGCCCGGGTCGCTGGTGTAGATGCACGACGACAGGCCGTAGCCAGGCGCGTTGGCGAGCTCGATGGCGTCCTGCAGGCTGGCGTAGCTCGTGACGCCGACGATCGGGCCGAAGGTCTCGGCCAGGAACAGCGCGTCACCGCTGCGCACGCGGTCAACGATCACCGGATGGTAGAAGATTCCGTCCGCCGGATCGCCGACGAAGCCGGCCCGGGGATTGGCGCTGCTGATCCGGCCCGTCCCGGTGGATCCGAGAATCTCGTGGTGCGGCTGGATCCAGCCCAGGTACTCCTCAAACTGGTCGGCGAATTTCTGGGCGAGCATCGGTCCGTAGAGCACGTCCTGAGCCGGGTCGCCGATGGCCGCGGCCGAGACCGCGGCGGACAGGCGGCCGATGAACTCGTCATGGACGGACTCGTGCACGATGAGCGTGCCCAGCGACGTGCAGCGCTGCCCGGCGGTGCCGAAGCCGGAGAACAGCGCTCCTTCCACGGCCAGCTCGATATCGGCGCTCGGCGTCACCACCATCGGGTTCTTGCCCCCGAGTTCCAGGCACGGGGTCTGCAGGTGGCGGCCTGCGAGCTCGCCGATCCGCGAGCCGACTGCGGTTGACCCGGTGAACCCGATCTTGTCGATCGTGCCGTCCTGCAGCCCAGCCTCCAGGCCGGCGAAGCTTTCCTCGCCGTCGGCGAAGACGATGTTGAGCACGCCGTCCGGCAGGCCCGCGGCCTGGATCAGCCGGAACAGCGCCATCGCCGAGGCGGCCGCGTACTCGGCCGGCTTCCAGACCACCGTATTGCCCGCCACCAGCGCCGGGATGAGATACCACGACGGCACCGCGACGGGGAAATTGCCCGCCGTCAGCACCGCGACGGCGCCGACCGGGACCCGGAACGTGAACAGCTGCTTGTCCGGCATCTCGCTCGGTACCGTCTGGCCGTACAGGCGGCGCCCCTCGCCGAGGAAGAAGTCGCAGGTGTCGATGATCTCCTGGACTTCCCCCAGCGCTTCGGCGTAGGGCTTGCCCAGCTCACGGGTCACCAGGCGGGCCAGGGACTCCTTGTTGGCCTCGACGATGCGCCCGATCGCCCCGGCCGCCCGGCCGCGGACCGGGGCGGGCACGTCGGCCCAGGACGGCTGGGCACGCTTGGCCGCGGCGCAGGCGGCCGCGAAGGTGGCGGCGTCGGCGAGCGTCACCTCGGCGACGACGTCCGCAAGCCGGGACGGGTTGACCGAGCTGACCGTGCCCGCTGCAGTGCCCTGCGCCGGACGGCCGCCGATGACGGAAACAAGGGTGCTGGCCATGCTGACTACTCCTCGATGGCGCCGTTCACGAGGCACGACGCTAGCAGAGCGCTGCCACGAGCCTCAGTCATGATCGGCTAGCGGCCCGGCGCTCGTAGAGTTGACGTCATGCGGAGGCACCGATGAACCCTAAGATCGCCACCTCGGACACGGTCGGGCGCCTCGAGCTGCTCGACTTCATCCGCGACCGCCACAAGGTCGTGCTGCTCACGGCAAAGCGGGACGGCACCCCGCAGCTCTCCCCGGTGACGGCCGGCCTGGACGCGGCCGGCCGCGTCGTGATTGCCACCTATCCAGAACGAGCAAAGACGCGCAATGCCCGGCGCCAGCCGCAGGTCACGCTCATCGTCCTTTCCGATGCCTGGAACGGCCCCTGGGTGCAGGTCAGCGGCACTGCCGAGGTCCTTGATCTTCCCGGGGCACTCGATCCGCTCGTCGACTACTTCCGCGCCATCGCCGGCGAGCACGACGACTGGGACGAGTACCGGGCGGCGATGCAGCGTCAGGGCAAGGCGCTCATCCGGGTCACCATCGAGCGCTGGGGGCCGATCGCGACGGGCGGCTTCCCGCCGCGGCTGGCCTGAGCCGGCTGCCGCGCCCGGCATCGGCGCCCTGGCCACCGGCAGCCCCGCCACCAGCGCACCTACCACGAGCGGCCTCGTCACGAGCGGCCCCGCCACCAGCGGCCCGGCGAAGCCACGATTGCGGATGCCCTCCCTCCCGCGGAGGCTCAGCTAGTCACAATGAGACTACTCGCCTAGCCGCAGCCCGTCGCGGGTTCGGGCCTGGTTGCCGAGGATCCACCCCCCCGACTGCCAGCCCACCGCCGTCCCCGTGCAGCCAGTGCCGCGCTACAAGCGACGCAATTCATTGCTAACCGCACCGTGTAATTCAGTTAGCGGTTAGGATCGAGCCGGTTTCTGCCGGACAAATCTTAACCGCTATCGGCCGCTTAGTCTTTGCGGCCGGTGAACGCGAGGCGGATGCCGATCGCGATGATGGACAAGCCCCCGACACCGCCGATGAGCTGCAGCCGGTCCGGTGACCGGCTCAACCACGATCGGAAGGTACCAGCGGCGAGGCCCCAGATGCTGTCGCAGATGACGGCGATGGCGGAGAACACCAGTCCGAGCAGCAGAATCTGCCCGGGGATATGTCCGTCGGTGCTATTCACGAACCCGGGCAGGATAGCCACGAGGAAGATAACCGTCTTCGGGTTGGAGACCCCGACGATGAACGCCTGCAGGACGTAGCGGCGCCCCGGCTGGGGCTCCAGGGACGGCTCGAATGCCGCTGCCAGAGACCGTCGCCCCCGGAACGTCTTCACGCCAAGAAACACCAGGTAGGCGGCGCCGAAGAGCTTCAGCACCGTGAAGACGGCGACCGATCGCTCGGCCAGCACGCCCACTCCGAATGCCACGCAGGCAACCTGGACGTACTCCCCCAGGGTATTTCCGATCACGGAGAGCACCGATGCCCTACGCCCGTGTGCGAGCGCCCGGGCGATGATGAACAGCACGCTCGGCCCGGGAATGGCCACGATGATGAAGGCAGTTTTATGCCCGAATGGGCATGATAGTGAAGTTTCAGCTGGGACCATAGGGACATGTCCCAGTCCAGCAAGGCCTACCTGCACGGCCACCACGACAGCGTGCTGCGCTCCCACCGGTGGCGGACCGCCGAGAACTCGGCCGCCTACCTGATCCCGTGGCTGACGCCGGCGGCGCACGTGCTCGATGTCGGCTGCGGTCCTGGCACGATCACCGTCGGTCTCGCTGGCCACGTGCCGGCCGGCCGGGTGACAGGAATTGACGCCACCGCGGAGGCCCTGGCTGATGCCAGGGCAGAGGCGGCACGCCGGGACCGGCGCAATGTCACCTTCGATGTCGGCGACGTACGCCAGCTCGGCTTTGACGACGCCTCCTTCGACATCGTGCACGCGCACCAGGTGCTGCAGCACCTGGCCGACCCGGCGGCCGCGCTTGCCGAAATGCGACGGGTCTGCCGGCCGGGCGGCGTCGTCGCCGCGCGAGACGGCGACTACGGGGGGTTCATCTGGTTCCCCGAGGACCCGGAGCTGTCGGAGTGGCGGACCCTCTACCAGCGCGTGGCCAGGGCTACCGGGGGCGAGCCCGACGCAGGCCGCCGCCTGCTCGCGTGGGCTCGCCGCGCTGGCTTCACGGACGTCCGCGCATCGGCCAGCGTCTGGTTGTTCTCGACACCGGAGGAACGCAGCTGGTGGGGCGGATTGTGGGCGGACCGGCTGACGCAATCAGCGTTCGGGGAACACGCCATCGGGCACGGCCTCGCCACGCGATCCGATCTCCAGCGGCTGGCCGGGGCATGGCGCCGGTGGGCGTCGAGCGACGATGGCTGGTTCCTCATCCCGCACGGCGAGATCCTCTGCCGCGCCTGACGCCGGTCCGAAGGACCAGCCCCGCGGCCCGATGTCGTCCTCATGGACGTGCATGCCCGGCATGGACGGCATCGAAGCCACCAGGCAGCTCGCTGCCGCCAGCGCGGGCGGCCCGCGCATCCTCATCCTGACGACCTTCGACCTGGACGAGTACGTTTACGACGCGCTATGCGCCGGTGCTAGCGGCTTCCTGCTCAAGGATGTCACCGCGGAGCTGGCTCAGACAGTGCGGCAGGCACTTCGCGGCATGAGTGCCTGAGCTGTATTGACGCAGAGTATACACTCAGTGTATTCTCACGGCATGAGCGTTCCTTTCGCCCTCCTTGGCCTGCTCGAGCGTGAGCCGAGCCACGGCTATGACCTCAAGCGCGACTATGACAATTATTTCGGCCGGGGAAAGCCGCTTCCGTTCGGCCAGGTCTACGCCACCCTGGGCCGCCTGGCCCGCGATGGCAAGGTGGTCGTCGGAGAGGCCGAGCCAGGCGCGGGGCCCGACCGCAAGCGCTACATCATCACCGCGGCCGGGGTGACCGAGGTCGAGGCATGGCTGGCCGAGCCGGTCGAGGCCGAGCCGCACCTGCAGACGGTGCTGTTCGTCAAGGTCGTGCTGGCCCTGATGCTGGGGCGCTCCGCGGAGCGCTACCTCGATACCCAGCGCGGCGCCGACCTGCGGCGGATGCGGGAGCTGACCGAGCTCAAGCAGACCGGCAGCCTGGTCGACGCGCTCCTTGCCGATCACGGCCTGTTCCATCTCGAAGCCGATCTCCGCTGGATCGACATGACCGCGGCGCGGCTCTCTTCCCTGGCGGAGGTGGTGCGCCCGTGAGTGCCGCCGGCCTTCCCGCAGTACTTGGCCCCGGGGGCTGCCTCATCGAGGCCCGTGATGTCATCCGGTCGTTCGGCCAGACCCCCGCACTCCGGGGTGCCAGCGTGTCGGTGGCCGCCGGCGAGATCCTGGCCATCATGGGACCGAGCGGCTCGGGCAAGTCGACCCTGCTGCACTGCCTGGCCGGGATCCTGATACCGGAGTCCGGCGAGATCTGGTTTGACGGCAGCCGTGTCGACACCATGCCCGAGACCGCGCGCAGCACCCTGCGCCGGCATCGCTTCGGGTTCGTCTTCCAGTTTGGCCAGCTCGTCCCCGAGCTGACCGCGGAGGAAAACGTCGCCCTGCCGCTGCTGCTCGGCGGCATCCGCCGGGCCGGGGCGCTGAAGGATGCCCGGGCGTGGTTCGGGCGGCTCGGCCTCGACGGGCTGGAGCAGCGCAGATCCGGGGAGCTGTCCGGCGGCCAGGCCCAGCGCGTCGCGCTGGCCCGCGGCCTGGTCGGCCGGCCCGAGGTCCTGTTCGCCGACGAGCCGACCGGATCGCTGGACTCGCTGACCGGCGAGCAGGTGATGAACCTGCTGCCGCCGCAGCCCGCGAGCAGGGCACCACCGTCGTCCTGGTCACCCATGAGCCCAGTGTCGCCGCTTACGCCGACCGCGAGGTCATCGGCCGGGACGGAAAGGTGAGCTCGCTCTCACCCGATCGCGTCGTCTCATGATCCGCCTGGGTCTTCGCCTGACGCTGGGCGGCGGCAAGGAGGCTGCCGTCCGGCTCGCCGTCACCGCGGCCGCCGTGGCGCTGGGAGTGGGCATGCTGCTGATCACCCTGGCGGGCATCAATGCCCTCACTGCCCAGAACGCCCCGAAAGAGAACGAGGGCGACTTGCCCGGACTGGTCTCGTGCGCCCAGCTCTCCCGCACCCGGGCGCTCGGCCGCTGCGCGGCCGGGGCAGGCATCGCGTCGATCACCCCGAATCTCAGCGGGGCAGACACAAGCAGGT
>Ga0182024_10009535_pt1 | contig 20052 bp, 20 predicted proteins | sample P32metaG_FD_120480 | JGI IMG/M metagenome (GOLD analysis project Ga0182024, IMG submission 120480) | Permafrost microbial communities from Stordalen Mire, Sweden - P3-2 metaG (Illumina Assembly) | ecosystem: Environmental > Terrestrial > Soil > Wetlands > Permafrost | place: Sweden: Stordalen... | reverse complement strand
TACCTTGCGCGCCGCGGCCGTGAGCGTGCCGGCTGTCTCGGTCAGGTCGTCGACCATGACCACGTCCTTGTCCTTCACGTCGCCGAGCACGTATTGCGACTCGACCGAGGTGGCGCTGGTGCGCTGCTTGGCCACGATGGCCAGGCCGGTGGAAAGCATCTGCGAATAGGCCGAGGCCAGCTTCATGCCGCCGACATCGGGCGCGACGACGATCGGGTTTTCCAGCTTGAGCGAGGAGAGATATTTGTAGATGACCGGCGCGGCGTACAGGTGATCGACCGGGATGTCGAAGAAGCCCTGGATCTGCTGCGCGTGCAGGTCCATGGTCAGGACGCGGTTCGCGCCCGCGGCCACGAGCAGATTGGCCACGAGCTTGGCGGTGATGGGCACGCGAGGTTGGTCCTTGCGGTCCTGGCGCGCGTAGCCGTAGAACGGCACGACCGCCGTGATGCGCTGGGCGCTGGCCCGTCGCGCCGCGTCGATCATGATGAGCAGCTCCATCAGGTTCTGGTTGGTTGGCGGCGCCGTGGGCTGGACGATGAAGACATCGCGGCCCCGGACGTTCTCGTTGATCTTCACGGCCGTCTCGCCGTTGGGGAAGGAGGTGACCGAGGCCTGACCGAGCGGCACGCCCACGTAGGAGGCGATTTCACGGGCGAGGGCGGGATTGGCGTTGCCCGAAAAAACCTGTGGGCCGGAAGTATCCATAGCCTGCTCATAGTGCGCCCGGGCCGCGCAGCGGCAAGGATTTTAAGGCATTCCTGTAGCGGCGGTCTATGACCGCCGTTTGGAACTGGAAAATGCGGCGGTCACAGACCGCCGCTACAGGAAGAACTTGTGCGGCGCCCATTGCCTTTCCGTTCGCGGATTTGTAGCGTCGCGAAGATGCAGCAGCGCGTGAAACGCCCTTGGTACTCGCCACTTCGATTGGCGCACCGGACGGCGGTTATTCTCCTCAGCGTTTACGCGATTGTCTGTGGGTATCTCTATTTCACCCAGGATGCACAAATTTATCCGGCCGCGGTATCCGGCGGCTTGATCGAGCAACAGCGCGCGATCCGATTAGCTGCTGCCGAGGGTCTTGTTCCGTGGAACCATGCCACGCCCGGCGCCGCCGCGCCGCAGGGCTACGTCTCACGCGATTTCGGGAAACCCGCGCCGCGAGGCACCATTGTTGTCTTCCACGGCAACGGCGGTTGGGCGGGCGATCGCACGGAGTACCCGGACGCCTTCAGCAAGCGCGGCTTCCGCACCTTTCTTTACGAATATCCCGGCTACGGCGGTCGGCCCGGCCATCCGCGCGAGGCGACCATCGTTCCCGATGCGCGGGCGCTGATCCGCGAACTGGACGCCGATGGCTACGGGCCGGTTTACGTCTGGGGTGAATCGCTGGGCTCCGGCGTCGCGGCCTCGGTTTGTGGCGATCCCAGGCTGCCCGTGCATGGCCTTGCCCTCATGATGCCGTGGGACACCATCGCCGACGTGGCGACCTATCGCTTTCCGTTCATCCCGGCGCGGTGGCTCATGCACGACACCTATGACTCCATCGCCAATCTCGCCCGCTTTCACCATCCCATCTGTGTCATCCGCGGCGATCAGGACGACACCGTGCCGCCGGCGTTGACGCTGAATCTCTTCGCGCACCTGCCCAATCCCCGACTGATGATCCTGCAAAAAGGCTATGGCCACGGCGACTGGCCCAGCGAACCCAATCTTCCCTGGTGGGACGAGGCGCTGAACTTTATCGCGCCGGTGAGGAAGTAGCGGTGGGAGCCGCGTTCGTCGCGGGCGGCACGTAGCGAAGGTGGGCGATTTCCTCGCGCGTGAGTTGGTGCGTGGGCACTTGGTAGATCGTTTCCTGCTGGCCGTCGCTCGTTGTCGTCGTCCACGACGCGAAATGGGGCAGGTCAGGCCAAAGCATGCGGAACGGCTTCGTCCACGGCAGCGCCCAACTCACGTCGATCTTGCCGATGAAATTGAAAAAGACGAAGAGCGTGAGCGCCGTCAGGCCGGTGATGCCGACAAGCCGGGTCAGCCAGGTCGGAAGCGCGCGCATGAGTTACTATTGCCCGGGGGACAAGTTTGTCGAGAGGGCGTCCGTCGCCCGGAGGTCGACGGCTACCAACTGAATCTCTACCTCCGCCCGTCGATCAGTTCCCAGAACTCGGGCGCCTTCTGCAGCATCTCGTCCTCGGCCATGGGCAGCTTGGTGCGGAAGAAAAAATCCTTGAGCGTGTTCTTGTGCAGCACGCGATGGACGAGCAGGCCCGCGTCGATCCGCTCGAAGTAGATGCGGTATTCCTTCGTGCGATAACGGTAGAGCTCCCGCTTCTCGCGCTTCAGTTTGCCGAACTTGTCCGGGTCGGCGTGGTCGAGGTCCTCTGGCAGGAAGTTGAACTCCGCGACGATCTCGAGCTGAAGCGGCTTGGGCAGGGAAGCCAGTTCGGCGGCGCTGCGATCATTGAAGACGATTTGAAACATGGCAGTTAGATGCAGCGGGCGAAAAGCAAGATGGCGAAAGGGGGATGCATGCCTTGTTCGGGTATATGGCGGCGGGGTAAATGGGTCAAGCTGCCACAAGTCTTTCGACCATCGTCGGTTGGGTGATCCTTTTTGCTTCGGCCCGATTCAAGCTTAGGTTGGGGTGTGACGAAGAGCCGCCGGTTTCCGTCAAGATAGTTGAAGGGAATCCAGGGCGTCACCGTCCTAAGAGAAGAAAGAAATATCATGAAAAAACTGTTCTTGTTGTTGGCATTTCTGGGACTGGTCAGCTTCGGCTGCACGACCCAGGCAAACGCGGGAGTCCATGTCGGCATCGGCATTGGCGGACCGGCATACTACGGCGGCTATTACGGGCCCGGGCCGGACTACTATAATCCGTATTACGGATATGGCCCTTACTACGGCGGCTACTATCCGGGTTACTACGGATATTATGGCTACTATGGCCATGGCTATTATGGTCACCGGTACTACGGTGGCGGCCGGGGTTACGGCTACGGTCACGGCGGACACCGCTAAGCGGTCCGCATAAAACAAAAAAACCCGGTGAGGTCGTCACCGGGTTTTCTAGAGGTGAGGGCGGCTCGTTAGAGCGAAAAGCTGCCCCAGTAGTTCAGCTTCGGTTCCTTGGCTTTACGGCGCCGTTTTTCGCTCGGCTTCTCGTAATTGCGACGGGTGCGGGCCTCGCGTAGCGTGCCTTCCCGATCCAACTTTTTCTTCAAGCGGCGAAGCGCCTTATCGACGGACTCGCCTTTTTTCAATCGTACTTCACTCAACGTCATTCACCTCGATCCATGTTATATTCAGCCCGCCAGACGGTCTAGGTCTACGGGCAACCAGTTTAATGACCGGGCACGCTGTGTCAAAGAATTGAACATTAAATCTTCAATTATCTTTGAATCAATGACTTAGGTATGATTTGCGGGTGGTTTGGCGCCCAGTTCGTCGATCAGGAAGCCCCAAATATCGGTCGCGTAGACGATGGTTTTCTTCACCTCATCGCTCCCTCCGTGGCCGCTATTCTCCTCCACGCGGAGCAGGATTGGGTTCGAACTGCCCGTTTCCGCCTGCAACTCGGCTGCCATTTTGCGGGCGTGCATTCCATCGACGCGATCATCGTTCCGCGCGGTGCAGAAGAGGACGGCGGGATACGCCGTGCCCTTCACCACATGGTGATACGGCGAATAGGCGTAGAGCGCCTTGAACTGCGCCTCATCGTCGGGTGAACCGTATTCGGGCACCCACGTCTTGCCGCTGCCGAACTTCTCGTAGCGGATCATGTCGAGCAGCGGGACCTCGCAGACCATGGCGCGGAAGAGATCGGGCCGCTGCGTCAGCACCGCTCCCACGAGCAGGCCGCCGTTGGAACCGCCGCGCAGGCCCAGGTGCGCCGGCTTGGTATAGCCTTGGGCGATGAGATATTCCGCCGCGCCGATGCAATCGTCGAAGACGTTCTGTTTCTTGAGCAGCATTCCGTTCTGATGCCACTGTTCGCCAAATTCGCCGCCGCCGCGCAGATTCACCAGCGCGTAGCCGCCGCCCGCCTCCAGCCATGGGTAGTAGCCGGGCGAAAAGAACGGCGTCTGGCTCAACGCGAAGCCGCCGTAGCCGTAAATGAGGAACGGCGTGCTGCCGTCCATCGGGATGTCCTTGCGATGGACCAGGAACATCGGCACGCGCGTGCCGTCCTTCGAGGTGAAGAATTTCTGCTCCACGACATAGGGCGAGGGATCGACCGGCACGTTGATCTTCGCCCAGAGCTTTTGCGTCGGATCGGAAATGCTCGTCTGGAAGATTTCCGGCGGCGTGGTGAAGTTGATGAAGCCGTAGAAGAACGTGTCGTGGTCCGGTTCGCCGGCCAATTCCGAGACCGAGCCGAGGCCCGGCAGCTCCATGTGGCGCAGCAGCTTGCCGTCGAGATCATGGATCTCGATCTCATCGACCACGTTATGCAGGTAGTCGAGAACAAGGGCGCCCCCGATGATGGACATGCCGTTGAGCACGCGATCCGGCGATTCCGGCACGATCTCCCGCCAGTTGGCGCGGCTGGGATCGTTCAGCGAAACCTTGAAGATGCGGTAGCGGGTCGCGTCCTCGTTGGTCAGGATGTAGCCGTCGCCCTTCCACGCCGAGAGGGAGTAGGTGAACGGCTTGCCCACGACGATCGGGCGCCAGCTTTTCGCCATCGCGGCGGTCGGCTGGCCATGCAGCGGTTGGTAGTAAACGTCGTTTTTGTCCCAGCCGTTCTGCTGTCCAAAGAAGATCCACTTGCCGTCGCGTGAGATGTCCGCGCCGATGAACTTGGTCGGGTCGCCCGTCTTGGCGTGGATGATGGGATCGCTTTTCGGGTCGGTGCCGAGCCGGTGATAGCGCACGACGGCGAGACCCGGGCGATCCGCAACGTGGCCCGCCTCGGCCGGGGGCAGGTAGGTGTACACGAAGCCCGAGCCGTCCGGCATCCACGACGCGTCGGCGTATTTCGCTCCCGTGATGACTTCGCCGGGCAGATCCTTGGCCGTGGCGACATCGCGCACGTAAAGCGTGGCCTCGTCGGCATTGTTGGGCCGCAGCGTGTAGGCGAGGAGTTTGCCGTCCAGCGTTGCGGATGTTTCGCCCAGCGAGGCGTTGTTCGCGCCGACGTAGAGGTTGGGATCGATCAAGACATGGTCGGTGTCATCCGGATTGGTTGCGCTCTTCCAGTAAAGAACCGCCTTTTCCTGCTCGGCTCGGCGCTTCATGTAGAAGTAACGATCACCCGCGCGGCCGGGCGAGGTGATGGTGTCGATGTGGAGCAGGTCCGCATAACGCTGGGCGAGCGCGGCGCGGCCGGGCAGGGCATCGAGGAATGAGCGGGTGAGGTGGTTTTGCGACGCGAGCCACGATTGCACCTCGGGCGATTTGCCGTCCTCCAGCCAGCGATAGGGATCATTTACCTTCACGCCGAAGTAGGTGTCCGAGGCATCGACGGTGCGGGTGGGTGGATAGTGGAGCGGAAGCGGAGGCATGGCGGAATTATCAGTGGCGGTTGAATCTAAAGCGGAGGAGGTGGGGACGGGAGACGGCGCGGACGCGTTTTCCGGGGCTGACGCTGGAGCCCCGCTGTGCAGCGTGGCTGCAAAAATCGCGGCCGCGGCGACAAGGAAGATCGCGCCGAAGAGGATCAGCGGCCATGGGCTCGATGGGGGTTGGTTCTCAGGTTCGGGAGGAAGCGGGGCCATGAAGGAGAGTAGGAAGGCGCAACGACCGCACAAATGAAATCGGGAGCGTTATCCCGTCGGCTTGACCAGCAGCTTCATCAATTCAGCACGCAGCGACGGCACCGCATGATGCAGCGCGCGGAAGGCCTGCGGCAAATCCCCCTGTTGGCCGAGCCCGTGCAGCGTGAGTATCCGCTGTTCAAAGCGCTCGACCGCGCGCCAGACGACGTCGGTCTCGCCAAGATAACCGATGGCCTTGGCGAAAAGCGCGTACTCCCCCGGCAGCGGCGTGCCCGCCTCCGTGATCGCCTCGATCAGCTCGGCGAAGTATTGCGCGGCCATAAGGTTTGCGTAAGAACGGCGCAGCCCGAGGTTGGGCTCGATGATGCGCGCCTCCCGCAATGTATGCATGTCCCCCGAGCGCGACGGTTGATAGAGAAAATCGCCGAGGTAAAAGAGATCGAGCGCACCGGCCAGCGGACTCTTCGGCCGGTTCGCGCCCTTGGCCATGAAGGTCAGCCGCCCGGCCTGCTCGGTCAGGCAGCGCACGATCAGGCTCGTGTTGCCAAACGGCAGTCGCGCGATGACAAAGCCGCGGGCGCTGCGAGGGTCGCTCATGTTCGCCAGCTTCGTCGCGCCTCGCGGTCAGCGCAAGAACACGCTGCCAACCGCGCCATCCGGGCAGCAAAAGGGCCTGACCATGAGGCCAGGCCCTTTCCACAACCAAACAACTTAAGCCGTTGCGACCGGAGCGGAGGCCGTCACCGGGGCGACAGGCGCCTCGTCAGCGGCCTGCAGCGCCTTGGTCCAGCTGCCGAAGAAGCGGACCTTGCACGCGGCGGCGAAGAGCGCCGGGCGGGCGTGGCGGATTTCTCCGCTGCGCAGGTCGGCATTCTGGCCGCGCAGCTCGCGGATTTCCGAGAGCACGAGCTCGCGGGTCCAGCGGCGGCGACGGCGCACGGCGGAATAATCGATACCGGCGCGCTCGACCGCGGTGCCCCAGTTGCCGAACCGGCGGCGGGCCGTGGCGATGAGCGGGTTGGCCGTCTCGTCCATCTTCTTGGAGCTGAGATCGGCGCCTTCCTCGTTCAGGCGGCGGATTTCCGTCAGGATCGAGTTATCGTCCCAAGAGCGGTAACGGTAGATTTCCTCGGGTGCAAGACCGGCGGCAGTCAGGGCGTCCTTCCACGAGCCGAAGTGGTTCGGGCGGATTGCCGCGTAGACCATCGGGGCGTACTTGCTGAGCATCATGGAGCGGAAGGAGAGATCGACGCCGTCCTTCTCGAGGCGCTGGATGGTCTCGACGATGCGCTCCTTGGACCAGTCGCGGTACTTGCGGACGGAGTCGTAGGGGATGCCGGCGGCTTCAACCGCGGCGCGCCAAGTGCCATAATAGCGGATTCCGGCAGCCAGGAGTTCCTGGAAGTTCTGCCGCATGTAGTGTGAGTAGAGGGGGCGACCTGAAGTGTGCCACGTGCTGATTTCTTCCGTGACGAGCTTCTCGCTCCAGCTTTTGTTACGTTGAATAGACATAGTATTATTAGTTTTATTACTGTATAGGCGAATACCGTGCCATTTTCAAATTAAAATGCCGTAAGACCGCTTTTCCCTAGGTAGCACGATAAACTTAACTAATGGCCTAAGGGTCCTAAAAACTTGCGCAGTAGCCTGCTATTATTGGTGTTTATGACGCAAGCGGGGCCAGAAGTTCACGAATTTGAAGGGGTTCCAGCAGGCTCATGCATTCGATCTGGGAATCGCGCCAGCATCGGCGTTTTAAGCATGGAGAGCAAAAAAGCCCAGCGGTGTGGATAGAAACGCGGGGCCCGGCCGGTTTGGTCCGGTGCCAGTCGGTCGCGCCGAAAAGAACGAGGGTCGGCCGGCCGAGCGCGGCGGCGATGTGGGCGGGTCCCGAGTCGGTGCTGAGCACCGACTGCGCGCCGTCGAGCACTGCCACGAGTTCGGAGATCGAGAGCTTGCCGCGCATGTCGAGCAGACGACCGGGTGCTTGCAGGGGGAACCACGGGCCCAGTCCCACGACGGCGAAGCGGTGCTCCGGCATGGCGTCGATCAGGTCCTGGTAATAACGCCACGGCCAGAGCTTGGTGCGCCATTGCGAGTAGGGATGCAGCACGATGTAGGGAGCCTCGAGGCCGACGGGACGCGGAACGCGCGCCGCGAGCTGGAAATCGTGCGGCTGCGGCGCGATGCCGAGGTGCTCGAGGCACGTGAGGTAGCGCTCGGCAGCGGAGAGCGCGTTATCGGCCACGATCTCGTTGTAGAACGCGCGCGAACCCTCGCGTGCCGATTGCAGCCCGATGCGGCGCGGACTGCGCGCGGCCCACGTCATCAGGCCGCTACGGAGCAGGCCCTGCAGGTCGATGGTGATGTCGTATTTTTCGTCGCGCAGCTTTTGTCCCCAACGCTTGATCTCGGGCAGGCGATGCAGGCCGTTCCAACGCTTGCGCGGATAGAGGATGACGCGGCGCAGGCACGGATGGCCGTCGAGGATCTCCTTCAGGGAGTCGTTGACGATCCAGTCGATCTCCGCCTCCGGCCACTGGCGCTTCAGGCCGGTGAGCACCGGCAGCGCCTGGACGATATCGCCCAGCGCGCTGGGTTTGATTAAAAGGATTTTCACTGCGGTGCGAAGGCCGATTTATTTGGGTCCACATGCGAGGAGAGAACGGCGAGTACGGTTGAGGAAGCGAGGCCGCTCGACTGTACTTTCGTAAGGTCGGCTTGGCTGAGCCGATAAAATCCCTCGGGCATCTGCTTGTAGTAGGGCTCAGCTTTTGCGTTGAGAAGAATCACCAATCCTGAGCTCGACGATTGCGAACCGGGGATTTCCAAAAATTCTTTTTCCACAATCGTTGCCTCCTTTACCGGCTTCGAGCGAAGGTTATACTCGGTACCTTGCAAATCTGCCCATTCGGCTTTTGAAACGAGACCCTCCTGTCCGGTGTCGTGAAACAGGCAATAAAAGTACCAGCCGCCCAATCCCAACAGAAAGATTAGAAAGAGGTAAGGGCGCATACTGCTGGCGCGTTCCGCTCGACCAGGCAGTTAAGGTGCGACGACCAACGGCTCCGGCGCGGTGATGCCGAGGTCGAGTTCCTTCAGCAGCGCATGATCCGCGTCCGCGCCGGGGTTGGCGGCGGTAAGGAGCTTGTCGCCGTAGAAGATCGAGTTGGCGCCAGCGAAGAAGCAGAGCGCCTGGCCCTCGCGCGTGAGCCGGGTGCGGCCGGCAGAGAGGCGGACGCGGGCCTTGGGCAGCGCGATGCGGGTGACGGCGATGAGCCGCACGAGCTGGAAGATGTCCACCGGCGGCTGGCCGTCGAGCGGCGTCCCGGGCATGGGCATGAGGCAGTTGATCGGCACGCTCTCGGGCGCGGGATCGAACTGGCAGAGCACCTCGAGCAGCTTGAGCCGGTCGACTTCCGTCTCGCCCATGCCGATGATGCCGCCGCAACAAACGGCCATTCCGGCTTGCTGGACCGACTTGATCGTGTCGAGCCGGTCCTGAAAGGTGTGGGTGGTGACAATCTCGGGATAGAACTCGGGGCTGGTGTCGAGATTGTGGTTATAAGCGGTGACGCCCGCCTCGCGCAGCTGCCGCGCGGCCTCGGGCGTGAGCTGGCCCAGCGTGACGCAGACTTCCATGCCGAGCTTGCTGACTTCGCGCACCGTCTCGAGCACGGTCTTGAACTTCGCGTCTTTCTCGCTCACGCCTTTCCACGCCGCGCCCATGCAGAAGCGGGTGCTGCCGTTGGCGCGGGCACGCTCGGCCGTGGCGAGGATTTGCGGCAGGGGCAGCAGCGTTTCCTTCTGCAGGCCGGTGTCGTAATGGGAGCTCTGGGCGCAGTAAGAGCAATCCTCGCTGCAGCCGCCGGTCTTGATGCTGAGGAGCGTGCAGAGCTGGACTTCGTTGAGCGGCCAGTGGCGCTGGTACACCTCGCGCGATTCGCTGATGAGGTCGAAGAAAGGCCGGTCATAAAGCGCGCGGAGCGAGGCAAGGTCGTGGCGGAACATGGAAGGCGAGCGTAGAGCTTTCCGCGCCGGGAGGCGAGTGCGGCGTTACTTCTAACGTGACCTTGTCTCCCTTTTCGGACAGGTTGCCTTGGCATGATCGCGGACTTATTGGTGGGTTTCTACCGGCTTTGGCACGGGCGTCTTAAGATGAGAGGGGCGGGTTGGCTGCTGCGCCGCGCAGCAGTAGGAATTCCCGGCCTCCAATCCTATCCTCTGGATATCCCGGACGGCACGAGGGTCGATCTCGACTTTCGAGATGCCAGCGCGTGGTACTGGATGAATCTGTCGGTAGGGGACGCTTACTTCGAGGAGGAGGGTTTGCGTCGTGCGATTCAGGCTCTGATTAAAGAGAACAGCGTCGTGTGGGACGTTGGAGCGAATGCCGGGGTTCTTTCCTACGTGCTGGCGTCGTCGACGCCTCCTCCGCGCGAGCTGCACCTTTTCGAGCCAAATCCCAAGGTGTTTGCAATAGCTTGCTCCGGCTTGTCTAGATTTCCTTTTGCCACCGCTCACCAGGTCGGCTTATCAAACACCCGGGCTATCATGCGACTGACCATTCCTTCCGGGGGAAGCACGGGCGGAACCCTAACGGTAAAGCGCACTGGCCGCACTGGAGAAGGCATCGATGTTGACTGCCTGTCCGGCGACGAACTGGTTTTTGATAAGGGATTCAACGTGCCGGACATCGTCAAAATCGATGTCGAGGGCTACGAACCCGAGGTGCTAGCGGGCTTGGGTCAGGTCATCGCGACCTTCAAACCGAGCATCTTTTTCGAGCATATCAGCCTGACCGATGCCGAGGTGAATGCGTTGGTTCCGGAAGGATACAGTATCTATTCCGTGAACGACGCAGATGGTTCGCTTACGGAGGGTTTTGACCGACATGCGGGACATAATAGTGCCCTGATTCCCATGCAATCGCACACGACGATCAGCGAGTGATTGGAGTGTCTTCGATCCGAAGCTCCTAGAGCTTCCACGCCGGGAGGCGAGTGCGGCGTTGTGTCGGATTTCGGTGGGGGTCCGACGGAATACCGAAACGTTCCCCGGGGGGCATCCTCAAAGAAGACGGATCATAAATCGGAATTCCGCTGGGTCCGCCGATAGCGATATCTTTCCAGCCATGCCCGAGGCGTCAGGCCGAAAAGCAGGGGCGTCAAAAGTTCGCTGATCAGGCGTCCTCCGAAATAGGAGAGGCGGTCGCCGAGGACTTCCCCTCGGTTGGGCGAGTTGCCGTCGCATTCGCTCCAATAACGCCGCGAGGCAAGCTGGTCAGGGAAGCGCTTCCGCCAGCGGACGAGGTAGCGTTGAATCTTGGCATGAATGGCCTCCAAGGCTGGTTCCGGAACGTGGACAGTCGGGTTAATGGCGCCGGATGTGACCTTGGCGTGATGTTCGCCGGGCGGGAGCATGCTGCTATCCACGTTTTTAAATTCGAGCATGGCCGGGTCGAAGGGAATTTTTAGGAAGGCGCAAATTGAGCGCAACGTGCTTTCGGGATCGTCCACGAGATCTTCGTAACAAAAGTCGAAGACCAAACGGCCTTGGCGGCGAAGGGCCATGGCATCCTCCTGCATGCGTTCCAAGCCGACCACTGAGCGAATGTAGAGCGAGCGTTTTTTGAAAAACGAGTTGCCTTGGCCGGCCTTGAAGATACTAGAGGTTACTCCCTTGGGATGTCTCCAGATGGTAAGGAAACGAGCATCGGGATAAAGGCAGGCGAGGTGAGGCAGGCGGTTGTAATAGGCGGGGCATTTTTCGCCCACATAAAGCGGCTCAGTCCCGGCATGGTGGCGGTAGACAACGTCGGCCCGCTGCCGGTTGGAGCGCGCGCTTTTCCAGGACGGTGCCGGGGTGAGGCGGTGCCGCTGGATGCAGCCGTTGAAAAAATCCAATGATTCCCACCAGTTCTTCCGGGTCCAGGACGATGGACCAAATAATGGGTTGCCGAGGATGTCCGCTTCGTAGACGAGCTTGATCTCGGGATGGAGATTCAAGAGGCAATAGAGCAGAGACGTTCCCGAGCGATAAAATCCGACGATAAACAGATGCCTTTGGCCGGAACTGGTGGAAATCCCCGCCGGGCCGGACGATTCCTGTGGCGGCTCGGAGAGGGACGGGGACGAGGAAGAAATCATATCCGCTCGCGTCTGGCTAACGGTTGGCGGACACTCAAAGAACCGAAATGCGAGAGGCTCTCTTGATGATATCAGTTAGTTTAATGATGGCAATGTTGTTTTATCATGTCCCGTCTTTTGCTTCCGCCACGTTATTTGTGGTAGTGTCCTAATTTGAATTTGCTTCGCGCTCCTTGCGAATTTCCGAAGCGTTGCGGGCCTTCCCCTGCAGGTGGGCAGGCGTTTTCAATTGGTCATCAGGTGGGGGGGGGGGATAATTCCGCGATACCTTTTTGAGGTAGACGGATTCGATAGGATGAATAAATATGCATTTGGCTTTGCAGCCGTCGGGATTACTCTCAGTGCACTTATCATGAAACGGCGTGACTTTCTCAGATCAACGGGCGGCTTGCTTTTCCTTGCGGGAGAGCCGCTTTTGCCGAAGGCGTTGGGCGATACTCCGGCTGCCGGGACGTCGGCTCCTGTGGCCGCCACGGTCGTTGACCGACCGAGTTCCGCGCCTCGGAACAAGTTTTATATCGGGAATCGTGCGCCGCTGCTTCCCAGCGAGCTGCTGCCATTACCTGTGAATTCCATCCAGCCCGCCGGTTGGCTGAAGGTGGTCCTGGAACGCCAGCGCGATGGCATGTGCGGCCACCTGACCGAAATCAGCGCGTGGCTGCAAAAAGAGAACAACGCCTGGCTGAGCAAGGACGGCAAAGGCGAATATGGCTGGGAGGAACTGCCCTACTGGCTGCGCGGCTACATCGAGCTGGCCTATGTGACCAAGGACCCACAGTTGATCGCCGAGAGCCATGTTTGGATCCAAGGAGTGCTGGGCAGCCAGCATGAGAACGGCGATTTCGGCCCCGACACCGTGGATAAAAAGACCGGCGCCCGCGACTTCTGGCCGAACATGCTCATGCTGTTTTCCCTGCAGTCGTACCACGAGTATTCCAACGATCCGCGCGTGTTGCCGTTTCTGACGAAGTATTTCCAGTTCCAACAGAGCCTGCCGGATGACAAGTTCTTCGTCACCAAGTGGGCGAAAATACGTGTGGTCGATAATCTTCACAGCGTGTACTGGCTCTACAATCGGACGGGCGATGCCTTCCTTCTGGATCTCGCGACCCGGATCGACCGGGCTGGTGCCAACTGGCGGAAGAAGGGCGATCTGCCCCGCTGGCACAACGTGGATATCGCCGAGTGTTTTCGCGAACCGGCCACCTATTACCAGCAGAGCCACCTGCCGACGGACCTCCAGTGCAGCTACGACAACTTCAACGAAGCCCGCCAGCGTTACGGGCAGGTGCCCGGGGGCATGTTCGGCGGTGATGAAAACTGCCGGCCGGGTTACAGCGATCCGCGGCAGTGCATCGAGACCTGCGGGCAGGTCGAGCAGATGCTCTCGGACGCGGTGATGACGCAGATCACGGGCGACACCTTTTGGGCGGACAACTGCGAGAACGTGGCTTTCAACATGTATCCGGCCGCACTGACGCCGGACATGCGGGCACTGCGTTACCTGACCGCGCCCAACACGGTGGTGAGCGACCGCCTGAATCACAAGCCGGGAATCGATGATAGCGGCCCCGTCCTGCTGATGAACCCCTTCAGCAACCGCTGCTGCCAGCATAACCACTCCATGGGCTGGCCCTATTTCAACAAGCACCTGTGGATGGCGACGCCCGACAATGGCGCCTGCGCGGTGATTTACAGCGCGTGCCAGGCGAAGATCAAGGTCGGCGACGGCACGCCGGTGAATTTCACCGTGGATACGCACTATCCCTTCGAGGAAACGATCGGCATCAAGCTGGGCATGGAGAAGGCCACGACCTTCTCGCTTTATTTGCGCATCCCCGGTTGGTGCAAGAACGCGAGCCTGAAGGTCAACGGCCAGGGCGTTGCCGTCACCACGAAGCCGGGTCAGTTCGTGCGCGTCGAGCGCGCGTGGCAGGACGGCGATACGGTGGCGCTGCAGTTGCCGATGGAACTGGCGGTGCGGACGTGGGAACAGAACCACGGGAGCGTGAGCGTCGATTACGGCCCGCTCACCTTTTCGCTGAAGATCGGCGAGGAGTATACCAAGGTCGATCCGACCAAGACGACCGAGCGCGACTCCAAATGGCAGGCCACGGCGGACCCGGTCAAGTGGCCGGCCTTTGAAATTCATCCCACCACGCCGTGGAATTACGGCCTGGTGCTGGGCGAGTCCCGGGAGAAATCGTTCCAGCTCACGCGCCTGCCGTGGCCGAAGGATGACTATCCGTTCACGCCGGAAAGCGCGCCGCTGCAACTGACGGCCAAGGCGCAGCTTATTCCCGAATGGACGGTGGACCACGTGGGCCTCTGCGCCGTCCAGCAGGACAGCCCGGCCTTTTCAACGCAACCGGTGCAGGACGTGATGCTGATTCCCATGGGGGCGACGCGGCTGCGCATCTCGGCTTTTCCGACGGCAAGTTCAGATGCCGGGGCGCATCATTGGCAGCAGTCGTAGTGCCTTTGCTTCCGTCATCCTGAGCTTGTCGAAGGATCAGTTCAGTTGATTGGCGCGACACCTGCGTGGTCCGAACTGATCCTTCGACTTCGCTCAGGATGACTGAACGGCTGACAAAACGCGGCGGTTGGTTCTAAGGTGTCCGGCCCATGACCTCACGCTGGCCGCGACCGCTTTTCTATCTGGCACTGGTGCTTTCCATCGCGCTCGACCAGGCGACGAAATTCTGGGCGACCGCGACACTGGTGCCGTTTGAGCCTCGGCCCGTGATCCCCGGCTTCTTCGACCTCACCTACAACACAAATACGGGCGTGGCCTTTGGGATGTTCGCGGGGCAGGGGCTGCTGGTGGCGCTGTTCATGATCGCGCTGGGGGTGATGGCGTTCTTTTTCACGCGCGGGCTGAACTGGGCGTTATGGGAGCCGAACCTGGTCGGCGGCTGCCTCTGCGGCGGCGCACTGGGCAATCTGATCGACCGGCTGCGGATCGGGCACGTGGTCGACTTCCTCGACGTTTACGTCGGAAGGCACCACTGGCCGACGTTCAACGTGGCCGACAGCCTGATCTGTGTGGCGGTGGGTTGGATCGTCGTGCGGCAGTTGCGGGCGTAGCCTGAACGCGACGGCTACCGGATGAAGTCCGACGGTCATAGACCGCCGCTACATTTTAAAGCAGCTGATACCAATTATCGCGCTGGCGGGCCTCGTAGCCGAGTTCGGTGATGGCCTTGCGAATCTCGTCCACGGTCAGGCGGAAGCTGGTGCCGGCGGCGGAGACGACGTTCTCCTCCATCATCACGCTGCCGTAATCGTTCGCGCCATATTGCAGTGCGACTTGGCCGATCTTCGGACCCTGCGTCACCCACGACGACTGGACATTGTCGAAGTTATCGAGGAAGACGCGGCTGAGCGCCTGCATGCGCAGGTACTCGTGCGAGCCGGTGGGCGGGATGTTGCGCATTTTCGTGCCGTCGCTCTGGAAGGTCCAGCAGATGAACGCGGTGAAGCCGCTCGTTTCGTCCTGCACCTCGCGCAGGCGGCGCAGGTGCTCGATGCGGTCGTCGATGCTTTCCACATGGCCGAACATCATGGTCGCGGAGCTCGACAGGCCGAGCCGGTGCGCGATGCGCATGACCTCCAGCCACTGGTCGGAATTGCACTTGAGCGGCGCGATGCGGTTGCGCACGTCATCGACCAGGATTTCCCCGCCGCCGCCGGGAATGGAGCCGAGCCCCGCTTCCTTGAAGCGGGTGATGACCTCCTCCAGCGACATGCCGAAGACGGTCGCGAAGTGATTGAACTCGGGCGGCGAGAAGCCGTGAATGTTAATCGTCGGATGGTTCGTGCGGATGTAGTGCAGCAGCTCGAGGTACCAGTCGATCGTCAGCTTGGGATGATGGCCGCCCTGCATCAGGATCTGCGTGCCGCCGATCGATTCCAGCTCGGTGATCTTCGCGCCGATCTGCTCGGGCGTGAGGACGTAGTGGTCCTCGTCGCGCTCGGTGCGCATGAACGCGCAGAACTTGCAGTAGACGTTGCAGACGTTCGTGTAGTTGATGTTGCGGTCGATGATGTAGGTGACGATCTCGTTGCCGCGACCATCGTAGGCCGGCCCCTTGCGCTGACGGCGGCGCGCGTTGGCCAGTTCGCCCAGTTCGGTCAGCGGCGCGTAATAAAGCTGCTTCGCCTCCTCGGGCGTGATGCGGTCGCCCGCAAAGACCTTGGCCTTGATCTCGGCATCGAGGAGGGACTGGATCATATGTATTTGATGGGCGGCGTGCTCGGCAGGCGCTCCAGTTCAACGAGCAGCTCGGCAAATTTCGCGATGGCCTGCTTTTGGCGCGCGCCCAGATCGTAGCAAAGATGCTCGGTGAGATAAATGCGCTCGAAGGCATTCCGGGCGAGGAAATTAACATTGGCCAGGCCGATTTCCTTGGCCCGGCGCAGATGGGTCGCCACGCGGAACGCGCGCCACCAGGACAGGCGCATGACCCAGACGGCAAAGACGAAGGGCAGGCCGGTGTGCTCGCGCCAGGAACCGCCGAGATCGAGATACTTTTGGTCGGGATTGGCCTGGCGATGGATGATGGCTGGATCGCCGATGAGCAGTTGGGCATCGGCAGGCTCGTCGGGCGAGACGTAGCGCGGCTTCAGGCGATGAAATTTTTCCAGCACGAGGCGGGTGAGTTCGACCGAGGTCTTCGACGCTGGGTCAAGCGCGACGGTCTGAATGTTGCCGAGGGCGCCCGTGTAATTGAGGTAGACGCTGTAGACATCGCGTTCCGTCCCGATGGCCACGGAGTTCACGACGCGGTAGGTATCCGCGGGCGCCTCGAGCACTTCCATCAGCGGAACGAGGCCGACATCGAGGTGACCCGCGCGCAGGTCGGACGCGAGGCGGTAGGGCTCCAGGAGCGAAACCGGCGAGGCAAGCGCGCGCGTGAGCGGCATGGCATTCAGGTAGGGCACCGAACCGACGCGCACCGACGCCGGGAGGAAGACCGGCCGCGGCCGGAAATTTTCCGGGACGATCTTGTCCGGCGTCTGGCGGTGAAGGGGGGAAAGGGTGCTCATTTTACTGTAGCGGCGGTCTATGACCATCGCCGGAAACTCAATCAAGCATAGCAATCTCGCCTTGATAGGGCCAATCACAAGCGTCGCCTACCAAACCGGCGCGAACCGGGTTCAAGCGTGCGTACTCCCATTTTTCGACAGACGATTCTTCCGAGCGCAAGAGATGGTCGAAGAAGCCTTTCTGCCAATGAGGCGGTTCAGTTGATTGTTCTCTCAGGGCCTTTGACAGAAAATTCTTCAAGGATTTGATCCAGAAAGGGAGATCGTTGGGATTGGGCAGATGAACGAAGAGGTGAAGATGATTGGGCATGAGAACGTAACGTCCGACGATGATGTTGCGTTTCAGTGCTTGGGAGCAGAAGCCTTGGAAGGCACGATGGATGGCGTCATTCGCCAGCAGCGAACGTCTCTCGTGCGTGCAGAACGTGATGAAGAAGACGGCGCCCTCTGGGTAAACGGAAAAAAGTCGAGAGAGGCGAGGCTTTTTCCGCTTGTCGGCGACGGTCATAGACCGCCGCTACAGTTTGAGGTCTTCATACCAGTGTCTTCATCCGTTCCGACGCATCCGGCAGCGGCTTCATGTCCGGCGTGGGCTGGAGCGGCTCGTAGTAGGTATTGCGCTGAACGGGAATGCGGCCCGCCTCGCGGATGACGCGCTCGAGCGCGGCGACTTGCTGGCCCTGCGGGGTCTGGCTGCCGGCCATGTGAAAAATGCGTTCCTGCTGGATCGTGCCGTGCAGGTCGTCGACGCCAAAGCTAAGCGCGACCTGCGCCGTCGGCAGGCCGAGGCTGACCCAGTAAGCGGTGATGTGGTCGAAGTTATCAAGGTAAAGCCGCGCGATGGCGAGTGTGCGCAGGTCCTCGAAGGCGGAGGTGCGGCCGAGGCCGAGATGGGACAGCTTGTTGTTATCGGGCTCGTAGGCGAAGGGGACGAGCGCGGTGAAGCCGTGCGTTTCGTCCTGTAGTTCGCGGAGGCGGCGCAGATGGTCCACGCGCTGGGCCAGCGTCTCGACGTGACCGTAGAGCATGGTGCAGGTACTGCGCTCGCCCATCTGGTGCCACGTGCGATGGACCTCGAGCCATTCCCCGGCGCTTTCCTTGCCGCGGCAGAGCTTGTCGCGTACCTCGGGGTCGAAAATTTCCGCGCCGCCGCCGGTGAGGGACCCGAGTCCCGCCGCGCGCAGGATTTCCAGCGTCTCGCGAATCGGCTTCTTGGCGATCCGCTCGGCGAGGTGGCGGATTTCGATGGCGGTGAAGGCCTTGACCGTGAGATCGGGGCAGGCCTCGCGGATGCCGCGGACCATGTCGGTGTAGTAGGAGAACGGCAGCTTGGGGTGGAGGCCGCCGACGATGTGCACCTCGGTCGCGCCCTTGGCGTAGGCCTCGGCGCATTGGCGGACCATGTCGTCGATGTCGTAAGTGAATTGCCCCTCCTTTTCATGTGGGCGCCGCGCGAAGGCGCAGAACTGGCAGCTGAGTATGCAGATGTTGGAGTAGTTGAGGTAGAGATTGAGGACGTAGGTGGCGACGTTGCCGTTCTTGCGCTCGCGAACGTGATTGGCGAGATAGCCGAGCGCGTTCAGGTCCTTCACGTCGTACAGGCACAGGGCGTCGGCGTCGGTCAGGCGCTGGTTGGCGAAGACCTTTTCCGCGATGTCGGCGAGGCCGGTGCGGTCCATGATGGAATCCATGAAGCTCATTAGAATCGTAGGTTGGGCCACGCGATGCTGGCCGCCACGCCGAGGATGAGAAACAGCCCCACCAAGGCGTTCATATTGAAGAAGGCGATATTGATGCGGGTGAGATCGCCCGTGCGGCAAAGCCGATGCTCGTAAACCAGCGCGCCCGCGATGAATGCCATGGTCATCCAGTATGGCAGGGAAAGCGCCGCAAGCCAGCCGAACGCGCCCAGTAGTAGCCACGTTACGATATGCAGCGCGCGGGCTAATCGCAGCGCGGCGTCCGCGCCGTACCGCGCGGGAAAGGAGTGAAGCTGCGCTTGCCGGTCGAACTCGATGTCCTGCGTGGCGTAAATGAGGTCGAAGCCGAAGACCCAGCACCAGACCGCCGCGGCCAGCAGCCACGGCAGGGGCGAGAGCAGGTTGCCGGTCGTCGCGGCCCAGGCGCCCATCGGCGCGGAGGCCAACGCAAGGCCGAGCACCGCGTGGGTGTAGTTGGTGAAACGCTTGGTCACTGAATAGCCCAGGATAATCAGGCAGGCCACGGGACAGAGCGCGAGGCAGAGCGTGTTTAGCATCCAGCAGCCGAAGACGAACGCAGTCAGCGCCACGATGCAAAGGGCCATGGTCATGCGGCGCGTGCCGAGCTGGGAGCGACGCTTGGTGCGCGGGTTGAAGACATCATGGTCCCAGTCGGCCCAGCGGTTGAAGCTCATGGCTGCCGTGCGCGCGGAGACGAGGCACCAGAGAATCCAAAGCAGGACGGATAGCGGCGGCAGGCCGTGCGCCGCGATGAACATGGCCGAGAGCGCAAAGGGCAGCGCGAAGACCGAATGGGAGAACTTGATCAGTTCCAGCGTGCCGCTCAGGCGATGAAAGAAACCGCCGGAAGGCGGCGAGGTCATCACGACGGTGGATGGCATGTTCGATCCCAATGTAGCCACGGTCTATGACCGTCGCACTTCAAAAAAAGCGGCAGGTGGCTGGCTTCGCTTCGAAGAGGGCATTCACGGCCGATCCTTTGGCTGGATCGTGCGGACAGTCATGTCGTCGATGTTGAGGCCGCAGCCATTGTTGCCGGGTTCGAAGGTGAGTTTGGAGATGGGGATGCCGGCCAGGTCTTTGATTTCGCGCCAGTGGTAGCTGTTTTTTTCCGGGTAATCGACGTTCAGGATTTTGATGGGGACGGAGTCATTGACATGCGCGTAGGCGGAGATCTTTCCGTGGCGCTGATTTTCCGGCGAGTTGACGTAGTAGGTCCAGAAAAAGGAGGGAATTTCCACCGGCTGGCTGAAGCTCATGCCGAAGGGTTCCGTGTTAAAGAAGACGGCTCCGCCGATTTCATCGCGGGGTCCGCTTTGGTCGCCGGTGTGGTCATGGATGCGGGGGTTGAAGCCGTGGTTGGACACGCAGGCGTTGATCCAGGTGATGGTGACGCCGAGATCGCCTCCGTCG
>Ga0182024_10009534_pt1 | contig 20053 bp, 20 predicted proteins | sample P32metaG_FD_120480 | JGI IMG/M metagenome (GOLD analysis project Ga0182024, IMG submission 120480) | Permafrost microbial communities from Stordalen Mire, Sweden - P3-2 metaG (Illumina Assembly) | ecosystem: Environmental > Terrestrial > Soil > Wetlands > Permafrost | place: Sweden: Stordalen... | reverse complement strand
CGTGCAGAAGCAAGAAGACTGGAACCTGTTTGATTTTCCCAAGGCGGAGAAATTCGTGCAGCGATTTCGTGAAAGCCAGAGCCTTTTGGCAGACGCGCTGGGCATGCTGCACGAGCCTGGAGAGGCGGCGAAGCTGGCGGATCAATCACTAGCGATTTCCGTCGATCTCTCGGAGCAATTGGCGATTTTTCACAGCGAGTTGCTGATCAATCGGCGACGCCAGAGCAATGCTTTTGTGAAGCACATCGTAGGATGCCGGGTTGATTCCCTGATTCAGAACCAGAAATACAAGGACACGTTTACGAATAGTTTTGATTATGCGGTATTGCCGATGCGCTGGATGCAGATTCAGCCGAACGAGCATACGTTTGATGCGTCGCCGGTGGATGAATGGGTTGAATTGCTGTCGCGCAAGCGGATGCCGATCATCGCGGGTCCGCTGGTTGATCTGACGGAGGGTGAAGTTCCGGATTGGATGTATATCTGGGAACACGATTTCGACACGATGCGCGAGCTGGTCTACGAATATGTGCAGAAGATCGTGACGCGGTATCGCAAGTCGGTTTCGGTTTGGAATGTCTGCGCGGGGCTGCACACGAACAGCGTTTTCACGCTGAGCTTTGAGCAGATCATTGAGCTGACTAGGCTGCTGGTGGCGCAGGTAAAAACGCTGTTGCCGTCGGCTCGGACATTGGTGACGATCAAATATCCGTTCGGGGAGCATCATGCGCGGAGCCGGGCGAGCGTTCCGCCGATGCTTTACGCGGAGATGGTGGCGCAATCGGGGATCAGCTTTGAAGCGTTCGGGCTTGAATTTGAAATGGGAGTGCCGTCGCCGGGCATGTTTACCCGGGACTTGTTTCAGTTCAGCAGCATGCTGGATAAATTTTCGACGCTGGGCCGGCCGCTGTTTTTGACCAGCCTGGGCGTACCGGGGCGGGCCACGCCGGATCCGCACGATCGGTCGGAGGGGAAACTGGATCCGATTCTGGCCGGGAAGTGGAAGCGGCCCTGGGATTTGGAATTGCAGGCCGAATGGCTGGCGGCGGCATACCGGATTGCGCTCAGCAAGCCGTATGTTGAATCGATTGCCTGGGCGGATTTGGCCGACAGCAATCCGTCATTGCCGACGGGCGGATTGCTGGATGACATGCTCAAGCCGAAGTTGGCATTTTCGCGGCTTCAGGAAATGCGCGAGCAATTCCATCAATGGCAGCGGAAGGCATGATCGGTGCCTGGCACGCCATCCCAGCAACGCGGCCTCATGGTGCTGCTGGGGATTTTAATTGTTGTGCTGGCGATCCGGCTGACGTTGAATCCAACCACCGTTGGGGAGTTCAAAAGCGGAGAGCGCACAGGGGCCGATCAATTGGCCGACCGGCTCGATCCCAATACCGCGACGGAGGCGGAGCTGGCGGCGATTCCTGATCTGGGGGAGAAGCGGGCGGGCGCGATTGTCCGGTTCCGCGATCAGTTCAAATCACGTTATCCCGATCGCGTTGCGTTTGCGCGACTGTCCGATCTGGAGCGAATCACGGGCATCGGCGCGGCCACGGTGGAGACGATGGAGCCGTATGTGGAATTTCCCAGGGCTGCGACGCGAAAGTGAGGGAGGATTGAACTATAATTCTCGATCATGCCGAACTTCGAAGTGGTTAGTCCGTTTGCTCCCGACGGGGATCAGCCGCAGGCGATCGATAAGCTGACGTCGGGCATTCTTGGCGGCTCGCGGTTTCAGACGCTGATGGGGGTGACGGGATCGGGCAAGACCTTCACCATGGCGCACGCGATCGCGCGAGTGAATCGCCCGACGCTGGTAATTTCGCATAACAAAACACTGGCGGCGCAGCTTTACGAGGAATTCAAGGAGCTGTTTCCTAACAATGCCGTCGGGTATTTTGTCAGATATTACGATTATTACCAGCCCGAAGCGTATATCCCTCAGCGGGATATCTACATCGAAAAAGACGCCAGCCGAAATGACGATTTGGATCGGCTGCGCCTGGCGGCGACGAGTAATCTGGTGAGCCGCAACGATGTTTTGCTGGTGGCATCCGTCTCGTGCATTTTCGGGCTTGGCTCGCCGACGGACTATAAGGCTTCGGTGCTGCCCATCCGCGTGGGGGAAACGACGGATCGGGATGAGATGCTGAAAAAGCTGATTGATCTGCAATATGCGCGAAACGACATCGATTTCAAGCGGTCCACATTCCGAGTGCGCGGCGATGTGGTCGAGCTCCACCCATCCTACGAGGAATTTGCGTATCGGATCGAAATGTTTGGGGATGAGATCAGCGCCATCGACGCGATGAATCCGCTGACGGGAGAGGTTCTGCGGAGCGAGCAGCAGGTGTTTATCTATCCCGCAGTGCATTATGTAATGCCGGAAGATCGCGTGCAGGGGGCCGTGCAGTCGATACGCGAGGAGCTGGATAAGCAGGTGATGCATTTGCGGAGCCAGGGAAAATTGCTGGAAGCGCAGCGGCTGCTCGCGCGAACGAAATATGACCTGGAGATGATTCTGGAAGTGGGGTATTGCGGCGGGATCGAGAATTACAGCCGGCATCTGGATGGGCGAAAGCCGGGGGTGAAGCCGTATACGCTGATCGATTATTTTCCGAAGGATTTTCTGCTGGTGATTGATGAATCGCACGTGACGTTGCCGCAGATTCACGCGATGTATAACGGGGACCGCCAGCGGAAAGAGGTGCTGGTGGAGCATGGATTTCGGTTGCCCAGCGCGATGGACAATCGGCCGCTGAAGTTCGATGAATTCCAAGAGATGTGGCATCAGTTCGTTTTCGTGTCGGCGACGCCGGGGAAATTCGAGCTGGAAAAGACGGGGGGAGAAGTCGTCGAGCAGGTTATTCGGCCGACCGGGCTGGTCGATCCGGAAATCATCGTGCATCCGGCAACAGGGCAAGTTCCGCATTTACTGGGGCAGATCAAGGAGCGCACGGCGCTGGGCGAGCGGGTGCTGGTGACGGCACTGACCAAGCGGCTGGCGGAAGACCTCAGCGCGTATATCCAGGAAGCGGGAATTCGCGGCCGGTATTTGCACAGCGAGATTCAAACTATTGAGCGCGTGGAAATTCTGAACGATCTGCGCCGGGGTGATTTCGACGTGCTGGTGGGGATCAATCTGCTGCGGGAGGGGCTGGATTTGCCGGAAGTTTCGATGGTGGCGATTTTGGATGCGGACAAAGCGGGTTTTCTGCGCAGTGAAACTTCGCTGATTCAGACGATCGGGCGGGCGGCGCGGAATGTGAATGCGAAAGTCATTCTCTATGCCGACAGCATTACACCGGCGATGAAGAAGGCGATGGATGAAACGGCGCGTCGGCGGGAATTGCAGACGAAATTTAATGCCGAGCATGGCATAACGCCCAAGACGGTCGAGAAGGCGATTCGTGTGGGTATCGATGCGGACATGAAAGCGCGGCGGATCGCGCGAGAAGCGATTCATCAGAGTGAGCAGCAATCCGATCAGACGGAATTGATCCGGCTGCTGGAAGAAGAGATGCTTGAGGCGGCGAAGAATCTGGAGTTCGAACGCGCGGCCCAGCTTCGAGACAAACTGAATGAAGTGAAGGGTGTGCCAACGATTCGCAGTTCGCGGCCGTGGGATCCGGAGGTGACGGAATCGGATCAGCGGACGAAGATCTGGCAGCCGAAGAGCAAGGGGAGACCGAAACGGACGGCGAAGTGATTTGGACAATTGTCGAGGGATCGACCGGATAATAGATTCAAGCAGAATGGGCCGTAAATTCGAAGGGTATTACGATGGCTGGTTCATTACAATTCCCGAAATTCGAAGAAATTCGCGATATTATCCATCTCGCACGGCGTGAAGATTTGGGGGACGACGACGTTACAAGCCGCCTATTGGTGATGGAGGAAACGATTGGAGTGGGGACGCTATTGCAGAAGGAAGTGGGGGTGACGTGCGGATTGCCGCTGGTGGAGATGATTTGCCGGGTGTACGACGAGCGGCTTCGGGTTGAGCCGATTCCAGGGTTTCATCTGGATATTCTGGAAGGGCGTTTGAATGACGCGCGGACGTTGCCGCTGCTGCGGATTCGGGGACCGATGCGGTCGCTGCTGTCGGCGGAGCGGGTGATTCTGAATTTCCTTCAGCACCTGAGCGGCGTGGCCACACAGACTTCACGGTGCGTGCAGCGCGTGAAGGGGACGGAGGCGAAGATCTATGACACTCGCAAAACGCTGCCGGGGCTGCGGGTGCTGGAGAAGTATGCGGTTCGGTGCGGTGGGGGATATAACCATCGGATGGGACTGTTCGATGGTCTTCTGGTGAAGGACAATCACATCGCAGGGATACCGCTGAAAGAGCTCGCAGGGAAATTGGCGCAGAGCGTGGCACGAAGCCGGGCGGAAGCGGGGGATCGGCTCGTTGAAATTGAGGTCGACAGCCTCGAACAGCTTCGCGAGGTTCTGAAACTGGAGGGGGAATTCATCGTTTTGCTGGACAATATGGATTGCCCGCGGATGCAAACGGCCGTGGAGTTGCGAGATCGCGCGGGCAAAAAGGGGAAAGTGGCACTCGAGGCATCAGGTGGGGTGACGCTGGAGACATTGCGTCCGATAGCTCTCACCGGGGTTGATCGTATTTCCGTTGGGGCCATCACGCATTCCGTCGCGGCGCTGGATATCAGCATGGAAATCGAGAACCAGTAATTCCAGCTCGCGCTTGGATTAAGCACAAGTCATCAGCCCACAAAGATCGATGAGTCCGGTATTCATATCATAGACGGACTGTTCCTTTCGTTTCCTACAGACGCTGTTTGCGGAGCAAAAGTAAAGTCAGCGGCTGCACGCGCCGATGAGGCCAAAGACCACATTGGTCTGGAGGAAGAAATATGATGCAGCGTTATGCAAGAGCAAGTCGTAAGGGATTTACCCTCGTCGAAATCCTGATCGTGGTAATCATCCTGGGGATTTTGGCGGCGATCGTGATCCCGCAGTTCACGAACGCAAGTCAGAATGCCCGCGAGAGCAGCCTGCAAAGCACGCTGCAAACGCTTCGCAGCCAGGTTCAGTTGTACAAGCTGCAGCACGGCGATGCGCTGCCGGACCTGGCGACCAACTGGGATGCCCTGACGGCCAGCACGAGTTATGGGAATCCGTCGCAGAGCTTTGGGCCGTACATGCAGGCGATTCCAGTGAACTCGATGAACGGCAATTCAACGGTGGTAAACGCCGCGGTGGCGACGGGCGGGGCGTCGGCGCCGACCGTTGCGTCATGCGGATTCGTCTATGACTACGGGACAGGCGGCAACGGAAGCGGCCTGATTTACGGGACCGACAGCACCGGAACAGCCGTCGCCGGATCGATTAGCGGCGGAGTTTTCAGCGCGTATTAAATTCTCAGCAGCAAACTTGACTGACTTTGAAGGCGGTTTGGATAAACCGCCTTCTCTATTTAGTCGATGTTTCCGCAAGTGAGGAGACATCCGTGAGCGCTTGGGCGGCCCAATTTCTTTCGGACTGCCGACGGCAGTTGGCAGTCGGACACTTTCGGCGTGCATTCACGCTGGTGGAAGTCCTGATCGTGGTATTCGTGCTGGGGATTCTCGCGACCGTGGTGATCCCCCAGTTTTCGCGCGCGAGCCAGCAGACCAGGCAGGATTCCCTGAAAGACGTGCTGCAATACCTGAGAACGCAGGTGACTGTGTTCAAGGCGCAACATCAGGATGTTCCGCCCGGCTATCCGCGCGGTAATCCGGCGGCGGCGCCGGCGGCGAACGTCTTTGTCGCACAAATGACCGAGTATTCCGACGTGAACTGTAATATCAGCACCGGCGCATTGCAGTACGGGCCCTATTTCGGCAAGGTGCCGGCGAATCCAGTGAATGGGTTCAATACGATCGAAGTGGTGGGGAACAACCAGTCGATGCCCGAAGCGGATGGAAAGACCGGATGGATTTATAAGGCGCAGACTCAGGAAATCATCGCCAACGTGATGGGAAAAGATGGGTCGGGAACACCGTATTCGAGCTATTGATCGAGCTAAGCGTCATGTGCGACGCGCCGGGTTTACGCTGCTTGAGGGTTTGATTGCCTCAGTGGTGCTGGCGATTCTTGTACTGGGTGTGGCCGGTTCTGTTTCCACTTCATATCAGCAGAGTCAGTCGGTTCGGGCGACATCGACATCGGTGACGCTGGCGCGCCAACTTGCCGAGGAGATTGTCTCTAAGCCATATGACTCAACCGATGCGCTGGGAACCGGTGGAACGCGCAGCACATTTACCAATGTCAGTGCCTATAACAATTATAGCGATACCAGTGATGCACTGCCGCTGCTGAGCGGCGGAACGCTGGATGTGACGGGGTCGGATCGATATACGCGGCAGGCGTCGGTGGCCGTGGGGGCGCAGCCCTCGAATGACGCCACTTCGCCGACTTCGGATTTTGCGATCGTAACGGTGAATGTCACCGGGCCGGACGGAGAGATCATTTCGATTCCTGAATTCGTGGCTCGGTATGCGATATCGCGTTAGCGATAAGGATTATGGACGCGTCCAAGACAAACCTCGAAACAAATCGCACGCGCAGAAGGCCCATGCAACGGGGATTCCTGCTGGTGGAATTGTTGATTGGGCTGGTGATTGTCGCGTTGGTGATGCTCGGATCCGCGGCAATCATGGGCGCGGTGGCGGAGGGGTGGAACGATCAGGATGTGACCCGGTCCAGTCAGGTTCAGGCGAATCAGACTTACATTCGGGTGCAGCACGCGCTGCAGGGGACAAAATATGTCGGGTATTGGAATGCGGGCTCGGTGGATGGAACTTCAACGCCGGGGAGCATCTTTTTCTGGCAGAACGACAACTTCGGAGGCGTGGAAGCCGGCGATCCGTGCATCGGCGAGATGGCATTGCTGCAATACGATTCGGCCACAAGCACGCTCTGGCTGTATCAGTGCCTCGCCAAGCCGCAGATGACGGGGGCGCAGCAGACACAGGCGGCGCAGCAGTGGACGCTGTCGCAGATCAATCAATCGTCTACAGCCTCGCAGTTCGCGCAGACGTATAACTTCGTGCAAAAGCAGGCGGTCGGCGGGCCGGGGGCGCAGGTGAATGATGGAACGCGGCTGGCGGTGAAGGGGTTTTGGGTTTCGGTGAATTCGCTGAGCAGCACGAGCCAGCTTCCCGTCGTGGAGTATGCGATCGGTTTCGATCGCAGCAGTGATGGCACGAATTTGTCGGTGTACAACAGCACAACCCTTCGCGGTCCAACGACACAACCCGAATGACCACGATGAATCCATCTCGCCGCCGAAATCGCCATCGTGGCATCGCATTGGTGCTGGTGGTGATGGTGATGGCGCTGGCGGCGATTTTGGGATATGCGATGCTGTCGGGCAGCGCCGTGCAGGCGACGGCGAGCAGCAATGCGGTGGCGGCGGCGACGGCACGGGCGCAGGCGGAATCGGGGATTCATTATGCGATGTACTATTTGATGAACGATACGCTTCCGGCACCGGGGATTACCTGGTCGAACGTTACTTTTTCCACGGTGCACCCGGCCGCAACCATCCCGGGAAACGTGACAATCGTGGTAGGACCGATCGTCAATCACTGCTGTTCCGTGGTGGCGACGGGATCGTCGGGTGCGTCGGAAGGGGGCGGTGCGGTCACGCGAACGATCACGGCAGAGGTACTGGTGGGAACGCCACTGCAAATCAATGAAGCGGGAGCGTTCGACGGCAATGTGACGGTGGGCTCGACTTTTTCGTTTAAGAGCACCGCCGCAAATGTCCCGGCCGTGTCATCGACTTCGACGGTGACGAACAACGGCGCTATCAGTGGGAATATCAGCGCCGCCAGCGTCAATGGGAGCGGGACGCACACCGGCGGCACGAACATTACGGCGCCGAGTCTTTCGCCGGCTCCGAGTTCGAGCGGAAATGTAACGGATTTTACACAGAAATATATTTATCAAGGGGTGGTGTGCACACCGGTGCTTATCAGCGCTACGGTGAGCAGCAATACGTCGCTGGCTCCGACACCGTCGAATCCGCTGGGAATTTATTACACGGCGGGGAATCTCGGAATCAGCACCGGCAAAACATTGACTGTGAACGGAACGCTGGTCGTGCAGGGGACAATGAATAATACAGGCAGTGTGTCGATAACGCCGGTAAGTCCGACAGCGTCGACGAACATGCCGGCGCTGGTGGTGGACAATAAGCTGACAATTACCGGGGCGAGTCGAAGCTTGATCGCCAATGGGGTCGTCTACGTTGCCGGAGGAATTACCGGTTCAGGAGCAACGGGCACTTCGACCATTCAGATCAACGGGGCGTTGCTGGTGACCAGTAACGCGGTCTCGGGTTACAGCGGGGCGATGTCAGTGACCTATAACTCGGCAAGCACGAACATTCCCAATTTCGACGTGACCGATTGGAATCCGACCGCCGGCATCAAAATCATTTCCTGGAGCGAGTGAGCCAAGGTATTGACCGAAATAGAAAAGGTCATGACTACTCAAAGGCTTCTCACGGCGGTGGTGGTTTTGCAGATTTTTACACTTCTAAACCAGTGGTTTGGCGGTCCGATATCCCGTGCGCAGGCGCAGATTCCGGACGCGGGCGCGCAGCAGTTGGAAATTATCAACCAGCTTAAGAGCAATAACGATTTGCTGCGGGGAATCGATGACAAGCTGGACAAGATAGTTGCGATTTTCCAGTCAGGGAAACTTCAGGTCGTTGTTTCAAAGCCCGATGACACACAAGAGAAATAACCCCGGTCGCCAACCGAGGTTGCGCAATGCATCGACAATTTGAACAGAACATTCGCGATGACGGTCCGCGCGCAAGCAGCGGCGCGAGGCCGGCGTTTACCTTCGCGGAGGTGCTCGTCGTGGTGGTGGTGCTGGGAATTGCGTCGGCGGTTGTTTTGCCCCAGGTGAGCAGCCACGACGATCTCAACACGGCGGCGGCGGCGCGGGCGGTGATGGCCGACCTGCTTTATGCGCAGAACCGGGCGATCGCGATGCAAAAAACACATTACGTCAGCTTTGATTCGACGAATCAGCAGTACACGCTGTATGACTCGATGTCCCCAGCGGACATTTTGCAGCATCCGGTCAATTTGAACAATTACACGATGACATTCGGGCAGACGAGCCAAAACAACGTCGCGCAAAACGTGGCGCTGACGTCGGCGAGCTTCAACGGCCAAACGACGATCGCGTTCGATGAAATGGGTGTGCCGTATTCATACAGCGCGGGCACACTGACGGCGCTTTCGCAGAGCGGGACAATTGTCCTGACCGGCGGCAGTTACTCGCTGACAATTTCAGTGGCGCAGGATACCGGGGACATCGCGGTCCAGTAGCAGTGCATGGAACGGATATGTTGCGATTGAATCGACAACACGTGGAGCCGATGGGCGTGGATATTGGCCACGACAGCGTGAAGATTCTGCAATTCGAAGTGCGGAATCAGTCGCTGGTGGTGCATGCGTCGGCTCGGCGTATGCTGGATTTCGCAGGCCCGGGCGCAACGGCGCCGAATCCGACGGAACTGATTTCTCCGCAGGCCGCTCAGGCAATTCGAGAACTTTTGCAGGGCGGTAATTTCGCGGGACGGGCGGCGGTGGTGGCTCTTCCAAGGCAGATCGTGCATGTGAAAAATCTCCGCTTGCCTCCGATGCCGCCGGCGGAATTGGCTTCGGTCATTCACTTCGAGGCGCGGGAGGCATTTCCATTCGACACCCAGGAAGCCCACGTCGATTTTCTTGTGGCCGGTGAGATTCGCCAGGGAACAGACATTCGGCAGGAAGTGGTGGTCTTGGCGACCCGAAACGCCGACGTCGACCGGTTTGTCGAGCAGATTCATAAGACCGGTTTGGTGCTGGATTCGCTGGATGTCGAGCCCTGTGCGCTGTATCGCACGCTGGACAGATTTGTTCGCCGGCGCGAAGACGAAACGGAAGTCCATGTGCTGGTTGATGTGGGAACGCGCTGCACGCAGGTGTTGATTGGCAAGGGACGGGACATCAGCTTTTTCAAAGCCATCGAGATCGGCGGCGCGGACTTCAACGCCGCGGTAAGCCGAAAGCTTGCCATCCGCTATGACGAAGCGCGGGCGCTGCGGCATCGGCTGTGGGATCAGAATGATGGGGACCGGCCCGATACAGTCCGGCTTGCAGTGCTGGATGCGACGCGCAGCGTAATCGAGAATCTGGCAAAAGAGGTATCCCTATGCCTGCGCTACCACTCGGTGACATTTCGCGGACAGCGGCCAATTCGGGTTCGACTCAGCGGGGGCGAGGGCGGCGATCCGCAATTGCTGGGGATATTGCATTCGAATCTGTCGATTCCCGTGGAAGCATCGCGGCCGCTGTTCAATGCGGATAGCGCTGCGATGCGGGGGTTCGATCGGCGCAAGCCATCGGGGGATTGGACGGTGGCGATGGGTCTTGGAATCAAGCGAACGGCCGGAAGATTCACTCCGCAGGACGGGACACCACGATCGGCGATGCCGGCCCAGCCGGCGGCGGCACCACTGGCGGCAGTGTCCTCGGCAAACGCATCGTCTGCTCCGAGCGCGCCGATCGTGATCGCGCCTCCGCAGGAGGTCGCCCATGCGTGAACTGGAATTCCTACCGAGCTGGTATCCGCAGCTTCGCCGAAAACGGCGCATTTTGCTTATTGAAACTTGGCTGGCGGTGGTGATCGTGGCCGCGCTGGGTCTGTGGTTGATTTTGTCGGCGCACAATGTCATCGCCAAGGAATCGCTGCTGAACGTCAGGCAGAAGCAGCTCAGTCAGTCAAATTATGAATTGCAGAAGCTGGCGGAGTTGGAGTCGCTGAAACGTCAGATGTCGGATCAGGCGAAGTTAATGGTTCACCTGGGGCCGAACGTTCCGATGGGTCGGCTGATGGAGACGTTGGAGCAGGCGTTGCCGAAGGAAATGGCGATGCTGGATATTTCGGTGGAATTTCAGAAGGGGATGAAGGCTCTGCCGGGCCCGGTGCGCGGCGTGGCGGACGCGGACGCGCAATACACGGTGGTGATCCATGGCGTTTCGCCGAGCGACGTCGAGTTGGGAAATTTCATGACTCGCCTGGCGAAGACAATCCCACATTGGGTGGGAGGCGGCTCGTTGCGGGAGATGGACGTTCATCAGAACGGACATCTGATGCAGGACTTTACTTTTTCGTTCGGTATTAGGCTGGACGATGGGGAAAGCCAGAACCCATGATGCCGCTATTAAAGACACAAATTCAGTGGTTTTCGCGGATTCAACAGGCGGTGATCCTGGGTTTGCTGGTCACAGCGATCGGGTTTTACGCGTTTGCGTATCGGCCAGAGACGAACCGGCTGCAGAATCTGGGCGTCCGGATCGGGCAAAACGAGCGGGACCTGACGGCGGCGCAGTTGCAGGCGAAGGCGATGCACCAGGTACAGATGGATATCAATGGACTGACGGAAAAGCTGGCGGATTTCAAGAAGCTGCCGGCGAATCCCGGGGATTTGGGTCAATTCGAAGTGGAGATGGCGACGCTATCGCGGCGTGACAAGCTGCATGGATGGTCGGTCAGCTGGCAGGGAACGCCGACGCACGATGAGGAATGTTATGAGTTACCGATCAGCCTGAAATTCGAGGGTGATTTCCGCGACGTGTACACGTTTTTATGTGACATGGAAGACCTCTCGCGGCTGACGCGAGTGAAGAAGCTGGTGATGAAAAGCCCCGCCAGCGACGGATCGGTGCAGGTGGAGATGATGCTCGATCTTTATTACTCGGAGGGATGATCATGGCGAGCGCACCGGTTGCAACAACCTGGCCGGAGAAGGCGATGGGCGCATTCAGAGCGTCACCGGGCCGATCGTCCATGCTGACGGGTTTGGTGTTGATTCTGGTAATAGCCTGGATGCGCGTGCTGGTGGGAGGACATACGAATCCTTCAGCAGCGCGGGGAGCGACCGCGGCGGCTGTGCCTGCCCGGACAATTTTGGCGGAAGACCCGGCTCCGCGGCGTTCGACGGAGTCGAGCGGATTGACACTTCAGCAATGGGCGCGGCAGAAGAGCCGGGTGGCGATGAATCGAAACCCGTTCGTCGTTCCCCTGGATTTCTATCCGTCGGAGGGATCGAATGGTTCGGAGGAAGTTTCAGCAGGAAATGGTTATTGGGACCTTCTGAGAAAGTCGATGTCCGCGCGAGCCGATCAACAGGAACAGCGGCAGATACTGATCGATAATATTCGGATCGCCGCGGAATCGCTGAAATTGGATTCGACGATTCTGGGTTCGACGCCCGGCGCGATGGTGAACGGCCAAGTGGTGCATGAAGGCAGCACGGTGGCTGGGTTTCGCGTGCTGAAGATTGAATCGAACGAAGTGATCATGGAGCGGGAAGGGATTCGGCTGGCAGTGATCATGAACTAATGCCGCGATTGACGAGAAGTCGGCGGCGGTGTGTTTGAGGAGCTTTATGCGTAAGTGGGCCCGGTCAACCGGTCTTCTTTTTTGTGCCGCGGCGTCCGTTTATAACGGTCCGGCGGCGTATTCTGCGCAGGCAGTTCAGATAAACTCTTCCGATCCCGCCACCAATGTAAAGCTGCTCGACGGTGGGGACGCGACCACCGCGCCCCAACCGTCAACGGCGGCTCACGTCGCGATTTCCCCGGCAGGCACGTTCAGCATCCAAATCAACGGCGACATCAGCGTCGTGCAAATCCTGCGGATGATCGGGAACCAGGCCCAGCTCAGCATTATTCCCAGCAAAGAAGTCCGCGGCACCGTGCCGGCGATGGATCTTTACAACGTCACGGTCCCCGAAGCACTGGACGCGATCCTGCAAAGCAATGGGATGGCATGGAAGCAAAAGGGCAACCTGATCTACGTATACACCCAAAAAGAATTGGCGGATCAGGAGAAAGCGGCCCGAAAGCAGTCGACGAAAACATTTTTGCTGCATTACATTCCGTCGGCCGACGCGCTTGATTTGATCAAACCGGTTTTAAGTCCGGAAGCCCAGACTGCCAAGACTCGAGATGCGATCAGCGGGATCGACAGCGGAGGAGACACCAGCTCGGGCACGACAAATTCCGCGACGATCGGCACGGGCGGCAACAGCGAATCAGGCGTCGATATGCTGGTCGTCACCGACTATCCGGAAAATCTTCAGCGGGTGACTGACATCATTCAGCAAGTGGATCGGCGGCCCCAGCAGATTCTGGTGGAAGCTACGATCCTCCAGGCCGACTTGACTGAACAGAACGCGATGGGGATCGATTTTTCGCTGATGGGCGGCGTCAATTTCGACACGCTGCTGGGAAATAACACCACCGTCGGGACGGCGCTGAGCGGGAATATCCTGAACGCGACGAGCACCGGCTCGGCGGCAGGCACGCCGGCGAACAGCATAAAACAAGGTTATGCGGGATTCACGACCGGCAATTACGACACGCAAGTCGGACAGGCGGGACAGGGCGGATTGCAGATCGGGATCGTGCGGAACAATCTGGGCGTGTTCATTTCCGCGCTTGAATCCGTCGCGGATACGACCGTGCTGGCCAATCCCAAGGTGCTGGTGCTGAACAAGCAAGCGGGCGAAGTGCAGGTTGGACAGCAGTTGGGCTACCAGACAACGACGGTGACCCAGACGACATCGACGCAAACGGTTCAGTTTTTGAACACGGGAACAATCCTGAGCTTCCGGCCCTACGTGGGTGACGATGGATACGTGAGAATGGAAATCCATCCGGAAAATTCCTCGGGAACGGTGACGAATAACCTGCCGGACAAGAACACGACGGAAATCACCAGCAACGTGATGGTGAAGGACGGCAACACGATCGTCATCGGGGGTTTGTTCCAGGATTCGAGCACGTCGAACCGCAGCCAGGTGCCGATTCTCGGAAACCTGCCGATCGTTGGCGCCTTGTTCCGGAGCAGAAGCGATCAGACGCAACGGCAGGAGATCATCATTCTGCTGACGCCGCACATCATCAAGGACGATGCGGCCTACAGCAAATCGAGCGAAGCCGAGGCGAAGGAAGCGGAGAAGATGCGGGTGGGCGTGCGCAAGGGAATGATGTGGTTTGGGCGCGAACGGCTCGCGGAAACAGCGTATGAGAATGCCGAAGCGGAATTGAATAAGCCGAATCCGAATATCGATCGGGCCATCTGGCATTTGAACTGCGCCATCAATCTGAATCCGAAATTCATCGAGGCGATTGATCTGAAACAGAAATTGACGGGCCGGGAGGTTACGGACGTGGATAACTCGGCGATCCGTTCGTTCGTGCGGCAGGAAATCATGGTCGAGAACGCCGGAGCGACCACGGCACCTTCGTTTGTAACGACGCAGCCTTCGATCGGCCAGGGCGCCACGACGCGGCGGGATGATTTGGCAAGCGTGGAGAATTCGGATAGTTCGGTGACGGCGGGCGGGAAGTGATTCGGAAAATCGGAGTTACCATGAGAAAAACCATTTTATTGAACTTCGTGGGAATGCTGCTCCTTGCGGCGTGCTCCACAAGCAAAGAGCCAACGGCCGAGCAAGGCGCGATCAAGCAGTGGAATGATGCGCGTTCTGCCGTGCTGGTGGGGCTGGCGTCCGATCAATATCAAAACGCGAATTTTGAGAAGAGCCGATCGACAATCGACCAGGCCCTGCGTCTTTCGCCGGATAATGCGGGAGCGCACCTGCTTTCGGCGAAGTTGTTTATCGAGGCCGGAACGCTGGAAGCGGCGGAACGAGAATTAGACTGCGCGCGCCAGGCGGATCCAGGCAGCGCCGAAGCGGAATATTTGTCCGGTGTGGTGTATCAGCGTTGGCAGCAGCCGGAGCGAGCGCTGGAATGTTATCAGCATGCCTGTGACAAGGCGCCGGCGGAACTGGCGTATGTGCTGGCCAAGGCGGAAATGCTGGTGGCCATGGATCGCCATGACGAAGCGCTGACGATGCTTCAGGCCCGCGTGGCGTACTTCGAACACAGCGGCGAGATTCGCGATGAAGTGGGATTGCTGCTGGTTCAGGATGCACGATATCCCGAGGCAATCGAAATGCTGCGGCGGGCGTGCATCCTGTCGCCTGACGACTGGACGATCAGGGAACACCTGGCGATGGCGCTGTTTCATGGAAAGCAATATGCTGAATCGGCGAGCCTGCTGAGCGATCTGCTGGGAAGCGGTAAATGCGATCATCGTCCGGAGCTGGTGGTGGCGCTGGGGGAATGCCAGCTCGAGACGGGGCAATTTGCTGAAGCGGTGGCGAGTTTTAACCAGGCACTGGCAGCAATGCCGGATTCGGCGGGGGTCTGGCTCGGTCTCGGACGCGCTGAACTAGAAGCGAACAACCCGATGCAGGCCGAGGTGGCGCTGCGAAAATGTCTGGCCATTGATGGTTCCAGCAGCGAGGGAAATCTGCTGATGGGATATACGGCACTTCGACAGAAGCATTTTGAAGCAGCGCGAGCCTCTTTTGTTCGAGCGAGCGAGTTGGATCCAAGCGATTCGGTGAGCCTGTGCATGGTCGGGTTGGCCCTGAACCGGCTGGGCCGGTCGGCGGAAGCGGCGTCATGGTATCAGCGAGCGCTAAAGGTTCGTCCCGGCGACGAAATGGCTAGCGGGCTTTTGGCGCGTCTGGATTCTCACGAATAAATATTCAGGGAGATTTTTGTGCGTTCCGGAAGGGTTTTATCAATATTGATGCTGATCTGCCTCTGCGGGGGCATGATTTGTTCCCTTGGATCGATGCATTCGATCTGGTCGAGCGGCCGCTTCGACATGGGCATGATCGGCACGGTTTTATTTGTGGCCGGCGGTGCCGCAGGTTTGCTGGCGATTACCAGCTTTCGCCGGAATTGCCGGGTACTGATAGAGGCGATTCATCGCATGACGACACGAGGGAAACTGAACAATCTGCAGACGGACAGTCATGAGATTCGCCCTCTGATCACAGCGGTCAATGAGATTGTCGACGCGGCTGAGACGTGTATGTCCGACGCCGTGATCAAGATGAAAGAGTTGGAGATTCAGCTCAAGGTTGCCACCAGCGAACGCCAGCACGCACAGGCGATTATCTACAGTATTTCAGACGCCGTTCTGGTGACCGACACGTTTGACGATCTGGTTTTGGCGAACGACTCGGCGGCACGGACATTCCAGTTTGATCTGGAACGCTCGCGCCGGGCGCGCATCGAAGATGTTGTGCATGATGAAAAGCTGGTGGAGCTGATCCGCGATATGCGGCAGAGCAATAGCAAGACAGGTCGGCGAATCGTCGAGCATAAAATTATCGGGCCGGGGGAAGAGCGTATTTTCAAAGTGACCTTGTCGGCCGTGGTGGATGACCGCGACGCGCCGGCAGGCGTGGTTTCTGTTTTGCACGATATGACGCGAGAAAAGGAAGTCGCGGAGCTGAAGAACGATTTCGTGTCCAGCGTAAGCCACGAACTGCGTACCCCGCTGGCGAGCATCAAGGCATATGTCGAGATGCTGATCGACGGCGAGGCGGATGACGAAAAAACCACCCGTGAGTTTTATGAGGTCATCCAGAACGAGGCGAATCGGCTCAGCCGGTTAATTGACAACATTTTGAATATCTCGCGGATTGAATCGGGCCTGGTGCAGATCAATAAGCAGCCGCAGAGCCTGATGGTGATTCTGAAGGAGGCGCTGGAAGTGATCTCCCCACAGGCTCGGATGAAGCAGATTTCGCTGGTGGAGCAGCTTACGCCGGCGTTTTATCAGACCAGCGCGGATAAGGACATGTTGTACCAGGCGATACTGAACCTGCTGAGCAACGCGGTGAAATATACGCCGGAGCGGGGCACGATAACTGTGCAAACCACGGTGGATGAGGCCAAAAGGAAGGTTATCACCCGCATTAGTGATACAGGAGTTGGAATTCCACCTAAGGACCTGCCCTTTGTGTTCGATAAATTTTACAGGGCCGAGGCGAATAACCATATGGCCAAGGGAACGGGCCTGGGCCTATCGCTGGTGAAGCACATTATCGAGACGGTGCATCGGGGAAGAATGTTCGTGGAGAGCCATGTGGGCAAGGGAAGCTGTTTTGGTTTTGAACTTGATTTGACGGATTAGCACAGGATCGTAATGGCAGCAAAAAAGATATTGGTCGCCGACGATGAAAGTCACATCCTGCACGTGGTTTCGCTGAAACTGCGCAATGCGGGGTTTGAGGTGATAACAGCCTCGGACGGTCAGGAGGCGTTGGAACTCGCCCAGAGCGAGCGGCCTGACCTTCTGATCACGGATTATCACATGCCGCAGCTTTCAGGGCTGGAATTGTGCCAGAAGCTGAAACAGGATCCGGCGACAGCGCGGATTCCGGCGATCATGCTGACGGCTCGGGGTTATCAACTGGATACGAAGGACACGGAGGAGAGCGGGATTCTGCGGTTGTTGAGCAAGCCGTTCAGTCCGCGGCATCTTTTAACGACGGTGAATGAGGTGCTTCTGGAAGCGGCTGCATAAACGCTTGTCGCGCGGAAGTATTTCGATCGCCGGATAGTGGGAATATGACGCAGCAGATTCAAGATCGTGGGATTTCATCAGCCAACGGTGGCAGCAATGTGCCGACCGCCGTGCTGGACAATCTCGCCGCGCGAGTGCGCAGCGGTAGTTTGTTTCTGATGCTGCTGGGGAAAGACGGAGTTCCGGCATATCACGATCCGCAGGCGGCGTTGTTTTTTCAGCGATATGTTTTGCCCCTCTTGCAGTATGGAGATCCGACCGACCCGGAATTGCTGGATCGCATCCGCAAATTGAACGTTAATTCGCCCGTCACGGTCTGGAACAGTTTTCCGGGAGTGATCCTGGCGGCGTTTCCATTTGTGGATCGCCGGCAGGTCAATGGCGTTTTGGTGTTGGCGGCACGAAGCGAGAATTTCGATCTGGCCGAGGAAGTGCTGCGGGTGTGCAGCCGGCTAGGGCTTGACGCGGCATGGCTGCGGCAGCAGGCGGAGGAATTGATTGCCTATAACGAGGATGCGATCGGCCGGCAGGCAAAATTGCTGACGGGGATGCTGAAGGATCAATTGCGGCTCGCGGGAATGGATGCGGAACTGAATTCCATGTCCGGCCATCTGGCGCACGCATACGAGGAATTGAGCCTGATTTATCAGATCAGCGGCGGCATGCGCATCAACCGGCCCGCCAGCGACTTTTTCAAGCAGGCTTGCCTGGAAGTTCTGGAAGCGACCGGCGTGCAGGGGCTGGGAGTAGCGCTGAGCGGCGAGAATGTGGCCGGCCAAGAACCAGTGCTTTACGGATCGCTGAGCCTGCCGCCAGGAACGGTGCATCGGCTGGCGGCGGAATTGATTCCGCTGCTTCAGCAGCGCAAGGGACCGCTTCTGGTCAACGATCTAAACAACGACAAATCGCTTTCCTGGCTGGCGAAGCACGTGAATCAATTGATGGCCGTTCCGCTTCAGCGGCAGGACATGGTTTTGGGCTGCCTGTTCGCTTTGAATAAATCTGGAGGCGATTTCGATTCGCAAGACAGCAAGCTGCTGAATTCGATCGCGAATGAATCGGCGATCTATTTGGAAAATGCAAATTTGTTCGATGATGTGCACGGCCTCATGATGGGACTGCTGCACAGCCTGACCAGCGCGGTGGACGCGAAAGATGCGTACACGTGCGGTCACAGCGAGCGGGTTGCGCTATTGGCGCGGCATCTGGTCATTGAAGCGGGTCTCGGCGAGCCGTTTGCCGAGCGAGCGTACATGACCGGCTTGCTGCATGACGTGGGCAAAATTGGCGTGTCAGAGGCCGTGCTACAGAAGACGGGGCGATTGACCCCGGAAGAATTCGAGCAGATGAAGAAGCATCCGACGATTGGGGCTCGGATTCTCCAGGACATCAAGCAGATCAACGATTTGATTCCGGGCGTGATGCATCATCACGAGCGATATGATGGGCAGGGATATCCGGCGAAACTGATCGGCGAAAATATTCCGCTGATGGGCCGGATCATCTGTCTCGCCGACTGCTTTGACGCGATGACTTCCAACCGCACCTACCGCAAAGCACTGCCGCTCGAAGTGGCGCTAACAGAAATTCGCCGCTGCTCGGGGACGCAATTTGATCCGCTGCTGACAGAAGCCTTTTTGCGGATCGGCGCGGAAAAGTTCCGGCAGCTTCTGGCCAGCAATCCGGGGCGGGTGCGGCAACTGGGAGAACGGCAACAGAATACTCGATGCGCATGAGTACCGGTGGAGGGAAGAACCATGAGCATCAAATGTGAAGAATATAGCCAGGTGTGCGTCATCGAGGTGCAGGGTGATTTCCTGGCCGAGAGCGCGGCCGAGGCAAAAAAAGCGGTTGAACAGCACATCGATCAGCGGCAAATCGTCGATTTCGTCGTGGATTTTCAGAAATGCGGATTCGCTGACAGCGATGCGCTCGAGGCGCTGCTTTGGATGAAGCGGCGATGTGAAGATCTTTTTGGCAGGCTGAAACTGGTGAACCTCGACGAGAACTGCAAAAAGATTCTGGAGATTACCCGGCTGGATCACCGGTTCGAATGCCAGGCGGATCTCCCGACAGCCCTGAAAACCATGCGGTGAAGATTCATGATCGCAGCGATGGAACGCAAACCTCTCGGACAGTTGCTGATCGGCAAGGGCGTGATTCAGCAGGAGCATCTCGAGCGCGCGCTGGACGAGCAAAAACGCAGCGGACATCAGAAGCTGCTGGGCGAAGTGCTGGTGGAGCTGCGCCTGTGCACGGAAGACCAGATTGTCGAAGCGCTGGCGCAGGCGTATTCGGTTCCGTACGCCAGGGTGAGCCCGCGCATCGCCGACCCGAAAGTCATCCAGGTTCTGCCGAAGGATTTTCTCGAGAAGCATCAGACCTTGCCGCTGTATCTGGTGGAGGGGGTGCTGACAATCGCGGTGCCCGAGCCGGCGAATGTATTTCTGCTGGAAGAGATAGAGCGGCTGAGCGGCTACCAGGTTCAGGTGGTGGCGGCGACGGCGCGCGACATCAAGAGCACGCTGCAGGCCTATTTGCCGAACGACAAGGTGTTCGTCATCGACGACATCAT
>Ga0182024_10009533_pt1 | contig 20053 bp, 18 predicted proteins | sample P32metaG_FD_120480 | JGI IMG/M metagenome (GOLD analysis project Ga0182024, IMG submission 120480) | Permafrost microbial communities from Stordalen Mire, Sweden - P3-2 metaG (Illumina Assembly) | ecosystem: Environmental > Terrestrial > Soil > Wetlands > Permafrost | place: Sweden: Stordalen... | reverse complement strand
TTCATACGCAGGTCGCTGTTGTTCACAGGCGACCCATCAGCTACCGCCAGTCTTCATCTGGCAGCGCCCGCTTCATGAATTCATCGAACATGGGCACCGTGAAGGCTCTATGACCATGATTGGGGCTCCACACCATGCCTTTGGAAATGAGCGAGCTGCGAATAGGCCCAAGTGAAGACACCGCCGCGCCGAATGACTCCGCGATGTCACCGGACCGGTGCGGTCCCGGACCAAGTTCGGCCATGGCTCGCAGATATTTTTTCTCCTTTGGAGTGAGCCTATCGAATCGTACCCGGAAGAAACTATCGTCCAGCCAACGCGCGTAGTGCTCGCACGGCAAATGCCTTCGCCTTCTCAATTTGGCTCAGACGCAGGAGCGCTTGCCGAAGCTGGGGTGCAAGTAGTGACGGAAGTGACCGTCCTTCTGGTGCTTCGATGCGCACGGTGTGGATGCCGGCGCCTTCAGCATCTTCACTCACTCGGTCAAGAAGCACGGTTTTTCTAACGCCGCGGAGACCCACGAGCATGGCACTCTTGGCCGGCCGCCCGATACCTGCTCGTTCGAGCGCAATTCGGAGAGTGGCACGTAGTTCGTCTCTGCACGCTAGCTCCGGAGGTGAAGTGTCAGCAGCGGGAGCAAAAGGGCTGCGTATAGGATCTATGCGCCAATTACCGATGTCCTGGATCTTATTAAGAATCGATGAGATGGCTAACCTCTGTATAAACTGACGGAGCGTCACCGGACGCCGAGGCCGCAAAGCGCGGGCGACGCGGGGCGCCGGGCCGGTTCGCATCACGCCGGGCAGGGCCGAAAGCACCCGCGCCTAGCCGTTCCCTTCCACCCCTTTGAAAAGCAGGGTATATGCCCAATTTCAATGGACGCAGAAGCGGACTTTTAAGAGGACTAATTTGACCATTTTCTATAGGTAACACATTAATATATAATGATATATTCACAAGAGTGAATCGGACATAAAATAGGACATGAAATCGGTCAAGGATCGCGGCGAAGCCGTCTCGCAGATGGAACCACTCCTGATCGGCGACGGTTCGCGCCACCGCGCACTCCTGACCGATCTCGCCCTGGAACTCGCGCAGAAGAGCGCCGGACTCCGCCGCTCCTTGCCCGAAAGCCTGCTGGCGTCGCTCGCCAACCTTGTGCGCTCGATGAATTGCTACTACAGCAACCTGATCGAAGGCCACGACACGCACCCCGTCGATATCGAGCGCGCCCTCAAAAACGACTACAGCAAGGACGCCAAAATGCGCGACCTCCAAGAGGAAGCAAAAGCGCATATCACTGTCCAGCAGTGGATCGATGCCGGCGGGCTCAAAGGCCGCGCCGTCAACGCCGATTCCCTTCGTGAAATCCATTGTCGCTTCTGCGAACTGCTGCCCAACGACCTGCTGTGGATCGTGGACCCGGCGACGAAGGAACGCATCAAGGTAATCCCCGGCGAACTGCGCCATCGTGATGTCGCGGCCGGCGAACACATCGCCATCAGCGCGCCCGCTGTACCGCGCTTCCTGCACCGCTTCGAAGAAGTCTATGGGCGACTCGGCAAGACCGAAACCATACTCGCGACCGCGTCAGCGCATCATCGCCTTACCTGGATTCATCCGTTTCTCGACGGCAACGGCCGCGTCGCGCGGCTGATGTCGCATGCGACCATGCTGGATGCACTGGATACCGGAGCAGTGTGGTCGATTTCCCGTGGCGTTGCCCGCAATGTTGATGCCTATAAGGCCCATCTTGCCGCCTGCGACCAAGCTCGACGCAACGATCTCGACGGCCGAGGGCATCTGAGCGAAGAGAGTCTCGCGGAATTCACGCGGTTCTTCCTCAGCATATGCATCGATCAGGTCACTTTCACAGAACGCCTGATGCAGCCCGATCAACTGCGCGCACGCATTCTTCTGTGGGCCGAAGAGGAGATCAGACTCGATCACCTGCCGCTGAAATCGGGCGCCATCCTTGAAGCCGTGCTTTACCGCGGGGAACTGCCGCGCGGCGACGTCGCCGCTATTGTCGGCAGCGGCGACCGCCACTCCCGCCGCGTCGTCTCGGCCCTGATCAAACACGGCGTTTTGGTTTCAGAGACGTCGCGCACGCCCGTGCGCCTCGCCTTCCCCGCAACTCTCGCCTCGCGCTGGATGCCGGGATTGTTTCCCGAAAAAGCAGGATAGCGAAACGGGAGCGCGACGATCATCTATTTTTCCAGGCCGACGCGTTCGCGCTCCAGGCTCGCCACGCAAATACGCTCCAACCTATTTGGCGTCGTGTGCTTGATGAGCCGTCGGTGGGCTTGCATCCAGCCGATACCGAGCTTCTATTGATGCGGGCAATACAGTGTTAGTCGTCGAGCACGATATGCGGGTTGTCGGGGCAAGTGACTGGGTCATAGACATTGGCCCTGGTGCCGGCGACGAGGGCGGTCGCATAATTGCGGTTGGCACGCCTGCTGAAGTGGCGAAGACGTCCGACAGCCGCACGGCGCCTTATTTACTTCGCGTGCTTACCGATGTTCCATCTACCAGAGATCCGACTTAACCCGTTTCGCGGGCCGTGCCCGCTCATCAGCATTCTGGCACTCGCCGCAATCACGCTGCCGGGCTCCGCAGGAGCTCGAAGCTTACGCACGCCGAATCCAACACCCACCATCACTTTGCTCTCGCCGTCGTCGGCCACGGCGGGCGCCGCATCATTTACGCTGACGGTCAATGGAACTAACTTCATTTCGACTTCTACCGTGCAGTGGAATGGGAGTAAGAGACCAACGTCCTATGTGAGTGCGACTCAGCTCACCGCTTCGATTGCTGCCGCTGACATCGCTACGCCTACCTACGTGGCCATCACAGTCGCAAATCCGGCTCCGGGTGGAGGCACATCGGCAAGCGTCGGAATTACACCGTTGTGGGCTGAACCCGCGCATGGCGCCGACGGTTACTTAGTCGACGCATCCGCCGATTTAACTTCGCTTGCGCAGTTGAACTCTTTCGGTGGTCCCCTGGTTGCTGCTTGGAATCCGAAGACAGCCAGCGCAACCGCACCAGGGATGCATATTCTGATGTTTGGTACACCAGTCGCTTCGTGCCCTCCACATTCGCAGGGACCAATGTCGAGCTTTTCAGATACAGTGCTCACTTCGGATGGATATCCTGGGCAGGCCTCAGCAGTGCCGGCAGACATGCGCTTCGAACCGGCACCTATGACCGCCTGCTCTTCGGGCGCAGCCGCCGCTCGTGGCCCCGAAATCGTCTTTTTCGATCGCTCACAGGCGTGGCTCTATACTGCGTCACTTGGAAGTCCAAGCGATCTGTTGTTGCTCTTTTCGCCGATGGGGCAAAACGGGAAAGGGGCCAATGGCCATATCGTTGTATCGTCAGTTAGCTACCGATTGCCAAATCCGGGATCGACAGTCCAACCGTGGGCATTGAACGGTCGTGCAAGGCTGGCGACATTGGCCCAAGTGGTGCGCATTCGAGAAAAAGACGATGCGGATCTCACTCAGACCAAGCAAGAGATGGCAGCCTATTTCATCAATACCGCTTGCGCCGTTTCGACCCCAACCAAGCTTTGCCAAATCTATTACCAATTTGCCACGGTCCTTGCGCAATCTAACGTTGCTGATTGGGCATCCCCTTCCGCGTTTCAAGCGCCTCATTTTTTCCTGGATCCTGCACAGAATAATATGCCTATCGTTGACGTCGCCCTAATTCCGGAGGCGGGGAGAACCATCACTAGTACTGGGTACGGCCTCCCTTTGTTCACGTCGCGCGGTCAGCCAACCCAACACGCCGGCTTCTCGCCCTTGCAATTCGACGTCGAAATAAATCTCAGTCAGTTCGAGAATGCGATCCGCATAACGAGCGCCCTGACACTCGGCCAGTCCGTAGGGACTGATAAGGCTTGTGCACAGTGTTTACAGGTATTCGGCAGGTCCTGGAACGACCCGAGATCATGGGCGCTGCTGCAGTTGGCATCTCATCAGGAGATCTACGACGCATCGGAGAAGGCGGGCGAAATTTTGGGCAGCTACTACTGGATATACGGCGGAGCCGCACCTTAATAAACATTCACGAGGCCAAAACCCACCTCTCGCAGATCGTGGACGAAGTCGCTGCAGGACGAGAGGTCTTTATCGCGAAGGCCGGTAAGCCAATGGCCCAAACTCTCTCCATTGCGGGTTGGCGTCGAACTCCCGTGTGGAGCTGCATTCGTGCATCCACCATAAATAAAGAGTGCCCAGGCAAGCTTGAATGGGCAGCTGAGGGGGTGCCGCCATGCCTCCCGTCACGAGCTCACTCGGCTTGCAGCCGGATCTTTACATATAGGTGCGCGGCGTCGCTCAAATTCCCCACGGCAATCGAGGCGGTTTGCGTCCGGATTTCAGCTTCACATGACGCATGTTCTTTCCAGTGCCTTCCAGGTCGTGAAGTAGGGTAAAGAGGTTTACACTTGATACGAACGGGAGATCTTCCAGAAGACAATCTCGAGCCTCATCGCGCACATTGTATGCGCGTCGAGAACGAAGCTACCAATATCACTGGACACGATCATGTACCACTACATTGTCAAGCGAATTGCTCTGCGCAATTTTGAAAGAGTCAATCAGAAGGATTACGGAGCACTCCTCAAGGACTGCGATCCGAACATTCGCCACCGATTCGGTGGCACACATGCCTTGGGCGGCACGCGACACGATCGGGAAGCGCTACGGCGTTGGTTTGAGCGTTTGGGGCGAGTACTTCCAACACTGCACCTTGACGTCGCGGACGTCTGGGTCAAGGGTGGACCTCATGACACTACGATTATCATGCGCTGGGAAGCTACCGCGACGAACCAGGACGGTTCCCCATACCATAACCGTGGCGTGCATATCATCAAGATGCGGTGGGGAAAAGTCATCGATATCGACGCTCACGAGGATTCTCAAGCGGTCGCTGCAGGCTTGTTAATTCAGTCGCTCAATGGAATAGCCGAGGCTACCGCCGAGCCCATTCTCAGCTGATATGAAAATGGGTTGTGACAGCGTGAAAGAAGCGTGTAATGCTCGCGCTCGCGAGCGAGCTGTTACAAGACCCCGCTGGCCTCTCGTCCCGGCAGTATGGATTCCGTGCTTGGCCGGTCGCTGTCTCTTGATATGTGCTAGAGCTTTCTGATCGACCAGCGGCAGCGTTTCAATGCTCGTTATACGCCTGCTGAGGAGACGCGGCCTGCTATGACGTGCTCGACCGATTGACAGGAAACTCCCGCGCGCCTTCCATAGCCACTCGTTCGTGAATCTCTTCGCGGTGTGGATCCGAACTGTCCTATCCGAGAGCCCCTGGTGCAGAACCAGGATCTTGGTAAGCGATTATATAATCGCGTTCTTGCGTTACGCGGCCTGATGAAGGCGCTGTCTGTGGCGATGCCTTCGCGTTCCGCGGCAACAATGCTTCGAAGTCCTCGACGGCCTTGGCGTGAGGTAGCCGTTCGCCCAGCGGTAGGCTTGAGGCTACTCCGGCAGGTTCATCTTGCGCAGGAATGCTTCATAGCGGGGGTCGCCTCGCAACTTTGCCATAAGCCAATCGGTCTTGATGATCGAGAGGGAATGATCGCGTTGCCCGTAGGCCCGATCAAGCCATGCGAACGCCGCGTCGATCTCTCCGCGGTACGCATGAGCCTGTGCAATCTCGTACGCCATGGATCCCGCAAAGCGTGTTTGCAGGTCCGCAATCGCGGCATCGGAATCTGCCTTTCGGCCCAATGCGAAACACACGAGCGCTTTGCCCCACGCGCGGTCTTCCTCTCCTTCGAGCTGCTCGAACGCCTTGCTTGCGGCCGCGGGCTGTCCGGTCGCCAGCAGTATTTGCGCAAGAGCAACGCGTCCACCGTATCCATTCGGCGGAGCCAGCTCAATCGCCTTGTGAAACGCTAGCTCCGCTGGCGCGTATCTTCCCGAGGCGGCATTTGCGTCGCCAAGCATCTTGTAGTTAGCACCGCCCAGCGGGTCCAGACCAATAGCCTGTCGGAACAGGCCGATGGCGTCGTTTAGGTGACCCGAGGTCCTGGCGAGTATGCCCGCCGCCCGCACTGCGTTGGCATCCCCTGGATCGAGCTCACGCGCCCGCTCGGTTTCAACCTTTAACGCGCCCCAATCCAAGTCAAAGAAGTGAATCTTGGCCATCGCAAGATGCGCTGGAACCAGGGTTGCGTCGAGATCGAGCGCGTGCTGCGCTGCCCCCCGCGCCTCATCCCTAGCCTTCTCGAAAGGCAGCGACCCCCGCTCGTACTTAGACATAAGCGCCTGGCTCAACCGCGCCCACGCAAGTGCAAACTTTGGATCGAGCCGGATCGCCCGCTGCAAATAGTCCACCGCTTGATCTACGTCGTCCGCCCCGCTGCGCAGCATTGATGCGCGCGCCTGCATGTAGAGCGTATAGGCTTCACTGTTCTCGGTTGGCGCGATTCTCGTGCCTTCCGCTTCCATCAACGTGATTTTGAGCGCCTTGACGACTGCGCCGGCAATTTCATCCTGGACCTTGAATATATCGTCCAGCTTGCGGTCGTACGTTTCCGACCATAAATGGTAGCCGTTGTCCGCGCGCACGAGCTGGGCCGTCACGCGCAGGCGATTGCCAGTCCTGCGCACACTTCCCTCCAGTATGTGCGCGACCAGGAGCCGTTTCGCGATCGTCGGAATATCTTCCGATTTTCCCTTGAAATAGAACGATGAGGTGCGGGCAGTAACGTGGAGTCCCGGTATTTTCGTCAGCAGATCAATAAGCTCTTCGGATAAGCCGTCGGAGAAATACTCCTGGTCCTTCTTCTGGCTCATGTCGAGAAACGCCAGGACTGCCACCGACTTATCGGGGATCACTTGCGGAGTTGGGGCAGCGGCAGGCGGCGTCGCGACATGCCGTTCGCGCACGCTTTGCCCCGACACCCAGAGCCTATCTACTACGAGATACGCCATGACCACGGCGATCACGGCAATCAACGCCGCAAGTGGGCGGCGCAGGCGCTGCCGCGCCATCATGCCGGCCGGCGGATCTGGAGCGAGCTTCGCTGATGACACTGCGACGGCGCGCGGATGTCCTGGTTCCGCGCCGGATCCCGGCATAACGAGGCGCTTTGCCGCCTCAACCAGTTTGGGCAATGCGGCGATCGCACCCGTAACACTCGCATCGAGCCAGTGCGACGTGTTTAGAAAGTACTCAAGTCCGGCCGGCAGCGGCGCAAGATCTATCCGGAACGAAACGACGGGGTGCCGTTTTGAAGTTGCGCGTTCCACCTCGCGCAGTACGTGCGGGGACGCCACTGCGTTCTGCGACAGGACCAGTACGATGACCTTCGCAGCATCAATTGCATGAACAATTGCATCGGCATAGAACTCACCGGGCACGACGTCGCGCGGCGCGATCCAACACGCCACGCCCGCGGATTCCAGGGCATCACATACGGCGTCGGCGACCTCGCTGTCTGGGGAGGCGTAGCTTATGAATACATCGGGTGAGCCGGAGTGGACCCGCAGAATTTCGGGTGCTGCTGGCGCCGCGCCACCGGTCTTCCCCTCGCCGCCGCCTCCCGCCATGTCGCGTATCTCTACCTATGTTGCGGGGATGGTCGTGGATGCGATGCGGGTTGGCAACCGGCGCGACCCACCTGCATGATTTTGGCTTGAAGTTCGGCCGCCGTGCAGCTTGCTTGAACCGCGCTCTGCTCACACATAAGTACCTGAAATCCAAGAACACGCAAACTCGTGAAGGCTGCCCGCAAAGGCAGACAGCGACAGGAGTAAGGGCAACAGGCCGCTTTCCTCATGAGGACTTACTCGTCGTCCTAGAAAGATCAGGGGGTCGGGAGTTCGAATCTCTCCGGGCGCGCCACAGCGAACGGGGTCCGTTCCGGGGACATGGGTAACGAATTATTCCGGCGGTAGGTGTCAAGAGAGTTGTCGCATTCAGCATGCAGTGAACCGGAAGAATCGCGCTGGGGATTAAGGACGAAGTATTTAAGCTTACAGCCGCTGCGAATGGAATTTCCGGAGAAGGGCGCAGGTCGCTTAGACTTGGGTCCGTGGGAACCAGTAGGCGACGGCGCGCGCACTGCGTAAATACGGTGCGGGCTCTTGTGCCGCTAGGTCATTCCACGCTGCGGCCTTGTTCACAAATGCATGTGCGGAGCAGGCAGCAAGGGCTGCATGCCGAGCGTGCGCGTCCAGCGCCGCAAGCGGGCATGCCACCCACGAATGCGTGCGCGGCTGAATTTTCACGCGACAGCGCGGTGCGGTGAGCCTCGGTGATCTGCGCTTCTGGCCAGAGATCGTGGGCTTGTATGGCGATCAGCACACCTTGGACTAAACACGCTCCGACAAGCGAGTTGACGGCCATCACGGTGCCGCCGTATCCACCGGCTGCAATTACGAGTGCGCGCACAAAGTGATCGGCAGCGCGGTCGCCCTGTTGCACCCAGAAAAGTGGCGCGTCAATTCCGATCCCAGCCGGAGGTCCCTCTAAAACCTTGAGCATTTCTGTCAGCACTGCGGTAACGCCCGTGCGTGTGCCTACAAACTGCAGGGACTGCGATGCGGACTCCAATACAGTCCGGCCGAACGGTTCATTGCCGCCCGGATCGAACCCTACGAACTGCATTGCGATGTTGCGCTTGGGTCCTGCTGCGGGTTGGGGCTGGCGGCGCGGGTGTCGGGAACGCTTAGCCAGCGGTGGTCGGGACGAAAGCCCGTGGCCCAGACAATGGACCGGATTTCGCCGCCACGAAGATTGAGCGAGAGCCGAGGTGATTGGGGTGCCCGCAGATCCTCGCATTAAATTTGCGGTCCGCGCCGTCCGATGACTGTGCTTTGACACGAATCGTTCCTGAGCCTATGTTCGTCGCACGCACGAAAAGTGACAGGGGTTTCGATGTATAAAAGGTATATAGCGAGGGCTATCGGCATAGCCTTCGGCGCTGTTGCGCTTATGTCTTGCTCTGCGTCCAGTAGTTTGCAAGAGTCGCTTAACGTGATCGACGGACCCAGCGGCGGGAAGGTCGTTTACGGTTCCGTGAATGAAAGCTTGCCGCAGAAGGCGATGACCACAGTCCTGCGCTACGTGCATACGCAATTCGGCGAGGCACCCGTAGTCGGTAAAGTGTTTCAGTCCCCCGATGGCCAGAACTTTGGCGCGTTCTTCACTGTCACTGCGAAGAAGCAAGGAGATAAGAAATTCGCTGGCCTTGTAATCATTTCGCTTGCCCGTGGAGTAAAGCCGGCCGCCGCTGTTCTCTACGATGAGTCGACGCGCTTCGCCCATACGGAGCCCCTTCTCATGCGTGCGCTAACTGATGCGTGGAGAAACGCGGCGATGGCAACTGCGTCAACTGGTGCGTCAATCACGGGGTCGATTCCTTCCCTTACACCCACGCGCTTCCCTGATGGGAGTGGTTCAGTGAACTTGCCCACTGGCTGGCGAGTAACGTTTGCCTCACATGGCGCTGCCGTAATCGCGGGTCCTCACGGAGAAAGTGTATTACTCAGCAATTCTGTCGGACCGATATATGATCCAACGAATCCCCGGGTACAGGCGCGCCTGCGCTATGCCAGCCCGAATAATCGCCCGATACTCTGCCCTACGAGCGATGCCCTTCATACGTATCTCTGTGTCTTGCAGCGCAACAGTGCGAGGTTCACGTTTCAACTTATCAAATCTCAACCTATCCCGGCCCTGCGGCGAGCCGTGCAAGCGGTCCTTATTGACGCAACTCTTGATCTGCACGATGGCCGAGGACAACTGACCTGTGAACTTGGCCTCAGCATTACCGCGGTCGGGCCGTTAGGTGACCGTACATTGGGCATCAACGGCGCATGCGCTCCGCAGTCGTCTGCTGCGCAGGTGCAACCCACCCTCAAGGCGATCTACGACAGCTACAGCATTAATGGCCAAGTCGTTGCTCAAGAGTTCGCCGGTGACGAACGACGCAGCCGTGCCGCTGGAAATAACGCTCGGATCCAGGCCGCCAACGCCCACGCGGCGGAAGACGCAAGAAGTGCCTCCTTCCAAGCTCATATGGACAACATAGATCGCTTCAGTAAAAGCTTTCAAAACTATCAGTTGGATCAAACTGAACTGCAGGATAACGATCAGAATGCGCGCGGCGCAGTCCCCAATTCGCTTGCCGACGCTTTAGTCAAATCCAACCCGAACCGCTTCCAAACGGTGGCGACTGGCGATTTTCTAAAAGGGGCCGACTTTTAAGGCCTACCTACAAGGTTGGCGAGTAGTGAGGATTGCGCTTGATTCTTCAGCATGTTCGCGAGAGATCTATTCGTGCTTGTACACGGTTCCTTCCTTCATCACGAAAGCGACGGTTTCCAGCAATTTCACATCTATGAGGGGGTCACCTTTCACTGCGATTACGTCCGCCGACCTGCCGGTTTTGATGGTGCCGACCAGGTCCGAGTGGCCGAGGAGATCCGCAGCATTCACAGTAGCAGCCTGTATGGCTTGCAGCGGCGTCATTCCATACTTGACCATGAATGCGAATTGGCGCGCGTTAATTCCGTGAGGGCAAACGCCCGCATCGGTTCCGAACGCCATTTTGACTCCCGCACGTACGGCCTTGGTGAAGTTGCGGCGTTAAGCTTCGGCCAGGTCACGGTCGTGCTCCAGAAAATCCGCGGGTGTATTGGGCGATGACTGGATGCACTCCTCGTCGTAGATATCCATATCGAGGTAGGTACCGTGCTGCTTGGCCAATGCGATCCCCTCATCGTCGATCAGGGTCGCGTGCTCGATCGAGGCAACTTCCGCACGAATGGCATTCTTGATCCCTTCGGCATCATGCGCATGCGCTTCGACGCGCAAGCCGAAGTGCCGCGCTTCATCGACCGCGGCTTGCACTTCTTCAGGCGTGAATTCGATGGACTTTGGGTTGCTGCCGTGCGTGAGCACAGCGCCCGTCGTAAGTATTTTGATGTGATCGGCGCCGCGATGCGCAAGCTCGCGAATCTTCTGCCGCACTTCCCACGGGCTGTTCGCTTCGCCGTAGCGCAGGTCCAAGGGAAGCTGGATATCGGGGGCCAAGCCCGTCATGGCGCCTGCCCCTTGGCTGATGGTGATATACGCTCCGGCAACATACATGCGCGGGCCGACGATGAGTCCCTTGGCGATCGCATCGCGCATCGCGACGTCATTGAAAGCCCGATACACACCGACGTCGTGCACGGTGGTAAATCCAGCCATGAGAGTGACGCGTGCGTTCGGGATGGCCGCGTAGGCGGTCTCGGCGGCTGATCTTTGCAGCACCATCAATGGCTCGGCGTCCGCGAGATCAGCAAGATGCGTGTGGCAATCAATGAGCCCAGGAAGTACGGGTCATCCCGGAAAGATCGATCACTTTGGCGCCGTTCGGTATCTCGACACCCGTGCCGACGGTTTGAATCCTCCCGCCCGCGACGAGAATGATTTGATTCAAAAGAGTCCGGCCGGACTCTACATCCAGCAATCGGCCGGCGCGGATCGCGGTTACCGTCGCGGATGCCGGAACTGCCGCGGTCGCGGGCGATTGCGAAAGTGGCGGAGTCTGTGTCCGGCCATACAGTGGTGCGAGCAATAGGCCGAGGATCAGAATTTGTCTGAGCACGAAAACCCCTTGTAAAGCGAATGTAGTTCGTCCCATAAGTATCAGGATAAGCCGTTGGCCTTTGAGCAGCACCACGGTTGGATAACGCTTGGAACTTGACCGTCGGTCATCGGGCAACGCCAATGAACACCATCAAAGCGCGGTTGAGTCTCACGATATCCTCGTCATTCAGCTTCCCGATCCGTTCACCGAGGCGCGCCTTGGGTACGGTCGTTTCTTGTCGACCATCAATCGAGACTGGCTTGACAGTCCGTTACTCTCGGTTGGCTCAACCAACATCCGCAGTAACGGTGCATTGGTCGGGTCAGTTGTGAACGCACAGATTGTGATCGAGCTCGTGGCGTCAAATCGATCTTCCTGCACAATCACTGCCGGACGCGGCTTGCCGGCGTATGGACTACCGGCGGATACCGTCCATAACTCGCCACGTTTCATTCTTCGATGCGTTCCGAAACCGCGTCGATAAATCTCTGGTCCGTCTTTGCACGCTTGCTGGCGGCCACGGCCTTCGACTGTCTGCGTGCCGCGCTGATAAACGAGCGCGCACGCACGTCCGGCACCCAAATCTGCACCGGCCGCAGTCCCTGCGCGCGCAGGCGCTCGCGGTGCGACCTGACCTTATCTCGCGACGATCGTGGGCCGTCCAGCATGCTATCTCTAACAGTTACATGTAACCTAGCAAGCCACTGCAAATGTTGCAACTATTCGACGCCAAGCGCCGGATTTGCTAGCTGTGGACAGCCTCCAATGACGGCACCCGCGTGCCGCGCGACAAGAGGAGGTCCGGAGTCTGAAGTTCCTGGTTTCGAACCAGGGGGTTGGGTTTCGGATTCCAGCGTCATGAAGGGTTGCTATGCCGCGTGAGCCCATTTCCGTTTCGCGAGCGGACAATCGGAGCGCGGTCCGACCGACCCGCAACTTCGTCTTAGCCCCGGCTCGGAAGCAAGGTTGCGCGTTTTAGCTGATCTCTATAAAACCAGCCCAAACTACCGGCGATCTAATCTCCGCAAGCAACTCCGCCCCGCAGAACCTTTCTTGAAGATTGGGCATTGAATCAAGACATAAAAGTGCGTCAATACGGACGTATTGACAAATGCGATACTGCAATTTAGACTTTTATCATGGACAAGTCCTCAAAATCTGAGCAGCTGCAGATTCGCGTAACCCGGCGACAAAAGGCTGCTATCCAGCGCTTGGCCGCGCAGGCCGGAATGGATATGTCTGCCTACGTGCTGAGTCGCGTTCTTTCGAGTAGCACTGCGAGGTTTCACGATTATGCAGTAGCTTGTCTGGGTCCGGCTTCGCGCTTCGCGCTCGCGGAGCTCAATTCGTTCCTCTCTGGGCTCGCGGCGGGAGATCTGCGGGATGCGGTGGCGGCGCCCCCGACGTCGGCGCTAACGCCTTATCTTCTGAACTACATCACAGCGATGGTGGAGCAGGCCTGTGCGAGGCGCGGGATTGCGGTTCCGGCCTGGACACGTACGATTGTGCCACTTACCGAGCCGGTTTTCGCTAGCGCGCTCAAGAGCCTGCGTTTGCACCTGCTTACGCATTCCCCGCCTCCCTTTCGGCGTCGGAACATTTTTGTAGACTCGAGCGTGGGCGAGCGAATCTGAAAGCCACCCATGGCACCACTCACCCAGACCGCGCTGAGAGAGCTATTCGAGCTTTTGAATGACGAACTCAGGGTCTCAGGCACCAAAGCCGAAATGTTTCTAGTGGGCGGCGCCGTTATGTGCCTTGCGTACAATGCGCGGCCTTCGACCCAGGATGTTGATGCAGTGTTTCGGCCACCTGGAGAGGTTCGCAAGGCGGCCGCGCGCGTGGCCAATCGAGCCGGCGTGAACCTGGACTGGCTTAATGATGGGGTGAAGTGCTTTTTGAGTGCTCAGGGAGAGTTCGCACCGTTCCTTGAACTCGATTATCTGAACATCATGGTGGCGCAGCCCGAATACATGCTTGCTATGAAATGCCTCGCGATGAGGATTGGTGCGGAGTTCCACGATGAGGACGACGTGCGCTATATGCTGCGCCACTTAGACATTCGCAGCTATGACAAGGCACTAGCGGTTATCACAAAGTACTTCCCGCTTGAGCGCTTCCCGCAGAAAACGCTCTACGCACTTCAGGAACTGCTGCCACCGGCGCCGGAGTGAGGCCGCGAATGTGGACAGCAAATTAGTGGCACTCATTCTGGCGCCTAGGTCCAAGACTTTGGTTTGAGCTGCGTCTGGCTCCCCAAAGTACCTGGCTTGGAACCAGGGGCTCGGGCCTTCAATTACAAGGGATTGGCTTCTGGATTTTGTGTGCCCTGTTTGCTGACCTGACCGGCCCCCGAAAAACCGGACCATCCGCAGAGTGTTGCGGCAAAATTTAGTCTAACCGGACGGAGGTTTTGTTGTGAAGAGGAAGCGGTTTTCGTTTGAGCAGATTACGGGGATTTTGAAGCAGGCCGAGCTCGATGCGCCGATCGCGGAGCCCTGCCGACAGCACGGGGTTTCGGAGCAGAGCTATTACCGGTGGAAGAAGATCTACGGCGGCATGGAGCCATCGGAGGCCCGGGAGCTCAAGCAGCTACGCGATGACGGGTGCTTGGTTTCGAATGCTCACTCACCAAATGCGTACGCGCTGCTCGGGATCGAGGTAGTAAGCATCTTCCCGCTTCACCCCAAACGCAGCGTACCACTCATCAATATTGCGAGCGGGTCCAATGACGCGAAACGCCCTGGGTGAATGCGGATCGCTCACCACCTGCTTACGCACGTAGTCTTCCCGAGCCTTGCCGCGCCACGCCTGCGCCCAGCCGAGGAACACACGCTGATCGCCCGTGAAACCGTCGAGCACAGGCGCCGAATGCCCGAGCAGCGAGCGGTGATAGGCATCTAGGGCCACGTTGAGTCCGCCCAGGTCGGCGATGTTCTCGCCCAAGGTAAGTTCTCCGTTGATATGCGTGCCCGGCACCGGTTCATATGCCGAATATTGTGCCGCGAGCTTTGTCGCGCGCAGAGTAAATTCGGCGGCATCCTGGGCAGTCCACCAGTCGCGAAGTTCCCCTTTGGCGTCCAGCTTCCGACCTTCATCGTCAAAGCCGTGCGATAGCTCATGTCCGATCACCGCGCCAATCCCACCGTAATTGATGGCCGGATCGGCTGCCGGATCGAACAGCGGTGGTTGCAAGATACCGGCCGGAAAGACGATGTCTCGAAGGCTGCCGTTATAGGCATCGTTGGTTTGTGGGGTCATGGACCAGGCGGACCGATTCACGGGACTCTGGAGACGGCCGATCTGGAACCGCCAATCCCACTCGGCCGCGAGGCGCACGTCACCGAGAAGATCCTCCTCGCGTATCTTGAGTCCGGAGAAGTCGCGGGGATGCTCAGGATAACCGACCTTGATCTGATAGGTGTCGAGCTTGTCGAGCGCCTGCGCTCGAGTGGCCAGGGTCATCCAGTCGAGGCGCTCCAACCGCGCTCGCATGGCCGCCTTCACATTTACGACCAATGCTTCGATCTTGGCCTTTGCTTCCGGCGGAAAGAACTTGCCGGTGTAGAGTTGGCCTACCGCGAAGCCCATGTTACCGAAACAGTCCAAATGGTCGCCACTCGCGCCACAGTCGCCGCCACTCACGGCGTGGATGGCGCGTTTCCAACGTACGGGCTCCGCCGGTTGGCCCGATAGAATACGGTTGCGGAACTGAAAGCGCGCAGCGGAGAAGGGCTCCGACATATAGAACGCCGCATTGTCGGCCACGGTGAATGCTTGCCAGGCTTTCAACGCACTCAGCGGCGTCGCCTGGTAAATCGTCGTGATCTTCGGGAACGCCGACTGTTCGGCGATGATGACGCGACCGACGGTCGCGATCTCTGCCCCCCTCAAGAAGGCATTCCAGGCAAACTCGGGCGTCAGCCCGTTGAGCGCAGCTGTCGGATACGGGTTGTAGACTTTGTCGAGATCTCGTTGCTCCGCCTTGGTCCAACTCACTTCCGCAATGCGGGTTTCGAACTCGACCACGGCCGCGGCGCAGGCGTCCGCATCCTTCCAGCCGAGCAGCGATAGGAGCTGGGCTACATAGGCTTGGTACGCCTTCTTCTGTGATGCGAAGGAGGACTTCAGATAATAGTCGCGGTCCGGCAAGCCCAAGCCGGCCTGGCCGATATAGACGGCGTAATGACCGATGTCCTTGAGGTCGACATCAGTATTCAGGCTGTAGATAGACCCATAAAAATCCGTCGTGCTTCTACCCATCAATTCCGTCAACATCGCCCGATCGGGGGCGCGCTTGATGGTCTTGATTTCTGCCGCGATGGCCGCCTTCCCAATCCGCTGCAGACGGTCTACGTCCATGAAGGCTTTGTAGAAGGCGCCAACCTTGCCCTCGAGCGTCGCCGGCGGTGACTTGGCGGCCGCCTCCATCAGGTCGTGCAGTCGAGCTTCAATGGTGTCGCTCATGAGGTATCGCAATGACGCGATGGGCTTGTCGCCGGGAATCTCGGTTCGATCGAGCCATGCGCCTGAGGCGTAGCGATTGAAATCCTCACCTGGCTTGACGGACGGGTCCATGGCCGTAAGATCAAATCCCCAGGCGCCGTATTGCGGGGCTGTCTGGGCGATCGGCGCGGTTGCCAGCAAGAATAAGCTGACCCCGAGTGCTCCGCGAGAGAATTGAATGACGTTCATGTATCGCTCCGCGTCGTGCCGATTTTCGAGCCAGCATAATCCGATTCTGCATTCAAATGAATCGTCTCCGACTCGAGTTTTCACTGGATGTCGTCAGTGGTCCAAAGTCAAGTGACGGAAAAGCGAGCGACTGATTTGCAACGGCGCCTGGGCGGCGGAGACTCGCGTTTGCACGGGCCAGCCTCTCGAAAAACGGAGACAACGCACCGCAACAGTTCATCACTCCAGCGACTGGGCCACTTCGTCTGGATGGCGCGCTTGGGCATTGGCGTCGACGCGCGGGATCTATTGAGGTTATTGTAGATGAAGAGCGGTCTACCTCGAAAAATTGCCTCCCTCAGGTGATGCGCTTCCTAACGATCAGCGTTTTACGACTTGAGGCATCGCAGCTGGTTGCGAGCGGCGATCAAGTACCTGGTTCTGAACCAAGGGGTCGGGGGCTTCGAAAATCCGTTTTGTCAAAACAGCAACGGGGGAGGGAGGACTGTTCGGCGACCTGCGAGAATCGCGGGCACCGGGCAGCTGCCGACACAGAAGGGTGCAGACTCGTCGCCCGATAGCCGACACTTCCGACGTACCGACCCCTCTCTCTGGCGCTGAGCCGCGCTGAGCCGCGCTGAGCATGTTCCAAGTTGCGAGCCAATTGCCCCCGGCGCATCCTTCTGGGAGGCAATCTGGGGTTGGGGCAGGAGATCGTGGGGAACCCGCCCGAGTCTGGAGAGGGGCGGGCACCGAACAGTCCGCCGGCGGCTGTTCGGCCCCAGTCCACTGGGACGAACGACGGCGCACCGCACGCCTCCGGGCACGTGCACGCGCATCATTCGCCGATGCGATTTCGATTCTTCGAGCAACTGAAGCACTGCAACCCTATCCGCGTCGGGATCCTTTAGCTTGCGGTGTGCTGGCTCATCCTGGACCCGCTACACGTACTCTTTCACATGCTCGAGGTACCCGTATGGGCCGACGGGTTAGTGGTCATTCTGATGACGATCGCCTTTCCGGCTGTACTCCCTGTTTGCATGGGTGTACGAGATCACGCCCGAGGGCTTGAAGCCGACTGCTGAGGTTCTCCCTGCGGCAAGCATTGCCAAGAATAGTGGATGCGTGGGGCGCTCGCGTTGAGTGCTTCAAGCGCGGATCCGAGCCTCAACGCGGAGCTGCGCGCATTTCTCACCAAGCGCAACGAGGTCGCGGTCGATGAGGCCGCGCTCCTCAGTGCCCAGCGCACGCTCGTCGAGCGACGTATCGGCCGAGCGCGACTGGAGGAGGAGCATATTGCGGCGCAGAATCGTCACTTGCACCTGCAGCATGTTCACGAGCAGTTCCGACTGATCCTGGACGTCGTGCTCGCTTCAGTCGATGTGGTATTACTTTCGGGACTTGTCTGGGCGCTTTACGGAGCGTTCTCGGACCGCGCGATCATCGTCAATTCGTTCACAGTTGCTCCGAAACTCGAGGCACAGGGCGAATCGGGCACGATGTTGCCTCGATGCTTATTGATCAGATCAGTCGCCTCAGAAAATCATCACGATATGGCGGCGCTAAGCGCTCCGTCGCGGACACCTTGGAGGACAAGGTCCAGGTCGATATTCCAGAGATGCACGTTTCTGTCGGCGAGCTGCGCCGACTGCTCCACGAGACGCTCGGTCATCGCATCCAGATCCGCGGCGAGTTGCTCGAAGAGCCAACTGGGCTGACGCTTACATTGCGCGGCACCGATCTTCCGACCAAGAGCTTTGTCGGCAAAGCGGATGAGCTGCCGGCGCTCGTTTCTCGGGCCGCTGAATACGTGTACGGACACACTGATCCGGTGCTGATGGCCTATTACTTACAGCGTTCTGGTCGTACGGATGATGCGATCGCGTTTATTCGCAGCGCCTACGGTCCCGCCTCGATTGAGGATCGGGCGGTGCTGCTCAATGTTTGGGGCAACTCGCTCGGGAATATCCACCGCCTTCCAGAGGCGCTCGAGAAGTTCAAGGCTGCAATCGAGTTGAAACTAGATCTTTGGTCCCCGTACTACAACCTAATCCTTTGGCAGATTGGTGCTGGGCGCGAAGAGCAAGCGCTGCAGGCTGGCCGCGATCTCGAACGGGCTGGGAACCGCGGCAGGTGGTTTGGGCCGCATGCGCCGGAGGACTATTTCGCAGAGTTGGACGCTCTGCGGGGTGACTTCTCTCGCGCGCCCGTGAACTGCGCATGGATTACGATATTTCAGGCGGCCAGGGCACCAGCGGTTGGTCAATTGGGGCCGAGATTGCCTGGGTTTATGCACAGCAGCACGACCCAGCCAATACGGAGTTTTTCCTCGCTACTAATCCAGATGCCGTCGGCATCGATGGCGCATTGATTGACGAAGCTGCGTTGATTGCGGCCGCTGCAGCTCGCGGGCGCGTCGCGCTGGAATTGGCGCGCTACCCCGAGGCAGCAAGCGATTGGGACGAGTGGGCGAGGCGTCTCGCCGCGGCACCCGCGAGCGTATTGCAATATGAGCCAGTATTTTCCTTCTGGAACTGCTGGCCGCCGATCGTGTACGAACTTGCGGGGCGGCGAGCCGACGCCGACGCAGCACTCGCGGCCACCGAGCACTTTTCCAATATAGATTGTTACCTCATTCGCGGCGACGTCTATGATCATCGCGGCGACTTTGCGCAGGCGGAGCGCGCCTATTCGGCCGGTGTTGAGCATGCCCCCTCACTGCCGCAGGGATATTTCAGTTGGGGCGCTGCGCTCCTTCGCCATCAGAAGTATGTCGCAGCGATCGAGAAGCTCGCCGCCGCCAACGAGCGCGGTCCAAACTGGGCAGATCCTCTGGAGGCCTGGGGCGAAGCGCTCGCGGGGCAGGGCAAATTCAAGGAGGCTATCGCCAAGTTCGTACAGGCCGCCGGCCACGCGCCGCGATGGGGCGCTCTCTACCTACACTGGGGCGAGGCACTCGACAAGCTTGGTGACCACGCACGGGCAATCACGCAGTATCGAAGGGCGCGGACGCTCGCGCTATCTGAGACCGATCAGCGTACCCTCGCACTGCACTTGTCAGCGCTTCCGCGGTAACGGATCGCAAGCGTCGGCGCCGATAGATCAATCCAGTTGTTGGATTACTGCTCCGAAATCATAGGGCGGCGAGTAAGCCCTGTGCCGAGCATCTGGGTCGAAACCAGGGGGTCGGGAGTTCGAATCTCTCCGGGCGCGCCATCAAATCAAGGTCCGTTCCGGGGACATGGGTAACGTTTATTCCGCCGGAATGATCTGTACTATGTGCCCGAAAGCACAACGTTTCCACGCCGGCGCCGGCCGCTACTGGATGCGATCGAGAAGACCGCTTTACCGCAGACATGTAATCCCCGGGTAGCCGTCAAATCCAGTGTCAAAGCTGAGAATTTGGTGCACTGAATGCTGTTCCATCACCGCGAGATGTAACGCATCGCGTGCAGACAGTCGCGGTGATCCGAGCACAATCGTCTTGGCGCGTTCGGTAGCAGCCAGATCGACCGATAGAACCTCGTCAACGATTCCAAGCAAGGCGTCGAACGCGGGTTGAATGGCATCGCGGCGATCGATAGCGACATAACGATGCAGAATCTCCTGCAGCACTTCGGCGTCGGTGACAAGACGGACTCGTTCGCTGAGCAGCTTCTCGAGCATTCGTTGGGCATCAATCTTGTGAGGATGAGGCGCTCCGACGAGATACATCGGGATATTGGAGTCGACGAAGATCACCGGCGCTCGGCCACACCGTATCCGTGCTCG
>Ga0182024_10009532_pt1 | contig 20057 bp, 17 predicted proteins | sample P32metaG_FD_120480 | JGI IMG/M metagenome (GOLD analysis project Ga0182024, IMG submission 120480) | Permafrost microbial communities from Stordalen Mire, Sweden - P3-2 metaG (Illumina Assembly) | ecosystem: Environmental > Terrestrial > Soil > Wetlands > Permafrost | place: Sweden: Stordalen... | reverse complement strand
TGTTGCCAAAGGTTGATAGCATAAACATAAGTAGGAGCCGTCAGATATTGGCTGTGAGCCGGTACTCTATGTTGTTAGCGAGCAACAATCGCTGCCTGTGACAACATGAATGCGCTTGATTGGCGGGCTTCCGAATAAGCAGGAGATAAAACATTGGCCAAAAGATATCTTTTCACTTCGGAATCTGTCACCGAAGGGCATCCTGACAAGGTTTGCGATCAAATATCCGACGCGATTCTCGACAAAATTCTCTCTCAAGATCCCAAGGGTCGCGTCGCTGCTGAGTGCTCGGCCTCGACCGGTCTGGTCTTGATCGCAGGCGAGATTACGACATCTGCATCAATTGATTTTCAAGAGCTGGTGCGTTCGGTGATCGCAGAGATTGGATATGTCGGCGAAAATGGAGGCGGTTTCGATGCCCTCTCTTGCTGCATTCTTACTGCCATTAACAAGCAATCAACAGATATAGCTGCCGGTGTTGAAAATGCTCTGGAAACTCGAGGCAACGATGAGAAGGAAAACGACATCGGTGCCGGAGATCAGGGCATGATGTTCGGCTATGCCTGCAATGAAACAAAAGAGCTGATGCCAATGCCGATATTGGTCGCTCACAGGCTGGCTCGACGCCTGACTGAAGTGCGCAAGAACGGCACACTGAAATATTTGAGACCTGACGGAAAGACTCAGGTGACAATCGAGTATGAGAACGATCAACCTGTGCGGGTAGATGCGATTTTGATCTCCACACAGCATGACCCCGTTATTGACGGCATGGAAGACAACAAAGAAGTGCAGCAGCGCATTGAGGCAGACGTGAAAGCCTATGTAATCATGCCGGTTTTGAAAGAGCTGGGAATCATTGCAGATGAGAAAACACGCTATCTCATCAATCCTTCCGGGCGTTTTGTCGTCGGTGGACCACACGGTGACGCCGGATTGACGGGCAGAAAAATCATCGTCGACACTTATGGCGGCTATTCCCGCCATGGCGGCGGCGCTTTCTCGGGCAAAGATCCAACCAAGGTAGACCGTTCTGCTGCTTACGCCGCCAGACACGTAGCCAAAAACGTTGTTGGAGCAGGCTTAGCCGACCGTTGCGAGGTCCAGATCGCATATGCAATCGGGGTTGCCAAACCTGTATCTATTCACGTGACAACGTTTGGCACAGGCACTTTGCCCGACGATGAGATTACTGAAATCGTCAAGAAGCACTTTGATTTGAGGCCGGCAGCAATTATTTCGACATTTGAATTGAACGAATTGCCGCGCAAGAATGGCGGCAGATTCTATCGCAATGTTGCTGCTTATGGGCATTTCGGCCGATCCGACCTGAACTTGCCCTGGGAACGACTGGACCGGGTCGAAGAGCTCAAGAAAGCACGTGTAAAGACGGCTAGCGCCAGCTAGAGACCTTCTCGAATCTGGCGCGCTCTGCCGTTAAAACCCCCCGCAAAAGTGGTTTATTGGCCATTACGAAGTGGCTAAAACGACCATTGGGGCGCCGAGCAATGACAAGCGGACGGATAACCATAACTCTTCCTGATGTGGAGAGTTACTCTGTTGAGGTTGAGGAAGGAGAAACGCTCGAGGTGGGTCGCCTGGCGGGCGTTTCTGAGCAGCGCAAACTAGTTCTTCCCTTGCCTGAGGTTTCCGGTAAACACGCAGAGATTCGTTGCAAATCGAGTGGCTGGAGAGTCGTCGACTGGAGCAGCACCAACGGCACAACCTTGAACTTGAACGGCGCCGGGCTCACACCCGGGCGCGAGTATCCTCTCCACACAGGCGACATCATCCACATCGTTCAATGTAATTTGCAAGTCTTCCCTCCTCCAGCCACACCCGTCGCGGAAGAAGAGGACCCAGACCAACGCTACTATCGACTACTTGAGCAAAGAAAGTTGGAGTGATAGCTTATGGGCATTCGGCCGTTCACCTAAAAGCTCGGCAAAGACTTGGTCCCAACTTTTTTTTCGGAGGTCGGGCATCCCTGCTGAGTACCTACGTGATTTAAACGAATTCGTTTAAAACACTTGCCGCCTTGCCATTGCTAAAATTCGCCGTAAAACTGTTCCAGTCAGGGCTTTTAGGACTTACTCCGCAGCTAATTTTGATTTGAAAAGACTCAAACACATTCGTTTAAATCGGGTAGGGCCAAAAATACCATTCCCGTTCAAGAGCTCAGAAAAGCACGTGTAAAGACGGCTAGCGCCAGTTAGAAGACCGCTCCTCGATCTATCGTTATAATAGCTAGGTAAAAGTGGTTGATTTGCCATTAACGAAAGTGGCTAAGCCAACATTTGGCGTGGGCGGGCAATGACAAGCGGACTGATAACTGTAATTCTTCCTGATTCGGAAAGTTACTCTATTGAGGTCGAAGAAGGAGAAACGCTGGAGGTCGGTCGCAAACCAGCCCCTTCTGGTCAGCGCAAATTGGTGCTCCCCTTCCCCGAGGTCTCCGGTAAACACGCAGAGATTCGTTGCAAACCAAGTGGTTGGACGGTTTTTGACTGTAACAGCACTAACGGCACAACTTTAAACGGAGCCAGACTCTCACCCGGGCGCGAATATCCCCTGCGCACCGGCGACCTGGTTCAGATCGCCCAATATGATTTGCGCGTCAGCCCACCCGCCGGCACTGATGATGTTTACGAAGAAGGCGAGCAGCAAGCGAAAACGCAAATGCGCATTCACTTAATCAACGCCACAATTCTTGTCGGCGACATCAAAGGATTTACTTCGCTGTCGGAAAAACACCCTCCGGGCGCGGTTATGGAGGCGGCACAAAACTTTTTCGAAAAGCTCAATGATGAAATCGGAAAAAATTACGGGCAGCTGGAGAAAATTGTCGGCGACGCCATCATGGCTTACTGGAAAGGTGACGATTCCAAATCTGGAGCGACCATGCAGGCGTTTCAAGCCTGTAGTACGGCTTTGCAACTGAAGACGCTGGCCAGCGACTATGCGGTTGAGGATTGGCCCTTCAAAGATCATCCGATGATACTGGATATGGCACTAGCCACCGGGCCGGTAGCCGCTGGTGCTTTCGGCGGCAGCAATGCCAACCCGGCTCTTTTGGGCGACACGGCTAATCTGGTCTTCCGCTTGGAAAAATTGATCGATGACGAATGCGCCGGAGATATATTCGTCGAGAATATGACTTTTGAGCTGGCCAAAGAGAATTTTGATTTTGATTATATCGGTCAGTTCCTTGTCAAAGGCAGACAGCGCCCGGTGGATGTGCACAGGCTTGTGAGGCTGAAAACAACAGCGTGACCGGACAAGAGAAGCTGAGTCAGAACGTCGGTCGGCTTCTTATGGCTCGCATTCCCGGTTTGGAACTAGATGAACGCAGCCGTGCTTTGCTTGCCGACGGCACCATTGGCGGTGCTGTGCTTTTCCGTGAAAATGCCGCCTCCCTGACACAGCTGCGTGACCTTACCGCGGCCATAATCAAGCATTCTCTGCACGTCCCGATCATTACCGCCGATCAAGAAGGGGGCGCCATTCAACGATTCGATCATGTGCTCACTGCGATACCATCGGCAATGGCACTTGCTGCTTGTGGGCAAAATGAAGCGATCGCCAACATCACCAGGCATGGTGCCAGGCAACTTAAGGAACTGGGTTTCAACTGCCTGCTCTCGCCTGTATTGGATGTTCTCACTAATCCATTGAACCCTGTCATCGGCACAAGAGCCTTCTCGGACAGCCCGCGCAAGGTCGCCGAGCTGGGCGCCCTGATTGCCGATGCCATTGCCGAAGGCGGGCTTGTTCCTGTCGGCAAGCACTTTCCCGGTCATGGCTCCACTCTGGAAGATTCGCATAGCGACCTGGCCGTTAATCCTTGTGACAGCAAAGCCTTGTGGCAGGTAGACCTGCTGCCCTTCCGCAGTGCTCTTGCGCACCTGCCTGCCATTTTAGTCGGCCATGTCTGGCTCAGCTCAGTTGATCCGGAACCAATGCCTGCCACTATGTCTGCCATGGTAATAGACGGCATCTTACGCCACTACCTCAATTACGAAGGCGTGATTATGGCCGACGACATGATCATGAAGGCGATTACCGATCGCTGGGGATTGCCTGAGGCCTGCCTGATGGCACTTAACGCCGGCATTGATCTGTTGCTTGTCTGCGGCGACCTCGATCAGACAGTTGCAGTGCACCAGTACCTCTGCAATGCAGTAGAGAGCGGTCGCCTGGCGCAGCAGCGACTGACTGAATCAGTTGAGCGGGTAAACAAATTGTTCCCCAAACGCCCCACCGTAGCCACAAAAAAATCGTTGCCCAAGTTTGCCGACCGGCTGCGCGCCATGCACGACCACAGCCTGCGTGTCTCTTGCTCAGCCGTGACTGTTTTAAGAGGCGAAATTCCTACCATCGACTCAGGCAACTGGCTGGTTCTGGCACCAAACCATGCTCGCTACCCTATGCGCATCGAAAAATATTTACGCGAAATTGCCCCGGTCCGATTCAACACACTTTCCTTTTCTGAACTAAGATACAGTTTAGACCCTTCACCAGAGGAGGTGGCAACAATCGTCCGAGAATGCACTGAACGAAACTGTATTTTCCTTACTTACCGGTCCTTGAATAATCAAGGGCAGCTGCATCTAGGAGCGCTACTGGCCGCTGAAGCGCGAGAAAAGATTGCTGTTTCCACTGACACCCCTTTCGACCTGGTCGGATTGCCAGCCTGGGATAACATTCTCGCCGTTTACGATCCATCAGACCTGGCCATGGAAGCTTTAGCAAAGGTGTTGTTGGGAGAATTCACACCGGAAGGGGTTTGCCCCGTCAATCTGGAATTTCAGGTAGTTAGACAACCGTCCACATAAGGTTTGCAAATTGACATGCCATCAGATTTAAAACAGAAAGCCGACGATTGGAAAGCCCGAATACTCAAGTTGATCATCTTTTACGTTGTTTTGGGCATGATTGTTCTGGCTGTCGCTGTCACGCTCGTCTCCAATATGATGAAACAGATAATTCCGCAGTAGCACTACGCTCTATGGTCTCTGCAGCTCAGGGTGCCACTCATCCACCCAATTTGTGGGCAAGAATCTGGCTGCCCGTGTTGAAGAGATTGCCCGCTACTACACAGAAAATGGCTATATGACTGAGTGGAGAGCACTTGCGCAGGGCAACTTTTTCTTGTACCACCAGAATTGCGCCGTCTATAAGTTGGCCGTCGCTATCGTCAACTGTGCATTCTCGAACCACGACTGATGGAATATCTATTGGGCGTAAAAGTGTCGCGTCAGCAATACATTCTGAAGAACCAGCCCATCTGTGGCTATCTTGTCGACAGCAAGCGACCAGTCTGAAGCAGGCGTGACGCCTGCGCTCCCGGGAGACAACGGTCACTCGCCTGATCCTTCCTTCAAGAAGACGGGCTCGGCGACAATGGTCTGCTCTTGGGCGGTGAGATTCTTCTGCAACTCCAATATGATGCGATCGCCTGGTTTTAGAATTACCGATTGAATTCCCACTGGTTGCACGCGACCGAGGGTGATACCAAATGTGCCACCACTGTTAACCAATCCATTATTGCCTTTGATCACCACGTATCCGTTCTGAGCCACGGAATAAGCACGGGCGTGCTCGGGCCCGCGCTCTATCTCGGTATCGGTGGCAGGAATGGCCAGGAAGTCCAGTTTTTGCCCGTTGATGCCTTCGATTTCCTGGAATGCGATTTTGACCGCAGCTGCTTGCGCTGGTTTTTTATCATTGCCGCAAACGTCACCGACATCAACGCGACCGATCACTTTGCCAAAAATCGTTGCTCCTTTAGGTGATATCAAAATGTTGTAAGCGTAAAAATCACGCTGCAGTTTTCCCTGCACCAGATCCCCGACTTTGGCGCTACGACTGTCGATCTGACTCTCCAACTCCATGCCCAGTCGTGATCCGGCCAATACCTCGGGATGATCGCCGTTGAGCAATACCCGTTGATGTGGTCCGTGCGCTCGACGCATTTTCACATCTGGCTTGTGGATTCTGCCCCGGCAATCGTGATCATCTTTGCGCATCATGGAAAGATATTCAATATCTGTGGGCACATGAATCATGTCGTTGTAGCCCTGGTAAAAGATATGCTTTGGCTGATCCGGAACTGTTGCGGCAGCCGCTGAAGCGCTGAGCAAAAGCACAGCTGACAGGGCGGCAATCAGTTTATCCGATACAAAAATCACAGTCCTGAGCTCCCAATATTTTCGACTTTCACCAGAGCCAACCTTGCCAACACCTTTCCAACATGATCTATTTTTTGTAGAGAGATTTGAATGCCACCACCCTGGTCAGCGTTGTCCGTGCAGTTCTTTTCGCCTCCACAGCCGCAGAAACGAGCGTGCCAAGATTCTGGCAATCCTGTGGAATGCCCGCCACACCAAAGGAAACAAGCGTGTCTTGCGGACCCGTAGCTTTCGGCAAGGTAACGGCGGCAAAAATCTCGCCTAACTTATTGGCAAAAATGGTGGCACCGTTGACATCGGTAAAAGGCAGTATCAGTCCATATTCAAGACTGCGGAAATGGCCAAGCACATCAATGGGGCGCTTGTGATCTTCCACGATGTCGGCGATGATCCTGGCGCCGTTGCCGGCCAACGGTTCTTCCACGCCATGGTCGCCACGCATGCGCACGTCGAAAACAATCAGGGAGAAGGGCGACCGGCTATATTGAAAGCGGACAAACTCGAGTTCCAAAAAATGCATCAGTAACTGAAAGCTCAGCATTCCGCTTTCAGGACCCAATATCTCTTTGTACGCGCTGTCAACAGATGCCTGGTCCACGCCCACTTCTTCCAGTGAGGCCTGCTTGGCCGCCAGGGTGGGCTTATCGGAGAGCTCAACCAGATTCGCTGAAACGAGATTGTACATGACAGGTACCCATTCTGCTTTTACCAGTGGGCGAATGCGCAGAATATCAGCAAAGGTATTGCGATGATCGACAAGCGTGTACAAACTCTTTTGGAAAGCCATGTCGATAGGGGCAGCGTCTTTAAGCGCCAGTTCAAACTCTTGCTCGCTCAGGTTGAGATTTTTTCGCAGCAGGTAGGTCCTCAGTTTCAGGCCCTTCTTGGTCAGATATTGATGCTGATCGACAAGCGCTGCCCCTTCCATCAAAATCGCTTCCAGCCGACGATGAATAGTGCGCTCAGCCGTGCGCTCCATAGGAATGAATTGGAAAGAGCCGCTTTGCCATGTGAGCAGGTCCATGACGGCAAAATCGCCTTCTGATTGCGGGGAGACGGCATGCAGGGGCATGCCCTCTTCGAAGAAAACATCAATCTGCTCGTCGGCGTCTTTAACACTGAGCATACCGGTCATTTTGTTGATCGTGATCGATTGAAGCAACCCGGCAACCTGCATTTCAGTCAGAGTGCCCTGCAAAGAAGAAGAAGCAGCCGGTTTCACACGCTCGGCCGTAGGCTGTTTTGTCGGTATGGGCTGCGATTCCCGCCTGGGCAGCTCGGGTGCAGCCAGAATAGACTTATCAATGTCGTTGCGCAAAAGCCCTCTCAGGTCGGCCAAACTGGGCGGTGCTTTCTCTGCCAACAGTTGCCCAGTGCTCGTTTCCATGAACATCATGTTCTCGATCAAGTCGATGTCGCCTGTGCTGTAGGTCCAGACTGTGGCCAGGTGGACACCAAACCCGGAAGAGAGCGTCCATTCGGGGTCAAATCCGCCACCGGCCGCGCAAGAGAGACACATCGACTCTTGCTTTACCTCGTTCACCCATGGCAACTGAACTATCGTTCCAGGTTGTTTTCTAGCCTGTTCGAGGAGCGCAGCAAAGTCCGACCTTGCAGGAAGGCTGGAGAGCATGCGCATGCGAGTGACTTTCTTGCTGGAGTAATTGGTCATTCGGGCGGCGGGTTCATCACCTTCAGATGGAGAGTATTAAAACAGCCACGGAATTTGTCGGATCGAAGGGTATCGGTATCGATTCTACAGGTAAGTATGATTTTCGGTCAGATCAAGGGGGCAATTTTTTTCAGGATTATGGATTTATTTTGCCCGCCATCACCCTTTGCCGGATGCTCTCATTAATCGATCTCGAATGCCTGCCCACAACGGTTGTGCCGGAGGATCTTCGACTATTATCTCTTCTAAGCTCAAATCATCCAGTTGGCGGAGGTTTCGGTAAAGGTCGCGGGCATATTCAGCCGGGTCTGGCGAAGCGGTAATCCAGGCGATTTTTTCGTTAGTGGGAGGGGACTGGAAGGAAAGAACACAAAATTGCTTCTTTGCAGTTAGCCTCTCTTGAAAGACAGCCTGCAAATTTCCCCCTTGCACCAGATGCAGTGGCGTCGAAGGGGCATAGTGACTGGGCAGAGCGCCAGGCACTCTCACCTGGCTGTGCTCTTCCTGGCAGTCAGTCACCGGCATGGAAAGGACCTGCGACAGTTGATTGACATCGGTCATGCCAGGGCGAAGAATGCGTGGATGCTGCCCACTCAAATCAACGATAGTTGACTCGATGCCGACCTGACAAATGCCACCGTCTAAAACAAGAGCAATCTCGCGGCCAAATTCTTTGCGTACATCCTCGGCGCAAGTAGGACTGAGGCGACCAAACTTGTTTGCCGAGGGTGCCGCCACACCTTGATTGAATAAACGCAAGAGCTCTTGCGCCAGTGGATGTCTGGGCAGGCGCAATCCGATTGTGGGCTGTCCGCCCGTCACTCTATCCAGCACATGATCGGCGCGTTTGAGGATCAAAGTAAGAGGACCAGGCCAAAAAGCCTGGGCAAGAGTAAGCGCTGATTGGGGAATGTCTTTAGCCCACTGGTACATTTGCTGCGGATCACAAATGTGCACAATGACGGGATGGTTTTCCGGTCTGCCCTTAGCTTTGTACAATTTCTCAAGTGCTTGCGCATTGCCGGCATCGCATCCCAGTCCGTAGACTGTTTCTGTGGGGAACGAGACGAGTTCACCGCGCTGCAAAAATTCAACTGCGCGAAGAATCGATTCAGTCTTATCTGAGGTTTCCACGAAGAGCCCAGGGGTTTGCCGCTTCAACATTGACGTCGACCAGCGATCCTACCAGCGATGAATCGCCTTCAAAATTGACAATCTTGTTGGTGCGTGTGCGCCCCATCATTCTGCCTGCCGATTTTTCACTTTTTCCTTCCACCAGCACCTCGACCGTTTTGCCCAGATACTTCTGGTTGCAGCGATGGGAAACGTCGGAAACCACCGAATTAAGGAAACGCAAGCGCTCATATTTTTCGTGCTCAGGTATTTGACCGGGCCAGTTTGCCGCCGGCGTGTGGGGGCGCGGTGAATAAGCGGCAGTGTTACAGGAATCGAAGCCGATCTCTTCAACCAGAGAGATCGTGCTCATGAACTCCTCTTGTGTTTCACCGGGGAAACCGACAATCAAATCTGTGCTGATTGAAGCCTCAGGTATGGCAGACCTTATCTGATCGACTGTGCGTCTGTAAAAGTCCACCTTGTAGCCTCTGGCCATGCGGCGCAGAGTGCGATCGTCTCCGGCTTGAATGGGAAGATGAAAGTACTCGCAAGCGTTGCCCACATTTTTCACGGCTTCAATGATTTCCACGTTCAAATCGCGTGGATGTCCGGTCAAGAATCTCACTCTCTTCAATTCACTCAATTCGCCAAGCTTAGTGAGCAGATTTCCCAGGTGCAACGCCGGTTGAAGATCGTGTCCATAGGCTGTGACATTTTGACCAAGCAAAGTCACTTCGCGATAACCGCCGGCGGTGAGCTCTTCTATTTCCCGCACCAGGACAGCAAGTTCGCGGCTTTTCTCTCTGCCTCTGACGTAGGGAACGATGCAATAAGTGCAGTTGTAATCGCAACCATAGATGATGGAAACCCAGGCGCTGACGTCACTCTGGCGAATGACAGGCACCTCAGGCAAATCTTCAGGCAGCTCCTGAAATATTTCCACTACGGGCTCGCCGCTCTCCTGCGCCTGCAAAACCAGCTCAGCCACTCGATGCAGATTATGGGTACCAAAAACGATATCGACATATGGTACTCGCTTGATCATGTCGGCGCCTGCATCTTGGGCGACGCAACCGGAGACTGCGATCATCGTGCCCGGTCTTTTTTTCTTGATTTTGTTCCAGGCACCAAGATAGCTGTAGACCTTGTCTTCTGCGCCTGCGCGGATGGCACATGTGTTTAGAATCATGAGGTCGGCATTCTTGACATTGTCTGTTTGCTGGTAGCCAATCTCATCCAGCAAGCCAAACATGTGCTCAGTGTCAGATTTGTTCATCTGGCAGCCGAAGGTTTCGATATAGACAGATTTCTTATCGGTCGCCGCAGCGACCGGGGTGAGAGTGTTCATAATGCCTGAACATTAAGCTATAACCCGCGAGGGCAACGCCCCGACAAGGAAAGAATACTATAAAGCGGCGCTCAATTGTAGGAGCTGACGGCAAGCAGGGCCTCTCGCTGGCGGATGTGCTCGAGGACAACTTGAAAGGAAGAACGAATCCATGCCATCTTCGCCTCGTGCACAACGGGGGCGATGAGGTCTTCATAGCGACGAGGAAAGCCGATAACGTGCTCGCCTGTGCGTGAAGTTTCGATAGAAAAATCGTAGTTTTTGATAGCCACAAATTGCCGAAATTGCCAAGCCATGAGACCTGAGTCTTCATAGCGTATCGTCGCCGGGATGGAACCACCATAAAAGATAGCTAATGGCACCTGTATCGAGGTATATGCAGGTACCGATCAATCAGCTTTCAGAGAACAAATATTGAACTGCATTTCAACCGAAATTTTGAGACCCGCTCGAGAGGCCTCAGCATAAACATCAGTGTCAATGAGGCCAAATCGCAGGAGCCATTTCGGGATGCCAAGTAATTTCAAAGAAGCCGGCAGCGGCGCATTTTATTTCAAACGCCTCTCGGCTGTCACCCAAATAATCTGTCAGCTCTCTAACCTTGACAGGTATCGATTCATATTGGCACGTTTTGATACTAGCTATGCAAATCAGTTTGCGAATTCTCTCTGTTTGAATCTTGTCCAAATTCTCGGATAGCAATGCATTAAGCGAGTCTATTGCGTAATCAGCATCTTCATTGGCCAATGTTGCATCTCTAAGAGGCGAGTAAGCCTCAACTATTTGCTCCATGCGCTTTAATGGTTCAGATACGTTGTCCAGATTGGCCTTTTCTTGCACCTCCACTAAGAAAAGTGTGCATAGTGCCGGAATCATCTTAATAGAGTGGAGTCGTTCCACCGGCTGCGCTGAGTCGAGAACATCGGTGTGGAAATTTGATTTGATATATTCCAAGCACTGTGACGCCGCGGCGCGGCCATGATCATAATCCTTCTTTTCAATGGATGAACGTTGCAGGTCCTGAAACTTCATTATTTGCCTGTGTGTATTCGTATTTCGGGCTTGCAATTTATCTCGTATTGCATTGCTTTGATCGACGAATGTACGCCAAGGAATATTTTGATCAGATGCAGGCTGAAGTTTCTCCAGTTTTGCCAGAATCATTAGCCGTTCAAACTCAAGATCATCATAATTTGATTTGAATGACGTCAACTTTCTTATAGTGTCCGCGATAAGGATTGCGCTATTTTTGTGTTGATCATCCTTTGAGAATTTATCAAGGAATGCGATTTGCGCTTTCGATACATATAACCTCTCTCGTAAATCGTTGGGATACCTAAGGTTCACGCCAACTTGAGAAAACAGACGCTTGGCTTCTAAGGGTTGATTATGCTGCGTTGCAATGGCTGCTTGATACATCGCAACACATGCGGAAGCCTGATGGTCCCAGCTCAAATTCCAGTCATGCGAAAAACTCCCGAGGAACAATGCATATTTGTCTCTTGTAATCTTGTCGGTTAGGAATGATTCGGTGAACTGCTTTGTCAGAAAAAAGCATTCCGAATCCGCAAAAGTTTTACGGATTACGGTAATGAAATTGGTATCCATAAAAGTTGTAGCTGGCGGATTGAAATTTCCCAGTGAAGAGTCTGTTTGAGCTAAACCAGCCAAGTTCGCCGCAACGGACAATGCAGCTGCGAGAATGGCTGTTGCAGTTAGTTTATGATGAATGTGCATTGAATGTAACTGACTGTGCTATCTCTATATTTTTACCGTCTGCATCAAACACCAAATCATTTGCATTTGCCGTAAAGCTCTGGCTATACGGCGTGCCAACTGTGATCGTACTTGAATTATTCCAGTAAACGTAGCCGGGAGAAGTATAAGCCGCAAGAAATAATGAGATTCGTCTCAGTAGTTGCGGCGCAGGTTCTGAGCTTCTGTTGATTGGCTTACACTCCCAGTTGGTATGAATGTTGTATCTAGGAAATCAGCTGTCAAATTTGTGAGCTCAATGGACTCATCTCTTCTTCCCTTTTCAAGCAAATGCTTTCTGATCCTTAACAGTTGGGCTCCAGTCAATTTGTAGCTGCAAGTCTTGATTGCGAACTTAAACTGCGATTTAAGGAGACCATCGTAAAATATCTCATTGGGCGCTTCTGAGAGGGCATCTCCAATTGCGCCAGCGCCGGTTTGAGAATCTGGCACCTGCTCGCGGGCTCCTCGCCAGGGCGTGTATTGGTCGATGGTTCTTTCGATTCGCTTTAGTAACACATTAGTTTTCAGTTCGGATTTATCCTGGAAGGAGCATCGCAAGCACGTACATAGCTCAGGAAGAAGCTTCACCGAGTCTCCACCAAAAGCATTTTGGAATTTTGCAAGAGCTTGCTCTGCAATCGCATTGGCGAGCGCATATTGCTTGGAAGCTAGTGCAGTGGTCTCTCTTTCTCTGTATTCAGTTGTAAGCACTTTGAATAGATCAGCTTCCTTTTGCTTTACGGCCGAGAGAACCGCAATTCTAGATTTTATTTCGCCAATCATCTGAGAACTTTCACTGGCGGTTGTCATCCCTAAAAGTTCGTCCAGCTGCTCCAATTCAACTGCTGGTGTTTTCTTTTTTGATAGCCTCACCAGTCGCCTCATGTTCTGTTCAATAAACGACAGGAATCGTTGACGTTCCTCCTTATTGGTGACATTGGTCTGCTGATTTGACCGAAGAAACAATTCCCCTAGCCCTCGGATAAATGCCGTTTGCTCTAGGTCACCCAGTTTCGATTCAACCGCCAATCCTTTTTCCGTCAGATCTTGTGCCTCAATAAATTTATGATGATCTATTAGAGGCAGGCAAGCCCAAAGCAAGAAAATGGCTGCAGCCGCCTGGTCTCCTCCCTTAAAATAAAAATCTGATCTAGAGAGAAAGAACGTATTCTCATCTGGAGGAAATCCGCGCTCCACCAATTTGAGGCATAGCGTTGGTGCTTCGAGCGACCGATAGATCCGACTCACTTGCTCGTTGAAAATCTTGTCACTTTCAGTTAGTTTCAATTGCTGTTCTCCGGCGAACGCCTGCTGAAGGACTATATGCGATGGATTCGCAAAGAGACTAACAAAAGCGAGTGCGTACAAAAAAATCCCTTTCATGTTGTCACATCGATAAGACACGTAAAACTGCATATGCAGCGATGCTGATTTGTTTGCTGTCGGCGTAGAAAATCAGGTCATTTCCATTGGCGATAAATGATTGCGTGCCCCCACTGGCAACAACCAAATCCGCAAGTGTATGTTGCCGGTCGCCAGGGCCACAAAGTCGTCTGAAACTGTTGTGGCTGGGATTGTGAGATCTCCATGAATGAAATAAATTATCATTTGTGCTTGCAGCCTATTTCTCTGCCACCTTAAGTGGTGCGTTACGATAAAACAGCGAGATCACGGACAAATGGGTTGTCCGGGCATCTGAATGGCTTCTGGGATCTATCTTGCTCTCACAGAATATTCAGTCTGAATTGAAAATCTGCGTAAATTCACTTTAGTATGCGACCAAAATTTCCGCAAGTCCAAACAGGATGTCGCTTTAAAGTGTCAATTCAAGCCTGTCTTGCCGAATGAGCTTTTTGAATGTTGAGCTAAAGTTCAAAATTGAGATTAATTCTAGTGGGACTCCGAAACGGTAAATTCGGAGAACCGATGATCGGCAATTTCTCGGACTACATCCGCGGACAGCAGAACGCCCAAGATCCCAATTCTGGATTCTGGAAGTACGCATAATGTGTAATCAGGGACATCCAACTACTCCTGTAGTGCGCAAGTGCAACCACTGATCGTCGCCGCATGAGAAGCTGTCGATCCGCTGGAAACGAACGGCATCGCCCATGGTGACCAGCAAGCCACCATTGTCGATCGATGCTCGAGACTGTGGATCACCCAGCACCATGGGCGCCACTATCCAATAGAGCTCGTCGACAAGTGATTCACTTAAAAGGGAGCCGGCCAATTTGCCGCCGCCCTCGCACAAGATAGTGTTGATGCCATTTTCTGCCAGTTTCTCAAGAGCAGGGGCAAGCATAATGCGGCCGTGCGCATCTTCAGGTACACAGATGCATTGGAAATTGGGAGGCAGGCTCAGTTTCCGTTCTTCAGTCACTTGAGGTCCGCACAAGACGATGGTCAGTGCATCCGTTTTCGTTGAAGCGAATCTTGAGTCGTGAGCAAACCTGAGTGATCTGTCGATCACCACTCGAATTGGATCGCGCCCCACCACTTCCCTCACGTTTAGCTGAGGATCGTCGCGCAACAAGGTGTTCGAGCCGACCATGATGGCATCGAGTTTGTCTCGCAGTTCATGCACTCTCTTCCTCGACTCTGGGCCGGAAACCCAGCGGCTGTTGCCCGTTCGATCGGCAATACGACCGTCTAGAGTAGTGGCAATTTTCAGGCAGAGCCACGGTATTCCCAGGCGCATTCTCTTCAAAAATCCACGATTGATCCATTCTGCCTCTTCCGTCAGCACTCCTACAACAGTCTCAATACCGGCAGCAGCCAGTGCTTCCATACCCTTTCCGGCAACTTTAGGGTTTGCATCCGGGTGCGCGGCCACCACCCGCTTGACACCGGCGGCGATCACTCGATCGGTGCAGGGCGGGGTGCGTCCATGGTGGCAACATGGCTCCAGGCTGGCGTAAAGAGTACCGCCGCGCGCCGCCTCACCTGCTTGATCGAGGGCCACTACCTCGGCATGTCTTAGGCCGGCTCGTTCGTGGTATCCTCGCCCAACGACCTGGCCGCCGCCATCGAGGACGACGCAGCCGACCATCGGATTAGGAGCTGTGCGTCCCTCTGCCTTGAGGGCAAGCGCAAAGCACTCTTGCATATATTGGCGATCGATATCAGTGGTCATCTTTGAGAGCCCAGCCGCTCATCCAGCTTCAAACGAGCGTTTTGGTAAACAGAATATTCCCTAACCAAAGAATACTGAAGCCACTTTATACAGTTCCATATCCACTGTCTTCAGTGCACTGACTGCTTCTTCCAGCGCCACATCTACAATTTGACTGCCTTGTACTGCCACCATGCGTCCGAATTTCTTCTGCTGCACCAGATCGGCCGCTCCTACACCAAGCCTGGTGGCAAGCACACGATCAAAGGCAGTCGGTGATCCGCCCCGTTGAATATGGCCAAGCACCATTGCTCGCGTTTCATATCCAGTTTCCTTTTCTATTAGTTTGGAGAGACGCTCGCCTATGCCGCCATGGTGATTGTTGCTACCGTCATCTGGCGCGCTCTCTTCGCCTTCCAGTCTTGCCCCTTCTGCCACCACTACGATCGAAAAGTCTTTTCCACGAACATGCCGCTTTTTGATTGATTCTGTGATCTGCGAAAGAGCGATTGGTTTTTCCGGCACGAGAATAAAATCTGCACCACCTGCAATACCACCGTAACAAGCGATCCAGCCAACATGGCGCCCCATCACTTCGCAAACCAGCACGCGATTGTGTGACTCGGCTGTCGTGTGCAACCTGTCTAGCGCCTCACAAACGACATTCACAGCCGTATCAAATCCAAAAGTGTAGTCGGTTCCGTTTAAATCGTTGTCGATTGTTTTTGGCACGCAAACAACATTGAGCTTGTGCTGCTGATACATCTTTAGAGCCTGCTCGCAAGTCTCCTTGCCGCCGACGGCGATTAAGGCATCGAGATTGTTCTTCTTCATCGATTCGAGAATTCGTTCTGGTCCACGCTCCATTTCAAATGGATTGCTTCTGGATGTTCTGAGAATGGTGCCGCCCTTTTGGATTAAGCCGCCCGTTGATTGCAAGGTCAAGGGCATGCTCATGTTTTGAACCGGGCCTCGCCATCCTTCTAGATAGCCAATCACTTCGGATTTGTGCTCGGTGATTGAGCGTGTGACGACGGCTCGAATGACCGCGTTGAGACCAGGGCAGTCCCCACCTCCGGTCAAAAGTCCGATTCTCATGTTTGTTCCTCTTCAAATCCATCGCAGCGTCGACCGCTTGCTGCCGGGGCAGAAGCCAAGAGTCGGTCACAGGTATTGCTAAAGTATATGGCGATACTGGGCGGCAGACTTTCTTTCGCAAGAAGCGTGAAGCTTATGCATCCATCACAAATGAGACAAAATCAGTCGCCGGCCAGGTTAAGCTTTTTGACGCTGAAACAGAGACTAGATTAAAGCTTCCAAAAATTCAGGGCTCCACCCCCTTTTGTTCTCTACATTTAAGGGATTGCAGAAGGTAAGACTGGTATCTGTCAGGAGGACTGGACATTGAATTTATATGAGTACGAAGCCAAGCGCATCTTCGCCGAGCATGGCATACCAGTTCCGCCGTCGGTAACAGTGACCAAGCCTGAGGAAGTGCGCAAGATCCATCTTGGCTATCCGATCGCCCTGAAATGCCAGGTACTTTCCGGGGGCAGAAAAAAAGCAGGCGGTGTCAAATTCCCCAAAGATTTGAAAGAAGCAGAAAGCACAGCCAAAGAGCTGTTGCAGTTGACAATTGGCGGCTCCAAGACGAAATGCTTGTTGGTCGAGCCAGCGCTGCAAATCGCCAGAGAGCTCTACTTAGGCGTCACACTTGATCGCAACCAGGGCTGCCCAATCTTCATCGCCTCAGCGGAAGGGGGCATCGAGATTGAATCTTCGGACAAAGTTCTGACCATGCCCATTCCCTATCCATTCCACCCCTTTGTCGGGCGCGAACTGGCCAAGCAACTGGGGCTGACAGGCAGCATTCTGGTTAAAGTGGCAGACATTGCCAACAAGCTCTATAAACTGTTCGAGAGCAAAGATCTGGATCTGGCCGAAATCAATCCACTGGTCATCACCGTTGGTGACGATGTTGTCGCCCTGGATGGCAAAATCATCGTCAACGATGATTCGCTGGATCGGCAGAAATATTTTTCCGGCTGGAAAGAAGACCACCTTAGCGATCTGTCCGACAGGGAAAAGAGAGCCACGATGGCTGGTCTGAATCTGGTTGAGTTGGATGGAAATATCGGCATTCTCTGCAACGGCGCCGGCTTAACCATGGCCACGATGGATATGGTGAAAGCGTTCGGCGGGCAGCCTGGCAACTTCCTTGATGTGGGCGGTGGCTCGGATCAAAAGAAGACGCTTCAGGCATTGGAAATCGTCAACGAGAATCCAAAAGTGGAAGTCATTCTCCTCAACATTCTCGGTGGCATCACCGCCTGCGACGAAGTTGCTGGTGCCCTTGTCGACTTTATGGAGAAATATCCGCAGCGCAAAATGGTGGTGAGACTGCGCGGCAACAATCAAGATAAGGCGGAGCAGGTGCTGAGCAAATCCGGCTTAAAACTGATTCCCGATCTGGAAGCAGCCGTGAAAGATGCGGTGGCAAAATCCAATGCCAAGCAAGCAGTAGGCGCCAAAGCCTGACACTTAAAGGCTTGGACTTGATGCTTGGACTTGAACACTTGAACGAAATTTATTGCAAAGGAGAAAGATTGTGATTCTGGTAAACAAAGATACGAAGGTGATCGTTCAAGGAGCCACTGGCAAGATGGGCTCGGCGCACACAAAGCGAATGAAGGAATATGGCACCAGATTAGTCGGCGGTGTCACCCCTGGTAAAGGCGGCGAGACCATACACGGGCTGCCCGTTTTTGACACTGTAGCAGAAGCCGTGCGCGAAACCGCTGCCACTTGCTCGGTCATTTTCGTGCCACCATATCTGGCACTAGACGCCGGTTATGAAGCACTGAATGCGGGCATCAGTCTTCTTGTTTTGATAACTGAAGGCATTCCTCCGCAAGACACAGCCAAGTTAGTTGCCGCCGTCAAGGCCAAGGGCGCCAGGCTGATCGGACCAAACTGCCCGGGCATCATCACACCCGGTGAAAGCTTAATCGGCATTCTGCCTGGTTCGATTTTTAAATCCGGACCAGTGGGCATGGTAAGCAAGAGCGGCACTTTGACTTATGAAATCGCGCTCGCTTTGAGCGATGCCGGCCAGGGTCAATCAACCTGCGTAGGCGTGGGCGGCGACCCTATAAAAGGACTGGATTATCCAGAGTTGCTTTCTTTGTTCGACAACGATCCGCAAACCGAAGTGATCGTCCTCATCGGCGAAATTGGCGGAAACGCTGAGGAAGAGGCAGCCGAGTACATCAAGAAAAACATCAAAAAGCCGGTGATCGGCTACATCGCAGGCCAGACTGCGCCGCCGGGCAAGCGCATGGGGCACGCCGGCGCCATCATTTCAGGTGGCAAAGGCACGGCCCAATCCAAGATCGAAGCTTTTGAAGCTTGCGGCGTGAAGGTGGCCAAGACTCCCGCTGAGGTTGCCCAAAGGGTCGCGGAAGCCCGCAAACAGCTGGCACGCGCGTAGCCAGCTGACTCGAGCCTGAGGGACAATCGGCGCAATCATGCATCAGCAAATCAAGCTGGAGGCTAAGTGCTCCTGCCAGGCCACGGCCGGACTTGGGGAAAAAGCTCGCCTGAGCGATGATTCTAAGATATATTTGAACAGTATGAGTGCGAGTTTTTCGGTTTACTCTGCAAAAGGATTCCTTACTAATGAGCGATGGTGAAGTGGTTGAGGCCGCCTATCGGCCCCGGAGAGCTCTTGTGCTTCCAGGCGGCGGTGGCAGAGGGGCCTACCAGGTAGGCGTGGCCAAGGCACTGCAAGAAAAGAACATCGACTTCGATTTCTCCATTGGAACCAGCATTGGTGGCATCAACGCCACTTTGATCGCTCAAGGATCGCTTGCCCGTTTAGAAGAGTTATGGTGCTCTCTGCGCGCCCGCGACATCTATCACTTACCTTCGGCATCGCTTATCGGCAGATTGGTTCTCGGGCACAATTTAGGGCTGTTAGACACATCGCCCCTGGAGGAACTCTTGCGTCGCGAGTTGAGTTTGCAAAAATTGAAGAACAGCAAAACCAAGGTGGGCTTGTGCACTACCGATCTTTGCAGTCTGGAAACTAAGATTGTCACCACAGACGATATCATGTCAACAAACGAGTTGGTCGATACGTTAATGGCCACTTCTGCCATTCCGATGGCCTTTCCGCCGCGTCATATTCAAGGAACAGGGCTCTGGGTCGACGGCGGGCTGGTGCGCAACACACCCATGGAAACGGCAATTCAAATGGGTGCCGATGAGATCTTTATGGTGCTGTTGCATCCAGAACGGATAAATATTTGTCCGACCAACATGTTCGAAGTGCTGGTTAGATGTCTGGATATTGTGCTCGACGCATCTGCCCGCCGCGAGATACAGGCGGCCGAACTGTACAACCGCTTGCTCGCAGCCGGCTCGGAAGAATCAGCAGGGCGAAAAAACGTGAACATACGCGTGTTCCAGCCGCGCCGCCCGGTCAACACTATGCTTTTAGAGATTGATCCTGAGCGCTCAAAGAGACTGATCAGCCAGGGATACGAAGATGCGCTGGAACAGCTCTCCGACTATGACTCCAGACCGCAAGCAAAAGTCTCAGCCTGAGTGCGCACGTCCGACCGGCCTGAGATTCTATACCTTTTATTGCAAACACTGCCAAAAATCTGCAATAGAAAGTATATATATCTTCTATTGCAGAAAATCGCACCATCTCTGAAATAAAAGGTATAAAATCTGGACTTAAGTATAAGTTCCCAGGCGATACTTGTCATGATGGCCTTTTCCGAGTGTCTGTGCTTTAATGCGGAGGTTCACCTGGTGGAGATGGCTTGTGCTGCCGATTTCGGATATTCC
>Ga0182024_10009531_pt1 | contig 20058 bp, 20 predicted proteins | sample P32metaG_FD_120480 | JGI IMG/M metagenome (GOLD analysis project Ga0182024, IMG submission 120480) | Permafrost microbial communities from Stordalen Mire, Sweden - P3-2 metaG (Illumina Assembly) | ecosystem: Environmental > Terrestrial > Soil > Wetlands > Permafrost | place: Sweden: Stordalen... | reverse complement strand
GTTTCCTATGTGGTATCGGCAGTCCGAATTTGGCATCTGACCGCATTCAGTTCCTTCGGCTCCTTCATCTCCATGCGGGTCAAGGTGCTGAACATTCTCTTGCTTCTGGGGCTCTTCTATTCCTGGCATGTCATTTTCTCCGCGTTCGGTCTGTATGGATCCAGACGGCTCGGGGATCGAAAACAAGAAGTCGTAGATGTCCTCAAGGCTACTTTGATAGCGACACTTGTGCTCGGCCTTGCTGCAGCTATCTTCCGAGTGCGGATGATCACGCTAGCCTTCATCGTAGTGTTCTGGGCGATGTCAAGTCTAAGTCTAATTCTCTGCCGCTTGCTGATGCGTGAAATCCTCGCCTGGGTGCGCACGCATGGTCGTAACCTGCGGCATGTGCTAATAGTCGGCACAAACCCGCGCGCCCTAGAATTTGCCCGCATCATCGACGACAGGCCCGAATTGGGGTATCTGCTTATAGGCTTTGCAGACGAAGAGTGGACGGAAAACCGGGAGTTTGGAACGAACGGCAAGTCAATCGTCACTGACTTGGGGCACTTCTCCGACTTTCTGCGTGAGCACATCGTCGATGAGGTGGCAATTGCCCTTCCCATGAAGTCATTCTACTCACAGGCCGCACGCGTCGTAGCCGTCTGCCAGGAGCAGGGCGTCATTGTAAGGGTCCTGGCTAGCATCTTCGATCTTCAAAAGGGGTGGGTGAACAACCGCCAGCTTGATGGAACGGCGGCGGCGATATTCAGCCCCATTCTTTCCGAAGGCTGGCCGATGGTCTGCAAGCAATTGCTCGACATTTTTATTTCTTCGCTTTTGCTTATCATGCTCGCGCCGATATTTTTAATTGTCGCCATACTGATTAAATTGGATTCGACCGGACCGGTGTTCTTCGTTCAGGAGCGGGTGGGTCTGAACAAGAGACGTTTTCGAATGTATAAATTCCGAACGATGGCCGGCGACGCTGAGAAGAGGCAATCTGATCTTGAATCCTTGAACGAAGCTGAGGGCCCGGTCTTCAAGATCAAGAACGATCCACGGGTCACTCGGCTCGGCAGGTTTCTCCGCAAAGCTAGCATCGACGAGCTACCCCAATTCCTGAATGTCCTGAAGGGCGACATGAGCCTCGTTGGGCCACGGCCTCTTCCGATTCGCGACTATCAGGGGTTTGACCAGGACTGGGTGCGCCGCCGATTCAGCGTTCGCCCAGGAATTACGTGCCTCTGGCAGATCAACGGCAGAAGTTCCGTCTCTTTCCAAGAATGGATGGAGTTGGACTTGCACTACATCGATCATTGGTCCTTTTGGCTGGACGTGAAGGTGATAGCCAAGACGATTCCGGCAGTGTTGAAAGGCGTCGGAGCCGCATGAGCAAGGGTCTATACATAGAGGTTTTACAGCGAGGAGGCGGTGACAGATGATGACACCTTCCCTGACACCGCCTCCTCTGTGATCACAGCGGCCTAGACGCACGGATGGATGTGGTACGGATCCAGGAGATCATTGACGTTTATCAAATCCGGATCCGAAATCGATTTCCTTGCCGGATTGTCCTGGGCCACCGCTTTCGTATCGTGGTGAAGGAGGATCGGGAATGTGCTATGTAGAACAATATCCGCCGAGGATTGGGGCTAGGACACTCAGCAATGAATGCCAGTGAGGATACCAAGAGTCCCGAGGAATCGGAGTCGCAACAGGTACCACGGATCAACGTCCTGGGCGTCGGAATAAGCGCGATCGATATGGAGGACGCAATTCGGTTGAGTGATTCGTTGATTCGGACAAACGGAAGAGCTTATGTGTGCGTCACCGGGGTACACGGTGTCATGGAAGCTCAGTCAGACCAAGCGCTTCGATCCATCCTCAACCGATCCTTCATGACGACGCCTGACGGTATGCCGCTGGTGTGGATCGGCAGGCTGCAAGGGCGCAGTAGAATGCGTCGCGTGTACGGTCCCGACTACATGGTGGATATGTGTCGCTTCTCTGTGGTGCGAGGGTACCGGCATTTCTTATACGGCGGGAGTGAGGGAGTCGCAGAACGCTTGTCTGCTGAGCTTACGAGAAGAGTTCCAGGGCTTCAGATAGTTGGAACGTACACGCCTCCATTCCGTCCCCTGAGTTCGACCGAAGGAGCCGAGCTCGCTGCATTAGTCGCCCAAGCGAAGCCAGACGTGTTCTGGGTTGGCCTGAGCACACCCAAACAAGAGCAATTCATGGCTCACTACTTAGACACACTAGATGTGAAGTTGATGGTTGGCGTGGGAGCAGCATTCGATATTCACACAGGTGGCATCAAGGACGCTCCCCCCTGGCTAAAGAGTGCAGGCCTGCAATGGCTGCATCGTCTGGCTCAGGAACCGCGCCGTCTGTGGCGGCGGTATTTGATCAATAACCCAAAGTTTATCTGGAGTATCGGCCTGCAACTCCTCGGCTTGCGCGAGTTCAAGATTGATTTCTGATCTCTCGTCTCCGAGGACGTGCTTCGCGCGTAGCAAATGGTTTCCTGTTCTGAGCGGGAGGAATGGAGGAATCCTTGAGTCGACTATTGCACTCGTGATGGAGAGACAAGAGGAATAGTCGCTAGTATTAATATGTTCATAAGTAATAAGTAGACATAGGGACCAGCTTACGGGAAGCTGCAATTATTCTTTCTGCCGCCCTACTCCCGGGAACTCAATCCGGACGAGCAAGTGTGGAATTACCTGAAACACCATGGTGTGGCGAAACCTGGGTTGCGCAGCGGGAAGGAACTGAAAAAGTACGTTCTGGCACGTCTTCGTTCGCTGCAACGGCTACCCTGGACCATCCGCATGTTTTTTCTTACCCCGAAACCCAGCATGCGGCGGCTTTATCGCAACTTATGTATACCTACTTATGATCTGTTTAATACCATATCGGCTACGGAGAGGTAAGATGAGCGACAAACTGATCGTGGTTGCAGGTGCGGGCGGCTTTATTGGCGGTAATCTGGTGGCATCTCTCAGGCAGAAGGGTTACAGTGAAATCCGCGCAGTTGACGTGAAGCCGCTGGAGCATTGGTATCAGAGATTCGACGATATCGAGAATCTTTCGCTCGACCTTAATGAGAAAGACAACTGCGAGTCTGCAGCAAGAGGTGCCGCGGAAATCTATAACTTAGCAGCGAACATGGGCGGAATGGGCTTCATCGAGAAGAACAAAGCCCTGTGCATGCTGTCGGTGCTGATCAACACCCATATGTTGATGGCGGCGCGGAAATACAGTGTTGAGCGCTATTTCTATTCCTCCTCGGCCTGCGTCTATAACGGCGATCTGCAGCATACATCCGATGATGGTGACCGATTTATAGCGCCAGCATTGAAGGAGTCAGACGCGTATCCAGCATTGGCTGAAGACGGTTATGGGTGGGAGAAGCTATTCTCCGAGCGGATGTGCCGCCACTACATGGAAGACTTCGGTCTATATACGCGTGTGGCGCGCTTCCACAATGTGTATGGCCCCTGGGGTACTTGGTTCGGTGGTCGAGAGAAGGCTCCGGCAGCGATTTGCCGCAAGGTGATCGAAGCCAAGTTGGTCGGGAAGCACGAAATCGAGATCTGGGGTAGCGGCCACCAGACGCGCTCCTTTATGTATATTGACGACTGCATGAAGGGAATAGAACTGATCAGGAACTCTAATGTTGTCGAACCTATAAATCTCGGTTCGAGCGAGGCCGTCAGCATCAACCAACTGGTGGACATCGTCGAGGATATTGCGGGTATAAAGCTGGAGCGCAAGTATGATCTAAGCGCACCCAAGGGGGTTAATGGTCGGAATTGCGACAACACACTTATTCAGAAGCATCTTGGGTGGGAACCGAGCATCCCCCTGCGAACAGGTCTGGAAAAGACGTACGCGTGGATTCATGATCAATATGAGTTGCGGGAACGTGGCGCGGGAGGGGTCGTGCAGGAAACTGAAGTCGCATATATGTAGTTGTAATCAACGTCACGCTACACTAACAACCTCGCTCGCACACAAGATCGAGCTGTCCACATCGGCATTTAGAAGCAGGAAACTGATTAAACCAAGTCGTTTTCACTTGCCTTAGAAATCTTAAGGCAACTGGAGGCCGCTCAACTGCACTTGGAGTGGTGGAGGTTTGAACCGAAACCAGAATCAACCCACAAATTCTGCTGAGGAGGCGCACTTGGAAGTCAAGCAGACTTACCGGAGATTTCCTTCGCACACCTCGCACACCGCCCGGCGGGTCATATCTGGCGTCGCTTGGAACGTTCTCGGCAGCGCGATGGCTCAGGGCGGCACGTTTCTGGGTTCAGTCGTTCTGGCCCGGGTTCTAGGGAAGCATGCTTTTGGCCAGTACGCGATGATCCTGACCACTGTGTATGCCCTAACGAGTCTTGCTGGTCTTGGCCTCGGAATAACCGCAACAAAGTATGTTTCTCAATATCGCGATAAATCACCCGAGAGAGCCGGTAAAATCTTGGGGCTGTCGTCTGCAATCGCCATTCTAGCTGGTGCAGGCTTCTCGGTTGGACTCCTTGTACTAGCTCCTTCATTGGCAACGGATCCATCTCTTGTGCCGGGTCTGCGTGTCAGTGTGTTTTACGTTTTCTTTAGCACGCTCAATGGGTATCAGATCGGCGCGTTGGTCGGATTCGAGGCGTTCGGAAGAATCGCTCGCATTAGCATGGTTTCCGGCCCAGCGGCTGTGCTGGCAGCGTGGGTTCTGGCCCGCTTGGATGGGCTGCGCGGGGCCATTCTCGCGCAAGGGGCAGTCGCATTTTTGATATGGCTGCTATACCAGATCGCGCTAAGATCAAAACTTCAGACAACTACCGTCGTCATCCGATACCGGGGAGCCTGGCGCGAACGATCGGCCTTGTTCCGATTTTCGGTCCCCGCGATCGTCTCTGGGATCACCGGTTCACTCGTCATCTGGTGGTGCAACAATGCGCTCGTCAGACACAGTGGGTATGCCGAGTTGGCCGTTTTCACTGCAGCGAACAATTTGCGATTAATGGTGCTCTTTGTTCCCGCGCTGGTAGCGCGCGTCGTATCTCCACTGTTGAACAACCTGCTTGCGAATGGCGAAGTGACAAAGTTTCGGCAGGCTTTCTGGGGAGCCGTAGCGGGGAACGGGATCGTTGCGCTGGGCTTGGCCGCAATCTTTTCCGTCACTGGAAATCAGATTCTGCGACTTTTCGGCAAGGACTTCATCGGTCCTCCTGCCCTTCTATTCCTTCTGCTGCTTGCCGCGGTCATCGAAGTAGTCGCGTCCAATCTCTATCAGGTTGTCTTTACGGCGAAGAGCCTCTGGTGGCAGGTTGTAGTCCAGTCAACATGGACAGCTGTTTTTCTCTCGTTCTCTCAGTTGTTGATACCACGTCAAGGTGCCACCGGCCTCGCGCAGGCGTACTTAGCAGCGTGGTGCGCTTCCTTAGTGTTATATGGAATGTTAACCCGAGTTCAGGAGGGCCTTGGGCATGGGCGCAAAGCCTTACTTTACGATAGTAATTCCGGCGTATAACCGTGAGCGCGAAATCCTGCGCGCTATCGATAGCTGTCTTGCGCAGGTGTTCGTGGACTTCGAAATCGTGGTCGTCGACGATGGCTCAAAGGATCGAACGGCCGCAGTCGTCGAAAGCCGGTCGGACCCCAGGGTACGCCTAATTCGTCATCCGGCCAATCGTGGCGTTTGCCCCGCCCGCAACACTGGCGTTCGCGCTTCCACGGGACGCTGGATAGTATTCTTGGACAGCGATGACGAGTTGCTTCCCGGGTGCTTGTCGCGCGCTTTCGAGGCTACATCTTCAGCCGACCCCGGCGTTGACCGGTTCGGCTTCATGTACGACTTCGACGACGGTCGAGTCTCCCCATCTCCCCTGCCGCCCGACCGCGTTCTCGACTACACTGCTTGGCTACGCTGGATAGATCAGGCCGTCTGCAGCGACGCCCTATGGGTAACTCGCCGCAACTGTTTCGATGTCTGCATGATGCCTGAAACATTTGCCTTGGAGCTTTCTTATCATCTGGACTTCGCCAAGGCATTTCGGTCGAGAATTGTCTCCGAACGTCTGGCGATTGAACACACGGATTCGGCTCATCGCTTCACCCTCTCGTCGCTTTCTTCTAGCCTAGATGGCAGGCGGGGGCGCAGACTGTTCGATCAGATTGACGATTGGACCACGCTCCTGGCTAATCATGGCATGGCGCTAAGCGAGTTTGCGCCGCGACGTTATCGCGCGGCAGTGAGAAATCGGGCAGCGCTTTGCGTGCTGGCGGGCCAGAGGTTTCAAGGCCTTGCGGCGGCAACCGCCCTGGTACGCTCGCTCCCGTGGTCGGCCAAGAACTGGGCGCTCCTCCTGCTGGTGCTGCTTGGGCCCCGCCCGATCCGGTGGGCGATAGCTTACAAGCAGCGCTGGGGGGAGCGACCCGTGCACCACGCGCAGGCCACTCGACGGAACGATTTGCTCGCGAGTTGACAATGAGACCGATCCGTGTCCTGCATGATCTAGGAGCGATGGACCGCGGCGGATCCGAGACGTGGCTTCTTTGTGTGCTGCGTCATATCAACCGGGAGAGAATAGGAAGCCCCGGTGAAAATCCTGGTTCGGCGCCAGCGCTCGGACGCGATGGTAACCTCATCGGCCAATGCAACTCCCCAGTTCAGCTACGCAAGACAAACGTAATCTCTGTGAGCTATCAAGCCCGCAACCTGAGGAAGGCGGCAGAAGTAATTAAAGCGCTGGCTATGGCGGTCTGGAGAACGACTCGCCGGAACAGTAAGCACACAACCGCTGGCTCGTGCCCAGTCACAGGAACAGCAGAGTCTGTGTCATGAACATCGTTTTCGTATCGAAGGAGTGTCCACCCTCGCCGCGGTCAGGTGGGATAGGGACCTACGTCTGGGAAACGGGTCGCGCGCTTGCGCACATTGGTCACAACGTGACGATCATAGCAGCGTCTGACGACGGCCAGTTAACGTCGTCAATACCATCACCGCGGATGACCGTCATCCGGCTACACGATGACGAGCTCGGTGTCGAGAAGAGAAACATTGTTGCTCGTGCCTTCTGTGCTCCCTTCGATCGGGGAATTGCCTACCGCAGACGCATTGCTGAATGTATTGCAACTGTAATCGACACCCATCACCCCGACGTAATTGAGTTTCCAGGGTATCGTGGTGAGTCAGTCATGTGGCTGGCCGGGCAACGTCTGCTTCCGATGGTAGTGCGGGTGCACGGCCTCACTGCCGGCGTAGATGCGGTTTGGAAAGATCATGTAACTGCGACAAGACGCCTCCAGGTCGATTGGGAACGGCGGGAATTGCGGGCCGCCGACGTCGTTACCGTTGTGTCCGAGCACCATGCCTCATTAGTGCGGGCGCGCTTCAGCGGTGATCGTGTCAAAGTTGTCCATAACAGCATCGATGCTGATCAGTGGAAGAAGCTTTCCCTGGATGCCTCACAGGAGTTAGGCCCGAACGATGTCCTGTTCGTGGGTAGCTTACTCAAGTACAAAGGCATTTTCGTGCTTCTGCGGGCTGCCAACCTCTTGCGGCAGGCCGGATGGCGAGGCCGGCTGGTCCTGGCAGGGCGGACGAGCTTTCAGTTTGAACGCTTCATTCGGCTGCGGGCTGTCCTCGGCATGAAGTTGCCGGATTGGGTTGTGCATCTCGGCCTTTGCCAGCGGGAACGCTTGGCTGGCCTGTACCGGGACGCTGCGGTCTGCTGTTTTCCGTCCTTAACCGATTCGTTTTCCTATACGTGTCTTGAAGCGATGGCCAGCGGGGGGATTGTAGTAGGCTCGTTGAAAACCGGGATGGCCGAGATGCTCAACGAGAACTGCGGCTTTCTGGTCCCGCCTGGAGATGTTTCCGGGCTTTTCGTCGCACTTAAATCGGCACTCTCGATGAGCGATGAAAAACGTAAGCTAATGAAAGAGGCAGCGCAGCAAAGAGTTCACGACGTATTTGATAATAGCGTCATCATCCCTAAATTGCTGAATGTTTATAGCGCCACCAAAATTCGGCGAATCTTTCGCAGCACAGAATGAAAGAAGCAATGCCCCGATCAGATCGGAGATGTGACCGGTGTGCCGCAGAATCGATTCAGCACGGGCAAACGAGATGTCACGTTCTTCAACCTCGGTAGGTACTATCCGCTTACGTAGTGACATCCAGCCTTGGTTCCCGTCGGGCAGAAGGCAGATTAAATGAGTTACGGTCATCATCCTGACGCCCGGCTAACGCTCAAGGTTGGACGGCGCTCCTGGCTCTTTTTCCTGTTTCTTACTGCTGTATTTTTCGTGAATTATCACGACCTGTCGAATAATTATCACAACCTGTCGAATGTTAGGGGTGGAAGAGATAGCTACAATGCATCGGTAGACGATATTACCTCATCTATAGATAAAGGCTCGATCGTCCGCCGCATCACACTATTATCGTTAGGAATTGTCGCGATCGTTAGCCTGGTCCACGATCGAACTAACCGTCGTCTTCGTGTCGATAGTCCATTGGGATGGCTTCTTCTAGGCTTTGTTGTCTGGGCGTTCATCAGCCCCATCTGGGCCGAAGATTTGGCTTTGACCCTCAGGAGATTAGCGGTTTTCGGGATACTTTGCATTGCTGCCGTGGCTGTCGCGCGTCGTCTTTCACTTCGCGAAATCATTTTGTTCACATTTTTCAGTACAACCCTTGGTCTATTTGTCGGCATTGCAGCTGAGGTGCTCTACGGAACTTTTCGGCCCTTCACATTCGGCTATCGTTTCGCGGGGAGCCTGCACCCAAACGGTCAGGGCATTGAATGCGGACTCCTTGTGCTTTCGGCACTGGCGGCAGCCGACTTGGGAAAGTGCTGGCGGGCGTTTTTTCGGGCGTGCGCGTTTCTCGGGTTTGTGTTCCTTATCCTTACTTGGTCGAGGACAGCAATTGCCGCGGCCATACTTACCCTTGTCGGTTACCTGGTTGCGGTAGGTTCGAGGAGATTGAAGATTGCGATGGCGTACAGTTTCAGCATATTTTTTTGTCTTCTTCTCTTGTTTCTTGGGGCCGGATTGCTTCCAGGCCTCAAGAGCGCGATTCAGCTCGGAAGGGATGACGCAGGTGACGCTGACTCGTTCAACGGTCGCACCATGGTTTGGGAGGATGTCGGCTATTACATTCGTCAACGTCCAATTCTCGGCTACGGCTACTGCGGATTCTGGACTCCAGCCCACATTAGAGCGGTTTCGGACGAGGAAAATTGGGCGGTTCCGGACGGCCACTCGACGTACATCGACTATCTTGTCAGTCTAGGGATAGTGGGACTGGTTGCGTATACGTTTTTGCTCTTTGCTGGCATCAGGCGTGCCTTTCGTTTTCATAGACTCTCGCGGAACTCGGCCTTCGCTTTTTGTGGGGCGCTCTTGGTGTTTTTCGCATTGGATGGGTTCCTCGAGTCCGCCCTTTTCGAGGGTTCGCTCATTATGTTCCTCTGCATGGTCGTACTCGTTCGGTTGGCTTTTCTTTGCTGGCAAGAAGCAATCAGAGTGGCCAATCCATGAAAAATGTCGGCATCAGCGTTGTGGTTTGCACTTACAACAGGGAACACATTTGTGGGAACGCCTTGTCGCACTTGGTACCACAGGAAACAATTTGATGCACGGTGCTGAGCCATTGCTACGGTATGAACCTCCCCTTGGCTGGAAAGGACACATCGAGGTTGACTCCCGAGAGATGCGTTAGGAGCCCACGACAGTCTGCGCAGTTGGCGTGGACGGAGGTGAACCAATCCGACAAATAACCGTTGGCATACCAGTATTCAATGCGATGCCATACCTGCCCGAGAGCCTGGAGAGCATCCTGCGGCAAGGCTACAGCGACTTCGAGATTCTGGTTATCAACGACGGATCAACCGACGACAGCAGGGAGTACCTCCGTTCCGTCCGAGATCCACGGCTGCGTATTGTGGATCAGGAGAATCGGGGCCTGACAGCGACCTTGAACCGCATGCTTGCTGAGGTGAGCACGCCATGGCTGGCACGGCATGACGCCGATGACGTTGCTTATCCACACCGGCTGGCCTGCGCGGTTGACTACATCAGCCGGTACCCGGAATCCGGCATGTTCTACTCGTTGGCTGAGTACTACCCGGCCGCCAGCGTCGGACGATACCGTACAACGAAGGGAAGCCCCCGCGAAATTCGAGATCTCGTGCAATCAGGCTACTTGCTCACAATCGCCCACCCAACGTTTATCCTTAATGTGGAGCGAGCAACGGCGGTGGGTGGATATCGATTCAACCTTCACGTGGAGGACACCGACCTCTCGTGGCGTATTGCACTTCATTATGATATTCGTTTCATTCCGGAAGTGCTAACCGGAGTGAGGCAGAACCTGCAAAGCCTCTCGTCCGCCAACCTTGAGGGGCAAGCCGTCAACGTACTCTACGTTCAGTACCTTCTCGTCTCCCATTTGTGGAATCGGAAACCAATGGCGTACGAAGAAGCCCGTAACTCACTGCTACAGCTGTTTAATCCGAGAAAGGTAAAGTTTAGGAATCACCTGCGAGCATTTAACATCGAACTGGGTCGCGGCAATAAGAGCAGGGCTTTCGTCGAGGCCGCCAGGGCCTTTTTCACATCCCCGACCAATTTCATGCGCCGATTGTCGGATGAATGTTCTCCTCGCCGAGCAATCGCCGCGGGCGAGCCCCCAGCGCTGTTTAAGAAACACGAGAACATCCTGTGGCCGAACCACGCCGGAAACTATTGTGCTCCCTTCCAACCTCTCCCGCCTCCTGCAAACCGCGGGCTCCACACATGACAATCCTCGTTCTATTCATCTCCAAGCCGTAGGGATGCGAGAGCTATGGCGAGGCGGCGGAGCAGCGGGCCCGAGCGAGCTTATCCAACGCCAATGACAATTTTCGCGATCTGCGGTGTGGGGCAAGCGCCCAAGGATACATATACGTCCTTCTTCTTTCTCGCGGCGCTCCATATCTTTAATCTTTTCATTCAGAGACGTTTTCTGTGGTTCTTCTAGAAGCTAGTTCACCAGTAGGAGCGACCAGGTGGCGTATTGTTCCCGAGGTTATCGAAGAGGGAAGCTGTGCGAACCTCTAGGCATGTCGCAGGCTGCCGGGACACTCTGGCTCAATTAGCTCACGATCCTTCTCTCCGAAATAGGATGGGCCGGAAAGCAAGGGAAAAATGTCTATTCCCTTTTTACGATTGAGGCGCATCGCAAAGCGATGGAAGGCGCCTTATTTCAATTGGAAGGATAGGTGAGGAGAGCGTGCGAGTGTTCGTCACTGGAGGAAGCGGCTTTATTGGGACGCACGTGGTTGAGAGGGTACTAGGCCTCTACCCAGATGCGGCGGTGCTCAACGTAGACCGTGAGAAGCCAAAGCTATCTAAGCATTTGCCGTATTGGCACAAAGGCGATCTCCTGGATCCGACAACCTTCATCGGTGCCGTCAAGGAGTTCTGTCCGACACATGCGATCCACATGGCAGCCCGAACTGATGGCGAGGCAGGTGCTCTGGAGGACTACCGGGTAAACATAGAGGGCAGCGCAAATGTCATAGAAGTAATCAAGGCAGCTGGCAGTGTGAAGAGGACGGTCTACTACTCGACTCAGTTCGTTGTGCGTCCCGGCTCCTTGCCGCAGAATGACCGGGAATATCGCCCGGTGAATCTATATGGCGAAAGTAAGAGAAGAATGGAGGAAATGGTTCGGCAGGATACAAACCTTCCAGGTATTTGGACGATTGTACGCCCAACAAATATTTGGGGTCCATGGCATCCTCGCTATCCACAAGAGTTCTGGCTTGTCGTAAAGAAAGGTCAGTATATACATCCAGGGGGTGCGGCGGTGGTGCGTGCATACGGGTATGTCGGAAACGTTGCGGAATATACGCTTAGGATTCTTGCAGCGCCGACCCGTGTGGTGTCTGGGAGGACGTTTTACGTGGGGGATCCTGCAGCGGACATCATACTATGGGTCTCCGCGTTTTCGAAGGCCCTCACGGGTCGTCAGCCCCGCGTTATCCCGAGGCTTGTCCTGCGGGGGATTGCGTTAATAGGGGACATTATTAGGTCTACTGGACGGCCGTTTCCATTGTTCACTAGCCGTTACAGAAGTATGACGCAAAGCTATCCTGTGGATATGACCCCAACCATTGCGAGTTTGGGAGATGCGAAGTACTCCCTTGAACAGGGGGTCAAGGAGACAGTTGAATGGCTGAAGTCTCTTGGCGGCATTTGGATGAGTTGAGCAAACGCCAAATTATAGGTGTTGCAAAACCTGTTGAGGCATGGTGAGAACCTTGTTTAACCATAGCGCGGTAGGAATGAAGGTGACTGTTGCGATTAGCACATCTGTCCTTTTTGTTTGTGGTGTTGGAATATGTGGCAATGCTGCCAAAAAGCTGTCGAATACGCCACCAGAACCGGTTCCTTCGTCTTATTTTGGAATGCACATACACAAAGCGTCTACAACCGCAGCGTGGCCAAATGTTGCGTCGAATCATGGCGGCTGTGGGACGCGGGGGTTGCATGGGCGCAATTGGAGCCGAACAGTGGCGAATGGCATTTCGATGTACTGAATAAATATGTGGACTTGGCTACGAAAGTGCCATCGACCAGGTACCAATCCGGCATTGAAGGGTTTTGGCCAAGACTGACCATAATTAACTCGCCCTCATCGTCCTCCGTACCGCTCACCTTGGCGGATCATTGAGCCGTCACAAACACCTTGACACTCCGCAAGGGCGAACAGGCACCTGATGGGAGGTCCACAGCAGGATGACTTTGAGCGTCAATTATTCGATGACCGCGGACGACAGTCGTACGCCGACTGCGCAGGGCGTATTACTTGGGACGCTATCGATCCTCGAACACCAGAGGAAAACCTGGGCGCCAAACCTGCTTGCGGGTGTATTGTGGCGTGCCCTTACCAACCTCTGCGCGCTCCGTGAGGTACTTCGGCTCCTCAAGCTCCCGCTATTCGCTGAAACCGCTCACAACAACCCCAGATTCCCCTTCAAATATCTCACCCACCACTACCTCTCGCGAAACTTCACAGTAACCGAACGCGCGTCCTGCTTTTTGCACCACCACAGGCGCATGTACGCCGCGCTCCCCGATCGCCTTCTACGCCAGACTCTGCAAGGGGATGTTACGCTCCATGAAATACATCAAGAGGGTAATCGCATTGCCTTGACTCCGGGCTTGCCCAGACCGCTCTCGGATTCAGATAAGGAGGGCGAATTGTCTCTCGATCTCAAAGTAGATGGCAAGAAGATCTTTAAGCAGCGATGATTCATTATGACCTCTGCCGCGTCCTCCCGCACCTCACGCAAAACGTTCCTGGCTACTGTACTGTTCTTGACGATGCTCGGCCTGGGCCTTCGTTTCTATCGCCTTTCGAGTCAGTCATTGTGGACAGATGAGGTCAGTTCGATCCAAATAGCTCGGGCGCCGCTGGATGAGATCTACCAACGGAGCCTCACAGAAAGTAACTCGCTGCCCACCTATTTTCTGCTCTTGCGAGCCGTCCTCTCAGATTCCAAGGACCAACTCGAGTTCAGGGCCAGGTTCCTCTCTGCCATGGCCGGCGCCCTATCGATTCCGGTGTTCATCGGGGTCGTTTGTTTCTGGCGACGCCACCGAGGCGCCGCATTGCTTGCAGGACTGTTGTTGGCCGTCAACCCATTACACATCTGGTATTCCCAGGAAACACGTGCCTACTCGCCGATGTTGTTCTTTGGTCTGCTGACGTTGCTGTGCTTTGAGCTAGCCCGATCCTCCCGAAGGCATTCAGCTCTTCTGTGGGGTCTTTATGTGGTGTTCGGCCTAGCAGCCATTGTGCTGCACAAGACGGGGGTCATTTTTCCGGTGGCATGCGGCTGTTGGCATGGATTGGAACTCATCCGCGGTCGTCAACGCTTCAATATCTTGATGGTTCATGCGCCCATTGCTTCGGCGGCAGCAGTGGTCTCCCTGCTGAAATCTTACCCTCCGACTGGTGGGTATAATCGCATCGACTCGGTGCTGGAAATCGGCTATACTTTCATGACGTTCGCGGGAGGGTACTCGTTTGGACCGTCTCTGACGGATATCCAGTCGTATGGTGCCCAGGCTGCGGTTTCCCAGCATCCCATCCAAGTCGCGGTCTTGCTTGCAGTGCTGCTGCTGGCCACGCTGACCATCGGCTTCAACTTTCGCTCGTTGATTGTTGGCCGGGAAACGAGCTTATTGGTCCTAGGGATTGGCACGGTCGTGGCCTACGCGATAGCTTCTGGATTCCCCTATAACATCCGCTACGCGCTCTCTGCCCTCTTTGCATTCCTGGCATTGGTATCGGCGGTCCTCACCACCGAGGTAAAGCCGGCCTGGACCCGGCTATCCGTGGCGAGCCTCGTGCTGGTCGCGCTTTGGGCAGATGCACAATGGTTCTACAGCCCGGCGTATCGAAAAGGAGATTCACGTGCCGTGGCTCAATGGCTGGTGAGAAACGAAGGTCGGGTGAAATCATGGACGGTTCTTCCCAGCTACTTGGGCGAGTCTGTCGAGTGGTATTTGAAGTCCTACCCTGATGTTCTCTCGTCCGCCCTCCCGCCCAAGGGGGATCGGACCACACCGTTTCCCCCCATCCCCGATGTCTTGATCCTCGGGCGCCGCCATCACCTGGATCAGCCGGATAGACTAATCGCCAATTACCAATCAGCGGCGAGAGAGGTGCAGGCGAATCGTTCCTTTACAGGATTCGAGCTCTACGTGCGCGTGCCCCATCCCACCAGTTCAAAGCAGTGAGCAAATTCAGTTCGGCGGTGTGTAATGCTGCTCGAGCGGCACTTCCGTTCACTTCACGGTAGATGAGAGTGATCTAGGTGGCGCGGGGAGAGTATCCTGAATGAACACAAAGGCTCCGATTTCCCAGCCCGAACCGTAAGAGGTCTTTAATCTGTCCTTCACAATTGTCCCCGGGTGGGTGGTGAAGCGGGGGGCTGGGGAGATTTTATTAATTACGCGGCTTCAGGGCACGCCGAGATGCTATCCGCGGATTAAGCCTGCACGCAAAGCCTTCCATGACCACTCCCATAGAGCCCTGCTTCTCGCGGGCCTTCAAGGCTTCGCAGAGGCCTTCGGGATCGGTGAGATAGCAGCAGTATGCGCCATAAATCAAAGTTCCTATAGTAAAGAATGCGCTGCCGTCTTAAAGAACAGTCCACGCTTAGGTATCATGCCCAGCAGGTATTTTGTGAAACACGCTCTAGCAATTTATCTGGATCCGAAATACTGGGCCGATGACCCCTCTAACTGTCAGCCTGGTTGGAGGTTACGGGGCAGTTTGGCATCCCATCGATATTAAGCCAGCCGGAAGATTAACGTTGCACAGCCATTGCGGGAACAGTGGGTCGTAAGTCCGCGCAGCACTTGGTATCTGATACCCATAACCCGATGCCGCTGCATTCGTGGGCGTGAAGTTTGCAATCACAGTCGCCATGCAAGCTGGGGCGTTAGCATAACTTCCACAGCTTGGTGCGCCGGGAGCAACCGCATTTGCAAAACTAGGATTGGTCCCGAGGACGTTGTTTGGGCCGTAAGCTAACGAGCCGCTGTTGTAGATCAGCGTGTGCTGTCCACTGTAGCCATAGGCGAAATTATCGTAAACGTGATCCGTCCCATCAGAGCTGACCACAGACATGGCATGAATCGGATTACTTGCACAGCAAGTCGCGCTGTTAGTGGAAAACAGATTCTCGAAAGCCCGTGCTTGACTTGTTGAGGTGATTCCCATTTCTGCGTAGTAGGGCCACGAACTCTCTGTTGAATTTCTGAGGTTGCCCCAGGTTGTGTTGTGCCTGAAATAGATAGCTGCAGGCGTGCTCCCCATGTTGCTGACAACTTCTAGACCCTCCCCACCATTGGCTACAAGGATATTGTTATCCGCGACGGCCTGAGCCGAATAAGGAGGCGCGGCACCGGTTCCCTGGAAAGTATCGAAAATGATTCCTTCGCCATCGGTAGGAGCACCGCCGTTGCAAGGCCCATCTATATTGCCATACGAAAAATTCCCGGCAACATAGAGATGTGTTCCAGGCAAATTGTCAGAACTCATGGGCTCCAAAATATCAATCCCGCTCCAGCACGACGCGCTGCCTTGGGCGGCGTTATAAACGATGTTGCCCACAATGACCAAATAATCGACACTCGCGGTAGTGCTGGATGCTCCCGCACTGATGCCACCGGCCACACACCCATTCGCTACGTTATTTGCAATGATGATGTGATGAATCTGAACGGGACTAACGTAATTGGGAGATATGCCGAAGCACGCTGGCCAAGTATATGGAGAGGCGGCTGTCGAAACCTCCCAGCCTTGAACGCCCCAATAACTTGCATCGACTTGCATTCCCGACCCGCTGGATACGTTGGCAGTCATTTTGCAAGCATCGAAAGTCACGCAGGTGAGCCATGCGACGTTATTTCCCGCTGAGCACCTCACCGTTCCCCATCGCCCATAGGAGAAATTGTTGCTAACGTAGGCGATACTCGCCGCCGCGATGATGACATCGCCGCAGTTGACGGAGTGATTCGGGGTAAGCCAAGGTGCACCAGGGGTCAGACCGGCGTTGGCGTCATTGCCGCCAGCAGCAGCCGTCGCAAGGTAGTATGTAGTCCCAACGGGCGGCACAATTGTTACGTTGGCTTGTGCTGATTGGGTTGGATTCGACATGCTTGTTGCTGTGATGGTGACATCGGCCGGGGATGGTACCGTCGCCGGCGCGGTGTAGAGCCCGTTCGAAGAGATCGTTCCGCAAGCTGTTCCGCTGCAGCCACTTCCTGACACCATCCAGGCCACCGCTGTGTTTGACGTTCCTGTGACGGAAGCAGCGAATTGTTGAGTGCCTCCAGCAGTAGCTGACACGTTGGCAGGAGTCACTCCGACGACAACAGGCGGCACAATTATTACGTTTGCTGACGCTTGTTTGGTCGGATCCACCACGCTCGTAGCAATCACGTTGACGCTGGCAGGCGTAGGCGCCACGGACGGCGCTAAATAGACAACAGATGACGAACTGGTCGTCAGTGTCCCGCAAGAGGAGCCACTACAACCTGCGCCGCTCAAACCCCAGGTCACTGCAGTGTTCGAAGTCCCTGTCACGCTTGCAGCGAAGAGTTGCCTGCCAGCAGTGGGGACAGAAGCACTCGTTGGGGTGATGCTGAACAAAACCGCCCCGGCCCCGACTGGGGCAGGCCCAGACAGGACTGTTACGGTTGCACTGCTAGCTTTTGTCGGTTCGGTTTTGCTACTTACCGCAACCGCGATTACGGTATTCGAGGTGACTTGTTGCGGAGCTGTGTAAAGACCAGATCGCGAGATTGTGCCCGAGGCTGAATTGCCTCCTGGAACTCCGTCTGCCAGCCATTCGAGATCAGCCGTGGGTGTTCCAGACGACGTAGCTGTGAACTGCAACGAATTACCGGCGTCCAGGGCAGCCGTCTGGGGAGAAATGGAAACGGAAACGGCTCCCGCAGACGCATTCGTCGGCGCTGGAAGCGGTAACTTGCTAGACGGCAAGCCTCCGCAGCCAAGGGAAATCAGATATAGACCCGAAAGAACAAGAAGAGGCACAGCGGGGGGAAGTGTAACACGGTACATTGTGCTCGTCCGATCTCACCAGTAAAGTCCGACGACGTGGCCTAACAAACAAATACTAGGGCGGATCGATAAGGGAGGGAAGAGACCAGAAGGGCACCTGAGGAGAGGTGAAGGATGGTAGATGGCCATGCCCAATGGGACATGGGCCGACAGCGACCGAGATGCCTGCTGCTTACTGCGTAAGATTTTTTGTCATTCCCTTATCCGATAGTTCTTACTACGGCTGCCATGTAGTTGTGCATGGCATCCCGCGCACAGCGTGATTAGGTTAGAATCCTCATCCGAGCCCTGCTGGCTGCGTAGTTCCTGGTGGTGAACCTGCAGATTGTTTCTTGAGCCACAGATTTGGCATCTCCAGTTGTCTCGCGCTAAGACCTGGCGACAAAGCTCCTTATACGAATCAGGATCCAGCCGCAAGCGTGGCTGCTTTGGTCGAATCCGATTCATGACGCCTTCTGAGTCACCTGCTCCAGAAATGCCTGTTGTTGATCTTCGGGCAGAAACTTGAAGAACCTCGTCACCGGGAAACATCAGAGTCTTCGGCTGTACCGGGCACGTGGGAAGAGTGCGACGCGCAACTCCCGCACGGGTTCAGCACGCGGCGGCCTTCACGATGTCCAGGGGTTGAATACGTCCACACCCGTAGCAGCGACGTCCTTGGTGTTGCGAGTCACAAGAGTAAGATTGTGCCGCATCGCTGTAGCGGCAAGTAGTCCGTCAATCACTGGGAGTGCAGATTTCGCTCTGAGCGCCTGCGCCGCAATCCGTCCCCAGCGATCGGCCACTGCCTGATCAATCGCCAGAATGCGGTCCGCAAAACGCAGAACAAGCTCGTGATCAAGCCATGTTTCCAGAGAGGCACGGCGAGACGCATCCGGCAGGAGAGCGATGCCCTTGCGAATCTCACCGAAGGTGAGAACACTCAGACAGAGCAGACTCTCATCCGTCGCATCGATCCACCTCGTCACCCTAGAGTCCGGTGTCGGCTTGACCAGTTCGGAGATGACGTTGGTGTCTAGCAAGAATCCGCTCACAGGTCGACCATCCGACCATAGTCCGGCGCCCGCTCAAGATCGATCGGCACCTTCGCTAGAGGTGACTCGGCAAAGAACTTGGCTAGGCTTCGAGGCTGCTTTGCCCGTCCCGTCAGGCGCTCAAACTCCTCGGCGGGTAGCATTACAACGGCCTCTCTATCCTGGCGCGTAATCCATTGTGGCCCCTCGGAGCGGGCACGGCGAAAGAGCTCGCTGAAGCGGGCCTTTGCAGTTTGAAGCTGCCAACGGGTACCTGCCACATGCTGTCCCTTCTTGCCTGTCTTGTGTTTTGACATAGCTCCCAACCGTACTAGTCTGACTGGTCGGAATATATAGTATCCCAATGCGGTAGGGCAAGGAGAAAATCTTCCCGAACTCATTCCTCAGCGGTGATGCGCGCTGGCGTCGCAAGAAGTGCACATCGTAATCAAGTTCTCTGCGCAATCATGGCCGGAGTGGCTGCGCAAACTGTTTGTGGTGGGCCTCCAGGTTCGACATGGTGCCCGCATGATTGACATCGCCAGCCATCGCGACGCAAGACTTGCTGTCGCAGGCTCTCATAAGACGTCGGATCTAGCCGCAAGCGCGAAGGGTCGGAGCGCATCAGGCTCATGATCCCTTCTCGCTGATGCCTCCCAGAAATGCTTGCTGTTGCTCTTCGGGCAAAAACCCGAAGAACCTCGTCATCGAGAAAAGCAGCGTCTCCGGATCTCCGTGGTCCAGGTTGGCCCCGGCCAGGAAGTCCGCACAGATCATTTCCAGACAGTAGCCGCGGGACCGGTCGCTTCCCAGCATCAAAGCTGCCGTCTCGATCGCTCGCTCAATACCGGAGTCTGGCTCTGGTACAGTTTGAAGTAGAGAATCTCCCACGGCTCGGTTTCCCGCCCCATCAGTTCCCTCTCCACCTCCTGCTTGAACTGCTCCTTAGGCATTTCTCGTGCCCGGTGCAACCAGGTTGCACAATCGAAGTGCTGCCTATCCCTCCTGGCGAGCTTCGCTAGCTCCAGCCCTTTTGCCCAGCCCACTTCCTTCAACTGTTTTCTCGCTTGCGGCGGCAGATGTTCGTGAATTGACATCAGGTAATAGGCCTTGCGCCGCGACCCAGGAAATCGCCTCTCCAGGAACTCGTCGAAACACTTCAGATCCTCCAACCGCCAGTACTCCCGCCCGCACCTCGCATAGATAGCGTCCCAGTTCAACGAACTTGGTGTCGCGCTCCGTCTCCTTCCTCTGCTCCCAAGCCAGAATCTCGTCAATCTTGCCCGCGGCGATTGCACTCAGAACCGGGCACCGTGCCCAGAAGTTGCTCGTCTTCCAGCAGCTTGTCCACCAGGAGCATCCACGGTTCCCACAACCCCTCGATATCCTCGGCTAGACCTCGAT
>Ga0182024_10009530_pt1 | contig 20058 bp, 14 predicted proteins | sample P32metaG_FD_120480 | JGI IMG/M metagenome (GOLD analysis project Ga0182024, IMG submission 120480) | Permafrost microbial communities from Stordalen Mire, Sweden - P3-2 metaG (Illumina Assembly) | ecosystem: Environmental > Terrestrial > Soil > Wetlands > Permafrost | place: Sweden: Stordalen... | reverse complement strand
GTCGAGGCGCTGGAAAGCTGCCGCCGCGATACCGGCCTGCTGAAGGACATCTCGTTCCCGACCATCGCCGGATCTGGGCCGAACGGGGCGATCGTGCATTACCGTGTCACCCGCGCGTCCAACCGCGCCATCGGGATGAATGAACTGTTCCTGGTCGATTCCGGCGCGCAATACGAGGACGGCACCACCGACATCACCCGCACTGTCGTTATCGGCAAGCCGAGCGACGAAATGCGCGACCGCTTCACGCGCGTGCTGAAGGGCCACATAGCGATCGCCACCGCGGTGTTTCCCGAGGGCACCAGCGGTGCGCAACTCGACCCGCTGGCCCGCACCGCGTTGTGGCAAGCCGGGCTCGATTTCGACCACGGCACCGGCCACGGCGTCGGCAGCTATCTGTCGGTGCACGAGGGCCCGACGCGCATCTCCAAGCTTGGCACGGTGGCGTTGCGCCGCGGCATGATCCTGTCGAACGAGCCGGGCTATTACAAAACCGCCGCCTACGGCATCCGGATCGAGAATTTGCTGCTGGTGATCGCGGCAGCTGAGCCGGCCGGCGCCGAAAAGCCGTTGAATGCCTTTGAGACGCTGACGCTGGCGCCCATCGACCGGCGGCTGATCGACACCCGCATGCTGACGGCCAAGGAACGCAACTGGATCGACAGCTATCACGCGCGCGTCCAGGAAGTGCTGAGCCCCCTGCTCGACGCAGCCACGCGGGCCTGGCTCGATGCCGCGGCAAGACCACTCGGAAGCGCTTGATGGACGCCAAGACGTCCCCTGGCCGAACGCAAAGCACGCAGGCTACCCCTTGGCGGCTGCTGGCGCTGCTGATGGCGATGACCGGTAGTGGTACAGTTTGAAACGCGAAAGCGCAAAAACTTGTGACGCTGCTGGCTAAAATTGTTCAAATAATTCCGTCCGGATAAAAATCCCGGCGGAAATCATCGTATTGACTACAGTATTACTTAAGGCCCGCGACGCCAGCCTGCGACAGGGTGTCATCCTGCGAGCCGGCACCGCCGCTCACGCCGATGGCACCGATAACCTTGCCACCCACGATCAGCGGATTGCCGCCGCGCGAGGCGATCACGTTATCGAGTGTTGTCAGGTAGGCGAAGAATCCGCCTTTCGCGAGCAAGCGTTCGAAAACCAGCGTCGGGCGCCGATAACGAGCCGCCGTGCGCGCCTTGTGCTGCGAGATTTTAATGGACGCATACTGGCAGTTGTCCAATTTCTCGAAGTAAACAAGGTCGCCGCTCGGGCCGACGATGGTGATGCAGAAAGCATCCCATTTTAGTTTGGCCGCCTCGGCCGCAGCGGCGTCTGCTACTTTTCTGGCGGTCGCGAGCTTCCAGGGCTGCGCCATACACCTTCACGAGCATGGCATAATCAATGTCGCCGCCGAACGCACCTTCAATAGCTTCAACTTGGCCGGTCAAAATATCCCCGATCAGCTTGCCTAGCTGGATGGGATCGCGGGGGCGTTTGCGGTGGTCTGGCATTACTCTCGATCTGGCTCGGGACGCGAGATAATTCGCAAGTCTCCAACTTTATAGCCCTTCTCTGAGATTATTTCCTTTCCGCATACGAGGCATCTGAAAAGGTTTGTGCCCCTAGGTCGATCTTTAGAATCGACCGCCTCATAGACAGCGCCGCAATTGCAGGAAACCTGGTTCATGGCACAAATATGCGCCTGCCAGACGCAAGCCGCTAGCCCTGCCTTATTCAAACTGTACCACTACCCGATGACCGCCATTGGGCCGGCCACGCTCAACATCCTGGTGCCGGCGATGCCGGGGCTGGTGACACGGCTCGGCTCCGATACCGGCACGGTGCAACTCACACTGTCGCTTTATCTTGTGAGCCTGGCGGCCGCCCAGTTGCTGTTCGGGCCGCTGTCCGACCGCTTCGGACGGCGGCCGGTAGTGTTGGCCGGGCTGGCGCTGGGCGTCCTCGCCTCGCTCGCCGGCATGGCCGCCGCCTCGATCGGCACGCTGATCGCCGCCCGCGTCGCGCAGGCCATCGGCGCCTCGACCGGCATCGTGATCGGGCGCGCCATCATCCGCGACCTCTACGAGCGCGATCGCGCCGCCGCCATGATCGGCCTGGTTACCACCGCCATGGTGATCGCGCCGATGGTTTCGCCGCTGATCGGCGGCATTCTCGACACCGCCTTCGGCTGGCAGGCGATCTTCCTGTTCATCGCGGCGTTCAGCGGCGTCGTGCTGCTGTGGGCCGTGCTGGTGCTGCCGGAAACGCGACCGGCGAGTGTGGCGCACGTGCCCGGAATGTTAATGCACGAATGGCGCGCGCTGCTCGGCAGCGCCAAGTTCCACGGCTACGTGCTGTGCGCCGCGCTAGGCTCGGCGCCGTTTTTCACGTTTCTCGGCGGCGGCCCGCATGTGGTGGTGGCGCTGATGGGCCGCACCTCCGCCGAATACGGACTTTGGTTCGCGGTGACCTCGCTCGGCTATATGAGCGGCAACTTCACCTCCTCGCGGCTGTCGCAGCATTTCGGCATCGATGCCATGATCACGGCCGGCATCGCCTTCGAGTTGACCGGCGCGAGCCTGACCGCGGTGCTGGTCGCCACGCTGCCGGATGCCGGCCCGGCGATCATCTTCCTGCCGCAGCTGGTGATCTCCTACGGCAACGGCTTGCTGCTGCCGAACGCGATTGCCGGCGCGATCAGCGTGCGCCCGCAGGCCGCCGGCAGCGCCTCCGGCATGACCGGCTTCGCGCAGATGGCGATCGGCGCGGCCTCGACCCAGATCGTCTCGATCGCGCTCGCCGGCAGCAGCAACGCCATGCCGATGGCCTGGATGCTGGTGATCGTGGTGGTGGCGACGGGTGTGGCATATGGCGCGCTGGTGCGGCGTTAGCCGCCGATCAGCGTCAGCCATTCGTCTTCGGTGAGCACCTTGACGCCGTGCTTCTTGGCCTCGGCCAGCTTGGACCCGGCGCCAGGGCCGGCCACGACGTAATCGGTCTTCTTCGACACCGAGCCGGAAGTCTTGGCGCCTAAGCGCTCGGCGGTGGCCTTGGCCTCCTCGCGCGTCATCTTTTCCAGGCTGCCCGTAAACACCACGGTCTTGCCGGCGATCTTTGAATCCGTCTTCGGCTTCTCGGCGTCGAGGATGGTCACTTCCTTGGTCAACCGTTCGACGATGCCCTTGTTATGGTTTTCGGCGAAGTAAGCCTTGATGCTCTCGATCACGGTTTCGCCGATCTGGTCGAGCGCATCCATTTCGGCGATGGCCTCTTGGTCGCCTTTGGCGACCTTCAGACTGGCATCGTGGAACGCCTTCCAGGAACCGTAGCCGCGCGCCAGCGCCAGCGCGGTGGTCTCACCGACCTGGCGGATGCCGAGCGCGTAGATGAACCGCTCGAGCGGAATCGTGCGGCGCTGCTCGATCGCCGCGAACAGATTGCGCACCGAGGTTTCGCCGTAGCCTTCCTCTTCCAACAAGTCGCTCTTGTGCTTCTTCTCCAGCGTAAAAATATCGGCCGGCTCCTTTACCCATTCCTTTTCGAAGAACAATTCGATCTGCTTTTCTCCCAAACCCTCGATGTCGAAGGCGCGGCGCGAAGCGAACAGCTTCAAATGTTCGATCTTTTGATACGGACAGGCGAACTCGCCGGTGCAGCGGGCGTGCGCGCCCTCCTCGCCGGTGGCGGTTTCTTCGCGCACGATGTCGGTGTGCAGATAGCACGGACATTTTTTTGGGAAATGGTAGGGCTTGGCATCCTTCGGGCGCTTGTCGAGCACGACGTCGACCACCTGCGGAATAACGTCGCCGGCGCGCTGGACGATGACGGTGTCGCCGATGCGGATATCGCGGCCCTCGCGCAACGGCTCACCGTCGCCGCCGATGCCCTTGATGTAATCTTCGTTATGCAGGCTGGCGTTCTGCACGATGACGCCGCCGACGCCGACCGGCTCGAGCTTGGCGACCGGCGTGAGCGTGCCGGTGCGGCCGACCTGAATCTCGATGTCCTTGAGCACGGTGACGGCGCGCTCAGCCCGGAATTTGTGCGCGATCGCCCAGCGCGGCGAACGCGAGACGAAGCCAAGCCGCTCCTGCCAGTCGAGGCGATCGACTTTATAGACGACGCCGTCGATGTCGTAGTCGAGATCGGCGCGGGTCTGTTCGATCTCGCGGTGGAAGGCGAGCAATTCCTCGACCGAATGGCGGATCTTGGTGAGCGGGTTAGTTTTGAAGCCGCACGACGCGAACCATTTGATCATGCCGGATTGCGAGTCAGCCGGCATATCGCTCATCTCGCCCCAGGCATAAGCGAAGAAACCGAGCGGGCGCGAGGCGGTGATGCCCGGGTCCTTCTGACGCAAGGAACCTGCTGCCGAATTGCGCGGATTGGCGAAGATGGTATCGTCGGCCGCCTTCTGCCGTTCGTTTAGCTTGAGGAAGTCGGACTTGGTCATGTAGACCTCACCGCGCACCTCGCAGATTTTCGGAATGTGCTTGCCTTTAAGCTGCTGCGGCACCTGCTTGATTGTCCGGATATTGGCGGTGACGTCCTCGCCTTCGCTGCCGTCGCCTCGGGTGGCGGCGGTGACGAGCTCGCCGTCTTCGTAGCGCAGCGACATCGACAGCCCGTCGATCTTTGGCTCGGCGGAAAATGTGATCTTCTCGTCTTCACTCAGTTTGAGAAAGCGGCGGATGCGGCCGACGAAATCGCTGACGTCTTCGTCGGCGAAGGCGTTGTCGAGCGAGAGCATCGGCACCGCATGGCGGATTTTGGCAAAGCCGCGCGCGGGCGCGGCGCCGACTTTCAGCGATAGCGATTCTAGAGTGCGCAAATCGGGAAAGCGCGCCTCGATGGCGTTGTAACGGCCCCGCAGCGCGTCGTATTCGGCGTCCGATATGACCGGCCGATCCTGCTGATAATAACGCTTGTCGTGGGCAATAATCTCCGCCTGCAGCCGCGCGTACTCGGCCTTCGCCTGCTTGGCGGTCAGGAGATCGACCGGCGTTTTGTCGGTTTTGACTTTGGACTTGCTGCTCTTCGCCATGGCAGACGACTACGACGCCGCCTTGATCAGGCGTTCGGCGGCGGCGCGGGCTTCCGCGGTGATCTCGGCGCCGGCCAGCATACGGGCGATCTCCTCGCGCCTTTTCTCGGCGGCCACTTCGGTAACGCGGCTGGCGACCCGCCTGCCCTTTTCCAGCGCGTCCTTGCTGATGACGTAATGCCGGTCGGCCTGGGCGGCGACCTGCGGCGCGTGCGTCACCGCCAGCACCTGAACGCCGGTGGCGAGCTTGGCCAGCCGCACCCCGATGGCGTCGGCCACCGCGCCGCCGACGCCGGTATCGATCTCGTCGAACACCAAAGTCGGCGCCGAGCCGCGATTGGCCAGCACTACCTTGAGCGCCAGCAGGAAGCGCGCCAGTTCGCCGCCCGAGGCGATCTTCATCAGCGGGCCGGGCTTGGTGCCCGGATTGGTCTGCACCCAGAACTCGACGCGGTCGATGCCGTTCGGCCCGGCGGCGGCGGCATCGCTGACGATCTCGGTGGAAAATTTCGCGCGTTCCAGCTTGAGCGGCTTGAGCTCGGCATTGACCGCCTTGTCGAGCGCGGTCGCCGCCTTGGCGCGCGCCTTCGACAGCGTGCCGGCGGCGACGGCATAGTCGGCTTCGGCTTTCGCGGCGGCGGCGGTAAGCGCCTTGAGCCGATCCTCGCCGGCGTCGATCAGCGCGATGTCGGCTTTGTACTTGGCCGCCAGCGCCGCCAGCTCGTCCACCGGCACGTTGTATTTGCGTCCCGCCGCGCGCAGAGCGAACAGGCGCTCCTCGATACGCTCCAGTTCGGCCGGATCGAAATCGGCGGTGCGCAAAGCCTGCTCGAGATGGCCGCGAGTTTCCTCCAGCGCGGTAAGCGCGGCATCGAGCGCCTTCACCGCCGGCTCGACCAGGCTCGGCGCCTGCGCCGCGCGCCGCTCCAGCCGGCGGACGACGCCGGCGAGCGCCGGCACGGACGAATTGGCGCCGGCGATCACGTCGTGGGCGTCGCGCAGGTCTTCGGCCACTTTCTCGGCCTGCATCATGCCGGTGCGCCGGTCGGCCAATGCGGTTTCCTCGCCGGTCTGCGGGCTGAGCTTGCCGAGCTCCTCCACAGCATGGCGCAGCCAGTCGCCTTCGCGCTTGGCGCGTTCGACGTCGGCGCGATGGGCATCGGCCGCCTCGACTGCCGCTCGCCGCGCTTCCCAGAGCGCTTGGACCTGGACCGCATCCGCTTCCAATGCACCGAAGGCATCGAGCAGGCGGCGGTGGGTGGCGGCGTCGACCAACGCGCGTTCGTCGTGCTGGCCGTGGATCTCGACCAAGGCGGCGCCGAGTTCCTTCATCACCTGCACGCTCACCGGCTGATCGTTGACGAAGGCGCGCGTGCGCCCGTCCGAAAACTGCACGCGGCGAAGAATGAGATCGTCCTCGGCCGGGACGTCGTTGGCCAAATTATGGGCCGAAAGCAGCGCGCGCGCCGGGTGGGCGCGCTTGACCTCGAACACGGCCGTCACCTGGCCCTGCTCGGCCCCCTGCCGCACCAGCGCCTGATCGCCGCGGGCGCCGAGCGCCAAAGCAAAAGCATCGAGCAGGATCGACTTGCCGGCGCCGGTCTCGCCGGTGAGCACGGCAAGACCGTCGGCGAAATCGATGTCGAGCCGGTCGATCAGGACGATGTCGCGGATCGAAATTCGGGAGAGCATGGCGCTCCTGTCGTAGCTTGCGCATGATCTTATCCGAAAACCGGTTCCGACTTTTCGGGATCGTGCGCTCGGCATCATCATCCGCGAAAGCGGACGATCCGGTAACCACCGCAATGCGAGATTTTCACAGGAATCGCGGCGCTATACTGGATGCTCCGCTTTGACGGGGCATGACAAGGGGCTCGCGGGACTACCCGAAAACCGACCTTTTGAAATTGGCAAAGGCCTTGCTGATCCAGGAACCCCGGTTCTCGGTCGGCTCGGCGCCGCCGGTTTTCACCAGCGCATAGGCGTGCTTGTACCAGACGCTGTCAGGGAAATTATGCCCGAGCACGGCGGCCGCGGTCTGCGCCTCGTCGACGATGCCGAGCGACATGTAGGCTTCCGTCAGCCGCATTAGCGCCTCTTCGACGTGCCGCGTGGTCTGGTACTTGGTGACCACGACTTTGAAGCGGTTGATGGCGCCGGTGTAGTCCTTCTTGTCCAGATAGTAGCGCCCGGTGTCCATTTCCTTGCCGGCGAGCTGGTCGCGGGCGACTTCGATTTTTTGCTTGGCGCTGACGGCGTATTCGCTGGTCGGATACTTGCGGATCACTTCCTGGAGCGAGGCGAGCGCCTTCTCGGTGCGCGTCTGGTCCCGGGTGATGTCCGGGATTTCCTCGAAATTGGAGGCGCCGATCAAATATTGCGCATAGGCGGCGTCCGCGCTGCCCGGATGCAGCGTGATGTAGCGCTGGGCCGCGGTGACGCAATCGTCATAGGCGCCGGCTTGATAATAAGCGAACGACGTCATGAGCAACCCCTTGCGCGCCCATTCCGAATAGGGATGCTGGCGGTCGACCTCCTCGAACTTCTTGGCGGCGTCCTTCGCCTCGTGCTTGACGTTGAGCAGATAGAGACCCTCGTTGTAGAGGCGGTCGGCGGCCTCGTCGGGCGGCGTATCGGTCTTGGAAAACAGGTCGAGACTGCTACCGCAAGCGCCCAGGCTCGCCGCCAGCAACACCGCGGCGAGTACGCGCGCGAAACAGCGCCGGCCGGCGCCAGCGGGCGGGCGCGCTCCGGGTGCGATTACCTGCGACATGGAATCTTTGGGCACAAACTTAAACCCCACCCGTTCGTGTCCGGTCCCCTGAATGGGCGCTCGCGCAAGCCGCGCTGCGACACCCTGATCCGCGCTGGTGTAAACGAAAAAACGCGGTCTGGCCAAGCGATTAAGCGGACAATCGGCCGGGATTAAGGCGAAGGGTTAAGCCTGGATCCAGAGCCTTTTCAGGCCATTTCCGGCCCGTAGGCCGGCGCCAGCAGGCCAGCGCCGATCTGGGCCTGGCCGCGCGGGCGGCGGGCCGACTCTTTCGCCTCGATCACCCGCCAGGCGCTGCGGTCGGCCATCAGCGCGGACAGCACCGCGTGGTTGAGCTTATGACCGCCGCGAACGGTGCGGTAGGTGGCGAGCAACGGCTGCCCGGCGAGCGCCAGGTCGCCGATGGCGTCGAGCATCTTGTGGCGCACGAATTCGTCGGCAAAACGCAGGCCATCCGGATTGAGGACGCGGTCCTCGCTCACCACCAGCGTATTGTCGAACGAGGCGCCGAGCGCGTAGCCGGCGCTCCACAATTTGGCGACGTCCTTCATGAAACCGAAGGTGCGGGCGCTTGCGATCTCGCGGCGGAAGGCCACCGGCTCGATGTCGAGCGCGAGCGACTGGCGCCGAATGAGCGGATGATCGAATTCGATCTCGGCCTCGACCCGGAAGCCGTTCTGATTGGGCAGCAATTCGCCGAGCGCGCCGTCCTTGGACACGCGCACCGGCTTGACCACTTCGATATAGCGGCGCGGCAAAGCGCGCGCGGTAAGGCCGGCCTGATCGATGGCATCGACGAAGGGCGCCGCGCTGCCGTCCATGATCGGCACTTCGGGTCCGTCGATCTCGACCACCGCATTGTCGACGCCGAGGCCGCGCAGCGCCGCCAGCAGATGCTCGGCCGTCGAGCAAAGCGGACCGGCGGCATCGCCGAGCACGGTGGCAAATTCAGTGGCGGTGACCGCGCGCACGTCGGCGCGAATTTCGCGCTCGATTGAACCGTCGCGTGACACGCGCTGAAACAGGATGCCGGTATCGTCGCCGGCTGGATGTAACGTCAGGGTGACGGGGCTGCCCGAATGCACGCCGATGCCGGAGACGGCAACGTGGTCGCGCAGCGTCGTCTGCTTAGCACCCTTCATCGTACCCGTTTACGCCGGCCTACAAGCAAGCCGCGCGTCCCCATCCGAAGCCCCAGCAGGAGCCACAATTCGGCCTTCAAAACAGCGACTGCCCGCGACCCGAAAGACACCCCCAAAGCACCGAAAAGTCCCTTTGGCCCCTGAATCTTAGGCCATATCCCCGGCAGCCTCCAACTCACGTCTTCTTACCGACTGTTACTCTTTTTTGCCGCAATTTCGGCCGCAAAAACCCCCTGCGGAAACCGATCGAGCTTGCCCCACCGGCCTTGCGATAGCGAGGTCCGGGCTCGAAAGCCGCTGCTCCGGTTCCGGCGCTATCCATAAAGACCTATTAATTCAATAAGTTAAACAAATCTAAAACCAGTGGGATAGCAAAACGGCCCCGCAACGGATCACGGGCGGGGCCGTCCTAGCATTTTGTGCGCCCGTCAGTTGGCTTGGCGGCGCAAGAACGCCGGGATGTCCAACTGATCCTCTTCGGCCGATCCATGCACCGGCGCGGTCCGGCCGTGGGTGTCGAGGCCCTGCGGCGCCGAGCGCCGGGCATATTCTGATACCTCGTCCGGCCGGGCCGCCGGCCGCTGCGGCCGCTCGAATTGCGGCATCGCCTGCGCAGGGCGAGGGGCGGCCGGCGGCTCGGTGTTGTCCGCGCGGCGGCCGAGGCCGACCGAGGCCAGCCGCTGCATCAGCGACATGCGGCGCTTCTCGGGGTGATCGTCATCGAGTTCGCCACGCTGCGCCTTGATCTCTTTCTGCGCCGGCAACGGCAGTTCGTCGATGCGCGGCATACGCGGCGTGCGCACCGTCGTCCGCTCGGGCGCCGGCGGGATAAAGGTCTTCGGCGTCGGCATTTCGGCTTGCGCGGCTTCGGCCGGCGTCTCGAACAATGACGGCTTCATCGGCAGCGGCCGGATCGAGACATCCTCGATCGAAGTCGGCGCCATGAGCGCGGCGGCGACCGCGGCGTGGGCTGCGGATTCGATCGCCGTCGTACTGGCGGTGATCGGCGCCGGGACCCGCTCGACGCGATCGACGGCACGGCGGGCATCCGCCCGCACCTTGCCGGCGAGTTCCTTGAGAGCGGCTTCGGGCAGCGCCGGCAGACGTTGCAAGCCGGTGCTGTCGATGCCGGTCGCCACCACCGAGACCCGGATGATGCCTTCCAGAGCTTCGTCGAACGTGGCGCCGACGATGATATTGGCGTCCTGGTCGACTTCCTCGCGGATGCGGGTGGCAGCCTCGTCCACTTCGTACAGCGTGAGGTCCTTGCCGCCGGTGATCGAGATCAGCAGACCGCGGGCGCCCTTCATGGAGGCGTCGTCGATCAGCGGATTGGCGATCGCCGCTTCCGCGGCGGTGAGCGCGCGCTTCTCGCCGGTGGCCTCACCGGTGCCCATCATCGCCTTGCCCATCTCCTTCATAACCGCGCGGACGTCGGCGAAGTCGAGATTGATCAGGCCTTCCTTGACCATCAGGTCGGTGATGCAGGCGACGCCCGAGTAGAGCACCTGGTCCGCCATGGCGAAGGCGTCGGCAAAGGTGGTCTTCTCGTTGGCAACCCGGAACAGGTTCTGGTTCGGGATGATCAGCAGGGTGTCGACCACCTTCTGCAGCTCGACGATGCCGGCTTCGGCGAAGCGCATGCGGCGGGCGCCCTCGAAGTGGAACGGCTTGGTGACCACGCCGACCGTGAGGATGCCGAGCTCGCGCGCGATCTTGGCGATCACGGGCGCGGCGCCGGTGCCGGTGCCGCCGCCCATGCCGGCGGTGACGAACACCATGTGCGCGCCGTTGAGATGATCGCGCAGTTCGTCGATCACTTCTTCGGCGGCGGCGCGGCCGACTTCGGGCTGCGAGCCGGCGCCGAGACCTTCGGTCACCTGCGTGCCCATCTGGACGATGCGTTCGGCCTTCGACAGCGTGAGCGCCTGCGCGTCGGTATTGGCGACGACGAAGTCGACGCCTTGCAGACCGGCCGCGATCATGTTGTTGACCGCATTGCCGCCGGCACCGCCGACGCCGAACACGGTAATTCGCGGCTTCATCTCGCGAATGTCTGGAATCTTCAGATTGATCGTCATGTTTGCCTCTTTGATGCACGGGCAGCAGGCTGAACATCGCGCCCGCACGCCGTCGAATAAGACCGGTCCGCGGCCGATCCCTTCGTGGTTCCGTTGTTGTGGGTCAGAAGCTTTCGCGCAGCCATCGTCCGACCCGTGCCATGTAACCGCCCGTTCCTGTCATCAATTGCCGCGTTTTCCGCGGTTCGAAGTGTTCAAGATGTGCCGCTTGCGGATAGACCAAGAGGCCCGCCGCTACGGCGAATGCCGGACCTTTGGCCGCTTCCGGCAAGCCCGCTAACCCAAGGGGACGCCCGATACGCACCGGTCTACTCAAGATGCGCGCCGCCAGATCGGCGATGCCTGCAAGCTGGCTGGCGCCGCCGGTAAGCACCACGCGCGCGCGCGGTTCGGCCGCGAACGGCGAAGCCTTGAGCCGGTCGCGCACCATCTCCAGGATCTCCTCGACCCGGGGCTTGATGATGCGAACGAGCGTTGCCCGCGCGACGAATTGCGGCGGCTCGCGTTCATCATCGCCGACCGGAGGAACCGTGATCATGTCGCGTTCATCCGACCCACCGGACAAAACACTGCCATAGATCGCTTTGATTCGCTCAGCATCCGCGATCCGGGTGTTCAGCCCACGGGCGATATCCATGGTGACGTGGTAGCCGCCGAGCGCGAAGCCGTCGGCATGGACGAATTTTCCACCGGAAAATACCGCCAAAGTGGTAGTTCCGGCCCCCATATCGATGGTTGCCGCGCCGAGATCGGCCTCGTCGTCCGCCAGGCAGGCCAGGCCGGCCATGTAGGGGGACGCGACCATTGCTTCGATCGACAGGTGGCTGCGCTCGACCGCCAGCATCAGGTTACGCACGGTCGCCACGTCGGCGGTGACCATGTGCATGTCGACGCCGAAGCGCCGGCCGAGCATACCGCTCGGCTCGCGGATGCCGCCGACGTCGTCCAGCGTGTAACCGATGGGCAGCGAATGCAGCACGGCGCGTCCGTCGCGCACCGAGTGGCGGCTGGCCGCCGCAAGCACGCGGCCGATGTCGCCCTCGGTCACCGCACCGCCGGCGAGTTCGATACCGGCGACAAAACGCTCGCTACGGAGACGGCCGCCGGACATCGACACCACCACGGATTCGAGCTGCACTTTGGCGTTGCTTTCGGCGATATCGATGGCCTGGCGCACCATTTCTTCGACCGAGACCAGGTCGACCACGCCGCCGGCCTTCATGCCGCTTGCGGCGGTATGGGCAAAACCGAGGATGCGCACGCCATGGCTTCGCCGGCGCAGCACGTCCTGCGGCGCCTGCGGCTCGAGCCGCGCGATCACGCAGACGATCTTGCTGGTGCCCATGTCGAGCCCGGCCACCACCGCCGCGCGCCGCGGCGACACCGGCTTCATCTTGGGCGTGAGGCCGAAGTGCAGCACCGTCATGCCTCGCTTCCCTTGCGCTTGGCCTTCTTGCTCTTTTCGGCTGCCTTGTGCGCCTCGTCGCGCGCCGCCGCGACGGCATCGGATTGCCGCACGGTGACGCGGTCGCCCAGTCGCAGATCGACCGTCACGATGTCGCGCGACAGCAATTTCTTGTCTCGATCGAGATCGGCCAGCAGGGTCAGCGCGTGCGCGGGCTCGCGCTCCGGCAAAAGCACTTCGATGCCGCTTTTCAGAAGCAGGTTCCAGCGCCGCTCGGCGACCAGCACCGAAGCCTCGACCGACTTGGTGAACGCCGGATAGCGCTTGAGCAGATCGAGAATGGCCTGCGCTTCGCGCTCGGCGCCGTCGCCGACCACCAGCGGCAGCGACGCGAAACGCTGCGGCACGTAAGTTTCCAGCACGGTGCCGTCGGCGGCGATAAGGTAGACGCGGCCGTCTTTTTGCCACAACGCGAAGGCCTGGCGTTCCTTGATCGCGATGCGCAGCCGGCCGGGATAGAGTTTGAGCACCGTGGCTTCTTCGATCCACGGATTGGTCAACAGCCGCAAGCGCGTTTGCCCGGGGTCGAGAAACAGCAGCGAGGAGCGGCCGGTCACGCCGGCAAGGCTCAGAATATCCTCGCGGCTGACTTCACGTTCGCCGGCGAGCGCGACCTCGGAAATGCGGAAGCCGACGCTATTGGCCGCGCTATCGCAGATATCCTGAATTTGTTCGGCGATCGCCTCGGCATGGCCGCCTTTGACCACGCCGTAAAAGGTGCTGGCGAGCAGCAGCATGGCGGCGGCGCTGGCGCCGGCGCCGCGCGGCACTTTCAATTCGAGCAGCGGATCGCCCCAGCGGCGCACGAAGCGCAGCGCGCGCAAATCCGACAGCGGGCGGGAATGCGCGCGCAGCCGCGGAGCGGCCTTGGCACGTCGTTTCAGTTTCAGCTTTAGCGATTGAACGAGGCGTCCTCGAACATCCATCGCGACCAGCTCTTCAAACGTTGGCCCATCATGGGCAGCAAGTTTCGGCACGAGCGAGGGTTCGGTCATGCCCCGATATCCAGGCGTCGTCCCGCCGGCAGTTTCACACGTGCAAACCCTTTGCCGCGCGCGCAAAACGCCGCCGGGCCCTAGTCTTCGGGCCTTTTGGTAAACGATTAGTAAAGGTTTACGGATTGTGAGCAGGCGGCCTTAACTTAAGCCCGGTGTGGCAAAATCGCCGCCTTCGGGCGGGATTTAGCGGTCGAGCGAGGCGTCCTCAATCATCCAACGCACCAGGTCCTCGAAGCCGATGCCGGCGTGCTGGGCAAGCTCCGGAACTAGCGAGGTTTCGGTCATGCCGGGCTGGGTATTCACCTCCAGGCAGGCGAGACCCTTGGCTCCGCCAAGGCTGCCGTCGTAGCGGAAGTCGGTGCGGCTCACTCCGCGGCACCCGAGCGCGCGATGCGCGGCCAGGGACAGACGCCGGCACTCTTCATAAATCTCCGCGGAAACCGGCGCCGGCAGCAGGTGTCTGGAGCCGCCGGGCGCGTATTTGGCCTCGTAGTCGTAGAATTTGACCGTGGGCACGATCTCGATGACGCCGAGCGCCTTGTCGCCCATCACCGCGCAGGTGAGCTCCTTGCCCGGGATATAGGGCTCGACCAGCACCTTATCGCCGAAACTCCAGTCGGCCCGCGCCAGTTCCTGCGGCGGATGCTTGTGGTCCTCGCGAACGATAAAGACGCCGACGCTGGAGCCTTCGGCCACCGGCTTGATCACATAAGGCGGCGGCAACAGATGGCGTTCGGCCGCTTGCGCGCGGGAAACAACCACGCCGCCCGGCACCGGCACGCCGGCTGCCTTGAGCACGGTCTTGGCGATGTCTTTCTGCATGGCCAAAGCGGAAGCCAGGACGCCGGAATGGGAATAAGGGATGCCTAGAATTTCCAGCAGGCCTTGCAGCGTGCCGTCCTCGCCGGGCCGGCCATGCAGCACGTTGAGCGCAACGCCGGGCTTGAGCTCGCGCAATTTCGCGGCGACCTCGCGGTCGACATCGAGCCGGCTGACGCGATAGCCGCATCGTTCGGCCGCATCGGCGCAAGGCTTGCCCGAGCGCAGCGAAATCTCGCGCTCGGCCGACCAACCTCCCATCAGTACGGCGACGTGTTTGGGCACCCGCAAAATCCTACGATCTATCGACCGTCATGCCCGGCCTTGCGCCGGGCATGACGAATAAATCAGACGCTAATCCCAATCCTCTTAATTTCCCATTCCAACTCGATGCCGGAATGCGCCTTGACCCGCGCGCGCACGGTCTCGCCCAAGGTTTCGATATCGGCCGCGCTGGCGCCGTCGCGGCTGATGAGGAAATTGCTGTGCAGTTCGGAGACTTGCGCCTGCCCCACTTTAAGCCCGCGGCAGCCGGCCTCCTCCACCAGTTTCCAGGCGCTCATGCCCGGCGGATTCTTGAATGTGGAGCCGCCGGTGCGATTGCGCGGCTGGCTTTTCTCGCGCTTGCCCTTGATCTCGGCCATCTCGGCAGCAATCGCTTCCGGATCGCCGGCGCGACCCTGGAACAGCGCGGCGGTGAAGATGACGTCGTCGGGCACGCCGCAATGGCGGTAAGAAAATCCCATGTCCGCGTTGCTGTAGCTGCGCATCGCGCCGCGCCGGTCGATGCCGCGCGCCTCGATCAGCACGTCCTTGGTCTCGCCGCCATAGGCGCCGCCGTTCATGCGCAACGCGCCGCCGATCGAGCCGGGAATGCCGCTGAAGAACGCCAAGCCGGCGATGCCGGCGGCCTGGGCCGCGCGCGCCACCATGACGTCGAGCATAGCGGTGCCCGCGGCGATGCGATTGCCCCCTTCGACCTTGATCTCGTTGAAGCCGCGCCCGAGCCGGATCACCACTCCCGGCACGCCGCCGTCGCGCACGATCAGGTTCGAGCCGGCGCCGATCACGGTCACGGGAATCTCGACGGCCAAGTTTTGCAGAAAATAGGCCAGATCGTTTTCGTCCTGCGGCATGAAGAACGCCTGCGCCGGACCGCCGGCGCGGAACCAAGTCAGTTCCTCGAGCGACTGGTTGGCCAGCAGATGCCCGCGCAATTCCGGCATCTGGGCTTTGAGGCCGGGGACGATATCGGCAAAGCTCATAGCGCTTTCAATTCCGCCGGCAGCGCATAGGCCCATTGCGTGATCGAGCCGGCGCCGAGACAGACCACGTAGTCGCCGGGCTTGGCCAGTTCCTTGATCAGGCCGGCGAGTTTTTCCGGGCCTTCAAGCGGGATCGCCTGCTTGTGGCCGTGTGCGCGCAGGCCCGCCACCAGCGCGTCGCGGTCGGCGCCCGTGATCGGCGCTTCGCCGGCCGGATAGACCGGCGCCACCACGACGGCGTCAGCGTCGTTGAAGCAGGTGCAGAACTGTTCGAACAGATCGTGCAGTCGCGTGTAGCGGTGCGGCTGCATCACCGCGATCACCTGGCCCTTGGCGCTTTCGCGCGCGGCGCGCAAGACGGCGGCGATCTCCACCGGATGGTGGCCGTAATCGTCGATGATGACGGCGCCATTCCATTCGCCAACTTTGGTGAAGCGGCGCTTGACGCCGCCGAACGCGCGCAGCGCCTTGCGGATGACGTCGTCCTTTATGCCGAGCTCGTGCGCCACCGCAACCGCTGCCGTCGCGTTGAGCGCGTTGTGGCGTCCGGGCATCGGCAAGGTCAGTTTGTCGATCGCGTGGGTGGCTTTGCCCTCGCGGTCGCGGAACAGCACCGAGAAATGCGATTGGCCGTTGTCATGGGCGATGTCGGCCAGGCGGACGTCGGCCTGTGGGTTCTCGCCATAGGTCAGGATGCGGCGGTCTTCCAACTTGCCGACCAGCGCCTGCACCACCGGGTGATCGGTGCACATCACCGCAAAGCCGTAGAACGGAATGTTCTCCACGAAGGCGCGGAAGGCGTCCTGCACCGCGTCGAAAGTGTGGAAATGATCGAGATGCTCGGGATCGATATTGGTGACGATGGCGATGTCGGCCGGCAGCTTGAGGAACGTGCCGTCGGATTCGTCCGCCTCCACCACCATCCAGTCGCCCGCCCCTAGGCGCGCATTGGTGCCGTAGGCGTTGATGATGCCGCCATTGATCACCGTCGGGTCGAGGCCGCCGGCATCGAGCAGGGCTGCGACCATTGACGTGGTCGTGGTCTTGCCGTGGGTGCCGGCGATGGCGACGCAGCTTTTCAGCCGCATCAGCTCGGCCAGCATTTCGGCGCGCCGCACCACCGGCAATCGCTTGGCGCGGGCGGCGACCAGTTCCGGGTTGTCGCGCTTGATGGCGGAGGACACCACCACCACGTCGGCGCTGTCGATATTCTCCGCCTTGTGGCCGATGAAGATGGCAATGCCAAAATCGCGCAGGCGTTTGACATTGGCGCTGTCGGCGACGTCGGAGCCGGTAACGGTGTAGCCGAGATTGGCCAATACCTCGGCGATGCCGCTCATGCCGATGCCGCCGATACCGACGAAATGCACCGGCCCAATGTCGCGCGGCAGTTTCATGGGATTACGTGGCCCCCTTTGATCGTCATGGCCGGGCTTGTCCCGGCCATCCACGTCTTTATTGCGGCAAAATAAGACGTGGATGCCCGGCACAAAGCCGGGCATGACGAAAAAAGTCAATTCCCAGCGATTTTGAGCACCAAATCCGCTAGCCGCTCGGCGGCATCGACGGTACCGGCCGATTTAGCGGCCTGCGCCATGCGGCCAAGGCGCCCCGGCTCGCCGGCTAGGCCTGCGATCTCGGAGGCCAGACGCTCCGGGGTGAAATCGCGTTGCTCGATGCGGATCGCGCCGCCGCCGGCTTCGAGCACTCCCGCATTGACGAATTGGTCCTGGTCGAGCGCATGCGGCAGCGGCACCAAGACGGCCGGCCGGCCGATGGCCGAGAGCTCGGCCACCGTAGAGGCGCCGGAACGTGACACCACGAGTTGGGCCGCCGCCATGCGCGCCGGCAAATCGGAAAAGAACGGCGCGGTCTCGGCGGCAACGCCGAGCCGGGCGTAAATGCCGCGCACCATCTCGAGGTCCTCGGCCCGCGCTTGCTGCACCACCGCCAAGCGCGCACGCAGATTGGCGGTAAGGCGCTCGATCGCCACCGGGACGATCTCGGCCATCACGCGCGCGCCCTGGCTGCCGCCGAAAATCAGCAGCCGCAATTTTCCGTCCGCTGCCGGTGCGGCATAGGGCGACGCCGCCGCGGTGATCACTTCGGCCCGCACCGGATTGCCGGTGAAGGTGATCTTTCCCTGCAGGCGCGGGTCGAGCCGCGCCAGCGTGCGGAAGCCGGTGGCGATGGCGGTGACGCGGGCCGCCAGCAATCGATTGGCGCGGCCCATGACGCCGTTCTGCTCGTGCAGCACGGTCGGAATGCCGCGCAGCGTGGCCGCCATCAGCGGCGGCACGGTCGGGTAGCCGCCGAAGCCGACCACCACGGCAGGGCGCACGCGGCCCAACATCGACCAGGCCCTGGCGGTGCCGAGCGTCAACAGCGTGGCGGTACGCGCGAGCGAGACCGGATTGCGCCCGCGCAAGGTCGCGCTTGGGATGACGTGCACGGTGCGCGCCGGGAATTTGAAGTGGGCGGCGCGCGCATCGGTGGCGAGATCGATGGTGGCGCCGCGTTTTAGCAGCGCGTCGGCGAGCGCCTGCGCCGGGAACAGATGTCCACCGGTTCCGCCGGCCGCCAGCAGCACCAGCGGCGGCGCGCCCGCGGGCATCAGACGGCGCTCCCCTCGCTCACAAGTTCCGGCGACGTCAACATGGCCGTACTCGGCTGTTCGCGCGTCAACGCCAGCAGCATGCCCATGGCATAGGCGAGCGAGATCATCGAGGAGCCGCCATAGGAGATGAACGGCAGTGTCATGCCCTTGGCCGGAATGAGGTGCAGGTTCACCGCCACGTTGATGGCCGACTGCATGCCAAACAAAATCGCCAGGCCCGCGGCGGCGAAGCGCGTGAACGCGTCTTCACTGCGCATCGCGCGCGCCAGCGCGCGGATCACGATGAAAGCGTAGAGCGCGACCAGCACAAGGCAGAGGGCGACGCCGAATTCCTCCGCCGCCACCGCGAACACGAAGTCGGTGTGGCTCTCCGGCAGTAGCCGCTTGACCGTGCCCTCGCCCGGGCCGCGGCCGAACCAGCCGCCGCGCATGAAGCTTTCGGTGGCGATGTCGATGTTGAAGGTGTCGCCGGAGGCCGGATTGAGAAACTTTTGGATGCGCGCCGCCACGTGCGGCACGGTGAAATAGGCGGCGGTCAGGCCGATCCCGGAAATGCCGGCGATGCCGAATACCCAGATCAGCCGCATGCCGGCCATAAAGAACAGCGCGCTCCATACCAGCATGACCAGCATGGTCTGGCCGAAATCGGGCTGGATCACCAACAGCGCCACCACCAGCAACAACAGCAGGAGCGCGAACGCGTTGGCCGGCATGTCGGAGCGCTTGGCCGATTCGCCGAACAGCCAGGCGATCAGGATGACGAAGGCGGGCTTGAGAAATTCCGACGGCTGGATGTTGACGCCGAAAATAATCAGCCAGCGCCGCGCGCCTTTGATCTCGGCACCGAAATACGGCGTCACCGCCACCATGATCAGGCTGACCGCGAACACGATCAGCGCCAGGCGCCGGATCTGGCGCGGGTTGAGGAACGACACTGCCAGCATGATGGCGACGGTTGGGATCAGATAAAGGATGTGGCGGTTAACGAAATAGAACGGGTCGAGCCCGAGCCGACCGGCCACCGGCGGGCTGGCGGCAAGCGACAGCACCACGCCGGCCAGCATCAGCGCGCCGAAAGCGGCCAGCGTCAGCCGGTCGACCGTCCACCACCATTCGCCGAAAGGCGTGCGTTGCGCGCGCGAAACCATGTCCCGTTCCCGTCCGGCTTGAAGCTGACGCGTCACGGTTTACGAAGCATTAATGATGGGTATTAGACGGCGCTCTTTATGCCCGGGATCGTCAACACGATGTCGGTGAAGGCTTTGCCGCGCACCTCGAAGTTCGGGTACTGGTCGAACGAGGCGCAGGCCGGCGAGAGCAAGACCACCGGCTCTTTCAGGCTGGAGGCCGCGGCGTCGCGGGCGGCGAGTGGCACGGCGCGGTCGAGCGTCTCGACAATCTCGTAGGGCACTTTGCCGTCCAGCGTCTTGGCGAAATCCTGCGCCGCCTCGCCGATCAAATAGGTCTTGCGAATGCGCGGGAAGAATTCTGCCAGGCTGGAAATGCCGCCGGTCTTCGGCTTGCCGCCCGCGATCCAGAAAATATCGCCGAAGCTCGCCAGCGCCTTGGCGGCGGAGTCGGCGTTGGTCGCCTTCGAGTCGTTGACGAACAGAACGTCGCCCTTGTCCGTCTCTTTGCGGCCGACCTGCTGCATGCGATGGGCAAGGCCCGGGAAACTCGCAAGGCCTTTCCGGATCGCCGCCAGGTCGAGGCCGAGCGCAAGACAGGCGGCGATCGCGGCGCCGGCGTTTTGCGCGTTGTGCGAGCCGCGCAAGCTGCCTATGCCGGCGAGATCGGCAACGGCTTGCGTTTTGCCACCGGCCGCACGCAGGATGCGCGAGCCTTCGGCGTAATAGCCGT
>Ga0182024_10009529_pt1 | contig 20058 bp, 17 predicted proteins | sample P32metaG_FD_120480 | JGI IMG/M metagenome (GOLD analysis project Ga0182024, IMG submission 120480) | Permafrost microbial communities from Stordalen Mire, Sweden - P3-2 metaG (Illumina Assembly) | ecosystem: Environmental > Terrestrial > Soil > Wetlands > Permafrost | place: Sweden: Stordalen... | reverse complement strand
GCTGGACGGAGGTCACCGGCAGCCGTCATCAGCACCGCAGTGGCCATCACGAGGGCGCCGCGCCAACGTCGGTGCCGCCGGAGCCCGCTCGCCTCGACGAGCCTCTCGTGTCGGCGTGCTCGGACGGCAGGTGCTCCTGGACCAACGGTCATCACAGTCCCGTTCCTCCTCCGCCAGCTACCGCGACTGGGCGCGACTCCAGCCCCGGAGAAGTCCAGAGGCGTCTGGGTCCTGCATCAGGTTGAACTCTCTGGTGGTTGGCCACTCAAGTGAGCGGCCTCCAAGCCAGACGACAACGACCCGTTCCGCTATGTCGGGCGCCGGCACGAGCGCGCTGCTGATGCTCGTGGCGGCTCCGGTCGGCAGCTTCCATTTCGGCGCTTCTCATGAGTGTGATGTTACGGCTTGGTATAGCACGTCACTACGAATGGTACGGTCATGTCGTCTAGGCGGCGCGACCATCGCGCAACCGACCTCGAATACCAGAGACGACCAACGATAGGTCTTTATCATTGAGCCCAAGGGGCGGCTGGATAGCAGCCAGCGCCCTAACCAAAGTTGGTGGGCGCGGTGCGGGCCGTGCGAACCCGCTTAGCTCCTCTTTGGTGACCTGCTGGGCGGCAGGCGGACCAAGCGTCGGTCAAAGTCCACCGCCTCAATGCCGCCCAGCTCGGGGGTGACCGCTCGGGCCGCTCCGGGTGGTAAGGGCGGGCCGCTGTCATGGTCGTCGCCCGGGCGAAGCACTCACGAAGTTCACCCAACGACGTTACTTAGGCGACTCCAACACCGTGACCTTCGGGGGCCCAAAGCGGGACGTTAGGCCCTACGAACCTCTGTGGCCGAGGACTGATACTGAACAGAGGCCGAAGGGCCTAATAACGAGAAAGGAACCACAATGCGCAGGAAATCATTTGATGCCCTTGTAAGTTTTGGCGGCCTCTTGATGGTCGTAGTATTGCTCGCCGCGGGCGCTCTACTCTTCTGGGGCTATAGCTACGCAAATAACTCGGTGAGCACCCAGCTCTCCGCTCAAAAGATCAGTTTCCCGACCAAGGCGGAACTGGCTGCCGCGAAGAACCCCGCACCCGGAGGGTTCTCGGAGATCACCCCCGCCATGCTCCCCTACCTCGACAAGTACGCCGGTCAGGAACTGACCACCGGTGCTCAGGCACAGGCTTACGCTAACCACTTCATCGCCATCCACCTCCAGGAGATGACCGGCGGCCAGACTTACTCGCAGGTGAGCGCAGCCGCAATGGCAGCGCCTCCGGGCAGCGCCAAGGCCACAGCTCTCAATAATGAGGTGGCAACAGTGTTCAAGGGGACCACCCTTCGTAGCATGCTCCTGAACGCCTACGGCTGGTGGCAGATGGGCCAGATCGCCTTGATCAGCTCGGTCATCGCCTTCATCTTCGCCGGTATCACCCTGGTCCTGTCCGGGCTCGGCCTGTGGCACTTTCGCAAGGTCTCGGTCGATGAGGAAATCCCGAGGCTCGTCACCACCGGGTTCGCCCCGTCAGCAACTAATGGCAAGACCGACACCAAGGTGGGCGGCATAGCTCCTGTGGGAACACTCACCTAGTGAGATCCCTCAGGCCAAGGCGGGCCATCTAGGCCCTCCTGCGCACAGGAACCCCGGTTTGGGAGGCAACCCCCGGACCGGGGCCCCTGCGGTTGCGGGAAAATTCGCGAGAGCCCTCTCATGTTTGCAACAGTGCCCAGGAGCGTCGGCCGCCACGGCCCAAGGCGCTAACGTAAAGTCCGGAGGCCATAGTGACTATTCGTGTTTTTTTGCTGGACGACCACGAGATCGTACGCCGAGGCTTGCGTGAGCTGTTCGATGCCCAAGACGACCTCGAGGTGGTCGGCGAAGCTTCCAACGCTGACGAAGCGATCCTGAGGGTCCCGCCCACTCGTCCCAACGTGGCCGTGCTCGACGTGCGCCTTCCCGGCTCGAGCGGTATCGAGGTTTGCCGCGAGCTACGAGCCACGATGCCAGACCTGCGGTGCCTGATGCTGACCTCGTTCGCCGACGACGACGCTCTCTTCTCGGCCATCCTTGCCGGCGCCAGCGGATATCTGCTCAAGCAGATCCGTGGCCCGGAGCTCGTCTCGGCGGTGCGCCGGGTCGCAGCGGGCCAGTCCCTGATAGACCCTGCGCTTACAGCAGGGGTCATGGAACGCCTGCGCGGCAAGCAGGAAGACGAGCGGACCGCCAAGCTCTCGGCGCAGGAGCGCCGGATCCTCAAGTTGATAGCTGAGGGTAAGACGAACCGCCAGATCGGTGCCGAGATGTTCCTCGCCGAAAAGACCGTGAAGAACTATGTTTCCAACCTGTTAGCGAAGATGGGCTTTTCTAGGCGCACCGAGGCGGCTGTCTACGCCGCTCGAGCCAAACCGGCCAAGCACGACGACGACGAAAGCGGGTGAGATAAATGTGCCTCGGGATCCCCGGCCAGTTAGTCGAGATGTCCAACACTGACGAACATTTGGCCCGTGCCGATGTGTCGGGAGTGGTCCGTGTTATCAATATCGGTTTGCTGGAGGACGAAGCGCTCCAGCTCGGCGACTGGGTCTTGATCCACGTGGGTTTCGCCATCTCGAAGATCGATGAAGAAGAAGCCAACCTGACTCTCGCCTCTTTGCAGTCGATGGGTCAGGCATATGACGACGAAATGGCAGCGTTGCGGTCGTCCAATGCGTTTCGTTGACGAATATCGCGACCCGGCTGCGGCCCGGGCAATCGTGGCGCGAATAACTTCTCTTGGCGGCGATGACCATTTCAAGTTCATGGAAATATGCGGCGGCCACACCCACACCATCTACCGCCACGGGATCGAGCACGTCCTGCCGCCATCTATAGAACTCGTGCACGGCCCGGGCTGCCCCGTGTGCGTGATACCCATGGGCAGAGTAGACGATGCCATCTCGCTGGCCAAGGAGCCAGGCGTAATTTTCACCTCGTTTGGCGACATGATGAGGGTGCCCGGAAGCCAGGGGAACTTGCTGAAAGCCAAGGCCGAAGGGGCTGACGTCCGCTTTGTTTATTCACCCCTGGACGCGCTGCGCATAGCCGTCGGCAACCCCGGGCGCCAAGTGGTTTTCTTTGCCGTCGGTTTCGAGACCACCGCTCCGTCCACGGCCGTTACCCTGCTCCAGGCCCGGGCACGGGGGATCAGCAACTTCCGAGTGTTCTCCAACCACGTGACGATCGTGCCGCCCCTCAAAGCGATCCTGGGGTCACCAGACTTGCGTCTGGACGGGTTCCTCGGGCCGGGGCATGTTTCAACTGTCATCGGCCAGCGGCCTTATGGTTTTGTCGCCGAGCAATATGGCAAGCCCCTCGTTACTGCCGGCTTCGAGCCGTTGGACATCCTGCAGGCGATCGCCATGCTCGTGGCACAGATCCGAGACGGCCGCTGCGAGATCGAAAACCAGTACTCGCGCGTGGTGAAGGAGGAAGGCAACCCCAAGGCCCTGGCCGTATTGGCCGAAGTGTTCGAGCTCCGCTCGGAGTTCGAGTGGCGGGGCCTCGGCTTCATTCCCGGGAGTGCCCTGAAGCTGCGCCCCGAGTTCGCCGAGTTCGATGCCGAGCTGCACTACCGGCTGCCCGGGATCCGCGTACCCGACCCCAAGGCGTGCCAATGCGGTGAAGTGCTCAAAGGGGTCATCAAGCCGTGGGAATGCAAAGTGTTCGGGACCGCCTGCACCCCCGAGACGCCGATCGGGACCTGCATGGTCTCATCGGAAGGGGCGTGCGCGGCCTACTACAACTTCGGCCGGATGCACCGTGAGGTTGCCGTGACGCTGGGACGGACGAGCCCGTCGCCGCTATGACCGGGATGTCAACAGCGAACGCCGCCGTCCGCCACCGCATCCGGGTGACAGGCGTGGTGCAGGGCGTCGGCTTTCGGCCCTTCGTTCACCGGCTCGCTAACGACCTCGCCTTGGGCGGCTACGTGGGCAACGACGCGGGAGGGGTCTTTGTCGAAGTCGAGGGCCAGCCTTCGGACGTGGCGCGTTTCGAGCGACGCCTGTTGGACGAGGCCCCGCCCATGGCCCGCATTGCCGGTGTGGAGCCCACCCAGGTGGGCACGACCGGCGAGCGCCAGTTTCGGATCGTTGAGAGCGACCGGGGCGGCGGCGCGAGGACTTTCATTTCGCCCGACGTGGCGGTGTGCGACGAGTGTCTGGACGAGCTGTTCGACCTGACCGACCGCCGCTCGCGTTACCCGTTCATCAATTGCACTAACTGCGGGCCTCGCTTCAGCATTACCGTCCGTCTCCCCTACGACCGGCCCAATACCACCATGCGCGGGTTCGCGATGTGCCGGGCATGTGCCACCGAGTACGCCGACCCCGCTGATCGCCGCTTCCACGCCCAGCCGGTCGCCTGTCCCGCCTGCGGCCCTCGGATCTCGTTCTCAACTGTCATTGGCGGGGCAGGCGAGCAGGTGGTCGAGGGCACCGACGCTGCCATCGCTGCCACCCAGGCCGCCTTGGCCGACGGTCAGGTCGTGGCGGTCAAAGGCCTGGGCGGCTACCACCTCGCGTGCGATGCGACCTCAGCCACGGCGGTAGCGACCTTGCGCGCGCGCAAAGCGCGCCCCGACAAGCCCCTGGCGGTGATGGTGCGCGACTTGGCCGTAGCCCAAGTCCTGGCGAATGTCGGACCCGCCGAGGCTGCCGTCCTGACCAGCCCCGCCAGGCCCATCGTGCTTCTCCTCAAGCGCGGGGGCAGCCGGTTGACGGAACTGGTGGCACCCGACAGTCCGTACCTGGGGCTCCTTCTGCCTTACACGCCGCTCCACCATCTGCTGTTCCATCCCGTGCCCGGCTCGACCGCCACGGTGCCCTACGCGTTGGTGATGACCAGCGGCAACTTGGCCGACGAGCCCATCTGTTACGACGACGACGATGCCCGGGACCGCCTCGGCCACCTCGTCGACGCCTGGTTGGCTCACAACCGGCCCATCCACGTTCCTTGTGACGACTCCGTGGTCCGGGTTGAGGCCGGTGCAGAACTTCCGGTGCGGCGCTCCCGGGGGTACGCGCCGTTACCGCTGCGATTGCCCTTCGTCGCCGTTGCCTTGTTGGCCGCCGGCGGTGAGCTGAAGAACACCTTCTGCCTCGCCTCCGGCCGGGATGCCTGGATGAGCCAGCACATCGGCGACATGGGGGCCTTGCCCACTCTCACAGCCTTCAAGAGATCGGTACGCCAGTTCGCCGAGATGTACCAGGTGAGCCCCCAGGTGGTGGCGGCTGACGCCCACCCCGGCTACCAGACCCGTCGCTGGGCCGAGGACGAAGCCGACCTCCCGGTGGAGCTCGTCCAACATCACCACGCCCACATTGCAGCAGTGATGGCCGAGCACGGCTTGCCGCTGGGAGAGCGGGTCATTGGCTTTGCTTTCGACGGCACCGGCTACGGTAGCGACGGCGCCATCTGGGGCGGCGAAGTGCTTGTAGCCGGGTACGACGAATTCGAAAGGGCCGCCCACCTGCGCTACGTGCCTCTGCCGGGCGGGGATACCACCATCCGCAAGCCTTATCGCGCTGCCCTGGCGCACCTGTGGGCTGCCGGCATCGACTGGAGCGAGGATCTCCCGCCGGTGCTTGCCAGCACCCCCGCCGAGCTGACCGTGCTTCGACGTCAGCTCGAACGCGGAATCCAATGCGTGCCCACGTCGAGCATGGGCCGCTTGTTCGACGCGGTGAGCTCATTGCTGGGGGCCCGCCACACGGTCTCCTACGAGGCGCAGGCCGCTATTGAGCTCGAGACCGTGGCCGGTGCGCACATGAACGAACCAATGCCCGACTACCACTTCCAAGTCACTGGCGACGAGATCGACCCCGGGCCTCTGCTACGGGCGATCGTGGATGACATTCGCCGTGGGTGCGCGCCGGGACCGGTGGCCGCGGGGTTCCACGCCGCTGTGGCCTCGCTCGTCGCCGAGACGGCAGATCGGCTCGGCCGAAGCAGTGGGATCGAGCGGGTGGCGTTGAGCGGTGGCGTGTTCCAGAACGTCCTACTCGTCCGCTTGGCCCGCGCTCGGCTCGAGCGGCTCGGTATGCAGGTCCTGACCCACCGCTTGGTGCCTCCCAACGACGGCGGCTTGGCGCTGGGGCAGGCTGTTGTTGCTGCGTCTCGCTACCAATCCCCGCCTGGCCGGGAGGCACGGCGGTGAGCAAAACGAACGAGCCAAGCCAAGCGTTATTCGAGCACAGTCGTTTACTGGAAGCCGACGCCGGGGCCCCACCCGCATGCACCGACGACATCTGCATCACGTGCTCAGATGAGGGCCGCGTGGCTGAAGTCACGGTCGTCCACGACGACGGGCGAGCCGAGGTATTGATCGACGGCCGGGCCGAGATGGTCGATATCAGCCTCGTGGACGCAGGGCCTGGCGACCTCCTGTTGGTCCACGCTCGCGTGGCTATCGCCCCGCTTGGCCCGGTCCCTGCACCGGCGGCCAGGGGCGGGGCTCAAGCGAGTGACAGCCCGTGACCGGCATCGCCAACGAGGCCACCGCTCCGGGCCCCGAGGCGGTCGTCTTCGACCGCATAGAGGCTTTCAGGCGTCGCCGGCCGCGACTGTTGGACTCGGTTGTAACCCTGGCCCATGGAGCCGGCGGCAAGGCCTCAGCGGCTTTGATCGATGCCATTTTCCTGGCCGCCTTTGCCCCCGGCACAGGCACCCCTCAGACCGACGGGGCCATCGTGGCGCTACCGTCGGGTGAAAGGCTGGCGTTCAGCACGGACTCGTTCGTGGTCAAGCCGCTGCGGTTCCCTGGGGGCTCGGCCGGCCACCTGGCGGTCCACGGCACCGTGAACGACCTGGCAATGATGGGAGCGCGCCCCCTCGCCCTATCGGCCGCATTTGTGCTCGAAGAGGGTCTCTCGATCGACATCTTGCGCCAGGTCGTGGCCGACATGGCAGAGGCGGCTGCTTCTGCCGGAGTGCCGATCGTGACGGGCGACACCAAAGTTGTCGACCACGGGGCGGCCGATGGCCTGTACATTTCGACCGCAGGCATAGGGCTCATCCCTGCGGGCCGTGCGCTGTCAGCCAACCTGGTCAGGGAAGGTGACATGGTCATCATGTCAGGCACCATGGCGGACCACGGCATGGCGGTCATGCTGGCCCGGGGGGACCTCATGCTCGAGGCCTCCATCGTTTCGGACACTGCCCCCCTCCACGGCCTCATGGAGCGGCTGTTGACCGCTGCCCCATCCACGCGCTGGCTGCGAGATGCCACGCGGGGCGGCGTGGGCACCGTCTGCAACGAGCTGGCGCAGGACTGCAACCTCACCGTCGTCCTCGACGAGATGGCGCTCCCTGTCCGCCCGGCGGTGGGAGCGGCCTGCGAGCTGCTCGGTATCGACCCGTTATACGTGGCCAACGAGGGCAAGTTCGTGGCCGTCGTGGCACCCGACGAAGCTGCGGCTGCGCTCGCCGCTCTGCGGGGCCATCCCTTAGGTCCCGACGCAGTCCGTATTGGCGAGATCCGGGCCGAGCCCCCGGGGATCGTTGTCCTACGCACTCAGCTTGGCGGGACCCGGATCGTCGACATGCTCGTCGGGGACCCGTTGCCTCGGATTTGCTGACCCGGGCGAGCCCATATCGTTGCGAGCGAAAACGTCGGCGTCGGAACCACCGACAAAACCGAGGCCTGGTAACCAAAAACCACTACACGTTTTAGTAGGTGTTCCCCTAATTGCTGCTGAGGGCCCCGGCCAATTCCACCTCAGCCAGTTCGCGGTGCTCTATGGCCCTGAAGGTGATATCCCCGTTCGCTGCGTCGACAATGATCATGTCTCCGACCCCGAACTCTTTGGAGAGCAACTTTTCCGACAGCGGGCTTTCTACCATCCGCTGCAGCGCACGCCTCAGCGGCCGAGCACCCAACAGCGGGTCGTAACCTCCTTCGACGATGAGGTACTTGGCGGTCTTCGTGAGCTCGATCCCGAGGCCCTGCGCCTCGAGCTGACCCCGGAGGCGCTCCACCATCAGGTCGATGATCTCGCTCACCTCGTCCTTGGAAAGCTCGTGGAACACGACCACGTCGTCGACGCGGTTCAAGAACTCGGGCGGGAAATGCTGCTTCAAGGCGTCAGTGACCTTCGTAGTCACCTTCTCGTGGGTGATGCCCTGGTCGGCCGTTGCGAACCCGATAGAAGACTTGCGCAGGTCGCCAGTGCCCAGATTGGAAGTCATGATTATGACCGTGTTCTTGAAGTCGACCGTGCGGCCCTGAGCGTCGGTGAGGCGGCCTTCCTCGAGGACCTGCAGCAATGTATTGAAAACATCAGGGTCGGCCTTTTCGATCTCGTCGAACAGCACGACCGAGAAGGGATTGCGCCGGACCGCCTCAGTGAGCTGGCCGCCCTCCTGGTAACCGACGTACCCGGGGGGTGAACCGACCAACCGGCTCACAGCATGCTTCTCCATGTACTCGGACATGTCCAGCTGGACCAACGCCGACTCGTCACCGAAGAGGAACTCAGCTAGGGCCTTGGCGGTCTCTGTCTTACCGACTCCCGACGGGCCTAGGAAGATGAACGAACCGCTGGGACGCTTGGGGTCTTTCAAACCTGCCCGCGTACGCCGAATAGCGAGGGAGACGGCTTTTAGAGCATCGTCCTGGCCGATGATGCGCCTGTGGAGCTCGTCTTCCATGCGTAGTAGCTTGGCCGTCTCCTCCTCGGTCAGCTTGGAGACAGGGATACCCGTCCAGTTGGCCAGCACCTCGGCGATGACCTGCTCGTCGACTACGTCGGAGAGGTCTATGCCCTGGGCTTGCCAGCGTTGCTCCTCGACCGCTTGGCGCTGAAGGAGCTCGTCTTCTTTGTCTCGTAGGCGCTTGGACTGCCGAAAGTCCCCTCTCGCTGCGGCGAGTTCCTTGCCCTTCCTCGCTTCGACGATCTCGCCCTCTATGGCCGCATAAGCCGGGGGCACGGTCATGCGCCGGACGCGCATGCGGGCTCCGGCTTCATCGATGAGGTCGATCGCCTTGTCCGGGAGATAACGGTCGGCAATATAGCGGTCAGCCAGGGTCGCTGCGGCCACTACCGCCTGGTCGGTGATGGTGACGCCGTGGTGAGCCTCGTAGCGCTCGCGTAGGCCTTTGAGGATCTCGATCGTCTCGGCGAGCGAAGGCTCTTCTACCTTAACCGGCTGAAAACGGCGGGACAGGGCGCCGTCCTTTTCCACGTGTTTACGGTACTCATCAAGCGTTGTGGCCCCGATCGCTTGCAACTCGCCGCGTGCCAACAGTGGTTTCAAGATCGAAGCCGCATCGATCCCGCCCTCCCCCGCGCCGGCTCCTACCAGGGTGTGCATTTCGTCGATAAACAAGATGATGTCTGCCCGAGCATGTACCTCATTGAGGACTTTCTTTAGCCGAGCTTCGAAATCTCCCCGAAAGCGCGAACCGGCTATCAAGGCGCCGAGGTCAAGACTATAAAGGCTCTTGCCCACCAAGGTCTCGGGGACGCTACCGGAGACGATGCGCTGGGCCAGGCCCTCGACGACAGCAGTTTTTCCGACGCCCGGCTCTCCAATCAGGACCGGGTTGCTCTTGGTGCGCCGAGAGAGCACCTGCATGACCCGCTCAATCTCGTCGTCCCGGCCGATCACTGGGTCTAGTTTGTGCTCCCTCGCCAGCCGAGTGAGGTTGCACCCGAACTGGTCAAGCAGCGAGCTGCCGGCAGGCACCTCGCGGTCGCTCCTGGCGTTGCCTGCGGAGACCTCCGCCATGCCGGTGGCGCGTGCCCCCGAGAGTAATTCGGTCACCTGGGCGCGCAACCGTTTGAGGTCAACGCCCAAGCCGACCAGGGCCCGGACGCCGACGCCGTGGCCCTCTCGGAGTAGGCCCAACAGGATGTGCTCCGTACCAACCTGGTCGTTGCCGGACCCGATGGCCTCCCGCATCGCGAGTTCGAGCACCTTCTTCGCCCGGTGAGTAAAAGGGAGCGAGCCAGTCGAGGTTGACCCGGACGACTCGGCATTCTCTTCAACCTTTTGGCGCACGGGTTCGAAAGTTACTCCAGCCAAGTTGAGCAGCTTGGCCGCCGCTCCCTCGCTCTCCTGGAGGAGGCCGAGCAGTAGGTGCTCAGTACCAACATGGTCGTGGACTAGTACCAGCGCTTGTTCCTGGGCCCACGCCATCGCTTGCTGCGCGTGGATGGTATAACGCTCAGACGTCATCGGCCACATCGCTTATGGGGGCATTACGCACATGTTTTAGGCTAAAGCGCAGGCTCCCGCGCGAAGGCGACTTCGCTCCCGGCGGCTTCAAGTCGTACGACTGCCGAAGCGAAGTCTGGCGGCGCCCTGTACACATTTATTCATCTTGGGCGGAACCTGGGCTGACGAGGCAGGGGCCAATGTCACAAAGTAATGGCCAATTGGACCAATGGCTCACGTCCCTGGGCCACTCGGCCCTGACTGGAGACGGCAGGATCGCGGACCATGGATGCCAACGACATCTGAGGAGCGACCATGAAGCAGCTTGCTGACCAACACCGTAGGAGACAAGTCGACGCCCGGTTTGACGGTCGAAAGCCGAACACGATCGGGGGGCCGGCCGTCGGAGATCGGTGCGGCATCCAGACGGGCCCTAGCGGCATTGGCCCGGCGGGCGGTGGCCAGAGTGCTGGGCGGGTCACGGCTACTGACCCGCTCGCTGAACTCGGGCCCCTCTTGGCGGCGGTGGCCCGGCGGGACCGTGAGTCAGGCGAGGCCGCAACGGCGCGGGCAGAGCTCCGGCAAAAGTTCTTGGACGATTTTTCCAAGGCCTGTGTGCAGGAAGTACGACCAGCGATGAGCGCAGTGCTCAAACGCCTCCAGCAGCTGGGTGGCGACGGCATCATCGAAGAACACCCGGGCGGCGAGGCGCGGTTTCCAAGACCCCGGATAACCTTGTGGATGTCGCTCAAGGACAAGATCGTCGGTGAGCCTCGCCTCGACCGCCATCCTTATCTTCTCTTCGACGCCGATGTCGAAAGCCAGAAGGTCGAGGTCAATGAAGGCGACATGTGGCGCGGGGCGGGTGGCAACTTCAGCGGTAGCGTAGGGATGTGGGACGTGACGGAGCTCACCCACGACAGAGTAACTAATGAGCTGTTGTCGATCGCCCGCCGAGCCGCTACGGAGAACCTTTCCGCCTGATAAGGCTTTATGGCGCGGGACCCTATTAAAAACGCGGTACATGAGGCCCCTGAACCCGTGGCGCTGGCTGAGCCCTCGGATCTCGCAGGTACCCGCTCGAGGACAAGACGGCCAAAATCCCCGGCTTTTCCAGTGAGCGTCGGCACACCGCTCGCGCGGACAGTCTGAGCATCTGCAACCGCGATCTACTCGCTAGGGCCTCCTCGGCTGGACCGGTATTTGGAGTTCGTCGGTGGCAGGTCGCCCGAGGTCGTCTCCTCACCCTTGCGGCCCACGTGACTCATTCGCCTTGCACGTCCCTGAGGTGGAGGGCCAGGGCACCGACACCACCACAGACGGCACCGATACCCACCGTCGCCGCGGCAGTGGTCCAGTCTGGGTTGACCGCTGGTGCGGCGGCCATCTGATGGAAAAGCGACGAGTCGGCCAGCCAGTGGCTGGTGGTGACCACGCCTCCGATGAGCTCGATGAGCAGCGACCAGCCCAATACGGCGTGGACGACATGCGAGGTCGCCCGCGGCCAGAGGCCCATCGCCAGAACGCCGATCCCGACGAGGCACAGGCTCGGTGGGACAACGTTCAGGCCGGCGTCGAGCAACGTGCCGATGCTCATGTGACCGTTCTGAGAGGTCGTGCCGAGCCAGGTCGCGATACCGGCAACAAGTCCGCCAGCGAAGAGCACTACCACGGCAACCCCGACCCGACCGGCGAGCCAGGAGAGGCGGGAAATCGGCCCGACCAGGAGATGGTCGAGCCGGCCCAGTGCTTCTTCCTGGCGCGCCGCGGTGACCTGTCCAGCCGCCACGAAGGCGACAAGGACGGCCACGATGAGGAAGGACACGCCGAGGAAGGCCTCGGCTCCAGTGCCTGGCGCCCCGAGGCGGGAAAAGACTGTTTTCACCGACGAGCCCGAGATCGTCGAGCCAGCGGACTTGGCAATCAGGCCAAGCACCAGTCCGGTCGCACCCAGAGCACAGATCCATGAGATGACTGTCGGACGCACGAGCCGGATAGTCAGTCCTAGCTGCCCGGAGAGCGGCCGGGCGGCCCGGGCTCTGGCATGGGCGCGGTCGGGCAGGATGCCCGCGCCGATATCGCGGTTGGCGGCTAGACGCAGGGCGACGAGGGCCACTACGGCGGCGAACCCGAAGATCGGCACGAGCGCGAGTGGGCGGGGGGCGGTGAGCGGCTGCAGTTCCTCGACCCAGCCGAGTGGCGAGGCCCAGATGAGCCCGTGCACACCGACCCCTGCATCGGCAACCATCCTGAGGGCGTATGAGGCGCCGAGGAGCCACCCGGCGTACGCGGCCGCTTGGCGGCGGGTGGCGGCTAGTTGGCTGGTGAGGGCGCCGACAGCCAGGAACATCACGGCGGTCGTCACTGATGCCAGAGCGAAAAAGGCACCCGGACCGGCAGCGATGTCGACCTCGGAGTACTGCCCGGCCACCACAGTGAACACAGCCGTGATGGCCCACAACATGGCGACCCCGACGACCAAGCCAGCGACCGCCTGGCCGCAGGCCCCCCGTCGGGTCGTCTGTCCGCTTAGCAACAGCTCCCAACGACCAGCGTCTTCTTCCCCGCGCAGCAACCGGGTGGAGGTCAACAGGCCCCAAATTGCACCGAGGACCATGAGGGTCATCGAAGTCTTAAACACCGTGAAGCCGGCCACCGTCTGCAATTGCGGTGCGGGACCGAACAGCGCGCTGGAGGCGTGGTTTAACCCAAAGGCGGCCGCTAGGTGCTCCCGCTCTGCTTGGGACTTGTAGATCCTCGTGTAGCTGATGGCCGAGGAGGCAACCACGGCACCGAAGATGTAGCCCCAAACCGCCCCCGAGCGCCCCGCTCTGCGTGCGGTCTGGCGGAGGACGACGACACGTGAGGAGCGTTCCTCCCGCACCGAAGGCCTGAGGGCGACTGCGGCCTCAGCCGACAACGGAATGCTCGGCAACGGTACCTTGTTCGCCATACAGGGCGAGGAACAGCTCCTCGAGCGACGGCTCGCGGCTCAACAGCTTCGTTACGTGGTACCCGGCGAGCGCCTTCACCAGCGGCTCCACCGAGCCGTTCACCTCAAGGTGCACCTTGTGCCCGTTGGCGCGGACCGCGCTCACTCCCGGTACGTGCGCGAGGTCCGGGACCGGCCCGTCGAAGGTCGCCTCCACCGTGACGGCTGAGAGGTGGCGCATATCTGCCAGAGTCCCGGTCTCGACCAACCGCCCGTTGCGCAGGATCGCTACCCGGTCGCACAACGCCTCCACCTCGCTGAGGATGTGCGACGACAAGAACACGGTCTGGCCCCTGTCCTTTGCTTCGCGGATGCAGTGCCGGAACGCCTGCTCCATGAGAGGGTCGAGACCCGCGGTCGGCTCGTCGAGGACCAGCAGGTCGGGCCGGCACATGAGCGCGGCGATGAGGAGGACTTTCTGGCGGTTCCCCTTGGAGTACGCCCGGATCTTCCTTCCCGCGTCCAGCTCGAAGCGGGTGACCAGCTCGTCCCGGTAGGCCTCGTCGACCCTACCTTGGATCTGGCCCAGGAGGTGCAGCGTCTCGGCGCCCGATAATCCTGGCCACAGGTTCGCCTCGCCGGGGACGTACGACAATCGCCTGTGGGCCTCGACCGGTCTGTGCTGGCAGTCCAGCCCGAAGATCTCGGCCCGGCCGCCCGTCGGGTGGATCAGTCCCAACAGCAGCCGGATCGTCGTTGTCTTGCCCGCCCCGTTCGGTCCGAGGTAGCCGAGGACCTCGCCAGGCCCGACCTCGAGGGTGAGGTCGCACAGCGCGTCCACGGTGCCGTAACGCTTGGTGAGGCCCTCCGTGCGTACTGCAGCGGGCGTGCTCACGCTTGCGTCCGTGCCGCGGAGCGAGCCGTTCGCGGGCTCGTTGGATCAGCCGCGAGAAGTCTGTCGATCGCTGCGTGAGACAGCGCGGCAAGCTCGGGAGTGAGCAGTGGCCGCGAATAGAAGTCGATCTTCGCCTTGGCGAGGCGCAGGTGGCCCTCCCGGCTGAAGATATCCGCCCCCAACGCCTGCGACAGCTGCTCGTTCATCGAAAGGGCTCCGAGCTCCATGGCCACGAGCAGTGCCGAGTACGCCCTCTGATCGTCAATCAGCCCACGGTGGTGCTCCGCTAACCATCTGTCCCCGAGGTCGACCATCTCTTCGAACATCGCGGCTGCCGCCGGCGAGCCATCGAGCATCGACCGGGCTAGGTAGCGGTAGAAGAGCAGCAGCGTCGGCTGCGCGCCCGCCAGGAACCTCGGAGCCGCCATTTGGCCCTCGACGACAGCTTGTTCCTTGAGCCGCATGACCTGTTCGAGGGCATACGCGTCGCAGGCGTCGCGCAAACCCTCCTTCGACCCGAAATGGTGACGGACCAGTCCCCCCGACACACCGGCTGCCGCGGCGATACCGCGGATCGTCGTTACGTCCATCCCGCGCTCCCCGAAGAGGCGCAGCGCGGCATCCCTGATCCGCGCCCGCGCCGTCAAATCCTCAAAGGCGGGCTCCCCGAATGTGCTCGACATTGACTGCTGCGTCCTTTCCACCTGGATGGATATTTAGCCACTCATGCTAGTAAACTATACACGCAGATAGTCAGGAGTTGGCGCGGGAGCAAGTATGCCGAGCGCCTTCGGTATCTTCTGGGTGACCTCGGACGGAGTGGCTGACCGTTAAATCCGGTAAACGCCGCCACCCCGGCCTCGAGAGTGAGGCGATGGCGTAGTGACCATCAGCTCGCGGTGGCGGCCTCTTCGGCCAATTGGCCCTCAGCGGACCTGGAGTCGGGGCACGGCGACGGCAAGCAGGGCGCCCGAGCAGACGGATTACCGTCGCAGGACCGGTGAACTTGTGACATCGAGCCCTTTGGCCCCACCTGAGGGACGAACTGCCCTAGCTCCGACTTGGGCGACGACGCTAGATATGGTCTAAGCGATTGAAGAGGAGTTTGAAATGAGAGTCAGGATCGAACAGGAGTATTGCACCGGTGACGGTCTCTGCCAGGATCTTTGCCCCGACATGTTCGAGATGCAAGACGATGGGCTCGCTCACGTAAAACAGGCCGGTGAAGTGCCAACCGAGCTGGAGGATGCTGTGCTGGAAGCCCAAACCCAGTGTGCCGGAGAATGCATCTACGTCGACCGCTAGAGGATGAGATCCAGCATCAGGCGCCGCAATGGGCAATTCCCCTCGCTTGGCGCACGCGGCGACCGAATGAGCAAGACGTACTACTCGAATTTTAGGGTGGTGCTTTGCGTGGCTTTCCGGAGGTCGCAGAGGTGCTTATCCCTCATGCGCGTCGTACTGAGCACGCGAGAGATCGGATGTGAAGCTGTCATTTGTGGGCCCGGCCTCGGACAGGTTGTCAAGGTTCTTACGTCCTGCGCCTCGGCCAACTTGGTCATGTCGCAGGAAAGGCAATGGCCGGAACCTGCCAGGTCATGACAAGGTCGTACAAGGCCCCAGCAAGTGGGCTTGGAGCGCCGACCTAAAGCGCGTCACTGGGCACCCCCAAGCCGACATCGCCAATTATGCTCCTGTCGCGTCTTGCCTCTCTTGACGGCCGGTACAGCTGTCAGATCTTTCAGCCACAGCGTGGAGTGGCAGGGTGCCCGGCGAATAATGCGAACGCCTCCCGCTGGGAAGAGACAATCGAGACGACGCGGTCCAGGCCTACAAAGAAAAGGAGCCCCTGCTGTACTGGGTTACGAGACGCGACCACGATGCGCTGGTCGCGTTTGCAGGCCCGCTGCACCCAGGTGAGCAATTCCATGCTCCCGGCCGTGTCCATGCTCGCTGCGGAGAGATCGACAATAACGTCGTGCTCGTTACCTTTATCCAGGAAGTCCCGGAACTTGCCCTTGGTGGCCCAATCAAGCCGACCGCCCGCATGCCTTGCACCCCGTCCCAGTGGTCGTCGAAAACCAGCAAGCGTGGTGGACCGTGGGAAGCCTCCTCAGAGGAGTCTGGAGGTCATAGGAGTCGTGGCACTGCGCGTTCTCAAAGGACGCGCGGCCGGCTTTGCTGTTGAGGACGGCCGAATCGTCATCATATATATCGTGGCACTGGGCTCATCTTTGTCCTCCTGCGTCGTTCACGGCGCCCAATACGGCGCTTAGACCATGATGCAGCGCGTCGCTCGGGTTGTTCTAGGGCTGAGAGTCTCGCTGAGACGGGACCGTGGGCACTTCGGCTCGCTTGAAATCGGACGAAGCCTGGGAAATCTTGTACGCTCGGCCGGGAGCCCCGGGATAAGGGCGGTTAGGCCTACTGCGGCTCGCGCGGCAAGCGCACAGCCCGGAGAGCCTCGTCGGCACACTCAGCCGACACGATGGCTACCAAACAGTCCTCACACGCGGCACGGGAGGGTGTCGATACGAAACATCTAGCCCCGGTGACTTGCGAGCGTCTGCGTGAGCCTCTAGTAAAACGTCGGTGCGGGGGCCGGCACGAACAGCCTCCGGCCGCTGAAGCTCGGGTTCACGATCGATATCCAATAGTCTTTTTTGCGAGGGACCCATTCCTCGACATGATAGGAACGTTCCAACAACGATAGACGGTCCACGGCGTCGGTGATGTCGGCCCCCTCTCCGCGTACGACTACGTCCCAGCCCTCATGGCTCGAAGGGTCGACGATGTCGACTTCGAAGGCCACGTGGCCGAGGGGCGCTCGAGCCTTGAGCACCGCGGATCCGGTACCAAAGACGATCGTGCGATCGTGGACAATATAGTTGACGGGGACAATCTCGGGCCTACCGTCGCCAGTAACGACCGCGACGCGCCCGTACTTGGCAGTGTTCAGAAGGGCCAAGCACTCCTCTTCGGTCAGGCTCTCCAACGAGGGATCCGACATGACGACCTCTAGCGGGCACCTTGGTGTTCGCCGATTGAGTCCAGCATCGCGGATGAACTGGCGCAAGGCAGAGGGCTGAAAGTCCCTGTCGAGGCGCCGAAGGCCAGATCTTCTTCTCGTCATGCTCGAGGCACCGCTCAGGGGTCCCGGGGTTGAATGTCGTCGAGTTCCTCCCCGCCTCTGCGCCGCGCTACAGCCGTTCGACTTAGTCTCTGGGACGAATTGCCCTAGCTCCTGAATTGGGCAGGCGCTAAAAATGGTCTTAGCGACAAGGAGGAGATTGAGATGAAAGTCTGGATCGAGCAGAGCTATTGCACGGGAGATGGTCTCTGCCAGGAACTGTGCCCCGATATCTTTGAGCTGGGGGATGACGGGCTCGCTCATTTAAAGCAGGGCCAAGCAGTGCCCAATGGTCTGGAGGACAGTGTGCTCGACGCACGCGCCGAGTGCCCAGGAGAGTGCATTTACATTGAGGTTTAGAAGATGAGGTCCGGCAGCCGGGGCGCCGATAGGTAATTGCCCCGCTTGGCAACTAGGACCCTCTTACCGTCGAACACTTCCCCCGGAGGCGATCGGTCATATGACGGAAACGAAGTACGTGACCTTTGAGTTTTCAGGCGTACCCTTTGACCGGACTCAATTTGGGGTCAGCGAACCCTCATCCGTGTCGTACGGAGCACGCGAGAGATAGGCGTTGAACTGTTATTGTGGTAGCCGCCGACCGCTCCGCACGGCTGGGTTCTCAAGGCTCGTAAAGGTGCTCGGTACTCTCCGACACGGTAGAGGCACTTTCTGGGCCCGAATCCAATCTGATACGCCGTTCTGACAGGCCCGTCCGCCGCGCTAGGCGCTAGGCGCCCAGGAGTGCAGGGTCTTTAGATAATTAGCTCGCTCGAAGGCGCTGGCGTCGGGGACTGCCGCCTGGGACACCGCGCCCCTCAGCTCGGTCACCGAGCCGTACCCGTGTTCGGCTAGCCAGTAGGACAGTTCGTACTCGACGGTCCCGATGTAGTCAGGTCCATAGCGCAGGATGGCCGAAGTCATCATGGCCACATCGGCCCCAACGGCGATGGCCTTCACGACATCAATACCGCTGTGGACCCCCGATGAAGCCGCCAATGACGGGCCCGGCCCGAGCTGGGCCCGCAATATGGCTATCCAGCGGAGAGGAAGGCGGAGCTCCCAAGGCCGGGACAGCTCGACCTTGGGTACGACGTCCATGGTTCCCAGGTCCAAATCGGGTTGGTAGAAACGGTTGAACAGGACCAGTCCGGCGGCCCCAGCGCTCACCACCCTGGCCGCAAAGTGGGCCAGGGACGAGTAGTACGGCGACAGCTTCACCGCTACCGGCACGGGCACGCTGGCGCACACGTTGCCCACAAGGGCCAGGTCCACCTGCTCCACCTGCCCCGCAGTCATTTGCGGGTCAGTGGGTACCCGGTAGACATTCAACTCGATGGCATCAGCGCCCGCCTCGGCCAGCAACTTGGCATAGCGTGCCCAGCCACCGATGGAGGTGGCGTTGAGACTTGCGATTATGGGGGCATCTACTTCTTTTTTGGCTTGTTGAAGCAGCTCCAGGTACCGCTCCGCGGCGCCGGTGAATTCCGGCATAGCTGGAAAGTAGCCGAGTGCCTCGGCGAAATGTCCGCTACCTGCTTCCAGGGCGGATGACAGCCCAACCTCTTCGGCCACGATCTCCTCTTCGAAAAGCGATGGAAGCACGATGGCGCCGACGCCGGCGTTGGCAAGTGCCTCAATCGTGTGGAGATCGCGCTCCCGCCCCCACGGCCCGGCCGACGCGACTACCGGCGACGACAGCGTCAGCCCCAGATAGCTAGTCGTGAGGTCCACTTCGGTTAGGTAAGTCATTACGGCTTAACCTCCTCATAATCCGGCCCGTCGTCACCAACGAGGATCCCATCGAGCTCTAAGTCGGCGACCTCAGGAACGGTGCGCTGCATACCAGCCAGTTGCTCGTAGTAACGCCAGCGTTCGGTGACGTCAGCTTGCGCCAGGGCGCTCAACCGAGCGGCCTCCTGCGGGTGAGTGCGGGCCAGCGTGGCATAGCGGGCCTCGCTGGCGGTGAAGTCGGCCAGAGGGAGCGAAGGGGCCTTGGAATCGAGCGTGAACGGCTGTCCCGTCTCTGCGTTGGAGGGGTGGAACCGGTACAAGGGCCAATAACCCGAACGGACGGCGTCTTTTTGGTGTGTCATCGATTTGGACATGTCGATGCCGTGGGCGATGCATGTCGAATAGGCGATCACCAACGAAGGCCCGGGGTAGGCTTCGGCCTCGAGCAGCGCCTTGGTCGCCTGCAAGTCGTTGGCACCCATGGATATCTGAGCGACATAGACGTTGCCGTAGGCCCGAGCCACGGCGCCCAGGTCCTTTTTGGCGCTTTCCTTCCCCGCCGCCGCGAACTTGGCCATAGCCCCGCGCTGGGTCGCCTTTGATGCCTGGCCACCGGTGTTGGAATAGACCTCGGTGTCGAGCACCAGGACGTTGATATTGCGCCCGGAGGAAAGGACGTGGTCGAGACCGCCAAAGCCGATGTCGTAGGCCCAGCCGTCGCCGCCGACGATCCAGACGCCTTTTCGCACCAATGCGTCGGCGAGCACAGCCAGGTGGCGAGCAGCAACAGCGATGACTTCGTCGCTCCCCTTGGCCAGTCTGTCCAGTTGTTCCTTGAGCTGAGCCACCCGTTGGCGTTGGGCGAAGACGTCCTCTTCATGGTCCTGGTCGGCGCCTAGGACTGAGCTGGCCAGTTCAGTCCCTACCGGCACCGCCAGGGTGAGAAGTAGCGCCCGTGCGGCCCGTTCTTCGGCGTCCAGGCCCATCCGGATGCCGAGGCCAAACTCGGCATTGTCTTCGAACAACGAATTGGCCCAAGCCGGTCCTCGCCCGTCGCTGTTTGTGGCCCACGGGGTTGTCGGCAGGTTGCCACCGTAGATCGATGAGCACCCCGTGGCGTTGGCAACGAGCATGCGGTCCCCGAACAGTTGGCTCACGAGCTTCAAGTAGGGCGTTTC
>Ga0182024_10009528_pt1 | contig 20059 bp, 18 predicted proteins | sample P32metaG_FD_120480 | JGI IMG/M metagenome (GOLD analysis project Ga0182024, IMG submission 120480) | Permafrost microbial communities from Stordalen Mire, Sweden - P3-2 metaG (Illumina Assembly) | ecosystem: Environmental > Terrestrial > Soil > Wetlands > Permafrost | place: Sweden: Stordalen... | reverse complement strand
GAGCGACATCCCGGATTATGTAGCAGAGGCACCGCGCCGGCGCAATACCTTACATGCGCCGAACAACGTATTTAGTCATCCGAATCGCCGGACGGCGCTGCACACGGCTGAAGTGTTACGATATTCCCTCCCTCGATGAGCTTCATCGTAAAATAATGTTGGCCGTGGTGCTCGCCTACTTCATAGATTGGGATGATATTGGGATGGTCCAGGGCGGCGGCACTTTCGGCCTCGGTGCCAAAGCGAATGACTTCGGAGGTCGAGGCGAATTGCCCGGAGAGGATCATCTTCAGGGCGACGAAGCGGTTGAGCGAGATCTGCCGCGCCTTATAGACGATGCCCATTCCGCCGCGGGCCAGTTCCTCGGCCAGCTCATAGTCGCCGAAGTATTTCACGCGCTCGCCGGCGTTGAGGGCTGCCGCCGCGGCGGCGGCAGCGCTCGGCGCGATGCTGAGCGTTTGCGCCATGCGCTCGAACAGTTGTCCATCGCTGAAGAACTGGCGCAGCTCGCTCGCGAACGACGCGTGCTGCTCGACGAACGCCTCGCGGTCGGGCGAGCTGCCCGCGTCGGCGGCGGCAAAATACTCCGCGATGATCTCGTTGAGGCGCTGCTGCCGCGTCGACGTCTCCTGCTGCTCGTTCATAGATCGACTCCTTGCTTGTCGAGGGTTTGCCGCAACTGAGACAGGCCCCGCCGCAGCAGTCCGGCGACCGCCGCGGTGCTGCGGTCGAGCTTCTGCCCGATCTGCGCCAGCGACCAGCCGTGCCAGTATTGCAGGACGATGGCGTCGCGCTGCGGCGCTGAAAGCTGGGCCAGCGCCTGCGCCAGCCGCACCGCCCGCTCCTGGCGCTGGGCGTGCTGGCTGGGCGAGGTCTGGTCGGCGATGAGCCAATGCTGCAGGCGCTGCGACGATTCGCTCAAGCGCTCTTCCAGCGACCGTTCGCGGCCGACATCGCGTTTGTCCCGGCGGAGACAGCGCAGGGCGTCGGCCAGGTTGTGCGCCAGGATGCGCCGCAGCCAGCCCGCCAGTTCGGCATCGCTCGTGCCGCGAAAGTCGGCTGCCGTCTGGTGCGCCTCGGCCATCGTCTGCTGCACGATATCCGAGGCATCAATCTTGGCGGCGAGCCTCGGATCAAGCTGAACCTGGGCCAGGAGCATGAGATACGGGCGGTAGTGTTCGAAGTCGTTGGGCATAAGGCACACTTGGCGAAAGGGCCTGCCTACTCCAACAGGCGACGTGGTTCGGCGAATAGACCGCGCGGAGGTAATGAAGGTCGAACCGGCCTGTGCCACCTGCGATGAACACAGGTTCCGTCGAACCGGGATACCAGCGACTGGGCCGTCAAGGCGGCTGCCGGGTCTGCCGGCAATCCGGCGACCAACTGCTACGCCCAGGCTCTTGTACCGGCACCGGTTGTGAGATATATTACCTGCTGTTGCGATGAGGGTAATGCACTTCATGGCCGTCGCTAGCGCGTCTCTAACATGTATGTGAGAACATCCAATTGACGGATGGCAGTCGTAAGCCATCCGCTGTTTCTTACGGCGCTGTTGTTGCGCCCCAGCCGGGGAATTCATGAAGTGGTCAGTGACGTTGAACGGGCATCGAATCGAGGGAGAACGAAAAAACAAGAAAGACAGGGCACGAGGAGCAAGAGTGGCCGCGGCAGCGTTCGCTGCTGGAGGCATGCTGCTTTTGCCGCTCGGCTCGCTCAGAGGGGCAACCCAAACCTTCACCTGGAACAATGGTGCGGGCGGCAACTGGAGCACGCCGGGCGACTGGACCACCACGGGGAGCGATCCGTACCCGCAGGACAATGTCGATGCCGCCCTGTTCAACGGGGCGCTCACCGGGACGATCCCCGTCGTCGTCGACCCGGCCAACGCCGAATCCACCTACCTGCAATTCGGGGAGTGTCATCAACACCGGCTCCCCCGCCCTGCTGCAAGGCACGATCCTGGCCATCAACGACGCCGGCGTCCTCGCCAGCGGCACCTACGACATCTTCCAGAACGCCAACGACGACGGGCAGACTCCCGGCGAGTATTTCATGACCGCATCCGGGCAAGCGCTCACCAACGGCACCGTCTTCAACGACGGCCAGAACACCTTCACCATCAGCTACGACATCGATTCCACGGGCCTCAATCCCGGATCGGACATTGTTCTGACGACCACCGCCGTTCCCGAACCGGCGTCGCTGGCCCTGGCGGGCCTGGGCGCTGGTGGGCTTCTTCTCCGCCGCAGGCGCAAAGCGCATCGGCGGTGAGATCCCGCTACGATCATCCGCGTACCCAAAGCGTCGCAGACCCGGACGATGCCGACTCGACGACAATATGGCTCTGGTCCAGGAGCCATTGGAGCCGCTGCGGATTTTCCATCGCCGCCCACCTATCCGCGGATACGGTGAGGCGGTCGAAGCGCTGCGAGAGCTGATCGACAGCGGCTTGGGATGATTCGGGGTTGATGGCACGGGCCTTACCCTCATCCAGCAAGTGGAAGGAAATCCCCTGGACAATTCTGGCGGGGTCAAACCAAAGCAAGTGGGTGCTGGCTGGTGTCGATACCGTCCGTCCCGTCGCGGGTTTTGCTCGCCGTAAAAAGGGAAACATGATCGGGCTCCTTGGCGAAGGTAAAGTGGAGAAAGCAAACCTCGTGCCCGGTGCGTCTGGGGGTTTCGGCGACTGACGCGTGATATGGCCATGTGCCTGGCCTATAGTTTGCGCCGGCGGGACGATTCGGTATCAAGAGACCGCATGTCGGCCGGTCGCCGTGGGATCGTTTGCCCTTTAGCCACTTCGGAGGATCTATAGCGTGAAAACACAATTGATGGCCTTGGTGTCGCTCCTGGCGGTCGCGGCCTTTGCCGGGGGTCGAGCCTGGGCCGACCCGGCAGCGGACGCTGCCGCCCCCGCGGGCTTCGATCAGCCGCGCGACGTCCCGCATGGGCAGGTGACCAGCGAAACCTACGAATCGCAGACGCTCGGCTTCAAGCGGGAGCTCACCATCTATACGCCGCCGGGCTACAGCAAGGACAAGAAGTACCCGGTCCTGTATTTGTTGCATGGCTCGGGTGACGACCAGACCGGTTGGGTGAAAAAGGGGTCTGCCAACGTGGTCCTGGACAACCTGTACGCCGACAAGAAGGCCGAGCCGATGATCGTGGTGATGCCGTATGGTTTCACGAGCAAGCCGGGCGAAGCGGCGCTGGGCCGGGGGGCATCGCCGGACGACCGCCGCAAGGCCGCCGGCCAGTTCGAGCAGGACTTGCTGAAGGACGTGATCCCGTTCATCGAATCGCATTACCCGGTCGTTGCCGACAGCGATCACCGCGCCCTGGCGGGTCTGTCGATGGGTGGCGGGCAGACCATGCGGATCGGCCCGATGCACCCGGACACGTTCGCCTGGCTCGGGATCTTCAGCGCCGGGCTGGGCCGGCGGCCGGCAACTAATCCCAGTAATCCCGGCACGCCGGACATCACCGCCAGCTATCCCGATGCCGACACGCTGAATTCCCACATCAAACTGCTGTGGGTTTCCTGCGGCGACAAGGACCCGGGCCTGGAAGGCGCCAAAAAGCTCGACGCGGCCCTCACTGAAAAAAAGGTGAACCATGTCTGGCACCAGGACACTGGCGCGCATGAGTGGCCGGTCTGGAAGAACGACCTCTACCTGTTCGGCCAGCGGCTGTTCAGGAACGGGTGACTACAACCGCCAGGGGAAAATGCGATATGATCAAGTGGTGGACCACTTAGACATTTACGGAGGCTTTGCGTGAAAGCGAACAATCTCGGGTTTTTCGGGCTGCTGGCGGCGGCCGTGGTACTCGCACCGGTTTGGATACCGGTCTGCCGCGGCGCCGAATCCGATGAATGGCCGTGCTGGCGCGGGCCGCGCGGCGATGGGATCAGCCATGAACCGATCGCCGACAAATGGCCTGAGGACGGCCCGAAAAAGGTCTGGGAGCAGCCGGTAGGCATTGGCTTTTCAAGCCCGCTTGCGCTGGGAGGGAAGATCTACCTGTTCGCGACCAGCGCGGACGGGCAGGAGACGCTCAGCAGTTTCGATGCCGAGAACGGCAAGCCGCTCTGGTCGCAGGGTTATCCGATGCGCGACCAGATCGATTACCCAGGAGCGCGCGCGACGCCCTTCATCGACGGCGACGTCATCTACACCTACGGGGCCGGCGGGGACCTGGCCAGTTGGGCCATCGCTGACGGCAAGCCGGGCTGGCGGACCAATGTCGTGAAGGAAACCGGCGCCAAGTTGCTGGGGGCCGGGCAGGTCTGGGCCGAGGCGTCCAGCCCTCTCGTTGCCGGCGACCTGGTCTACGTCCAGGGCGGCCAGGACGGCCCCGTGGCTGTCGCGGTCAACAAGAAGACCGGCAAGATCGCCTGGCAATCCGAGGCCAGGGGATTGGGCGGCTATGCCGCCTGCGTGCTGGGCGAGGTCAAAGACGGCGGATCGCAACTATTCGTCTTCGGCGGCAATGCCGTCTACGGCATGGACCCCGCCACCGGCAAGACCATTTGGAGCCAGCCCTGGAACACCCAATACGATGTCAACGCCGCCACCCCCGTCTTTGACGGCACTCACCTGTTCGTCACCAGCGGCTACATCCATGGGTGCATGATGCTGGAGGTGTCCAAGGCCGGGGCAAAAAAGCTCTGGGAGAACAAGAACCTGCAATCACGTTTCCCGCCACCCATCCTCGACGGCCAGTTCCTCTACGGCAACAGCGACGAGAAGCGCGGCATCCTCAAGTGCCTGAGCTGGCCCGACGGAAAAATCAAATGGGATGACCGTGAGCTCAAGCTGGGCTTCGGCGGCTCCTTCATCCGCGACGGCGACAAGATGATTACCTTGAGCCAGGACGGCGTGCTGAGCCTGGTGAAGGCGACGCCCGAGGCCTGCGAGAAGATCAGTCAGTTCAAGTTGTTCACCCGCGTCTCGGAAAACAGCAAAGGCGTTACGGATATCTGGTCCAGCCCGATCATTTATCACGGAAAGCTGTACGCCAAGGGGGAGAAAGAGTTGGTTTGTTTGGAGGTGGGAGCGGGGAAGTGACTGGTTTGCGGGGCATAGCGCGCGGGGTGTGAAGAGGATTAAGATTAAGATTAAGATTAGGAAGAGGAGTAAGAGCAAGATAAAGAGTAAGAGTAGGATTGGCAATCGGTTCGTTTGCTCCTCCTAATCGTAATCGTAATCGTAATCCTGCCGGCTGAACTGAGGTGCTTGCATGCGACGCGTTTTGGTGATTTTGGGAGTCGCGCTGGGCTTGACCGCATTCCTGTTGGCACGGCAAGTCATCCGAGCGGTCTCTGCCACGAATGCAACCCAAACGGCGCCGTCGGCAAGGATCCATGCCACTCCTGGCGGCGAATGGCCGGCGTTCCACGGCGGCGGGCCGCTGCGCGGCGTCGCCCCGGCGATCGCCGCCGGACCGCTCGCCTTGCGCTGGACCTATAAGGCCGATGACCAGGAAGCCGCCAGCATCTCAGGATCGGCGGCCATCGTCGGCGGGGTCGCCTACGTCGGCGATTCCAGGGGCGTCCTCCATGCCGTCAACCTGGCCACCGGTAAGGCCAAATGGACCTACAAGGCGAGTGATGGCATCGAAGCCTCGCCTCTGGTTTACGACGGCAAGGTCATGCTGGGCGACCTGGGCGGAACCTTCCACTGCGTCTCGGCCGCCGACGGCAAGAAACTCTGGTCCTTCGACAGCGAGAGCAACATCCATTCATCGGCCAACCTGGCCGGCGAAGGGAAATACGCCCGCGTGATCTTCGGTGACGACGGCTCCAACGTCATCTGCCTGAGTATTGCCGACGGCTCCAAGACCTGGGAGCAATCGACGGGCGACCGCGTCAACGGCGCGCCGGCCATCGGCTTCGGGGCCGCTTTCGTCTCCGGCTGCGACGCCCACCTGCACGCCATGAAGCTCACCGACGGGAGCGAACAATTCAGCGCCGATGTCGGCGCTATCTGCCCCGGCGCCCCCGCGATCCTCGACGACCGCATCGTCATCGGCACCGACGGCGGGCACGTCGTATGCTTTTCGTCCGCTGGCAAGCAACTCTGGGAATTCGAAGGCATCGACGACAACGCCATGGTCTACTCTTCGCCGGCGGTTGCCGATGGGATCGTTGTTGTGGGCGCCCGCGACCGCAAGGTCCACGCCCTGGACCTGGCCACCGGCAAGCAGAAGTGGGAATTCACCACCCACGGCGACGTCGATTCCTCCCCCGCCATCAGCGGCGGGAGGGTCTTCATCGGCAGCCGGGACAAAAAACTGTATGTCCTGGACCTGAAGACCGGCCAGTTGGCCGGCGAGTTCACCGCCGGCCGAGCCATCACGGCCAGCCCGGCAATTGGAGAGGGAGTCGTGGTTGTGGGGGACGAGGCGGGGGATTTGTACTGCCTGGAGCCGAGGTGAGGGTGAGCCAGAGGGGAAGAAGATTAGGATTAATCTTAATCCGCCCCCGTACCGCTCCGCTCCCGCGTCTCATTCCCCACTTTTCAATTCCCCCGCCGCGCTGGGAACGCTACACTAAGAGTTGCGGTGTTGTCGTAATCAACCGAATGTTTCCGAGAGGTTCATCATGGCCAGCATCCCCAGCAGTCCCGAACGCGGCGCGAACGCCGAATTGCCCGTCGATCATTCGCCGCAGCCGCACATCCATGTCGAAGAGCGTCGCCTGACGCTGCACGATTTTTTGAAGACCGCCATCAAGATCAATGGGTCGGACGTGCACCTGCAGGCGGGGTCGACGCCGATGATCCGCGTGGACGGCCGGCCGCGGTTCCTGGACTGCCCGCCGCTCGAGGACGCGCACATGGCCGAGTACGTCGAGCAGATGTGCAAGGACCCGGTCAAAGCCAAGACGCTGCACGACCGGGGGTCCGTGGACCTGGCTTACGCCATGCCGGACAAGTCGGCGCGCTTCCGCGTGAACATGTTCCACAGCCGCGAGCGCTATGCGATCGTCATGCGGCGGATCGTGACCAAGATCCCCAGGTTCGAAGAACTCAACCTCCCGTCGCAGATCCAGACCATGGCCGATTACCACCGCGGGATCGTCATCGTCTCGGGGACGACCGGCTCGGGTAAATCGACGACGCTGGCGGCGATCATCGGGAACATCAACCGCAGCCGCGCCGAGCGGATCATCACCGTGGAAGACCCGATCGAGTACCAGCACGAGAACGCCAAGAGCCTGGTGAGCCAGGTGGAGGTCGGGCAGGACAGCGAAAGCTACGAGTACGCGCTGAAGTCCATGATGCGTCAGGACCCGGACGTGATCCTGATCGGGGAAATCCGCGACACCTTCTCGCTGTCGACGGCGCTTCGGGCCGCCGACACCGGCCACCTGGTCTTCACGACAGTCCACGCCACCAACGCGCCCATGACGGTCGAGCGCATGGTCTCGCTGTTCGATAAAGACCAGAAGGAGCTCCAGCAGACGCAGTTGGGCTTGAACCTCAACGCGGTGGTCTGCCAGCGTCTGGCCAAGAAGCGCGACGGCAAGGGCCGGATCCCCGTCAACGAAATCATGATCGCCACGCCCCTGGTGCGCAAATACATCCTCGAAGGGGAATTCGAGAAGCTCAAAGGCACGGTCGGGCAGCGCGAGGCCGGCAGCCAGAGCTTCGACCAGCACCTCACCGAGATGTTCCAGAAGCAGATCATCGACGTCTCAGAGGCCAAGCGACTGGCGAGCAACGTCGATGCCCTCAACCTGGCCCTCCGCGGCATCAGCAACAGTGATACGAAGTTGCGGTGAGCGGCGCCCACATGGACGCCGCAGAATGTGACCGAACTTTAATAATGCGCCCTCCCAGCGGCGCGGTGCGGGGATATGCTGTCGACTTGGATTCGAAGGTCGACATTTGAAAGGAGACCAGCATGCTGGAAGCAATGAAACGTCATACCGCCGGGGCTTTAGCCCTGGTGTTGGGGCTCGGCGCCGCAGCGTCCGTGGCTCGGGCGGCGGAGGAAAAGATGGACATTGGGAAGATCCCCCCGTTCATTCGCCATGAGATCGAACAGGACACGAAAGGCGCGGCACACGTGGAAGTGATCAAGATCACCACGGAAGGCAGGCCCGACGAGGAGTGGGTCGTCAAGTACAGCGAAGGGAACAAGCCGATGACCCTCCGCCTGGACCCGACCGGGCGGGTAATCGAGCAAGTCGCGGCCGAGCACAAGCCCGATGAGGCCCAGCGGGAGAAGGCGGACCGCGAGAAGTTCGAGGCGTACCAGGCAGCCCATGCCAGGGAAGCGGGGGTGCATCCCGAGAACGCCGATCGTACCTTCCCGGGCGCCAAGGAAATGTCGGAGGAATACAATTCCAAAGACCTGCACCGCATTCCCGGCAACCAACTCCCCCCCGGCGCGCGCAAAACGTTCGACATGGAAACGATCGGCACGACCGACATCGATTACTACAAATACACGGTCGAGGGCAGACTCTTCTACTCGGCCCACTACACCACCGATGCCGGCCGGCGCATTGTGTGCCGGGTGGACCAGAACGGGAAGCTGCTGGGGAAGAACGAGTTGAAGCCGGTCTCATCCGCCACGGTCGAGGAGCATGCCGTCGGCGGACTGCACCTGGACCAGTTGCCGAAAAGCATCCAGGAAACCATGCAACGCGAGACGGCCGGCGGCAAAGACCTGGCCTATTACAAGATCACGCGCGGTGACAAGCTCTTCTACACGGTGCATTACACCACCCCGCAGAACCAGCGCTACGACCTGTGGCTCGATCCCGAGGGTCATACCGTCAGCCATCTGCTGTGCGTTCTTCAGCCCGGCGACCGGGACTTCGTGCACCTGGAACTGGGACGGTAAACAGCTAAGTTTTGGACACCGAGTCTGAAGATGGAAGGGAGCGATCGAATCGCTCCCTTTCTTTATTGAAGGTGCCCGACGGGCCGGCCGCGGTGATAGTGGCGAACGACGCACCGGTTAAGAACACCTACGGCGTTGCCACGATCGCCTGGTCCTTGTCTATCTGCGCCGCCTTGGAGGTGAGTTGCGATGCCTGATTTTTGGGGGCGGCCAGGGTGTCCTTTTGGTCGGTCTCTCGGGACTTTTCGATGACCAGGGGGCCGATCTCGAGCATCACGCCCCCGCAGGCGAGGCTGCCGCTGACGGCGCTCACCAGCGTGTCGCAGGTCTTGGGGACGGCCATCCGGGCTACCGGGCAGGCCGTGTCGTCAAATACGAATGACATGTCCCATTCGACCTTGCGGTCGAGCCTGTCGTGACGGATGAGATTGGCCAGGAGCGATTCGTCGGCAATGTTCTGCAACTCGGCAAACAGCGGGACCGCGGCGCACAGGCCGGGGATGTCCTGGGTGAACTGCTTGGACCAGGCCATCGCCTTGGGGGTGGCGCCCCGAGGATCGAAGTCGAACCCGCCGGCGTTCACCTTCAGGCGTTGCCCGCGGATGCCGAAGGACAGGCCGTCGGCCGACACCAGCAGTGGATCGTAGCTGGGCTCGAACCAGAATTTGTTGGCGGCGGTGCGGGAGTTATCGACGGCATTGCCGAGATTGGCCAGCGGCGAGCGGTGCAGGCCCATGCCGAAACGTTTCAGCTCGTAGTCCGCGCCGACGCACATGAAGGCCAGGCGGGTGTTGTCCTGGGTCCCGAAGATGCGGACTTTCTGCGGGCCCAGTGCGGCTTGCAGGGCGGCCATGCGCTCAGCCCGCGTGGCGGCGGCCATCTCCCGGACGACTTTTTCAGCGATCTTCTCCGAGTCGGGCGATGGGTCGATGGCACACCCGAACACCTGCCCGCCGCCGTCGCGGGCCGTGCGGAACGCTGTGATCAGGTCGTCAAGCTGCATGACCGGATGGCCGCTGCGCTTCCCGAAGGCATAGAGCTTGTCCTTGTCCTCGGTCCACGGCTCGGCCGGCCCCGCAATGATCAGGTCCTTCTGATCGGGGTAGGCAAAGACATAACGGATCTGCGTCAGCCCGCCGAGGTACTTGATGTCGTCGGGGATCGGCTTGTTGGCCTGCCGGAGGGCCTGCACCTGTGCGAAGAGCTTGGGGAGCGAGATGTAGGAGAGCTTTTCCTTCTTGGCCGCATCGGCAGACGCCCGGGCACGGGCCCGCATGGCGACCAGGTCCTGGGTGGCGTCCATTTCGCGGACCTTCACGTTCCCTTCGGTGTCCATGTAGACGCCGGGGGGCGTCTGGACAATGCCGCCGATGACCTGGGCTTTGGCGGGAGGGACGGCCGCCAGAGATAAGACAGCAACCGCCGCAGCCAGCGACAGACTGAGTCCCACGTTCCCCCAAATGACCGCAAGGGATCGGCTTAAACGCATGGAGAAACTCCCGTAAAGGGCTGCTAGGCCGAATCTCGGACCATGCAATTCGTTCAAGGCACATCGAGGCGGGCTTCGCACGCGGGAACATCACGTATCGGAAACAATACCAACACTCGCTCAACAACGTCAATCAATATCTGGCGATCCGAGAGTACAATGAACCTCTTCGATTGCAGACAACCGAACCCGACCAAGGACTGTTTTATGCCGCCCATTCACCTCACGGATTTCCATCACATGAGCAGTCTTATTGCCGCGGCCTCCAACCTCGCGACCCATGCCGAGTCGGTCTGGCAAACGGTATGGCACGACATGCTCAAGCCGGGCGTTCCATGGATCGAAAAGGTCCTTCGGCCCATCGTCGTTTACTTCTTCCTGATCATCGGGCTGCGCGTCGCTGGGAAGCGCGAGTTGGCCCAGCTCAACCCGTTCGACCTGATCGTGCTTCTGACTCTGTCAAACACCGTGCAGAACGCCATCATCGGCGATGACAACTCCGTCAGCGGCGGGCTGGTGGGGGCAGCAACCCTACTCGCCGTGAACTACGCGGTGGTTCGCGTTGTCCGCCGCAGCAAGTGGTTGCAGCGGCTGTTGGAAGGCCGGTCCGACGTGCTGGTCTCACGCGGCAAGTTGATGGAACGGAACCTGGAGAAGGAGCTGATGAGCCGGTCCGACCTGGCCGCCGCCGCACACAAGCAGGGGATCGCATCGCTGAAGGACGTCGAGCGGTGCGTCCTGGAGCCGACCGGCACGATCACCTTCATCGAGAAAAAGCCCGGCCACGATATCGAACGGCATGAAGAAGTGCTCGCGCTGATCGGCCTGGTCCGCAAGGAGCTGGCCATGCTGCGATCCGAGAAAGCCGCGGCGGGCGGGGGAAACGGGAATGGGCCGGGGAATGCGGTGTTGGAGTAGCTACCAAATGACTGTGAGCGATCACCGCCCCGGTGATTCTATCCACACTGGGCCCGGGAAATCATTAGTAGTGCCGCCGGTGCCCCCACGTGCCCCCACCGGCGGTTTCGCCTCGCTCAAGTAGCATTCCGCCGGTGAGGGCACCGGCGGCACTTGAAAAGTTCTCAGGCCCACTGCGGACCGTAAGCGAACCTTACCTTCGTGCATCCCTGTCAGCACAACTATTCCGCTCTGTCTCCACACAGCTCGCGCAGGCTCAATTTGATCTTCGCCAGTTGCGCCGGGTTCGGGTCGGGCGCAACTGCCGTGTAATAGTCGGCGTCAACTCCCATATACTCTCGAATGACGCCGGCCATGTCGGGCGGATCGTCGGGCTTGATGTACTCGACTTCCCAGTCGCAATCCCAGAGAATGCGGTTCATCAGCGCATCTACGGCGTTCATCCAATCGTCCATGTTCCGGCAGCACAGCCCCTCCAAGGCGTGACACTCCCGGCACGCTTCGCGTACCAACCGCCGTATGTCTGACCGGCCCATGCCGGTCTCTAATTCCAGATCGTCGAGCAACTGGTAGTACACGGCGGCGACCGCGCCCTCGTTCACTGCGGTGAGCTCAGGAGGCGTCCCCGGCTCAACCAGAAGGCCCCGGGCAACCAAGTCCAACACCCCCCACTTTTCCGGCACGCTGAGCCGATCGAAGACCGCGACGCCGATCTCATATTCTCGGTCGCTGGCAATCTCGTCCAGAAGGCGAGAGAGTCCTTCCCTGAATACCGCGGCCTCCAGGCCGGCCAGCGTCCGATCACCCAGTTGCGTATACCACATTTGCGACCCCGCAGCATGGCTGCGATGCAATCACTTCTGCAACGTCGCCGGCGGCTGCGCCCCGCCGGCGCCCGGACCCAGCAACTCTTCCAGAGTATACGGCTTGTTTCGGTCGGCCGTCTCCTTGCGGATTTTGGCGATCTCCTGGGGCGTTACGATGGGGGCCTTGTTGCCCCAGTCGTTGCGGGCGTAAGTCACGATCGACGAGACCCAGTCGTCGTCGGCCCAGGGGATGCCGGCCATGTCGCCGGGGTAGATCTTCCCGTTGTTGGGACCGACCAGGCCGTGGATGACGATGCGGCCGAGGATTTGCACGTCGCCCTGGAGCCGCTTGGAACCTTTCAATGGCGGCGCCAGCGTGCCGACTCCCTGCGGGACCGGCGCGCCTTCGCCATTGAGCCCGTGGCAGGCGATGCACGCCTGGGCGAAACGCTCCTTGCCCTTGACGAACACGGCATAGAGCTTGGGGTCTTCCCTTTGCAGCTTCTTGAGCTTCTCCTGGTCGGACCTGGTGGCCGCGACGGCTTCGTTGTGGCCTTCAACCACTTCCTTGACGAACGGGTGGTTGGCGTTGGCCTCCACGGCTTCGTGGACCAACTGACCCGCCTGCGCGTACTTCACGTATTGCAGCGACAGGCAATACTGGGCCACCACGTTGGGACTCGGGTCGGTCGCCAACTGCTTGAGCGCGGCGATCACGCCGGCGTCGTTGGCTGAGATCAGCGGTTCGCTGACTCGTACCGCCGCCTCGCGGAGGCGCGGGTCGGGGTCTTTCAGCTTGTCGAGCACCAACTCCCGGTCGGCGGCGCCGAGGCCGTCGAGCGTCCATAGGGCGTGCAGGCGGGCGAGGGGATTGTCGCCCTTGATGGCCAGCTCCTTCAGGGCGGGCACCACCGCCTTGTCCTGGCGGATGACCAGCAGCTTCTGGGCGGTGTCGCGCCACCAGCCGTTGGGATCGGACAAATGTGCCACCAGTTGGGCCGGCGTCTCGTCGAGCATGTGCGGCGGCGCGTGCGGCTTGGACCCGTCGCGCACCAGCCGGAAGATCCGGCCGGCGTTGACGTGCTTATCGAGGCCGTACTTGAGGATCTGTGGCCGGAGGAACGAGCCTTCATTGGTCCAGTTCGATTCCTGGATGATGCCGTGGTACATGTCGCAGATGTACAGGTAGCCGTCGGGGCCGGTGGCCGTCCAGACGGGCCGGAAGTTGGCGTCGGTGGAGACGATGAATTCCTTGTGGTCGTAGGCGTTGGAAAGCACGAAGCGGCCGTCTTCATTGGTGATCTTGGCCCGGCGGATGAGCCGGCCGACCGGCTCGGGGAGGATGTAATCGCCGTAGAGGTCGTTGGGGAGTGCGTCGCCGCGGTAGATGGACCCGCCGGCGCAGCCGGTGATGTGGTTCAGTCCGCCGCCCGGGGAAAGCCGGCCCGGGCCGCCCTGAACGTCGGTGAATTTGAGCAGCGGATAGACCGTGGCGAAGTCGCTCGACCATTCGTTCTTCAGCTTGATGTCGCCGTAAAGGCGCGGGACTTGGAACCCATGGCCCGGGTTCTCGCCGCCGGCCTCGTGAAGGATCATCCGGCCGGTGTCCTCGACCGCCAGGCCCCACTGCCCGCCGCCGCCCCGGACCGTGCCGGTCTCCAGCTTGCCATCCTTGTAATGGAAGCGGGTGTTGTCGGCGGTGATGTAGATCCAATTGTCGATGTTCCACATCAGCCCCGACGGCTGGTGCTCGAGGTTCCCGCCCTGGGCGCCGCCCTGGAAAACCGGCGTCTTCTCATCGGCCTCGCCGGTGCCCTTGCTGTCGCGGTAGGCGTAGATGTCCTTGGTGTCGGTCTCGCGGATGAGGATGCGGTCGTCCAGCGGCAGGACCATTCGCGGCAGGACCAGCTTGTCGGCAAAGACGGTGTGCTTGTCGTAAACCCCGTCGCCCTTCGTGCTCTCCCAGCGCGACACCCGGCTGATCGGCAGCTTCTCATCACTGCCGTTGATGTCCGGCATATACGTGCGCATCTCCGCGACGTACATCCGGCCGTTGCCGTCCCAGGCGCAGATGACCGGGCAAATGACATCCGGCTCGGACGCCACCAGCTCCAGGTGATAGCCGTCCTGGATGTGGATCGCTTCGATCTCCTCCCTGGGATCGCGCATGGCGGTCGCGGCTTTGACTTCGGCCTCGGGGATCGAGTCCGGCACCGCCTCCGGGCCTTTAGCCGGAGCGGCGGCGGCCGAATGAACCGGGGCGCCAAGGAGCAGGAGCCGCGTGCAGGCGGCCGCGGCTGCCAGGATCGCCAGACGCGACCAGCGGGTACGCAGGGAGAGGGCCATGGGTTGAGTGTCCTTCAACGGTAAGAGCAGTGGGAATCAACGGTGCTTTTCGATGCCTCAATAAACAGATACCACCGGAACGGAACGGGGTTGAGGTGTTCGCCGGTTTTGTGCCCACGCAGATAACTGACCACTGCCGGTACCGTACCGCCACGGGTCGCAGCGGGAAAGATTGGTTTACTTGGGCGCCGCCAGTTTGTTTTCCACGAGCCAGATGTTGCGGTAGAACGCGAGGGATGTGTGCCGTTGCAGGTAGATGCCGCCGGGTTCCGGCGACTCCTTCAATCCGCCACCGCCGGTGGCCCGGCTCGCTTCCTTGTCGTCGATCGTCAGCACGCCGTTGAATCGCACCGTCACGCGGGCGTTTTTGGTCTTCTTGCCCGACTCATCCCATCGGGCGGCCGTGAAGTCGATGTCGTACGTCTGCCATGTCAGCGGCGGATAGCACATGTTCACCTCAGGCGTGTACAGGCCGTAGAGCACGCCACAGTCGTGGTTGTCCATCGTCACGCCGAAGGAATCGAGCACCTGGATCTCGTAGCGATCCTGCAGGTAGACACCGCTGTTGGGGCGATCCTCGATATCGCGCGTCTCCGGGACGCACGGGATCATGAACTCCACGTGAAGCGTGAAATCCTGGAACTGCCGCTTCGTCCTCGGAGCGTCGCCGCAACTCAGCCATTTTTCCTTCGTGATGTGGATCGTCGGCTTCCACTCATCGGCATTCGTGCCGTCAAACAGCACGATCGCCCCCGGCGGCGGCGCCTTGCTCATCGTCGGGCTGGTCCGCGAAACGCGCTGCAGGGTGAATTCCCGGCCGTCGTTCGTCTTGCCGCGGATGGTTTTCCCATCGCACGTGCCGGTGTAGATCTGCTGGATGACCACGTGGTCGCCATCGAGCTTGGAATCGTCGGGGATCATCCGGCTCGTACAGGGCGCCTTCTCCACGATCGTCTTGCCGTCCCACCCGTCGCCCGGCAGTCCGCCGCCGAAGAACATCGTTCGGAACAGCCCGTGCCCCATCGCCCGAACCTGCCCACCGAGCTTCCCGGTTGATCCGTCGGACTGCTGGACGGTCCCGGCGTACTCGCCCTGGAACACCAGGTCACCGTCAATGTTGTCCGGATCCCGGTACAAGGTAAATTTCCCCGCCTGGCACAGCGATACGCAGCACAGGCACCATCCCACAAGCCAAACCGACTGTAGACGACCTTTTCGCATGCACTTATTACCGAACACGTAAGATACAGTTGTCTTGAGGAGCCCCAAACCCCAAACCGCTTTCCCAATGAAATTCGAGCTGGGTCCTCTTTTCTTGCCCCCGTCAACGGTAAGCAGGGGTGTCCGGCGTCCCCCTTCGCATGTTCCCTTCGCATGTTGGCAACGGTAAGCAGGGGTGTCCCCCTCGCAGGTCTTCGCATGTTTCCCCGTTCGCACATTCCCCCCCGGCGCAACAGGTGTGCGCAATAGGCTATTGACTTTCCGCCGTACGGTTGCGCATAATGGTTGCGCACTCAAGAAAGGAGCCAACATTATGGCAAGCACTTTAACGTTAGTCTGTGATGACGCTGACCCCATTTATGCCGATCTCGTCAAACTGCTGGCGAAGCATAAGGGCCGGAAGGCCGAACCAACCGGTGACAAGCCCCCGCCCATGCTGTCACAGCCCGTTGCACCGCAGCCAACGCCGCCGCCAATCGCCTCACCCGAAGAGGTTGAGGTGCAGGCAATATGGGACCACCTTGGCGAAGGCTCGCAGACGTTCATTACAGAAGTCGCGGATTGGTGCGTAGCCAACGGCAGATTGACCTTCACGCTTGGCTTCATCGCTGAGAGAACCCGCAAGAACGTCGCCTCTCTGCGGGCGCACAACCGCAACATCAATCGGGCGATGAAGAAGGAACGCATCGACTTGTGGAAGACGACATGGGACGGTTCGTTACGGCAAATGAACTTCACCATAAAGAGTCAGGCACATCTGGATGCAATGGCGCAAATGATCTAGCCAAGGTGTTCGGAAGCGGCAATGAAAGCGGAACCTTATGGACTTCTCTGACGCATTGGAATTTCTACAGGACAAATTGGGCTGCATTTCAAAAGGCTGCCGCGAGTGTGATCGAGGACAACATCATGGAGTTTGACGTTGGCGGTTCGACAGTGAGCACGTCGACGCAGTCGTTCAGGCTGTGAACATGGCGCCTGTGTCGGGGGCGATCTCGTAACGAGGCAACTTGCAAATGAAACCTTGCAAATGTCCGTCCCGGTACATTCCGGAAGCCGTAAAGCGCCCGGTTCGACAGCGTTGCGGGTTCGGCTGTATTTTCTGCGGGAACCCAATCATCGAATACCATCACATCGAAGAATGGACCAAGTTGAAAAAAGCGGGGCTGGGCCATGACCCAGCGAAAATCACATTGCTTTGCGACAATCACCACCGGCGCGCGGGAGCGGGCCTGATCACGAAAGAACAGGTGCTGGCAAGAGATAAATCGCCCAGGAATCGTTCATCTGGAATGACGGCGAAAGAAGCATTATGGTATGATGGCACGTCCTGCAACATGCATTTGGGAGGGGGCTTACGCTGCAGTGATATGCCGATAGTGGTGCCGTTTATTGCGGTGTGTGTGAACGGCCGGAGCCTTTTGTCCGCCCGCGTCGAGGACCATCGGCTTCTATTTTCAGTCGAAATACTCGACGAGAAAAACAACCTTCTACTTCAAATCCGCGACAACGAGCTTTCGTTTTCTACGGATTCATGGGACGCGAGATTCGAAGGGCGCAGACTGACGATCGTGTCAGCCGGCGAGGAAGTTCGACTCCAATTGCAGTTTGACCCGCCGGGCACGATCGTAGTGGCGTCGGCGACCCTTATTTGTGATGGGGAGAAAATTATCGTAAACGAAGAGTGTGTTTCTGTCGGTGGCCGCAAGTTGATTAACTGCATCGCGTATTGTAGCAGTATCGCGCTGGCGATTGGTCCTGCCCCTTGGGGGGGAGTGTGCTTTTCGATACCCTCTCGGTACGGAGCCGCATCGTCAGCAGCGGTGGTGGTCGGTGGGCCGGATGTCGAGGTCCACAACATCGCGGTGGGCGGAAACATGTGGGCGCCTCCCCGCTTATAGAGGGCGCCAATCGGGCCGTGTCTTGACTCAGTCACCGGACTCTTTTTGTTGTTTCAACATTTCCGGAGAAAACACGGTTGCCCGACCGTTATCATCAAAGCGAATTCCCCAGCCGATCGGAATCATCGGGCACAAAGGATCGAATCTTACCAGTGGGTTTGGCTGCGCGGCAACCACTTTCCCCTCGGCCGCCAGCGTTTCTTCAGCTCTCTTCAACATTGTACTTGCTTCTTCGGCCCTTATTAGCATCTCGTCCAGCGTCCGGCGCTGGGCCTCCCACAGGCTCATTATCAATTCGTGGCGCACATTGGTGATGCGAAGGACAAAGGACGGGGCGTCAAAGTGATTGTTCTGCAAACTAATTACCTGATCATCCTTAAGCCCGCCCGCGATCAGGTCTAGGACGTCTTGTGGGTTAGCCGTCTTATCTTCAATTCCCTCCATTACCACTTCAACCGGGAAATAAAACCGGATTTCAGCTGGAACTGGGTAGTCAAATGTCGCCTGAGCGGGAACCAACGTTTTCGGGTCGTTTTTGTAGGCGTCCTTTTGGATTTCGAGGAATTTCTGCCATGCACCCTGTTCCCACACCAATCGGTTAGGGTATGAGTCAACATGCGGCCTTCGGCGCGATCGGGCGATCCAACTTTCAGGGGTATAGATTTTGTTCGGCTCGAACGTGAATCGGTCCATGCGAAACAGGGACTTCCATGCCGAGACGGGATCGGCTTTGTTCAGGAATTCCTCAAGTAACTCCGCCGCGCTAAAGACGTCGCTTGCCATAGATGATTTCCCGCAAACAAATCCTTGTGCCGCCAAGAAAGACTACCGAAACAAGACTTATCCCCTTAGTTCATTCGTCGCCTCCACAGACCTCCCACGGCCAAGACTCGTCGAATGCGTAGAACTGATACTCATAACACCGCTCTATGGCCGCCGCCACCTCGTCGCCGCTGAGCCCGATCCTTTGCAACAGGGCGCAATCGATGAGAACCCGAAGCTTGTTCGCGAGTCGGACGAGCTCGACCCCGGTGGTCCGGTGCCTGAGCTGATGGGCTTTTGCGTTCCGGAGGTCCTTTACACGTTTTGCAAAATGGGCCACCCGCTCGGGGTCTCCGATAACACGCTGCCGTAGGCCATTTGGAAGAGCCGAAACCAAACCCTCAATGCGTTCAGAAAACGCGAGCCGGGGAAGGTGTGAGAGCTTCGGCAAAAGCTTCGCGCGGTGCTCTTCAGGCAAGGCGGCTTGAAGCGCGCGCCTGATTTGCTTCCACTCTCCGGAGCCTAGCGATTTTTGGTGCGGGTTGAGGGCCGCGTGGACCGCCTCCGCCGCGCTCGCCGTGACGAAAAATCGGTCGTCAGCGAACGATCCGGCCCACCTCCCGACGGAAAAGTAGCTGCCGAGCGCGTGTTCGTTCGCGCGGTACAGTTGCCACCACGATTGAAGGAGTTGGCCAAACCGTTGCTCGATGCTCGAAAAAGGGAACAATAACGACTGCGGACCAATCGACTTTTGACCGCTGGTTAGCTTTAAGCGCGATCCAAGTAAGCGGAGCTCCTTCGGGATCGGAGTCCCGTCCGAGAGCAACGTTTGAGCCGAGGGAGATATGAAGCATTCCTCACGATACATGATCGCGCGGCCAGATAGCAGCTGGATCAAGTTGGTCACCACCATCAGATCGCTTTCGCAGATCGCCATAGACGCAGGTTCGGTGTACTCCATGCGGAGTCGAGGCCGTACCGCGACTGCCGCCGACGTCTGAAACCACCGCATATTTGGGCCGCTTGTGGACCATGCAAATGACGTTTCTAGGCCCTCGCGAAGTGTGTACGCGAGCGATTGTGGGCGAATCCACTTGAGCGTCCTCCAACCCTCCTCAGCGAACGCGTCGCCGTGAATATCAAAGGCTGTCCTGCCGAGCCAAGCGGCAAGGATGCCGATTCGCACATTAGCACTCGAGAAACGAAGTTCCTTTGGTTCGGTATCACACGTTCCCTCGATCCCGCGGTTGAAATGAAACTGTTTCTGACCAACGCTCCTAAAGACGGCCGACCATGGGTTACCGCCTGCGAAGAACCCATCCCACAGCGTATAGCGACGCCCGTCATTGGTCAGTCCGAGCATGACCATCCCTGACCGTTCGGACGCATCGACGCCGATCGGCCCGTTGATCGGTCGCGGCGCTTCCAGATCGTCAACGATTAACGAGAGACTTAATCCGCCGGACCGCGAAACAATCAGCGTCCCCGGCAGCCGGCGTGGGTCGTCCGGCTTCCACCAGACGCCGTCTACGCGAAATGATCGCCATTTTTGCCCTTGAGCCATCTGGCCTCCTCTGCGCGACGTCACGCCACATACCTCTCCGTGCCCACCGACCTCGCCTGCCCCAACGCCGCCAGCGTCGCCAGCAACTCGGCGACACTCTCGGTCTTCGCCGACTTGAACTGCTTGCACAACTCCCCGGCGGTCGCCGGCTTGGGCCGGGCGGCGAGGGCGGAGCGGACGGCTTGGGCTTGCTCGG
>Ga0182024_10009527_pt1 | contig 20061 bp, 29 predicted proteins | sample P32metaG_FD_120480 | JGI IMG/M metagenome (GOLD analysis project Ga0182024, IMG submission 120480) | Permafrost microbial communities from Stordalen Mire, Sweden - P3-2 metaG (Illumina Assembly) | ecosystem: Environmental > Terrestrial > Soil > Wetlands > Permafrost | place: Sweden: Stordalen... | reverse complement strand
TTTGGCCCCTTTTTGCGGTGACAAATTTTCGGCTGCAGTTGGTTTGCAGCGCAATGCCCGGGATGAGCAATCCCAAGAAACGCAAACAAAGCGCTGTTTCCTCGAAGAAAAAGGTACAAAACCATTCTCCCCTCACTTCGTATAGGGATCTAATGTGCTAGCCTGCTACAAAGAGACAGAAACCGGATGTCGAGAAAGTAATTGAGATCCCCGAGCAGTTCAGAAGTGTCGAGGATCAAGACGAGGAATTCTTTGCGGGTGATGAGGTCGGCGATTTCTCGTTTCTGACTCACTTGGACCAAAAGGCTCTTACTCGAAGAGTCGAGAAGAAGAAAAATCCTCTACCACAGCCGGAGAGAAAGAAGCAGCCCTTGGTGTCGACGAGCGAGGATGAGTATTCGGATGACGGAAGTCTGGAGGAGGATTTAGACACTGTTATTGAGCAGAACAATGATGCTCACCGCAATTGGGATGTAGAGCAAGAATATGAGCAGAAATCACGGTCGGGGGATTCAATATGGAGGAGGAAGGAGTCGACCAAGCTGCCTGTGCGAAGCGCCAAAGGGGATATTCTTCCCGCCGGTGCTTCTGAGTCTGAACCAGAGTCATCAAGTGAATTGGAGGAGAGTGATAGTGAGGAAGAAAAACCTATGGAGACGATTGAAGAAACTTCTGGACCCCTGGGTAAAGTGCCGCTCAGTACAACGGAAGCGAAAGAGGCTCTGGCAAAACTCGCGGAAGAATTACTTGAGTCGCCGGAAGAAAAGGTTTCTCTCATCACGGGCTTGAGTTGACTTTAGATATCAAATCTCAAAAGTATTCAGGAAATCTTCAATAAAGGAAGCTCAGCCATCAAAAAACTTGCCATCGTTACTCAACTCACCGTCTTCAAGGATATCATCCCAGGGTTTGTAGCCCCTAAGGGAAACCTGTTGATCATAGATACCGAATCCGTCCTGTTACAGACGCAGAGAAGACAACCAAGATCTCAAAAGAAGTCCGGCAACTCCGCGTATTCGAAGAGTCCCTCCTGATAAGCTACAAACAATACCTCTCCTCAATAACGAACCTAATCAAATCGGCTCGATCAAATATATCGCTCAAATCTGCATCTCTCGTGGCGATTACCGCGATTGGACGTCTTCTTGTCACAGTTCCGCATTTCAATTTTCGAACCGAGTTGTTACAAATTATTATTCAGCAATTGACCCGCCGTACGGAAGATGAAGCGTTTAAGAAATGTCAGGAGGCTATTATAACGTTGTTCAAGGAAGATGAGGAAGGTCGATCAAGTCTTGAAGCCGTCACCATGATTTCCAAAGTCGCTAAAAAGAGACACTACAATATCCACCCCCTTGTATTATCCCTTATTTGATCCTGGGCTAATGAAAGTTAATCCAATCTCTGCAACATCTCAGATTGCTGACGGAACTTGACTTACAACGATCCATGGTCTCCGGAGACACTCCTCGCTTGAAAAAGAAACAACGCGTCTTCCGAACAAAACGACAGCGCAAAGATCTCAAAGAACTCCAAAAAGTACAAAAAGATCTCGAAGAGGGTGAAGCCCAAGTCTCTGCTGAAGAACGTGAGCGTCTCCAGTCAGAGACTCTGAAAATCGTGTTCAGTCTGTATTTCCGGGTCCTCAAGGAAACGAGCGAGAATGCCATGTTATCAGTCACCCTGGATGGAATAGCAAAATTTGCCAGATTAATCAACGCGGACTTTTTCGGGGATTTATTGGAAGTGTTGCGAGAGTTATTGGAAGGATGGGATGAGGATACGACGGAGGGAACTCAGGAGCAGAGAGTCAGGGAGGAGTTGGTATGTTTGAATACCGTATTTACCCTTCTTGCGAATCAGGGCGGTCTTAACATTGATCTCACGTACTTTATCGATCGGTTCAACGATATTCTGCCTCTTATACCCTTTTCACCACAACAATCCGCAAAACCGTCTTCAGAGGAGAAATCCCTGATGGAACTCGCGGCAAGAATCATTGATGCAATACTATTCACTGCGCCAACAGCCCCGCCGCGAGCACGTATCCTAATATTTTATAAACGCATCTTATCAAACACACTGCATATGGAGGAGAAAGAGGCACTGATCTTCACTAAAGTATTACAGCGGATAAAGGGGAGATTTGATAAGAAATTGGAGGGGATTTGGGATGCTGAGGGAGTGGGAATGGGATTGGGGGATTTGGAAGTTGGAAAGGGGGTTCAGGGATGGGAGGCAGCTTTGTTGGATAAGCATTATTGTCTGAGTGTTGGGCAGGCGGTAATGGCGTTACGGAGGGAAGAAAATCATGCTGCATAGGACAAACGTCCAGGACAGACCTAGACTCGCATATTAGGTAATTGGCAATCAACTTTTACTTTCATGACATCGCCTTGCATGACATTTCATTCATAATTAGGTTTGCAATCGCTTCGAGCAGACGCAGGAGTTCGCACCCGCCGGTTCGCCTCGGTGCGATGGCGATTTATCTCGGTGAAGCGAATAATACTTTTCAAGGGAGCCGGCATATTTCGGGGTTCCCACTCAAAGCCAGGAAATATTTTCTGCAGTGGGATGATCTTTGAGCAGTGACATTCTCCCCTGACGCCTGAGCAAAATTCTCGCGGCCCTGGCACAGTACCCTCAGACATAACCACTCGCTAACCGGCCGCCATGGCCAAAACCCAGAAGAAGACCGGAAAAGGTCGTTTGGACAAATACTACCATCTCGCCAAAGAACAAGGTTACCGCTCCCGAGCAGCCTTCAAACTTGTCCAACTCAATAAAAAGTACAATTTTCTCGCAAAGTCAAAAGTCCTTATCGACTTGTGTGCGGCTCCAGGAGGATGGCTCCAAGTCGCTGCAAAGTTTATGCCTGTGCAGAGTCTTATTGTGGGAGTGGATCTTGTGCCTATAAAGTCAATTGCAAAAGTTATTACTTTTGCAGAGGATATTTCTTCGGATAAGTGTCGTGCTCAACTGAGACAGCATTTGAAGACTTGGAAGGCGGATACGTATATCCCCTGCTTGACGGGGGCAGTAAACTGACTTTGTAGGGTGTTGCATGACGGGGCGCCGAATGTTGGGACTGCGTGGTTGCAGGATGCTTATTCGCAAGCTGTGTTGGTGTTGATGGCGCTCAAGCTTGCGACTGAATTCCTTATGCCTGGAGGTACTTTTCTTCAAGGCTCTCAAAGCTGATAGTTAGGAACATTTGTGACAAAGGTGTTTCGATCGAAGGACTACAACAAATTAATATGGGTGTTCAATCAACTCTTCACCAAAGTTGAAGCCACTAAACCCCCTGCTTCAAGGTGTGCCTAGATCCCATACATGTTTCTAATAGTAGAAATGTCTCCGCTGAGATTTTTGTTGTTTGCAGAGGCTTCAAAGCTCCCCAGAAACTTGATCCTAAGTTTCTCGATCCTCGATCCGTGTTTGAAGAACTTCCTGATGCAGCTCCAAACGCCGAAGCACGAGTTTTCCATCCAGAAAAGCGGAAACGACAGCGAGAAGGTTACGAAGATGGAGATTACACATTTTACAAAGAGGAATCGGCTATTGAATTCGTCCAAACTCAGGATCCCATTCAAATGCTCAGTTCGACGTCACGAATCACATGGTCCGACGAAGAGAGTCGCAAACTTAAATTAAAGGAACTCACGACAAAGGAAATCATAGCTTGCTGTGACGACTTGAAAGTCCTCGGCAAAAAGGATTTCCGAAATCTCTTGAAATGGAGACTGGCAATCCGGAGCGACTTGGGTTTAGCAGCCAAGACAGAGGAACCTGAGGAGCCCACTGAGACGGTGACAATCACCGAAGACGACCAGATCGATGCTGATATGGCGAGGATGTTGGCGCAAGATGCAGCGAGCAAGAAGCGTGAACGACGGAGACTGAATGAACGGAAGCAGAAGGAAATTACACGCATGCAGCTAGGGATGTTGACTCCTCATGAACTTGGGATGGAACATGATGCGATGGATGGGGATGAGATGTTTGGCCTAAAACCGACCCAGAAGAATGGCGTTCTGACGGATGTATTGAGTGGCGCTGTCCCTGAAGCCGATGAAGACGACGATTCAGAGATGGAGTTTCATGAGGACGACGAGAATGCGGATGATGTTGATAATCTGGAGGCACAACTCGATAACATGTATTTCCTTCCCTTGAGTCTAGCTAAGTTCAGGTACGATAAGTATAGGGAAAGGAAAGCAGAGATTAATGCGAAGTATCGAGCTAAAAGGGCGAGAGAGGAAGTAGACGAATGGGATGGTATTGGCGAAAACGGAGACAACGCCGAAACGAGATCCTCGTCGGACTCAGATTCAGATACGGACTCGGAGATGGAGATTGATGAGGAAGATGTTAAGTCGATTTCGACAACCAAGCGGAAAGGGAATGCGGGTTCATCCTTAGAACCAACTACGAACGGGAAGCTGAGCAAGAGAGCTGAGCAGTTTTTTGATCAGCCAGACTTTGATGGCATTGATCTTGATAGCGAAGATGATACGCAGAAGAAGGATGACTCTAGCATTCAGAAAATTGCTTTGGAAAACGGCGATAAGGACAGTGAGACAGAGGATGACTTCGAGATAGTTCCTTCTAAACCGGCTGTCCCAGAATCATGGAGTGAAGATGATTCTGATGATGAAAAGTCGTTACCACAACGACAAGGTAAATCTTCCTGTTTCTCTATACTTATACTCTAGACATCGATATCGTCACAGCAGAAGCCATGACCCTGGCCCATCAACTCGCCACCCGCAGAAAATCAAAAGCCTCGCTAATCGATGACTCCTACAACCGCTGGACTTTTGCCGATAAATCCGCTCTTCCAAGCTGGTTCGCCGACGACGAATCCCAGCACAATACTCCTCAAACCCCCATTACGGCAGAAGCAGCCCAAGCCATCAAAGAGAAACTTCGCGCTCTAAACGCTCGACCGATCAAGAAAGTCGCCGAAGCCAAGGCACGGAAGAAAATGAAAGCTGTGCGCAAGTTCAATAAATTGCAGAAGAAGGCAGATATCATTAATGAAACGAGTGATTTGTCTGAGCGGGATAAGGCGCAAAGTATTGCGAAGGTGATGTCGAGGGCCAAGAAGGGCGAGAAGAAGAGGAGTGTCAAGGTTGTGGTTGCGGCGGGGAGGAATAGAGGGCTTAGTGGACGGCCTGGGGGGGTCAAAGGACGGTACAAGATGGTAGATCCGAGAATGAAGAAGGAGAAGAGGGCATTAAAAAGGGCAGGACGGTCGTAAGGATACCATACAATGATACCTTCTTAATCCCCCAAGGGCCAATTGCAATTTTCGCATAGTATCAAATTATATCCACAGAATCCTCCGCTTAATTGGATTCCTGAATCTACAGAAGTACTATGGATACGAGAGCCGAGATTTCTAAATCATGTGAATTGGGTGGCTACTGAGATCGCGGTGACCTGATCAGAGGATTTTGCCTTTCCTGTGCTTGCCCTGATAGATTCCCCCGTGACGAAAGCTTCTTCGATCTTATTCCATAAGTCAGGTTCGGTGATAGGTCGCTTGACTTGACGTCGCATGTCCACGCTAAGAACCCTCAAGATAAAAGCTCTCTTCGCGTTAAAGTCATTGATACCAGCCTTGGCGAATAAACAAGTAACGCGAATGCGAAAAGCAACAGGAGTCTCCTGAAATATGTTCCATTTCAAAGTTTCCAATTTGAGCAAAGCGAATTCTTGCGGACGCGAATACTGGAATTGTTGGTATAACATCGTGATGAAAGCATGCTCCACGACATTCGGAGGACAATGACCAGGCGGGGCACTACTCCAGCAGTTGAAAGTTGTCTTCCTCCCCGTCGTAACCCACCAATCTCTTGCCAAGCCCGTGAACCTCTCAGCTAACATCACACAGAATCTCATTCCATAATGGTAATTCTTCTTCATTCCTGCCGCATTTCCTGCTTCGTCACTAGCCGGAAGAGGCGGATATTCCCATCCTCCATCTCCATCTGGTTGCACCCATCCTCCTTGTGCCAATGGCAAATCTCGCGAGAAAATGAATGCTTCCACAGAGGTTGTAAAGTCATCAAGACTCTCCGGATCTCCATTAAACTGCTTGATTGTCTCAAAATCCTGAAGGGGTGGGAATGCCCACGTAGGGTTGGACATTGTTGTTTCGACAGAAGAATCTGAGGTGTCTCGAACTTCCGATGATGATGGATCTGATGATCAGATGAAATCAGCCGGCAATTTCCGGAGCTAACAGGCACCCTCCCGCACCCCGCCGTGGTTCCAGACCGTACCTCTAACCCTAACTAAGGAAGGGATTAGGTCTGGGTACGAGACTTCAGGCTCAAGACGAAATGTCCGCCCCGTGATCTATGGAGACTCCGACCAAGCGTACTGGCGAGGAAGCCCTTTCTCCTCGGCATCCAAAGAAACGACGCTCGACTAACCTCAAGATCCGTCTTCCAACCTCTTACAGCAAACTTTTACCGGACTTGTTACTCATCGACGTTGACGATGTCGCCCACCTGCACCACAACGACAGGCGCTCATCATATCTCTATCGAATTTGCTCACTTCTCTTGGACAAGAGTCCCGAAGAAATCATTATCATTGCCACAAGCGATGGAAGAGACGAGGATGATCTTTCAAATGCATGGACAGCGGTCCCGAACGATGAGGTGGAATACGAAGGAGGTGTATATGTTTGCAAGCCGCTAACTGGTATACCATTCCCTCTCAAAGCATTATTGACATTCTCAAGTCCTTAACGAGCTGTGGGTCGAGCTGTTAATGAGGAACACTGCTGGCGAAACTCCGGCGAACTCAAGACCTGGAACCCCCGCAACGTCCGTCGTATCAACCTCAAGCACAACCTTCCGAGTAATGAATATGTCACCATCCGTCTCTCATCAGGGGACCTCCGAGACCACTGCCTCGACCACAACCACTGCGGTGACATTTCAACCCCCGGCCAGTGAACCAAACGTTCCGCAGTCTTCCTCATCCTCACAAATCGGAGCGCCATTTCTCCGCCCGCCACCTCCTCCAGCGCCAACTACATATAAACTCCCACCCGACGAAGATATTCAATACCCCGGTATTGAACATACGTCTATGAACGCCCTTTCAGCGATGCAGACAACCCCCCCTCCAAAGGCTTCCATGTTGTGCCGAGGAACTCCAAAATCGGCTAAAAAGACACTCTTTCGGACAAATGGAGTAACTTCCCTCAGCCATCAAAGCTAATGTTAGTCGGCAGACAAGTTTCGTAATAGATTAATCGAACGCGACGGGAAATGTGTACTTACCGGAACGAAACCCAATGCTACCAAAGCGTCTCATTTGATTCCCGTGAGACTTTTAGGAGTATGTTCTGTACTTAACCAAAAACTTAATTTGGTGGTAGGCGATGCAAGATATCGGCGGTGTCAGGACAGCCAACTTCGCCTTTACAGATCCTTACGATCCTAGAACAGGTGTGCTTGTTTGTCCTGATGTCGACATACACGTGGACTTATTTCAAGCGGCTTTTCTAGTCGAGGTAATCAAAATCATTGTTTGTGCTAATAATAAAGACTGATACAGCGGTATACCATTATTTCAAGACCTCAACCAAACCTGACGATGACAATTTCACTCCTACAACACGCAATTTTCATGGAAGAACTGCAAATATACATCTCACTGAGTCTATGATGGAAGTATTGGATTTCCACTACAGACACACTATAATAATGTCATGGGGTGGGACATGCCTTCAATCCTTCCTCAGGGATTTTCCCACTGCCGGCGGTGTTAAGGTTGCTCGATCAATAGATCAGGACGACGAATTCTGGTCGTCCCCTCCTCCGTCGACGGATTTTTTTGATTTGTCGGAGTAACGTTTGGGTATGCACGTCGCTATGATTGATGTCGAAGTATTTTTTGTCTATTGTCTTTTAATTTTTGCATGGAAAGATTTGTAGCATTGGCCTGAAAGAGTAAATTGTACGAGTTTTGAGAGGCACATCAGTACTTAAGCTATTGTAGTATGAAATGAGGCGGTGATGCTGCTGGCGAATTATTGCGATCTATGTAGGAAGGGAAATTCAGACTCACGACTGTGGAGTAGAACCGATGTTCCGAATTGTGGACCGTTCTTCGTCACTTCGATTCTTACAACCACCATAGTTCCCTCAACTTACTCGTTTTTCATACCAAAAACTCTGTCATGGTGGTCCGTTTGAAGCAGGGGTCGCAATAGGGATAGGGAATCGGCAGATCGATCGCGATTGGGAAGTCTGACTGTGACACGAATTCTGCCTGAATATTAAACGAGAAACCACCGTCCTATGTACAGGGCGCCAAGCTATGCCACGGCTGTGAGATAATTTGATCAGGATAGATCGAGGGCCTGAAAAGGATCAGAGGGATCGTGCGATCCCCCGGGATCCGATCAATCGATTAGAATAGGGTCGGTCCGTACGTACTGGCGGATTTGTGTGGTGCCACTAGGAAATTCATCAACTTTCCAACAGTAATTGCCCCACAGACCAGCCACAGTTCATGGAAAAAATCTAATTCCAAGGTATTTGCTATGCAATAGCTTCATCAAGCCACCATAGAAACCTCAGGCAACCATATGCATCCTGAGTGACACAAATGGTGTAAAACAGGTCATTTTTATGTCCAAATTTTTGCTTTGCAGATCCTTTTTGTGTGTGAGCAGGAGATCGCGAAATTCCGATCGCAACCGACATTCAGGCACATTGGGAAGGGACGCGGCCTCGTGTTGCATCAACGATTGATTTGATCTATCAACCATGTCGCCTTCGCCAAATGGTTCAGATTCGCAGGCAGAGACTGTTGCCGCTGTAGCCTCAAAGCTGAATGTTCCAAACGACGTTGCTGTCAGCCTGAGCAAGTCGCCGCGCGGACAGTCGCCGTCATTATGGGAGCAGGCTATCCGGTTGCTGTTGTTTGTAATTTGGTTCGACTTGTCGTGTGTTGCTATTGTTGCTACACAGTTCATTGGATCACCTTTGGCTCTCTGGGACAAAAACTTGTTCTATGCGTACCGCTGATCGCAATGTTGTGCTCATGACAGGTATATAGCGAATACCAAAAAGAGTTTTGGAGTCACGGTCACCACGATAACACAATGGTTTCCCCCGGAACATGCGGAAGCTGATGTACAGGTTTGCGCCGACTCCCATAATTATTAGCGGTGATGAAAGTGTCAAGGATGAGATCAAAGCTACTCCGGACGGGAGAGTTGAAACTACATTTTCGGAAAGGATGGTGCTCATTGCAAACCATTTGGTGACTCGTCAACTTCATCAGGCCTAACGGTAGATTTACTCGGACTGGTTATATCTTTGGTGCGTCAACTGATGAGTTGACCTAATCATTAGGTGGGTTGCATATACATCGAATATGCATGGAGCAATCTACATCATCTTGAAAGACAGCCTAAAATGGATACCGCTCATAGGATGGGGAATGCAGTTCTATGGTTTCAGTACATTCCTTCTGTATTCATTCTGACACAAAGTCTTCATGGCTCGCAAATGGGAACAAGATAAACCCCGTCTAGCCCACCGTCTCAGCAAACTCGAGAAAGCAACAGACGATCCTATGTGGCTCCTGATATTCCCGGAAGGCACTAATTTGTCTCCCACCACGCGTCCCAAGAGTGTCGCTTTTGCAAAAAAGGAAGATATCGAGATGCCGAAACACATCCTACTTCCTCGTAGCACTGGTCTGCGGTTTTGTTTGCAAAATCTTTCCTCTAGCGTTCGTTGGGTGTACGATTGTACTTTGGCGTATGAGGGTGTGCCCGCGGGCGGATTTCCACAGGATTACTATACCCTCAGAAGCCTTTATTTTGAAGGGAGACCGCCCACTGGAGTGCATATGCATTGGAGAAAGTTTCATGTCGATAAGATTCCTTTGGGAGAAGACCAGAAAGAAGAGTTTGATAAGTGGCTTCAAGATCGTTTTTACGAGAAGGATGCGTTGCTGGACGATTTCTATAAACATGGATCGTTTACGAAAGAAAAGATAGCTGTTTGCGTAAGGACGGAGGTCAGGCTCAAGAATCCTATTGGGGATGTATTTAGTATCTTTGCTGTATTAGCTTTGGTGGCAGTGGTGGGCAGAATTATTGTGTTGCTTACGAGGATTTTCGGGTAAGACGTTTGGCGTTGGTGTTGGTTGACTGGTTATTTGGCATGAGAGGGGATTGTTATATTTGTTTCCCTGGAACTGTATCGTTAACTTGGTTTAGTCGGAGCATGGCAGTTGTCTCATTCAAATTGGTGGATCTCTTTTGAGGGACATTGGCCCCGGGAACATAGCAATTATACTGATTCCTACCAGTAATCTATCGAATACGAACCTCAATCCCCAGAAGATACTTTTAATCAATTCTAATTATCCACTTTGCTATCCCAGTAAGATATCATGGCACACTTCCCATTAACGCGCCAATCTGGCATCTCCCTTTCCAAGCTACGATAAGAACGGATACTTGTCCACACTTACCGATCCACGTCGGATTGTTCCAGCCCGACGGCTACATCCGCTTTACATGTCCGCAAAGATAGAATCCTGAGATTCTGATTTGCCATGGGTCCGATTGCGTCTTTGAACGGAGTGATAGCAGGCCACATGACATCGCCAGTCAACCTAAACCCCGCGCACCCCGGTCAGCACGTGTTAAAAGTTTATTTGAGGAAACGCACTTGCGATAATTAAGGTCCCCTTTGAAAATAACAAGGTCGCTTTCCTGCAGGTCGGCAAGCACGTCGGGCGCTTTAGAAGGTAGGCGCCAGTAGGAGTGTTGGGTCGTCCAAAAGTCATGTGAACGGATAATGATCCGGCCTTCTGCGTAGAACTCCGTCAGACGGGCAACCAAGAATTGCAAAGCCGAATGACGTGATCCAGACTCGAAATATGCAGGATTAGCGATGGCCGAGAACAGCAGACCAATGTCTGGCGGTGTAACATCACTAACGAACCTAATTATCAGGGTCAGCGGCTGTTCCCCGGGGGATGGAGAGGAGAGGACGATATACCACGGTATAGACTTCGGATGCAGCACAACTGTTTCCGCCATTCCAACCGATAGCAGATACAATGCAAATATGAGGTCCGCATACAATTCAAAGCCGGCGTTGTCAAGAATAATATCTATGCGTGCACCTTTGAACTTTGAGATCGAGTTCCACGCCGCGGAGAGATCATTCTAAGAGGTCAGTTGACCCTTTTCCCACGTAAATGGTTGGGGGAATGTACCGCCAAGATATTTTTGCTCGCATCACCCCGTAAATGTTTCTCTTGCAACGCACTTGCCTCTCCCTGCAGAGAGAAGGAAAGGTCCGAAGCATTTCCCCAAAGACATATGTGCGCCATCTCCTCCTGAAATAAGGTTAGCACGAATCGGAGATTGGTGGCGTACAAAAAGTAGTTTTTGTTGTTCAGCGTCACCCGTCTGCATGCCCATCGTCAGTGTACCAGAAAACTCCCGAAATCGTTCGGCCAGTTCCAGAACGCCATTCTTTGACGAGCGAAAAGCGTCGTCCTTCTGCCGGCGAAAGGGATCATACTGTTTCCAGTGTATAGTGCTTGCAAACATTGAATGGAGGAGCCTAGGAGATTAAGGCAGTCCGTGAGATCAAGTACCTGTAGAGATAACATTCGGAAAAAAGCCAGGAAACATTATGCCATGTTGGGCGATGCAATCGACGCAGCTCCTCGTTGTAACAAGAGAGATTGGGTTGCTGATCGTCCACAATTGGCCTTTGTCTTAGATGGAGTAAATTTTGGCCATACCGAAGGGGGCAATCATCTTCCATGTCCTCCCTGAGTGTTTCCAGTTCACGGAGAATTACGGCCCCCTCAGACCGTAACTCCGGATTGCTCTCTGCGGCGATGGTCTGTTTGACATCCGCAATTACTTTGGTGATGAGCACGGGCCATCGCTCTGCGAATCAGTATCTCTCAGCCAAATTGAGACCTTTCACAGTTTTGTACGCGAATGACGATTGATCCCCTGTCGAGTAGGGAGCTGATTGTCAGCCAAATTGAAGAGGGAAGAACCTAGCAGAGGGTCGACGCGAGTTTCCTGCTTTGCCTCTCTTTCGACCAGCGTGGATTTGGCGAAGTCTGAGGCAACGGTCATCCGGCGGTAGTAAAAGTCATGGGCAACTTCGACCAAGCCATCGAGTCGAGCGCCGACATTGTCGATCATCAACACACCCATCATTTGCATCGAAACCCCAACCAAACTTACTCAAACGAGGGAGGAGGCCACAAACCTGCCCTTCGTATATAAGTTAGGCGAGTATGGGTTATTAATGGTGTCTTATATATTTATACTTGTTTTTATCGATTCGGGGAGGGAGCCCATTTTTTTTTAGTTAAGGCACCCCCACAACCGGAGCCTTGGATGGGGCTTGGTCGAAAAAGTTTATTACGTTGACTTTATTAGCTCGTTTGTAATAAGGACTCGGTCCACTGCGTTCAGGCCACTTCAGTGACGAATTGGGCCACAGTGGCGGTTGTACGCTGCCCCCACGAGATCCGTGCTTCTATGATATTAATCGCTTACTTGCCCGATTTGAAAAAGTTTCGCAACATTTCGATGGGACGCCCAGAGCGCGCGCAATGAACAATAATCACGTTCACATGTGAAATAGGCTTCTGTGTGTTTGCGGATTACAATTGCTATCAACAAGATTTTCCCGCTATGCATTTTCATATTTATGTATATCCACTTTCAGCAAGCTTAACATGGTTTCCTGCACGACCCCACACTTTCATGCAACCGGCTACGGAAAGGCTATCCATCGCATCCCAAAAGAGCACGCAGCACCCGTTGCGCACTCAATCGTCCCCCATTTCTTCCCCACCGAACAAGGCATCATCTGACTCGTTCTCATGCACTCCGCCTCCGTTAGCCGCATTAGGTTCGGATTCATCAACCGCCATTTGTTCTTCATCGTCAGAGTCGATTATCCTGGCTTGTGACAGGACTTTCCGCTTCTTATTCCGTGGATTCTCGTCGGCCGAGACTGCGGTAGAATCTTCGACATCCTCATCGGACTCCACAACTTTCTCCGCAGATATCGCATTTGGCCGGTTGACCCGACGTTTTCGCTTCGGTCTCTCTTCCTTGCTTTCCGCCTCGCTTGCTTCGGCTTCCGAGCTCTCATTATCAGTGTTCTGGGACTTTTTCTTTTGCCTCGGTTTCCGTTTCTTCTCTTCGGCAATGGCCTGCAATTCAGTGGCTTGTCGAGCTTTGGCTTCCGTCCATTCTTGCGTGTGCTCGTGCATCTTCTTCCGTTCCTCAGCAAGGACACGTTGTCGTTCCCGCTCTTCCGCAGCAGCAGCTTCCGCGGCCTCTTGCTTTTGCTTAGCCGCCTCTTCCCGGGCCTTCCGCGACGCTTCCAGCTTCTCGGAATTGGCTTGCTCGAATTCTCTCTGCTGCTGAAGAGCACGCTCAAGCTGACGTCGTAGGGTATTCCGTCCCATTGTTGCGCGCTGCTGTAGGTCTTCTTTCGGCCAGGGAGGCTGTTTCGATTCCGCAAGCTCGGATAAAGTACTATGTAAGAAACGTCACACAATGGATGTACTCGATAGCACTCTCGAGATCGCTGGTAGCCTGCTCTATTTCTTCGACAGTCCGCTTAGACGAATTCAAATCCCTAAGAACATCCGCTAGCTGAAATTGATCAAATGCAATATTGAATTTGACATTTGCATTGTCCGGTGATAGGGCAAGGGCCTATGGTCAGAAGGATAGCATGAAACAGTACTCTCCGTGTGTAATCGAGCGAGGTCCGGATGAATTCTGCATTCTTCTCCTCTCGCCCACGAAGCAACCAAACCCTCCCTAAGCAGCAGAGCAAGTTAAACTCATCAGTGCCCGATTTTTCTAACGCCGTTTCATACTACAATCAGCGTTTTCACTAGGGACTCCACGTTCTGAATAGCTCGTGCCCAATCCCGTTGATCGGCATAGCAATGACCCATATTGATAGAAACACTCGTGTCCTTCAATGTCTCCTTGACCTTGTTGAAGATCATATTTGCCTGCACATAATTCTTTTCTTCCGCGAAGGCAATAGCAACGCCCTGGGCCGCATAGGCGTTCTTCGGTTGTAATTCGAGGGCTTTCTGAAACATCTCCACAGCTCTTGCATATTCCTTCTTTCGCTTCTCCTTGTCTGCTTCGGTTTGGGGCCGTAACTCCCGGGCGTGACGAAGATAGGTATTGGCGAGACTGATGAGGGAGTAAGTGTCGTGTTTGTCAAAGTGGCGGAGAGTTCCTACGAAATGTTTCTGTTCTTGATCGTCCGAGGTCCTGGAGCGGCGTTGATGGGATAGATGCCAGCCTATTAAGGCGCGGGATTCTAGATTGGAAGGGTCGATTAATAGGAGGTCTTTGAGAAGTTTGGAGGAGGGATCAAAGGAGGTCTCGAGGGCATCAAGGTAACAAAGGCGTGCGATAGCTACTGTTAGCCGGAAAGGGTTAGACGATACCGTCGACATAATCAGGATGATTGTTCAGCAGTCCTTCATATGTCCTTTTTGCTTCTTGAATGTTCCCTGCATCTTCCTCCAAGCGGCCAAGGTTATACGATAAAGTGATCAACAAATCAGAGGTCTCCGCACCGACCTCTTCTTGGACTTTCTGTGATTCCTCCCATGCTGATTGATATAGTAACTGTGCCTCTTGAAGATTCCCTTTGCTGTGTTGCAAAACGGCAATATTGTTGATTAGCTGCGGTGAAGAATCATTCACTTTTAGCTCTCTTGCTTGCTCCAATACTATAATTAGCGACGATTGGATGCGACGTACATTTTAGACTCACGTCAATATCGTCACACTCACACAATTGGGCTTGAGCGATACACAATGTAGAGTCATCAAGCGTCCGTCCCTTGGTCTCCTCAATCAATTTCAACGCCCTGTCAAAGAACCCCTTCGCCTTCGCCTTCTCATTACTCTTGTCCGATTTATTGGACCGATCATTCGCCTCATTTGCATAGATAAACGCCAATATCGTTAAAGCCTCAATACACCTCGGATGATGTTCCAACAGTCTCTCAAACAACAGTTTCGCACTAATTAAATCTTGTTGCAGCACTTGTAACTGCCCGATCCCGATGGCAGCAGGTAAATTTGCCTCATTCGTTGCTCGTGCTTTTTGATAGAATGCCATCGCCCGGTCGTATTGATGAAGTTGATGATGAGTTCGGGCGATCCAGTAGTATGCTTCGCTGGCGATGGCTTGGACATCTGTGTATTCGAGAACCTTTTCGCAGAGTTTGGTGACGCTAGTATAGTTCTTCTTGGAATAAAAATACTGTGCGAGGATGAGGGAGGCGGCTGGCAAGTGCTGAGAGATTTTATAGGATTTCTGTGCATATTGCATTGCCTTTCCATATAGATCTGTGAAGGTCTTGATATCGACACCCTGGAAAGCAGCATCAAGGTACCACATTGCGAGCAGGACACTAGCAGAAGTACTGTTAGGTTTCTACAATAAGCCCACGCTTTTTCTTAAAATGACTACCAGCTCCAACGCTCGTTCCCATGCTGCTCGAGCATCTGGTTTCATCTTCAGGTGCCAGAAACATTGACCGATGCCTATCCGTGGATCAGGTTGCATATCAGGCCGAGCTATCATCGCTTTCTGAAACAGACGCAGCGCAATAGCATATTGTTTCCGTCCATAATGTATCCGCGCTTTCCCAATCAATGCGATTACATTATTGGCGTTTTGTTTGAGCACTTCGTCGAAAAGTCGTAAGATTTGATCTGTCACAGCTTTATCTGTCCCCGCCGTAGCAAGTCGTTGTATGGCTATTGTCAGAATGTAAGGTGCAATGTAGTACCGGTATTAAGAAGAGTAAGAATTGATGTTGGGTTCACGCGAGCCGCGTCATTGATTGCTCCCACGGCTTGTTGATATAGCGACTCTCTCGACTGAACGTTTGGGGGGACTATGTTAAATCGCACCTAGATAGAGATACCTCCAGGCCCAGCTTTTGGCGCATTCCTGGCTTTGTTCATGTATAAGGAGGCAAGGAACATAGAAATAGGATGTAACTCGTCCGGTCTCGGCCGCGCTGTTGCTACCCATCAGCTGAATCCCTCAGTGTCTTACACTGAATACTCTTCTGCAACATATCGATAGCATTGTCGACCATGCCATGCCGATTATACTCGAACTAGCCATCAGCGCCTGTCACGCATATCACTTCTTACAGCAAATCTGATCCAATACTTGAGCGAAACTTCCTCACTGTTGAGAATTTCGCACAATTCACTGGTGTCTTCTTCGAGAGTTTCGCAATCGATTTCAAGAGTCGAGCTGGGGTCTTCCTTGAGCGGGACTTCTATGACCCGAGGACCGCTTGCACTGCCATTTGTGTAACCGTTTTGGTACGACATGGTGGTGGCCCTGATTCACTCTGGTGCCCAGCTTGGCTATTGTTGTGGTGATGGTGATGAAGAGCGGCGCCAATGAAGCGTTCTGACTAAGCTGGCAGTGAGAATTTTTTGAAAAGGCGTACGGAGGTAGCTCTTCGCTTCGATGAACTTCACAGAGAAGGGAAACGAGCAATTGTATATAGATAGTGCTAAGAAGTGTACAGACAATACGGATGCGTTGTGGACCAGAATATCTACTTGCCATGCAATTAACCTCATTCCAAATTCCAAATGGGTCATCACGAAATTTTCAACAGTGTAAAAATGAAACGCGACTCAAACAACAGATCCCAGAATGCACATGACAGTATTTGTAAAAAGCTCAATTGAATGTATATAAACAGGAACAAGAGATACAAGTGAGAAAAACATGAACTGTGGAAGGAGTGTCCCAACCCAGGGAAGAGAGGATTGCCTCATTATCGAAGGCAAACCGGCATAAAGGTTGAAGTCGCTTTCGAAAGCGGGAACGAGCAAGCAAACCATGATCCCCAAATATATCCAGGGCGGTAAGTCACTAACTAGGCGCCGTAGCGCAGCTTTCGTTGATATGAATTTGTTAATTCACACTACTGATGACCATCATCAGGAGGAAAATTCCTTCGCTAAAGGTGAAAATTTCGATTTCGCCCGGCAAAGGGTTGAGCCCCATTTCACAACCGCAATTTTTGTCGATCAATTTTTCGTGCATTTTTGTTCCTGACATCGCTCGAACAACACAAAATTCGCAGCGACGATGACTTCCTTGGCTCGTCAACTGCAGGCGATCAGGTCAGATGTCACAGCAACACTCGATAAACGGAAGCATGAGAAAGTTGCGTCGTTACTGTTTGAGCCCAAGGAAGCAGCCTATCAACAATGGGACTTGGTGTATGCTGTGGGGCAAAATGGATTGGAAGGATTGATTCAGCTTGATCCGAGATTCCAGAAGTTTGAGAGTACACTATTCTCCGTTTCGTCAAAGGATGTCGACCGGGCAATCCTGGTATCGTGTTCTTCATAGTGTTTCTTACTGTAGACAAAAAAGGATAATGACAATTGGGATGTTGTTATCAACGAGTTTCTGGATTTAGTTGCTCCGCATGCGCTGACACGCGAAGCATCAAAAGCATTGGAATGGCTTGTGAGACGATTCAGGTATATCATCTTCTCTTTCTTATCTCACATGCAGAATTCACCTCTTTTCTGCTACTGCCGAGACAATCTTGTTCACTCTCTTGCCGTATCATACCGAGAATTTATTCATCCGCTTCGTCCAAATCGTATCTCTTTCCGATAAATTCTCTTTTCTGTCCCAGTACGCCGACCTGCGAGCAGCTGCAACCCTTCCTCCACCTCCTCGCCAGCTCTTCATCCGCGCCCTCTCGAAAGATCCAGCCTTCCTCGAAGGATACTTTGAATTCGTGGTGGGCAGAGTCAAACGCGGAAACGGATATACTTCCATGACGAAAACGTGGTCCAGTTTCACTGTAGAAGCTATTCTACAAATGAGACAAGCCCGGATACCTGATGAAACCATTGTTTCTCGAATAATGCCATTCATCGCGCAGGGTTTACAATTGAAGGAGAGCGCAGAGTTTCAGATAGCTTCTTACTTGGTGCTGACTATCCTTGCTTCGAAACGGACGTTGGCAGATAATGTCATTGATGCTGCCATGGATGCCATTTGCCAAGGGTGGACCGACGAGTCGAGACGAGGTGCATTGATGTGTCTCACTACTCTCGCCAAAAGCAGACAAGGAACTTCTGCCTTCACTGATCTCTCCATAAAGTCATTGTTTTCATTGAGGTATTATTTTTATTATTGATGCGGCTGACTTACTAGGAATCTGTCATCCTTACTCCAACAGCTGCCTTCGAATATCTTGTCTAAGGAGCTCTTGGTACCAATGTCTGAGAAACTTCTTGCGGCGACCTCTGTTTCGGAGGAACAGCTTGGGCTTCTCACTGGCATGTTGTACTCGGAACAAGCTTCAGTATCGGAACGTCATACCGTCATTCAATCTGCGACAAGGCGATGCCCTAACGCGACTCAGAAGGCCCGGCCAATCCTCGGACGGTGGATCGCTACATTATCAAAGGAGCATCCTCAAGATTTCAGGTCTGCCGTGGAACCATTAATAGACACCTTGGATCCGACAGCGATTTCTGAATTAGAGAGCATAACCCAGCTGACTCTCAAGGTTAGTACATCTTACGGATTTGTTAATTAGTAGGCATCAGAGGATGTTGAAATGAAAGATGTCGAGACAAGTGAACCAGATTCTACAAACTTAGAAGTCGATTCATGGTCATCCCTTCCTGACGAGCTTTCGAATCCCTCAATCTTCATAAACTCACCCGAAACCTCCGCAATTCTCGACCTCTTCAAAGACATCGCAAGTTCCGGCGATCAAAGTCAATATGACAAACTATCCTCCCAACCAATTCTCACAAAATCACCCGTCACAGTTCCATCTCTCCTCGCTCGCGTATGGACCACGATATCCTACTCAATCCCTGTCCGTCAATTTGCCCTTGATCAGTTCAATATTCATTTAACTGCCCCGCCCGCTTCTCACGATTTCCAAGGCTTCATACCTCATGTCATTGCCGCTCTATCAGATCCATCCGATACCATCCGTGTAGCCGCTACAGCCGTAGTTAAAGCGATGCAGGCTCGGTATTCGAAGAGCTCTACAAAGAGTACGCCCGTAGGTCTTGCCGATCTGTATCCCGAGGAAGACGGTTCAGGAGGACTGAAATGGTTATCTGCACCTGAAGCAAAATGGTTTATAGGCGATATACTCCTGCCAAAGCTTCCGGAATGTCAGATTGATAGTAATTATGTGGTCCGGTTGATTGGTGGCTTACTCAACGGTGCTGGAAAGAGGGGCAAGAAAGAGCAGTATTGACCTCTTTGTTGGAATTAACTGATGATAGCAATCCCACGGCAGTTATAGTCTTCCTTGCCTCGCATGTGGTGTGCTCGGGATATCTGTCTCTGCAATATTCTCTGTTGCGAATACTGAATGATGACACGATCGAGAACTCGGCGGCTCTAAAGTTGAAAGCACAGTCTTTGGAGCAATTACTTATACTATGCAAAGATGCACAATATGTATCGACCTTACTGAGTCAGGAGAAACAAATCGATGCGAATGAGTTTAAAAGACTGGTTGTTCAGATTGTTGGACCAGCATCCAGTGCAGCTCAGATTGCCCTTCTTCTGGATCTAGTGCGAGCACATGGTCCATTATCGTCCTTTGCATGTCAACAATTAGCAGTTGTCTTCTCGACCACTGGACAATCAACAAAACTTCAAATTGCGAAACTCCTGTTAAATCAACTTGAAAACGGGCCTTCTGTACTCCTCTTGCTTGGCAAAACTAAGAATAGGGTCTTGCGAAAGTGGCTTCCTCCTCCCTCGCATCGATCTCACTTCCGACGGATATCATTCTCTCGTTGATGGAAGATATTAAAGTAGAGGTTGATGTTACGGATAGTTCTCCCGCTCGAAAACGCCAACGCACAGATTCTGCCCGATCAAGTCCAGGCACTGTTCCCGAAAGTGTACTACAATCCACTCGTCGCCTCAC
>Ga0182024_10009526_pt1 | contig 20064 bp, 14 predicted proteins | sample P32metaG_FD_120480 | JGI IMG/M metagenome (GOLD analysis project Ga0182024, IMG submission 120480) | Permafrost microbial communities from Stordalen Mire, Sweden - P3-2 metaG (Illumina Assembly) | ecosystem: Environmental > Terrestrial > Soil > Wetlands > Permafrost | place: Sweden: Stordalen... | reverse complement strand
GCCGTAGGCTCAAGACCCTGAAGGGGCTCACACCCTACGAACACATCTGTCAGGCATGGACAAAACAGCCAGACCGATTCATCTTCGACCCGACCCATCAAATACCGGGACTAAACACCTAGGTAAAAGTGACTGGATGAGTGAACACGGCTATCCCAGACCGTTAACTCTCGGGTGTCGTAATTCCTAGCACTTTAGTAAAAATATCAATCTGGCCCCGTGATGTCTGATGCCAGCTGTATTGCTCCGCATATCGGCGCGTGGCGGTTCGAGCAGGCAGGTTCCCGAACAGTGAAAGAACCGCCCTCGCGACGCCCTTCGACGTCCGCTCGTTCATCAAAAGCCCAGATTCAGGCGCCCGCACAATTTCAGGATTTCCCCAAACATTCGAGGCAATGACAGGGGTACCGCAGGCCATTGCCTCTAGCAGGACGTTCGGCCACCCTTCCCGGCTCGATGCGAGTACAAGAGCATCAGCAGCACAATAATATCGTGTCATTTCTTCATGAGATTTCACTCCGAGAAAGCGGACACGCGCACCAACGCCGATTGAAGTCGCCAACGTCCGTAGCCTGCGATATTCGGGACCATCACCCACAACGAGCAAAACATATCCTGGCAGGTCAACCAAGGCCCGTATAATGAGGTCATGACCTTTCCGCTCAATAAGGTGCCCAACTGAGATTAGCGTCGGACAATCGAGGCCAAGATCGCGGCGAATTGGTTCACGCGCTTGGGGAAAAAATTTAGCTAAGTCTACACCGTTTCTTAGAACGAAAATATCATTTGCAGGGAAGTTTAGAGCGACTATTGCTTGTTTCAGGGCCTCACTAACTGCAATGATTGCTGAAGCACGTTGCAGCCCATGCTGGATAAGTTTACGAGGGATCTTCAATTGAGGGATAAGGTTTACGTCTGTACCGCGAGCCGTCACGACGACCGGTTTCGACAGCAAGAGACCCAGCCAAATTGCTGCTATTCCGTCAGGATACACATAGTGAGCATCAATTAAATCGAAGTCAAATCCGCTGCGTTGGATGTGGCGGAGTGTTCGTACGCTTCCGAGAGCAAGAAATGCCGGTGCCAAACTTGTGCCCACTTTCGGGATAGCTAGGTAACGGGGGTGATATACACTCAGGTCACGATTAATTTCATGGCGTGGTACCCTTGAAAACGTTGCCCACCGTCCGAAGAACGTTCGGCCGCTAGGAAAATAAGGCACTGGAGCAACAACGACACTTTCTACCTCGCCAGACGAAATAAGATGCCTCAGTCGGTTCTCTACAAAAACACCATGAGTGGGCTGGTAGCTATTCGGAAATAGCGTAGAGAACGTAAGACTTCGAACGGGCCGCATTTTCAACCCCACAAGTGGGACTCAGACGCGTTCAAGTACTGTTAGCTTCCTCTGATACCGTTGTTCGCATTCCAAGCATAGAATTCAGTTTCGGTTTGCTCAGAATAGGCCAGCGTTTCAGGTCTCAGAACTGTATCGAGACTAGGAGTATATGTCTATTTGTTTCCGATCGGGTAGCAAAAATACTGTGCCTATTTCCGGGGGCCGGGGCGTACTTAAGGGGGTGCCTAGGTGGCGGCGGTGCGATGCGCGGCGGGTAGGATCCCGGTGGGGCTTTTAAGATCTGGTCGCTTTGCCAGTTGCTCTAACTGGATGGGGCCGATATAACGCCCTGATTGAGAGGTAGTCCCAGCGCGTTCGCACGGCGGGCTGTCGTGGACAGCCTACGGGCGACGTCCCACCTTATAGTGAGGCTGTCGTGAGAACAGTCAGCAAACTCTTGGTCACGGTTTTGGCGGGGCTCGCGCTCCTGGGCTGTGCGTCTGAAAACAGGCTGCCGCCCGCTCCGCCAGCTTCGCAACTTCCTTCGGCCGAATACGTCATAGGTCCCGGCGACGTTCTGCGCATCACCGTGTGGCAGAACCCGGATCTATCGGTCGAATTGCCGGTTAGACCAGACGGGCGGATTTCGATGCCTCTAATAGAGGACGTGGTAGCAGTGGGAAGAACACCGACGGGTCTCGCTCGCGACTTAGAGAAGAGACTTGCCAAATACGTAAGCAATCCGATTGTCACCGTGATGCCGCGTGAATTTTATGGGCCATATACTCAACAGATTAGGATTATCGGGGAAGCGGTTCAACCACGGGCGCTTCCCTATAGGTCAAATATGACGGTTCTAGATGCATTGATCGCCGTGGGCGGGCTTACGAAATTTGCTGCCGGGGATCGTGCTACATTGATACGGACTGCTGGTGATACGCAACAGATCTTTGGTGTCCACCTCGATAGCCTCATAAAAGATGGCGATATTAAGGAGAATGTTGTCCTGGAGCCGGGTGACATACTTATCATCCCACAAAGCTACTTTTAAATAGCGGAGGCAAGCTTGGGAGCGTTGCGCTATCTTTTGGCCTAGCAGTGTTGGTCCAAAGCACTGGCTTCGACTGCAGCATGGAACCGCTTCTTACGGGTTACGGCGCACAAGGGTGGGGACGGATAGTGGTATGCGGGCGAAGCATTCATTAGGTCGGTGGCTGCGGGTCAGCCTAGGCATTCCAGCCGCTGTACTCGTCGTAAGCACGCCCGTTTTTCCAACTGTTGCGCAGGAGACCCCGGCGGTGGGGGAAGCTCCACCAACGCAACCACTGAGCCAACCTGGTCTGATGGGGGGTTCCCTTCTCTACGGATCGACCGCGACGCTGCCGTTGTTTCCCAGCACCTTTTTTGGATTTGCAGGCGCCCCAGTCACATATAACGGCACCACGTTTCTTCCAGAAATTCTAGTGAATCCAAAGGCTACGCAACCGGGGACTGTCGTTTCGGTCACCGGCATTGAGCCGCCAAATGCAGATCCGGTACCAAGCAGTGTCTTACTGCCTAGGCTGGTTCCCGGTGCCATGCCCATTCAGGCTGGCGATCCAAGAGCGCCCGAAATCATTTTCAGGCCCAGCATAGGGGTCAGCGAAGGCTTTGATGACAACCCGCGCTCAACGCCAAGCACGCTTGCCGACTCGGTTAGCCATTTTAGTCCGGGCTTTCTACTATCCGCAGATACACCTCATTTTCAGGGGCTGCTCAACTATCAGCTGGATTATTTTAAATATGCGCGCGCGACAGACGAAGACCAATTTTCGCAAAACCTCATCGGTTACGGCCTGGGGACGATCGTGCCAGGCGCTGTCTACGTCGACGCTCGAGCGGCGATCTCTCAGCTATCAACTGCTGGTGGGGCCGGATTCACGACGAATCCCGCTTTGCTGCCGGAGGCCCAGCAAACCCAAGCGATGGTAACCTCCCTTACTCCGATAATCAGGCAATCTTTTGGCGATTTGGTCGATGCGGACTTGCGTTACAATTTCGGAATGGTGCGGTTTAGCAATCCGTCATTGCTAGGAGGTCCCGCACTACCCGCACCGACTTCCTCCTCCCTAGCAGACATCGACGTAAACCGAGGAACGCTTGCTCTAGCGATCGGCCACGGGTATGGGGTGATGGCATCACGGTTAACGCTCGACGCGGCGAATATAGGGTCAAGTTCCGTAGCCCAGTCCGATCAATTTCGCGGGTTTGACGATTTAGAATATCACGTAAGCAACCGTTTCGCGTTGCTGTCCCGGATAGGGTATGAAGACCTCCAATACGATACCGCGCACCTCCATTTTGATGGCCCTATCTTAAAAATCGGAGCTCGTGTGGATCTGGCACCTGACAGCGCCGCCACGGCCCTATATGGTCGCCAAGATGGCATTTGGAGTTTTGAGGGTCGTTTCCGCCAGCAGATAACCGCTTCCACCGCGCTGCTTGCGTCGTACCAACGAAGAGTCTCCTCAGTTCAGGACTTGCTCCTAACAGATTTTAACACCTCGCGATTGGATGCATTTGGTACTTTGATCAATGAACAGAGCGCGCTACCTACGGGCTTAGGCGACCCCGAATTTGCCTACGCGATAACCGACATATACCGATACCAGACAGTTCGAGCTGGTCTCACCAGCGACGTCGGACGAAATAGCTTCAGGGTATTCGGGTTTCTAGACCACGAAGCTTCGCTCACGGGTCTGAGCTCCGATGATACTAGCAGAGGTCTTTTATTACAATGGTTTCGCTTAATAACACCGCGCCTCACGGGGGGAATTGGTGTCGGCTACGCCACACATGTCGTCGGCAACGAAAAGACTTTGACCGCAGACGTTAACCTGACTTATCAGGTGAGCGCGTTCGTCACCGCCTTTGTGCGCTATGACTTGACCGATAGCGAGGGCAATACGGTGGGCACGACATTCCGCCGAAACTTGGTGGAACTCGGCATGAGAGTGTCATATTAACCCTTACACCGCGGCTGTCTTTGGGAACTACCTAATCATACAGTCAATTGCCGGCTGACGAATTCTGCCGGGACCGTGTCTAGCAGCGTGATGTCGCGACCTGCCAAGTTGCGCCCCTGCAAGTTGCCGGCCCCGTCCTCGGTAAAATAACGACACCAACTTGGGGGGCGGGTGCCTACAGCCGCCTAAAAAGCGGCCGACGTCGGGACAAGTTCAGTCCAGATCCCCTGCTGACCGATTCGGAGAGACGCTCAGCGACCCCTAATTGGGGTCCAGTAGGCACTCGACTGACTTCACGTCTACCTCCGAAAACGCGCGAATGGATAGAAGGCGCAACTCTGGGGCAATATGACGACCCCTACCTTATCCTCGGGCCGTTTATAACGCTCCCCTACTTGGCGCTACCGCATCGGTCTTCATAACAGAGGAAGGGAGTATGGTCATATCCGAATTTACCCTGTCCAGTATATGATTAGATAGCCGTAGCGCGAGCGCAATAATAGTGTAAGTTGGGAAAGCCCACCCACTCGTCGGAAAAACCGAGCTACCTGCCATATAAAGGTTGTCTAATCCGTAAACACGGCAATTATGATCGACGACCCCCAAACGGGGATCACTTGACATCCGCGTCGTTCCCATATGATGAGCTGTACCCCGGGGCGCCGCGCGAGTTTCGGAGTCAGATTGAAGCCAGTCGGCGAGGCGAATTTGTCCGGAAAAGTGCCGTTGGAGTTCACGTATAAACTGAACAGCTCCTTCACGATGCGTATAACAGTCGAGATCGGTGAGACGCCAGTCCAGCTCTACTTTGCGCAGTCCTAGCGCATCACGCTGCTGACCGAGCCGAATACGGCTTCCGGGGTTTGGAGCCTGTTCGAAGAATGCCTCAAGAAACACTTTCGATGTCGGAGAAACAGGCCGATCGCACAAAAAGCGAAAAATAGCCGGAACAACAGTGTGCAAATCTTTCGCTACCCGGAATGCTTGACGACCCAGGTTATTTAGTGACGCACCCTGAAGTCCAGCTTGTTTTAGAGAGCGCAAAGCCTGCACCCCCTGGGGCTCGCCCCCGTCATCGCGTACGATAAGCTGGAAACGACCATTAAGTACCTTACGCCTCTCCTGCAGCTCTTCTGATAGCTGGATTATAGGGCATATAGGGAAACGCCTCCGGCTAGGGTCTCTCACGTAGGGTATTACTATAGAGTTTGCCGATGTACCTTTAATCGTCGCACAATTGACGTTCGGGTGATCCATGAAATATCGCCCCACCACATCGTAGGAGTTACCGAGGCCGTTCGGCGCTACCGTATCCGACAACAATAACATTCTCGCATTTTCAATTCCACCGCATGCTAGAATGAACCAGCGAGCACGAATACTCCCCTTTTTTCCATCTAGTGTCTGAATTAACGCCTTCCGTATCAAATTTCCCGAGGCGTTCGGGACCAGTTCAACCAGGTTTGCGTGCAGCAAAACGTCTAAATTACTCGCCGCCTGAAGCTTTTGAAAATACGCTTTTCCAAACCCGCCCTCGAAGCTCAACATAGAAAAGCAATGATTTAACTTCGTGGGATCTAATGCGGGAAGTTGCGGGCGTAACTTTTGAAGCAGTCCGTGAGCTTCAAAGGGAAGGCTCGGGAGGCCGCAAAAGGTGCGAGCTTTCTCGTAATAGGATGAGAGTTGCGCTGGAGAGATTGGCCACCCGCTATGCGGTACCCAAGAGCGCTCGTCAAAGTCGATCCCATCGAGCGGCCGGCATCCTCTTCCCCATTCATTGGTGCTGCCGCCAAACCAACGGAGCCGCGTCCGGGTCAATTCAACGCCCCATCGGTCGCCGACCGAAGCACCTTCGTAGAGCCCTTGAGTGGCCGCCTCATACGAGACACCCCCGCTTTCAATAAGCGCCACTTGAAGCCGCATACCTATTAACGAATGGGCGATAGCGATACCCGCTGCGCCTGCGCCTACGATACACACATCGGTCTCGAACTGGCAGCCTTCAGGCGCGTCACGAAAATCTCGCAACATTTTGATCCCCGTGACAGCAACGGTGAGTGGGCAGCCGCTAAGTCAACACCGAGCGGATGATTTTTTTAGATACGAATTCGAAGCGGTAGGTGCGGTTTCCCGCGCCGGATTTTCCAAGGTTCTTCGGGTTCTCCCTTTTCCACGATTTATAATCCGGTTCAAAACCCCCACCTCATTATCGAGGTTTGATGCTGGGAATGAAGCTCAATCTGACATTTGGCAAGGTCCCAACCGGGGGCTATCCGGGGTAACCAAAAAGTCCTGACTAGGCGCGGCGCGATGCTTGCCAGCGTAACTCCAAAAGGGTGGAACACAATCCCACGGTCAACTCCGGCGGTATTCAGTACTCGCCGGAGCGAGCGCCGGCGGCGGAAGGCCGGTGCGCAGGTGGGGAGGTGACCATATTCCAACGGCCAAGCCGAAGCGAGCGAATGGTGGCGATCTCCGTGAAACTCTAGAGATGGCGATAGGGGGCGGCTTGCGTCCCGCACCAACAAGTCACCTGCTGCCCGCTGTACGGCATCAAGCTATGATGATGTTGGCTCGCCGAACCGACTGTTCCGAGCCAAGGCATTTGACTTTCACCTACCCCTTGGTCGAAACCAGCCCCATCATTCTAATGGCTGGTTGCTCGGACGCTAACGTCAGCCGGCAGTCGCCACGCCAGTTCCAACCGCCGGCCCTTTGCTGTGACGGGGGGTGCTGCCGTTGACGAGGCGTGGGACGGTCGCGGCTAACATTTCGGCAAATTCCCGCCACAGCGGCAGAATCCCATCGTTCGGAACGAGGTGCCGGCTTAACCCGCCGTGACCAGCCTCGTCGTCGGTATCAAACAGAATGTGTTGCTCAAGAAAAAAGCGAAAAGCGCTCTGCCCAGGGCCGCACCAGTTCGGCGCTCTCAGCATGGCCGTGAAGACACGCGATAACCCACCATCTTCATAACTAGAAATACTACAGGCGCGAGCAACATCCCCGACGCTACGCACCCGCGCGAGATAAATCCCGCCGAGCCCTTCTATGTATCTTTCACGACGGATTTTTTGCAGTCCCAGAAGGCGTCGCATGAATTCGTCGTGGTTCATCCTTTCCCCCGAGGCAGAAACTCCCGGCCAAGGGGAAAGGTTGTCTGTATTACACTCACCCCGCAGTAACGTCGCAAGTTTGGAATCATGCGGATGGAGGCGGCAGGCTATTTCTAGGTTCTCCCGAAATTGAATTGAAAAATAATAATACGCGTTAGCGACCTGCAGCACTTCTTCGCCGGTAATGCGGTGCCAAGCCATCCCGCAGATGGCGTCTATTAACGCTTCGTAGGCGCACGGCCGATCCGATATAGCCTGCTTAGACTTTAGATCAACCGCGCCGTTAGCGCCCGTCGAATGCCTCACATCAACCTCCTGATTTTGGGCCGATTATAATTCTCAGTAAAGCTATGACCAAAAAAGTTGGTCGTGGTTACGCACACACCACCCGAGATTACCGTGTAAGGTTTTGGACTGGGACGATCAAACGCGTAGCCGTCCGTCAAAGGCGGGCTAAGTCTTAGGTACAGTAATGGGATCGCCACACGGACTAAGAGAGGGTGGTGTGCCTTTCTAAGGAAGCCCCCGCGCGATCCGCGGCCCGAGAATCCTTGTCACGGGTAGAGGTAAGCGCTTCCACAATTCGATATAAGGCCGATACTTGGGGTTGAGCGGATTTAGATCTGGCACTGCGCCCTTCCCTCGAAGTTTAAATTCGTAAATCAGCGCCTCGGGCTCAAATCCCCAATTCTTCTTAAAATTAAAGGACCCTGTTCCAAGTTTGCTGCGTCCAAAATCAAATAGCAGGTACCCCGACGCGGCGGCGCGAGACATAACGGTCCAGTACATAAAATCATATGCCGCCCGAGGTCGCGCACCAGCTACTCCGCCCCCGTAATATGGAATCACTTCGTCGCGAAAAAAAAATGTTAACACCGAAGCGAGGGGTTTGCCTCGATCGAAAATGGTGATTATCTCCGAGCAGGAGTTAAATACCGCCAACAGCGCCTCAAAATACCGTCGAGAAAAGACCGGTGTACCGAGATTATGTACGCTTTCGGAGTAGATATCATAGAAATGCGCCACGTCTTGCTCTTTCCGAGCCTCTAAGTCGTTACGTAAGCTTTGGCGAATTACCGCTCGCTGTTTGCGCGGTACCATCTTTAGATTAATCTCTGGATCAGGGTCCATCTTACGACGAAAAGTAGCATGAAGGTCCGACCTGCAGCGCCAACCGAGGGAGGATTGTCGACGGTGACGGAATTCCAGATGATTGGCTTGAAGCCTCTCCAATTCCGACTCGGCATGGGTAACGAGTGACCCGTAGCTTTCGTCGTCCGTCGCAATTGGTCCACCGTATACGCAAAAAGCGTTGGAAATTAGGGAGTTTCCGAACAACCGACTTCTCACGTGGACAAGTGGCAGTACACCCGTCAAAAAGCCATCCCTTGTTGCGAAGGTATAGAGGGCGCGGTGCCGCATTGTTCTTTCAATTACGGTTCGCCATCCAGAGAGGTGAAAGAACGAACCATCGGGGTGGGCGTTCACGAATGCGTCCCATCGCCCCGCGTCTGCGTCGGTGAGGTTACGTAGAGAGACGGTCAAGAGAACTTGTTCCTTCAGCTGGGGTAGGGCTCGAAGTTTGCGTGGGGAGATTGGTCATAAATAACCGATCGATCCGGTTCCACGAAAAGTCGCGGAGCAGGGTTACTAAGCGGTCTTCCATGACGCCGAGGTTGAGGTAATGCCGAATGCGACTGCGCCATGGTACTCCCAATGGGCGCGGTTGCCCGGGGTCCAATTCCCAAGGGTGAAAATAGAAAATGCACGGTTCGTTTTCGGTAAAGTTCACGTACTGCAAGTTGGCTTTAGAAAAAGTGTATGGCAGCAGCCGGAAATACCCTCCACCGCCACAAGGAATTCTTAGTCCAAACCGGTGGACCGTGCTGATTGGAATTTCAAGAAGGGCGCAGCCGGCCGGCCTAAAAGCAAAGCGCGGCGCGGTCACCATTCCGTAATGGTCGTGCCGAATTGGGTATATACTGGAGCTGTATTTGTAACCCTCTTCTTCAAGGATGCTAAACGCCCACTGATTGGATATCCCTATAGAGAAACTAGCAGCTCGATACCCAAATATTTCACAAGCGCCCGCGTCTTCCAGGATATGCTTACTCTTCCTAACATCGTCTCGAAACGCTAGCGGCTCTTGACCGTCCGCGCGAGTATGATCCAGGCCGTGTGAAGCCAGTTCATGTCCACAGGATACTATCTTCTTAACAAGGTTGGGATACCGTTCGGCGATCCAAGCCAACGTAAAAAAGGTGGCCGATATCCCCGCGTCGTCGAAGAGTTGAAGTACGCGATCCAGATTTGCTTCTACTCGACACTCGTATTCATCCCATCGAGCGCGAGAAAATGACCCAGATAGAGCGTGCACCTGAAAGTAGTCCTCGACGTCAACAGACATCGCATTTTGAATCGATCGCTGTCCGGGCGATCTGGAGATCTCCCGGATGGTTTGACCCAGCTGTTGATCACTGGGCATCAAACGGAACTGGGTTTATCTTGGAGGCAAGCGCCCGCCGGATGGCGACATCGTGGCGCGACAACCGTCTTTCGAGCTCATCCATTCTAAGAGCGAGATCAGATGGGGTGGACGCATTCCCGCGGGGCGCTGCTCCCATCTCAGAAATCCACTCGGCAGCGACATTTTCGACGTGACCTTTGTCAATGATGTGAGATTTCTCGAGAAACCCCCATAACAGAAGGCGCGAGCAGAGTAGATTTATTTTCCGAGGGGTGCCTTGCGTATATCGATAGATTAACTTAAAGACGTCGTCGCCGAAGCACGGATCTCTTGACCAACCTACGACACGCAATCGGTGTTCAATGTACCGTTGCACCTCAAACTCGTTAAGAGGCCCAAGATGATAGGAAGTGAAAACGCGCTGGCGCAGCTGTTCAGCATTTTGGCTAGAAAGAATTGAACGGAATTGAGGTTGCCCGAGCAGGAAGAGTTGGAGCGAAAAATGCTGCCCCGTAGCTAAGTTCGAAAGCATCCTGAGCTCTTCGAGAGCGGAAAAAGGAAGATTTTGTACCTCATCTATTACTATTAAGGTGCGCTTACGAGCAGAATAGTTGGAACCAAAAAACTCGGCCAATCCATTAAGAAGCCTCGCCTTATCGTCCCGCTGGTGTGAGAGCCCAAAGGCGGACGCTATCATTCGGAGCAGCCCGGTGGGCGACAGCTGAGTGCTGGAAATTTTAGCCGCAACATATTCATTGGTATCTAGGTGTGACCAAAGGTGTTCCACTAGCATGGTTTTGCCAGCTCCTACATCACCTGTGATCACGATGAACCCATCCCCCTGCTGCAAGCCATAGGTGAGATGAGCCAAGGCCTTGCTGTGCCCGTCGCTGTCGAAGAAGAAGCGAGAGTCCGGCGTCAACTGAAATGGGAGAGCTGTCAATCCATAAAAATCTGCGAACATGAGGCAAACCCACTAAGCGGGAGGAGGACGTAGATGCCCTTTGCGGCAGCAAAGGGTTACTGTGGAATGTCTCGGAAATCTGGTCATGGTCCGACAAAATACGGCTCATACAAACCGAAGCTGTCCACGGAGAGTGCATCAATTTTATTGAGGAGCAGACTAACTTGAGGACACCTCTTTATCATCTCGAGCGTTCTCTCGATTTGATCGCGTTGCGTCCGGTTGGCTTCAATCACCATGATTATCTGACCGACACTACTAGAAAGGGCCGCCGGATCACTGCTAAAGAGACTCGGCGGCGCATCGATCAAGATGATCCTGTCGGAATATCGGACGCTAATTTCCTCCAGCAATGCATGCATGCGGGGGCCCGCTAGAAGCTCGGCGGCGCTATCGCGAGGATCTCCCGCGGGTAACATTGCCAAATTGGGAATATCGGTCTGCAGCATGACCTGCGAGAGATCTGTTTCGTTGCCACCTAAGAGATCGAGGAGCCCCCGACGATGTCCCGGGGCAATTATTTCAGTCAATCCCCGGCGCGAAGTGTCCGCATCGATCAACAGCACGTGGTAACTTGGCTCGATCGCAATGCCGAGCGCCAGATTGAGCGCGACGAACGTCTTGCCTTCGCGGGGAAGGGCGCTTGTGATCATCACAACGTTCGCGCCGGGTTGGCTCCGTCCCATCGCGAACGCCTGCTGTAACAAATTTCGCTTTATAATACGGAATTCCTCGGTGTGCCGGTTGCGGGTCCCTGTCCAATCGATCGTGCCTACAGCTTGCAGTCGGCCGGGCTCAAGCGTGATTGTGCGACTGCGACGGGAGGTCTGCTCAACTGTGGGAAGCAACTCGGATGAGAGCACTTCCGGCAAGGCAGGCTTGGGAGGAAAAGTTGTTTGCTGAGGCGCCTGCCGGAACCTGCTCAGGAGTCCTGGCGCTACGGCGGGCACACTTTCACGAATATGTGCGGCAACCCGTTCGGCCAGTGTCGAAGCCGGAGGACGGTTCATGGGTTCACACCGGCAACTTTAGGCCGGCAGCGTGGCTCATCAGGCCGCCGTAGAGACAGAGAAGAGATACGGTAGCCAAAACGAACATGAACGTGCTGACAAAGGAGCGATGCCGAGCGGGACCATCCATCAGGACTGAAACTCCTCCCAAGACTGGTCGCCCCAGCTCTCGCAACATCTGCGTCGTATTGAAAGAACGATCAAATTGCCTGGCGCCGATGACGACCCCTACAAAGGCGACAAAACCTATACCAAGAATTCCCGAAATAACGAGGAGACGCCTGGGAGATACTGGTAACTGCCCGGCGCGCGGAGGCTCGATCACCTGAAGTTTCCGATTGTTTACGCTTAAATCGGCTGCCGCAGCGATTTTTGCCGACTCTAGTCGCGATAATAGTTCATCGTGGTTAGCTTTAAGGACGGTATAATCTCGATCCAGCCGCTTATATTCTGCCTCGATGCCAGGTGCCTCACGAGCTAATTTTTCGAGGCGGGCCACTTCGGCCCTTGCGCTTTCGACCTTGATATTTAGCGAAGCAATGTTAGTTTCCAGTTCGACGATCTTCAACCGTACCTGCTCATACACTGGATTCGAAATGTTTCGGGTCAGCCCACGTAAGTTAGTCGGGTCTGGCGCTGCCGCTGCCGCTGCCTGGACCCGAAGTGTGGCAACGAGCTTTTCTGCCGCCCGAACATCTGGATGTTCCTCTGTGAACCGCAGCCTCAGCTTACTCAAAGCCTCTTCGGCCTCAGCCAGTTGTTGGGCGAGCGTGGACGGTGTGCCGGGTACAAGACTACTTCCCAGGATGATCGTGGGTGAGCCTTCTGTTGATAAAAGGCGTGGTATGCTAGAAACTTGTGCCTGTAGCGCGTGCAATCTGACCTCTGAATCAGCCAACTCGGTCCGAGCTGTTTCGAGCGCTACTCGAGCCGACGCAAGATGCGCAGCAAAATTTCCTTCGCCCTGCAGGACATCGGTGTGGTCTGCGAGGTAACGCGCGCGTCCATTTTCGGCTGCGGTCAATTGCTGTTCATAAGTATCAATTTGTTGATGCAGAAATAGTTGCGCGCTGTCCATTTGCGCGCGTGCGATACCGCTCTGAGAATCGAGAAATATTGTGATAATATTTCCCACAACATCGCGCGCCACCATTGGGTCGCGATCCCGATAAGTAATGCTAAACAGGTTTTTATCCTGTCCAACCACTTCTATCTCTTTTGTCAAGCGGCGCAGCAGCCGTTCCCGGTCATCGTTCGGCGCCGGGGGAACCGCGGGAAAAACAGCCGTAATGAGCTTGTCGATGTTAGCGTGGCTTAGCATGTTCTTTTGTAGTACCTGCAACTGATTATCAGGCCCAGTATCTACCGCAATCCCCTTCAGAAGTGGAACCAACAGGGCGTCGGTATCTATAAAAAGTCGTGCGCTTGTCTCGTAAATATCAGAAACACACTCCAGAGCTGTCCAACCCAGGATGCAGACCAGCCAGGCGGCTGCAACTGCAGACCACTTTCGGTGCCATGCGGCCGCGAGATAAGGCCGTATTAGGTTGAGCAAATTTAACACGACTCTATCTCCGGCGAGGCGCCATAAATTTCGACTTTAGGGAACCGCATGGTATGAGGTGACGAAGTCCATTTTGGTGCAGGTGAGTAACTAACCGGTACTCAGTAGCCGCCGGCGCCAAGTGAGGCCCCATCGTGCGCTTCGATTCCGTGATTCATAGCCCAAATCGCAGCCTGCGTGCGGTTCGTTGCTCTAATCTTTCGGAGCAAACCCTTGAGGTGTACCTTAACAGTCGACTCAGTGATACCGAGGTGGCGCGCGATCACCTTATTGGGGTAACCCAACAAGAGACATCGTAGAACTTCCCTTTCCCTCGGAGATGGTGGTTGGTGACCGCCTCCAATGGCCGACATTAGTTTTTCATCAAGTGGTTGGCTAAAGTCCCCGGAACTACGGTGCAGGAGCTTTAGAATGAGATCAGATGGCAGGACACGCTCGCCAAGTTGAATAAGGCGTAAGGACTGAACCATCGCCTCGGCGGAGATTTCTGAAAACAAGATGCCGTCTGCCTGGGCAATAATATCGGGTCCGATCAGTCCGGCGGACAGGTCATCGGTCAGAATGACGATCCGCGTGGCCGGCAAGGCCTCGCGGACGACATTTAGGAGTTGGTTAATATCGCCAGAGAGGGAATCATTAATTATAGTGAACTCGAATTGGGGAGCGCGGCTACTCTGTAGTACCGCCAATGCTTGGTCCATGCTTGACGCTTCGCCTGTTACGTTGAAGCCTCCGCCGTGGAGCATTCGCTTCAATCCTTCCCGCACTAAGTGCGAGCGCAATATCAGGAATACGCCTTCACTAAGAGGTGCTTTTTCATCGTCTTGGGCAGCCTGGGGTATCCGGGGCAGGCTACTACTAAGTAGGTCGGACGAATTTGTCATTGGGGGAGACTGTTGCATGACGAGCAGTACCTCACTGGGGGAACCACGAAACCGGCAAACTCTCTAACAGCCTTCGCTCCTGCTCTCATTGATTTTTTATAAAATTGTATGCATTTTTTTAAGGAATCGGTGGAAGCTGAAGATATCGAATTACCTCTATTGGGTATCGCTCGTTCCGGGAGCAATCGGAGGTTTGATTGAAGGGAAATAATGCTTGTAAAAGAGTAAAGTACAAGCGCGAGGTAATCTCGGACAGGCTTTGCCGGGGTAGTGTCTATGGCGAAACCGTCAGATGGGCGTTAAAGAAGACTTACGGCGTAACCCAGATGGAGGATATTAGCTAACCACTCAGGCCCTATTTTCAAAAACGTTCCACTAGACGATGATCGTAACCTGCCAAAGGTTGGGAGTAGTGCTTTGGATTTTAGTTAGACCCTGCGAACCTGGAGCCACGGGCCGGACGTAGTTAATGTCCCGATTTGGTCGGTGGCGGGTTACCCAATTATGGACCCATTGTATGTGCGGTATCGCGGGCGTTTTTGACACTAGCGGTTCAAGTCCGATTAATCTCGGAACGCTGCGGCGGATGTGTGCTGCGCTCCGTCATCGTGGGCCTGATGGCGAAGGCTTTCATGTAGAACCTGGTGTGGGTTTTGGCCATCGTCGGCTGAGTATTATCGATATTAAGGGCGGCGGGCAGCCTATGTTCAATGAGGACGGCTCTGTTGTTATCGTCTTTAATGGCGAAATCTACGATCATGAGCCGCTGCGCCGAACGCTCGAACGCCTCGGTCATCGGTTCGTCACTCGGTCTGATACCGAAACGATCATCCACGCGTGGGAAGAATGGGGTACGGCGTGTCTTGAGAAGCTGTTAGGGATGTTCGCCTTTGTGATTTGGGACCGGAACCGGGGAGAACTGTTTTTCGCGCGCGATCGCCTTGGGAAGAAGCCGCTTTACTACACGATGATAGGAAACCACCTGGTTTTCGCGTCGGAGCTCAGTGGTCTCGCGGCATGCCCCGGTTTTCGGAGCCGTCTTTCCGCTACGTCTGTTCAAGATTATTTTGCGCTCGGATATGTGCTTCAACCAGATAGCATTTATGAGGGAGTGTTCCAGCTTCCGGCGGGCTGCTTTATGATAACAAAGAGGGGGCAAGGCCGTCCGACTATGCAGCGTTACTGGCGCCCGCGCTTTGACGATACCTCGGTTGGGGAGGAGGCTGCCACAGATACACTCCGATATCTCCTTCGTAATGCTGTAGAAAGGCGCCTTGTCGCGGACGTTCCTGTTGGAGCTTTCCTTTCGGGTGGAGTAGATTCCAGCGCAATAGTCGCGGTGATGGCCGATTTGCGGGCAGATCCGGTATCGACCTTCACGATCGGCCTAGGCGGGTCTGCGGATGAGACAGTTCCTGCCGAGGCCACGGCCCGTCGACTTCATACGATTCATACCTCCGAGCAATATGACGTTGACTACATAGACGCTGCTCGCGATCAATCGGTTATTTTCGGTGAGCCTTTTGCGGACAGCTCCTCGGTTCCGACGTATCGTGTGTCGCAACTAGCGCGACAGGCAGTCACTGTGGCGCTGTCAGGGGACGGCGGTGACGAGTTTTTTGCGGGATACCGACGTTATCGGTGGCACCTTATCGGGGAAAACGTTCGAACCTACGTTCACGGTCCGTTACAACGAAAAGTGCTTCGTGCCCTTGCCTGTCTCTATCCGCATTTGGAACATGCGCCTCGATGGTTGCGCGCGAAGCAGACCCTCACCGAGCTCAGTCTTGATAGCGCCTTAGCCTACTATCGAATGGTTTGTCGTGTTAAGGATGAAGAACGTAATCAACTGATGTCACCAAGGTTCTTGAAATCTTGCGGCGGCTACGATCCTGGGAGCCGCTTCGCTAAGATGATGGAGGACGCGGGTACCGAAGAGCCGCTGACACAGGCGATATATGTTGATCTGCAAACTTGGCTGCCAAGTGACATCCTCGTCAAGGTCGATCGCGCCAGCATGGCCAATTCCCTCGAAGTCCGGGCTCCCTTTCTCGACCATCACCTGGTCGAATGGGCTGCAACACTACCCCGGCGGTGCCTTATGCGTCATGGCGAAGGTAAGTCCATCTTAAAGCGGGCTGTTTCAGACCTAGTTAATGAGGATATCATCAAGCGAGCCAAGCAAGGTTTTTCTAAACCCCTAGCTCGGCAGTTTCGTGGCAGTGGAGCGGAGCGATTGCGTCAGCGGCTACTTGGTCCAGCGATGCTTGATAGCGGCATCTTTAATTCAGACTATATTGGCAAGCTGACTCAGGAGCATAATCGGGGTGATCGAGATCATAGTCCGCTCCTGTGGTCGCTTCTTGTCTTTGAAGGCTTTCTCTCGAAAGGCAACCAAATTAAGGATCAACCGGCTCATTCCGCTCCTTGCTCTGCAGGATCGAGCGCGTCCACCACGATGCATTAAACTAAGCTGCTACATTGTCACGCGAGTAACCTCATAGGAGCGCGAGAAATGATCTGTGACAAGGCTGCCGTTAGCAGGCAGTCCATTCACGGTAGTCGAGTTATTTCCGCAGGGAGGTTTACGCCAGAGACCCTCCGTCCGAACTTGACGGGAGGCGGCCCATTTTATGGGGCCTGTTGCCGAAACCACCATCTGCCGCAATTGCAATCTGCACAGGTTAACGGTGATGCGCTTACGCCGTATAGAGAACCGTTATTGATCTCATGCAAACCAAGCTCTGGGCGTTTGCATCAGCGTTCTAGGCCCAGATGACGGTACAGAATGGTGGGGAGCTTGGGTTCTCGTCGGTTAAGACGAGGCCCAGCGCTGACCTGTCGAGAGCTGATCCAACTCCATCCAAGGCCTTTGGCCAGGCCGGGTCGTCCCGGGCAAGATCTGTTACCGCACAGACCATAAGAGGCGCCGGGTGGATGGTATCTTGGCGACTAATGAGCCGGCTCCTCGGTTTGATTAGTACATCCGTTTTGGCAAGAATTCTCCTCCCTTCAGATTTCGGCTTGGTAGCGCTTGCCTACGCATTTGTCAGGGCGCTGGACGCAACCGCTACCCTTGGCGTTGAGTTTTCTTTATTGCGTGAACCTGACCCCGATGAGGAATTATATAGTACTGCTTTCTCTGTCTCTCTTTGTAAAAGTTTTCTCACGGCTATTATTGTTGCCGGTTTTGCTCCGTATTTTGCAGAATTTTTTGATGATCAACGACTAACTTATATATTATACGTGCTGGCATTTGGCTTATTGTTAGAAGGTGGCGAGAATCTCGGTATTTTGGAATATAGAAAAAACTTTATTTTTGGTAAAGAATTCCTGTTTCTTATGATACCCCGAACCGCAGCGGTGATATCCTGCATAGGAATGGCCTTATTACTCAGAAGTTACTGGGCAATGGTAATTAGTATTTTAATTTACAAAACTACTAAAACAGCGTGCTCCTATATCCTTCACCCATTTCGTCCGCGGTTTACTTTTTCCGGCCAAGCGAGACTTCTCCGTTTTTCGTTTTGGATGTGGGCAACAGGTATTGCCAACTTTCTCCGCGATCGTGCCGATGCATTTATAGTTGGGCGGATGACAAACACGGCCAGTTTGGGATTGTTTTCGGCGGCCTATGAAATCGCAATTTTGCCCATTACAGAACTAGTTGAGCCGTTAGGGCGGGTGCTCTTTCCGGGAATTTCTGCTGCCTACCATGGCGGGACGGAGGCAGGTGCCACGGTGTCGCGGTCTATCGCAGCAGTGGGGTTTTTGATTTTACCAGCTGGAGTTGGAATTTCTTTGGTAGCGGGACCAATCATCTACGTTACGCTCGGAGGCACATGGATGAATGGTTACCATTTGGTCCAGATAATTGCTCCGGCCGCGGTTTTTTCGATATTCTCCTCAGTTATCAGCACCACGCTTATTGTGCTAGGTAATGCCCGGATTATAACCATCACTACGATTTTCGTGTCCGTGCTGCGGCTCCCGATTTTGGCTTTTGGTGTTGTAAACAACGGTCTTACAGGTGTTGCGTGGGCCATGGCAATATGTTACCCGCTGGAGGCTGCGTTCTATATAATAGCGTTGACGCGCCTAACTCGCTTCCGCGTCGGCGCGTTTTTGCGACAATTGTGGCGAAGCCTAGTTGCCGTAGCAGGGATGGCTACGGTATTGGTTGTCTTGGGAGTGGGGTGGGCGCCTCCTCCGCAAGGGTTAACTGCCGCACTGGAGCAACTCCTGTTGGCTACGATCGTTGGTACCGGGAGCTACATGGGCATTGTATTCGCTCTTTGGGTTGTAATGGGGTACCCCGAGGGTCCTGAGGCGCTGATCTATAAGCTATTCCGGCCTCGGTTGGGATCTGCGGCCAGAAAGTTACTCACGCGCGCGAATATCTGACGTCAAATTTGCTTGGTTCAACCCTTGACCCCTCGGCGATGTATGGTAGAGGCCCACGAATTTCAGCAATTTGGAGAGATTGTGGAGCTTCCGCTACGGGATCCTCAGCTATGCGTTATAGTTGACACGGAAGAAGAGTTTGATTGGCGAACGTTCTCGCCCCAAGCCCGCTCGGTGCGGAATGTGGGACTACAGGAACCACTCCAAAGGCTCTACGAACGCTATGGGATTGTTCCCACGTACGCGGTGGATTACCCGGTTGCTTCTCAAGAAGACGGATATCGTCCGCTGCGGGAGTTCCTGTCCGACAAGCGGTGTGAGATAGGCGCGCACTTACATCCGTGGGTCAATCCGCCGATTGACGAGGTGATTGGCGAATTAAACTCTTATCCCTGCAATCTTCCGAGCGACTTGGAATATCGGAAGCTCAAAGAGCTGACCGAGACAATTCAGAAAAACTTGAAAGTTCGACCTTGCCTGTATAAAGCCGGCCGATACGGATTCGGTGAAAACACGACAACTGTATTGAAGGCGTTAGGTTATCTAATCGATTGCAGTGTACTTCCAGGAACGGATTTACGACGGCAGAGTGGCCCTAACTTTACTGCATTCCCGAACGAACCATATTGGTTATCTGACGGATCATTGATAGAACTCCCTGTAACCACGGGTTTCCTCGGAATGCTCGGCAAGCGGGGCGCGGGTTTGTATCCATGGCTGCGCAATCGTTGGGCTGAGCAAATGCGGCTCCCAGGCGTTTTTGCCCGGCTGCGGCTAATCGATCGGATTAGACTCACACCTGAGGGCATTTCTCTCGATGAAGCCAAGCGGCTCACGAGATATCTGATCCGGGAGCAGAACTTCGGGGTGCTGACCCTCACGTATCATAGCTCCTCGCTCAGGGTTGGTTGCACGTCCTATGTGAGAGATAAGGCCGAATTAGCGAGCTTTATTGCGTGGATCGATGGTTATCTAGAATTCTTTTTTGGGGAAGTTGGTGGAGTCGCAACGACCCCGAGATCAGTCTACGAACAGGCTGTATCTTTTCGAAATTGTTAAGCTCGATGCCAGGCCCTGCAAACCAAGGCTTGCTCACGGTCAACGGTTGTCGCTTCGGTCTCAACCCATGCGAGGGTGGAATGTGACGTGACCCCCGTTTTTCATCCAGGGATAACGAGAGTCCGGGGTTGATTTGACCTTGCCCCCAACCTTGGACCACGTGCGGCTGTAAAATCCTGGCTTCATCGGGCGGCTGGCTGGCCGGGATTGCCGGCCGACCGATGAAGCGCCGCAGGCACTTGGTTGCCGATTGCG
>Ga0182024_10009525_pt1 | contig 20065 bp, 19 predicted proteins | sample P32metaG_FD_120480 | JGI IMG/M metagenome (GOLD analysis project Ga0182024, IMG submission 120480) | Permafrost microbial communities from Stordalen Mire, Sweden - P3-2 metaG (Illumina Assembly) | ecosystem: Environmental > Terrestrial > Soil > Wetlands > Permafrost | place: Sweden: Stordalen... | reverse complement strand
CCGCCGGCTTCAACGAAGGGAGGATCGCCATGAGCAAGCCACTGCGCAATCCGAAGCACGAGAGGTTCGCACGGGCAGTTGTCAATGGGACGGATCTTGCCCAAGCCTATGTGGACGCCGGGTTTGAAAGGAATAGGGCAAATCACAATCGGTTAGTGCGCGATCCCCGCGTCAAGGCGCGCATTGCCGAATTGAGGGAAGAGCGCGAGACGGCCAAACGCGCGGCGCAAACTCCCGCCTCGGAAGTGCTTATTGAGCTTGAACAACACGGGATCGAACGTGTCGCTGATTTCTATCAGTTCGAGCCGACCGGCGGACTTGTCGTTCGCGACCTGCGCACCGTCAAAACAGAAATCGCCTTAGCGCTGTTGAACACGCTCCATGATGGCTTTGGGATCATCTGGGAGCGGCCCACGCCAGCCCGCTAAATAACCTGGGGAAATTCGCCAGTTGCGCTGGGCTATTCCGACACATGTATCGCTTTTGCTTTGGTGTTGAAGCGTACGCGGTGAGCCGATCCGAGCCTGTCAAATCCGCAATACATTGCGGATTTGCTGGCCTCAGGCAAATGCTGGGTAGTGGGCTCCTTTAATTAAGGGAGCCGGTTTTTTCTTTCCTGCCATTTAAGATAACGCTCTCCAAAACGCCACCAACGCCCCCCATCCCAAACAAACTTCTCCCATTTAAGCAGCGAAGAGCTGGTCGCCATTGTATTGATTTCTTCTTCAAGCTCCCTAAGTCGTTGCGCGGCTGTTGCAATATTGACGTCGATCCAAAATAAGGCCGCGAGCCAAATAAGAACATCGAGGACGATCAGCAGTCCGAACCCTACTCCTTTATTAGCAATCAGTGTGACGAAGCCAAGAAAAACGAGCGCTGCACTTCCGGTCGACTGGAATTGGGCAGCGTATCTAGACAACATTTCGGCTCTCAGAGTGGTGTACTCAGCCAATAGAATTTGAATTCGCTGAAACGTATTAACGCTATCGTCCATTGTGTGCTCCTCTACGTCTTGGCCTCCCAAGCCGCCAGCACGTCAACAATATCGGACATTTCCCAAAGCCGCTTGGTGACATTGGCGGCCATGGCAGGGGTTACCCGGAGTGTCTTATCAATTGAGGACTTGCTCCGACCAAGCTGCAAATTTGCGTCTTGATCGTCGGTCTACCTGTTCGAGATGCACACGGGTAGACGATCAAAGACGCCAATTGGCGCTTTGTCGGCCTCAGCTCTCACCGGTGGGAAGTTGTCACCGGTGGGAAACTGTTCGCGCTCGGTACAGTTTTCCGCGCCGGCCTAATTGAGCCCCGCGCCCTTTTGGATTGAATTCGGGCACGCCGTCCAACGGCGACGATGCGCCTCCGTTTGCACGTGGCGAAACTGCGGCGGCAAGGTGATCATGGATGAACCAAGTGAATCTTTTGGAATGCCCGAAAAGCCTCAGGGTCCAAACGCCCGAGTGGTAGAATGAATTTCTACTTCAAAGTGCCGTGTTTGGCCTGGTGGCGGGCGCCGCGGCCGGCTCATTTGGCCCGCAGGATCTGGACGACCTGGACGGTCTTGGTCAACCCGCGAGAATCGCAAAAACCCCCGTCTTTATTGGATTCTGGACGACTTGGACGACTTGGACGACCTCTTTCTATGGAATAGAGAAAAACATGTTCTGTAGTGCGTGAGGCATGCGCCGAGAGCATAACAACGGGTCCGGACAGCCGTGCTTGTAAAGTGTGAACGAGGGGATGGGGATACAGTCCGGGATTATGCGGGGATGTGCGCCATTACGTGCGACGGCCTCCGAACCGAGAGTCGGCGAGCTGTCACGTGCGGGAATAGCGGAAATTTGTCGTCCAAGTCGTCCAAGTCGTCCAGAATCCAATAAAGACGGGGGTTTCTAGATCGTCCAAGGGTCGGCGGCCGATGTCCAAAGTCGTCCAGTCGACCGAGCGGGTTATGATCCCTGCGCATGCGCTGGGTTTTGGATTCACCTCAGCCGCAAATAGCCACTGCTTAAGCCAACAGTCGACACGCTCGATGCGAACACGAGGGGTGACCGCGTACCGAGCAATGGTGCCGGACTATCCCCGGCGGGCTCATCACCCATTGTGATCGGCGGTGGCGCGCACCAAAGGTGCGGATCGATGCAGACACCAGTTTCGGAGGGCAGCGCGACAAGCACGAAAGTCATGCCAGTCATCACTCCGGCGCCGATTTTTTTCGCCTTGTCGTCAAACACGGTGGTTCTCCGCGAACAGCCCGCAGATGCTCCGCAACGATGGTCTAATTTGGGTATGCCCAGCCGAAACCAGCTTATAGGCTAGTTCACAAATTCACTTGACAGCCCAAAACAGACTCATATTATGGAAACCAACTTATTGAACCGGAGGGTTTCCAAATGTGCTTTATCCGCGCTTATCTGAGGGCCTCAACCGACGAGCAGGATGCTGCGCGTGCACGTGGCCAAGTCGAGGCATTCGCCGCAGAGCGCGGTATGCAGATTGCGGCTTGGTACATCGAGAACGAGAGCGGCGCGAAGCTGGCTCGGCCGGAGCTATTCCGGCTTCTGGCCGATTCGCATCCCGGCGACGTGCTATTGGTCGAGCAGGTCGACCGGCTGTCCCGTCTCACTGCCGCCGACTGGGAACGCCTGAAGGCCGAACTCAATGCTCGCAAGGTCCGCGTCGTGGCGCTGGACCTGCCGACGAGCTGGGCTATGGCCACCGGCAAGGTCGACGACTTCACCGGCCGCATGTTCGAGGCCATCAACGGCATGCTGCTCGATATGCTCGCGGCCGTGGCCCGCAAGGACTATGACGATCGCCGCCGTCGCCAGATGCAGGGCCAAGCCAAGGCCAAGGCGGAGGGCAAATATGTCGGCCGTCCCGAGAACAGCCGCCGCAATGCTCGCATCGCGAGCATGTTGGCCGCCGGCACGTCCTATAGCGCGGTGCAGGAAGCCACTGGCTGCAGCCGGGCCACCGTCGCCAAGATCGCCAAGAGAGTGAAGGCGGCCGCCTGAGGTCCCCAAGCGAGTGCGGATAGCCGATGATCAGCTACGTTGAGCGCCAGAACCTCACGCTCCGCATGACCCAAAAGCGGTTTGCACGATTGACCAAAGGTTTCTCAAAGAAGCTCACCCATCACGCCGCTGCGGTTAGCCTGTACGTCACCCATTACAATCTCTGCCGGCGTCATGTGGCGAGGCGGGGAGATCGATACTATCTTTGGATTTGAAAAAGAGAGTGAAACTCTCGATTGGATCAAGAAAAAATCGCAAGGTTGGCTGCTCGACAGATCGGCTCAACGGAAGTGATTGGTCTAATCGTTCAACGTGGCGGAGATGCATCGCTGGGATAAAAGTTGTATCCTAGGTATTATTGTACCTAGGAACACTCTTGAATTTACCGCGTTGCCGACGTGTCACTTGAGTGTTGCCAGAATTGGGCGCTAAATAATTTTTACAGAATCTTAACTCGCCCTTAAGGCGAGAAATTTCAAATGAAGGAACGGCGGCAAAGATGGAGCACCACATGTCAAGGCAGATGACGGTGGTTACGGTATGCCTGGAAGATCAGGCGGACGGTGGCTTACTCGTATATAGCGACATGCTTCCGGGTCTTATCTTAGCTGGCCGCGATCGGGAAGGCATTTGCCACGCTATCGCTCCGGCAATTCAAGCCATCTTCGAACGCAAGGGATACCGCATTGCGGGAGTTTATGCGGATCAGCCAATTCCCAGCGTCATGAGAAAACCCAGTCCGCGAATTGTCGACATGAATGTTCACATGGAGCAATTCGTAGTTGAAGTATTAGAGGCGGCCTAAGTACATTGGCGGATGTCTGCCGCCCGAATCATCAAATATGCCGAAATGCTTGCACGTCTCACGCCCTACAAATGCGTGCGCGTCACGCATTACGATTCCGGCCTAGAGATATGGGAAACCGGCTGGGATGAGCCATTCACCCTTTGGGTCGAAAATGACGGCTACAGCGAATTGCAGTATTTCCGTTTGATCGGTGGTCTTATCGCCCAGACGATGCCAGCAGGTTGGAGCGCGACCCCCTAAATGGAAATCATGCGTCGCGCAAAAAGATAGGATCATAACCGTGGTCCACGGCAAATTTTTTTAGCGACGTTTTTTTGATTTTTGTGAATTCGTGCAGTTCGCTATATTCATAGTCTTTTGTCGAAGAATTCTTGTAGGCAATCTCCGAATTCTCTTTTGATGACTTTTGCCTTGAAGACTTTATACCAAGCAATCGAGTCATTGGTGCTTGCTGAATTGGGATCGACGTTGCTCCAAAGTTTTGCGGCATCTTGCATTTCGTAAGATTCTAAATGCTGCCATGCCGTATAATTTGGCTTCGGAGGTTCCTTTTTCCTGACGGTCGTGGCCACCTGCGGAAGTGCGGCAAGAACTCGATAGGCGAGCGGAACCATGCCCAGAAAGACCGCCCCGACGAATGTGCAGTATCCAGCCATAATAACGATGGGGAGCGGGACGCCTATCATGACGGCCCATATCGCACCGCCGATGGAGCCGAGAATGCCGGTCGCCGCCAAGACCCAAATGACGCGATAGGCGAGCCAGCCCCAATTGAAGGCGTCCCGGAATTGTTCGAGCAATTTTCGCATAGGTCGATAGTAAACGCAGGTTCCCGCTCGGCGCGAGTCCCGTTAACCAAGCCCTTTTTTTCAGGGTCATTTTTCAAACTGACCCACTACCGCGGCGCGACACGGCCCGATTTACTCTTCCCCTCGGTGGGAAGGGTAGCTTGCGGATTAGGTTCCGTTTCAGTTTATGGGACGTTTTATGGGAACGATCCAGCAAAACGACCTAGCATATTGAAATTCAACGTGATTTTTACGCCTTTACCCGGACGTAGCTGCCGGGCGCATCCTCGATCGGAGGCAGGGCGTCGGTGCCGACCGCGCGCGCCGGCACTTCCTCGGCGTCGACGCTGCCGAGCCATTCACGCCAGTTCGGCCACCACGAGCCCTTGTGCTCCTGCGCGTTCTTGAGCCAGTCCTCCAGTGTCACCTCCCCGATATTGTCGTTGGTCCAGAACTGGTATTTGCCGGCTGACGGCGGATTGACCACGCCGGCAATATGGCCGGATCCGGACAGCACATATTTGACCGGGCCGCCGAAGAACTGCGAGCCGTAAAGCACCGAATCAGCCGGCGCGATATGATCCTCGCGCGTGGCCAGATTGTAGATCGGCACCTTCACCTTCGACAGATCGAGCAGCGTGTTGTCGAGCACCATGCTGCCGGTGGAGAGCCGGTTGTCCAGATAGCAGTTGCGCAGGTAGTAGGAATGGTTCGCCGCCGGCATCCGCGTCGCATCCGAATTCCAGTGCAGCAGGTCGAACGAGGAGGGCGGCTGCCCCTTCAGGTAATTGCTGACGACATAGGACCAGATCAGATCGTTGGAGCGTAGCATGTTGAACGCCATCGCCATCTTGCTGCCTTCGAGTACGCCCGTCGTCTGCATGTCGCGCTCGAGCGCCGAAATCTGGTCTTCGTCGACGAACACCAGGAGATCGCCGGCATGGCTGAAATCGACCTGCGCGGCGAGGAATGTCGCCGAGGTCACCCGGACGCGGCGGTTCTCGGCGAGCCAGGCCAGCGTCGAGGCGAGCAGCGTGCCGCCGACGCAATAGCCCATGGTATGGACTTTCAACTCGCCGGTGGCGCGCTCGATGGCGTCCATCGCCGCCAGCGGGCCTTCCTTCATGTAATCCTCGAAGGTCTTCGTGCCGAGGCGCTTGTCCGGGTTGACCCAGGAGATCACGAACACCGTGACGCCTTGATCGACGCACCATTTGATGAAGGACTTTTCCGGCCTGAGGTCGAGGATGTAAAACTTGTTGATCCATGGCGGCACGATCAGCAGCGGCGTGCGCAGCACGGTCTCGGTCGCGGGCGCGTACTGGATCAGCTGTATCAACTCGTTCTGGAAGATCACCTTGCCCGGCGTCGTCGCCATGTTGACGCCGACCACCAGATTGGCAGGATCGGATTGGCGGATGCGCAGCGTGCCGTGTCCGGCCTCGATATCTTCTGCGAGCATCTTCATGCCGCGGACCAGATTGTCGCCGTTCGACGCCAGCGTCTCGCGCAGCACTTCCGGATTGGTGAGAACGAAATTCGACGGCGCCAGCGCGTTGGTGATCTGCAGAACGTAGAATTCCGCCTTCTTGCGGGTGTGCGGATCGAGGCCCTCGGCGTTGCGCACCAGGTCCTGCGCCCACTGCGTGGTCAGCAGATAGAGCTGCATCACGAAATCGAAGAACTGGTTCGATTTCCACTCCGGGTCCTTGAAGCGCCGGTCGCGCGGCGAGGGCTCGATCGCCGGCGGCGCCTGTTCGCCGGCGAGGCGGCGCATCGACGACGCCCACAGATCGAGATAGGCCTTTCCCATCTTTATCTGCAGTTCGGCCGAACGCGTCTTGTCCGACAGCCAGTACTCCGCGACCGTGCTGAAGGTCTTGATCACCTCGCCGAGTTCGTTCGGAGGCCGATCTTTGGGCTCGCCATTCTCGCGCGGCTTGAGATAGGCTGCGAGCGCCTGGCCGCTGCTCTCCATGGCCCGGGCGAGGTTCATCGCAAAGGCTTCGGGATCGAATTTTTTGGGTGCCTGGGTTTCGATTGTGACGTCGTTCATGTCGGCAACATTATAGGTTCAATTCGGGTTCGTCATCGACGACGACAGGGTCGAGGTCAATCGTCGCACGGGACGTATTGCAGTGCGACAAGGCATCTTGGTTCGGTCATATTGAAGCCTCAGCGGTCCGCTTTGTTGTTCAGGCTTTAATGGTCTTGGGCGACAATAGTTTGAGCGCTGGGGGCTAAAGCTGATGAAAAAAGCGTCAGCTTGGAGTGGCGAAGTGGGACAGATGGGTCGAAAAAACAAGGCGCTGGTGTGGGGCGCGCTGCTGTTGTCGGCGCTGGCGCTCGGCGGTTGCTCGACCTCGATCGCGGACTTGCCCATTGTGGGGACACCAGCCGATGCCCCGGCGCGCCAAAAGGACGCCGGCGCCTATCTGCCGGTAGAAGATTTGCCGCCGAACCGCGATCAGGCCGCGATAGCACCGGCCGAGCAGGCCAAGATCAAGGCCGAACTGCTGGCGGCGCGCGACCGCCAGGCCTCCACGGCCGCTGCCCAGGATTCGGCCGCGAAGTAATGCGGCGGATACTGGCGCAACCGGACGTCCGTGGTAAAAGAAACCAATTCAACGCCAAATCAGGACCAGGAAAACGGATTTTGCGCCTGAATTCGCTCTAAACCCTTGATTGAGCGCGATTTCCGGACGAAGCCCTTTCGCTTCGTTGCAAAAGCTGTCGGCGATTCTGCCCTTTTGCCGGAGCGAGGTTCCATGGAAGAATTTTATCGCATACGCCGTCTGCCGCCTTATGTGTTCGAACAGGTCAACCGGGCCAAGGCGGCCGCGCGCAATGCCGGCGCCGACATCATCGATCTCGGCATGGGTAACCCGGACCTGCCGACGCCGCCCCATGTGATCGAGAAACTGAAGGAAACCCTCGGCAAGCCGCGGACCGACCGTTACTCCGCGTCACGCGGCATTACTGGCCTGCGCAAGGCCCAGGCCGCCTATTACGCACGGCGCTTCGGTGTGAAGCTCAATCCGGAAACCCAGATCGTCGCGACGTTGGGCTCCAAGGAGGGCTTCGCCAATGTGGCGCAGGCCATCACCGCGCCCGGCGACGTCGTGCTGTGCCCGAATCCGAGCTATCCGATCCATGCCTTCGGATTTCTGATGGCCGGCGGTGTGATCCGTTCGGTTCCGTCGGAACCGACGCTGCAATTCTTCGAGACGGTCGAACGCGCGATCGTCCATTCAATCCCGAAGCCGCTCGCGCTCGTCGTCTGCTATCCCTCCAATCCCACCGCCTATGTCGCGAGCCTCGATTTCTACAAGGACCTGGTGGCGTTCGCGAAAAAGCACGAAATCTTCATCCTGTCCGACCTGGCCTATGCCGAAGTCTATTTCGACGACAAGAACCCGCCGCCCTCGGTGCTGCAGGTGCCCGGTGCGGTCGATGTCACCGTGGAATTCACCTCGATGTCGAAGACGTTTTCGATGGCCGGCTGGCGCATGGGATTTGCCGTCGGCAATGACCGCATCATCGCGGCGCTGGCGCGGGTCAAATCCTATCTCGATTACGGTGCGTTCACGCCGATCCAGGTGGCCGCGACCGCCGCACTGAACGGTCCCGACGATTGCATTCGCGAGATGCGCGACACCTACCGCAAGCGCCGGGACGCGCTGGTGGAATCATTCGGCCGCGCCGGCTGGGAAATTCCGCCGCCGGAGGCCTCGATGTTCGCCTGGGCGCCGCTGCCCAAGGCGTTCCGTGACGTCGGCAGCATGCAATTCGCAACCCTGATGGTCGAGAAATCCGGCGTGGTGGTTTCGCCGGGGGTCGCGTTCGGCGAGCACGGCGAGGGCTATGTTCGCATTGCCATGGTGGAAAACGAACAGCGGATCCGCCAGGCCGCGCGCGGGGTTCGTCGCTTCCTTGAAAGCGGCATCGAAACGTTGCACAACGTGGTTCCTCTCGCCAACCGGCGGTAGGCGCGATCCCGAAAAGCGGTTCCCGGGCTTGACCCGGGGATGAAGACGGTTTTCGGATCAGATCATGCCTATTCATCGTTTTTCCGGCAGGTTTCTCTCGCCATGGTCGCACCCCTGAAAGTGGGCATCGCGGGGCTCGGCACCGTTGGCGCCGAAGTCGTTCGCCTGATCGAGCAGCAAGGCCGCGCCTTGTCGGCCCGCTGCGGCCGCGGCGTGCGCGTGGTCGCGGTTACCGCGCGCTCGAAGGCGAAAAAACGCAACCTCGATCTGCGCGGCATCGGCTGGGCCAGGAACGCACTCGAACTGGCCAGCGACCCCGGCATCGACTGCCTGGTCGAACTGATGGGCGGTGCCGGAGAGCCGGCGCTGTCGGCGATCGAGGCCGCACTGAAATCCGGCAAGTCGGTGGTGACGGCCAACAAGGCGTTGATCGCCCGGCACGGATTGCGGTTGGCCAAGGCCGCCGAGAAGCATGGTGGCGCGCTCAATTTCGAGGCCGCTGTCGGCGCGGCCATCCCCGTCGTCAAGACCCTGCGCGAAGGTCTCGCCGGCACCAGCATCAAGCGCGTCTACGGCATCCTCAACGGCACCTGCAACTACATCCTGACCCGGATGGAACAGGAGGGCCTATCATTCGCCGAATGTCTCAAGGATGCGCAGCGGCTGGGGTACGCCGAGGCCAATCCGTCGTTCGACGTCGACGGCCACGACACCGCGCAGAAGCTCGCCATTCTGGCCAGCCTCGCCTTCGGCACCGAGGTCGCGCAGCGCGCGGTCTATGTCGAGGGCATTTCTTCCATCACACCGGAGGATTTGCGGGCGGCGGAGCAGCTCGGCTATCGCGTCAAGCTGCTCGGGGTTGCGGTGCGGACGGCGAAAGGCATCGAACAGCGCGTGCATCCGACCATGGTGCCGAAATCGTCCTCGATTGCCCAGGTGATGGGCGTCACCAACGCCGTGACCATCGACGGCGACGGCATCCCGGCGATTACGCTGGTCGGGCCGGGCGCGGGCGGGGCGGCGACCGCATCGGCGGTGGTCGCCGACATTGCCGACGTCGCCCGCGGCATCCGCGCCAAGCCGTTTGGCCGCCCGGTCGCGCAACTGCGCGCGACCCGGAAGGCGCCGATGGAGCGTCATGAAGGCGGCTACTACATCCGCCTGATGGCGCGCGATCTCGCCGGCACCGCCGCAACCATCGCGACCCGGCTGGCCCAGCAGAAGATCTCGATTGAATCGATCGTGCAACGACACCCCGATGGCGGCGGCGGCGCGGGCGCGGCCAGGACAGCTTCGCCGGTGCCGGTCATTCTGATCACTTATGCTACCAGTGAGGATGCGGTATATCGCGCCTTACAGGCGGTGCAGGGCGACAAGGTGATCAGCGGCCGGCCGCAGGTGATACGGATTGAAAAGAACTAGCGCCGCGTCCAAGGCGGACGACGCGCTGCAACGATGATGAGTGCCGGCCGAACGATCGGCCGTCAAGTCTTGAGGGAGTGCGCCGATGTCGACCCATATTTCCGTGCCGCCGCAGTTGTTGCTGGAGCGCATTCTCACGCTCGAGATCGTGCGGGTGACGGAACGCGCGGCGGTGTCGGCCGCGCGGCTGCGCGGTCATGGCAATGAGAAGGCCGCCGACCAGGCCGCGGTTGACGCGATGCGCCGCGAGCTCAACAAGCTGCCGATCGAAGGCACCGTGGTGATCGGAGAGGGCGAGCGCGACGAGGCGCCGATGCTGTTCATCGGCGAGAAGGTCGGCATCAATGCCGGCCCGCAGGTCGATATCGCCGTCGATCCGCTCGAGGGCACCACGCTGTGTGCCAAGAACATGCCGGGCTCGATCGCCACCATGGCGATGGCCGACGGCGGCACGCTGCTGCACGCGCCCGACGTTTACATGCAGAAGATCGCGGTCGGGCCCGGCTATGCCAAAGGCGTCGTGGAACTCGACGCCACGCCCGCCGATAACGTCCGGCGGCTGGCCAAGGCGAAGGGCGTCGACGCCTCGGCAATCACGGTGCTGGTGCTCGACCGTCCGCGCCACGCCGATATCATTCAGGGCGTGCGCAGCACCGGGGCTGCGGTGCGTCTCATCACCGACGGCGACGTCGCCGGCGTCATCCATTGTGCCGACCCCGACAATACCGGGGTCGACATGTATATCGGCACCGGCGGCGCGCCCGAAGGCGTGCTGGCGGCGGTGGCGCTGCGCTGCATCGGCGGCCAGATGCAGTGCCGGCTGATCCTCGACACCGCGGAGAAGCGCGAACGCGCCCGCAAGATGGGGGTGACCGATCCGCGCATGATCTACGGGATCGAGGATATGGCGCGCGGCGACTGCCTGTTTGCCGCCACTGGCGTCACCACCGGCTCGCTGCTGTCGGGGGTCAAGTTCCGCAAGGATGTGATTGAGACCGAGACCGTGGTGATGCGTTCGGTCACCGGCACCGTGCGCTATATCAAGGCCGAACATCGCCAGCTCGAAAAATTCCACCTCGATTGAGGGCCGCGATCATGGTTGGCAAGCTTGTCATCCGGCCCGTCGGCGCCGACGAGCGCGCGGCCTGGGAGCCGCTGTGGAGCGGCTATCTCGCCTTCTACAAGGCGACCCTCGCGGCCGGCGCCAGCGACGTCGCCTGGCAGCGGTTTCACGATCCTGACGAGCCGATGTTCCTGCTTGGGGCCTATGTCGACGGCAAACTCACAGGCATCGTGCAGTATTTGTTTCACCGCTCGACCTGGACGCCGGGCAACTACTGCTACCTGCAGGATCTGTTCGTCAGCGAAGACGCGCGCGGTCTTGGCGTGGGGCGGGCGCTGATCGAGGCCGTGTATGAGAAGGCAAAGGCGGCCGGCGCGAGCCGGGTGCATTGGCTGACCCAGACCGGCAATGCGCAGGCCCGCATTCTCTACGACCAGGTCGCTGACAATTCCGGGTTCATGCAATATCGCAAGTTGTTTTAAGGCCGTCATTCCGGGGCGGTGCCAACGGGTCCGCGCGAAGCGCGGGCCGATGGCATCGAACCCGGAATCTCGAGATTCCGGGTCTGGTCCCTGACTCAGTAGTGCTTCGGACCATCTCGGAATGGCAAAATGGGAACAGGGAGTCGACATGTCTGATGTTTCGGCGGTGAAGGCACTGGTGTTCGACGTGTTCGGCACCGTCGTGGACTGGCGCAGCAGCCTGATCGCGGATTTCACCAAATGGGGCGACCAGCGCGGCATCAAGGCGGACTGGACCGCGCTGGTCGACGGCTGGCGCGCGGTATACGCCGCGTCGATGGACGAGGTCCGGAAGCATCCAGAGCGCGGTTACGTCATCCTGGACCGGCTGCATCGGCAGTCGCTGGAAAAATTGGTCGCGCAACAGTCGATCTCCGGATTGAACAATGCCGACCTGCACCATCTCACCCTGGGCTGGCATCGGCTGCATCCCTGGCCGGACAGCGTCGCCGGGCTGACGCGGCTGAAGACAAAATTCATCATCAGCCCTCTGTCCAACGGCAATGTGGCGCTGCTCACCGACATGGCCAAGTTCTCCGGGCTGCCATGGGACCTCGTGATGTCGGCGGAACTGTTCGAACATTACAAGCCCGATCCCGAAACCTATCTCGGGGCCGCGCGCCTGCTGTGCCTGCCGCCGGAACAGGTGATGATGGTCGCCGCGCACAATCACGATCTGAAGGCGGCGCAGAAGCTCGGACTGAAAACCGCGTTCGTCGCCCGCCCGACCGAGTACGGCCCGCTGCAGAAACACGATTTCGAGGCAAAGGGCGATTGGGACATCGTGGCGAAGGATTTTGGCGGGATCGCCGACCGGCTGGGGTGCTAGGCCGGCGCCGCCGGCAACGCCCGCGCCCGGGGGATGGCGGGTATAAGTCCGGCCCGCGCCTTGCGAATCATTGAACTGCGGGCGGCCTTGCCTATCTGCTGGCAGCATCATGACGCTTCCCGCATCCGCATTGCCCGTTGAAGTGCCGCCGGCGTTTCTTGGCGTGTCGCACTCGGCGACCGGCAAATCCTGGCGCGACCGGCTGGATGCGCGCGGCGCGGCGCGCGCGCTCGCCATCACCCAGCGCTACCGGTTGCCGGAAATGCTGGCGCGGGTGCTGGCCGGGCGCGATGTCGAGATCGACGCCGTCGAGGACTTTCTCGATCCCACCATCCGCAAGCTGATGCCCGATCCGCATACCGTGACCGCGATGGAAACCGCAGCGAGGCGCATCGCCGAAGCCGCAGCCAACGGTGAAAAGGTGGCGATCTTCGGCGACTATGATGTCGACGGCGCGACCTCGGCGGCGTTGCTCGCATGGCATTTGCGCCATTGCGGGCTCGATCCGCTGATTCACATCCCGGACCGGATTTTCGAAGGCTACGGCCCCAACACCGAGGCGGTGCGGGCGCTGGCGGCCAAAGGCGCGACGCTGCTGGTGACGGTGGATTGCGGCACCACCAGTCTCGAGCCGCTTGCCGAGGCCCGCCGGCTCGGCCTCTCGGTCGTCGTCATCGACCACCATCAATGCGGCGACGAATTGCCGGAGGTCGACGCGCTGGTCAATCCGAACCGGCCCGACGACCTGTCCGGCCTCGGCCACCTCGCGGCAGTCGGTCTCGTGCTGGTCACGCTGGTCGCGGTCAACCGCGAGTTGCGCGGCCGCGGCTTCTGGACCGATCAGATGCCGGAGCCGGATCTGCTCGGCATGCTGCATCACGTCGCGCTCGGCACCGTTGCCGATGTCGCGCCGCTGATCGGGCTCAATCGTGCTTTCGTCGCCAAAGGCCTGATCGCGCTGCGGCGCCGCGATCACGTCGGCCACACCGCGCTGATGGATGTGGCACGGCTGAACGGTCCGCCCGAAGCCTGGCATCTCGGCTTCATGTTGGGGCCGCGCATCAACGCCGGCGGCCGGATCGGGCGCGCCGATCTCGGGGTACGGCTGCTGCTGGAAGGCGACGTCTCGGAAGCGGCGCGGATCGCCGCCGAACTCGATCGGCTCAACGGCGAGCGCCGCGTCATCGAGCAAATGGCGGAAGCGCAGGCCGAAGCCGAAGCGCTGGCCTCGCTCGGGCTCGAAGACAAGGGCGCGGTGATCGTCACCGCGTCCGAAGGCTGGCACCCCGGCGTGGTCGGCCTGGTCGCGTCGCGGCTGAAGGAAAAATTCGCGCGGCCGGCGTTTGCGATCGCGCTCGAGCCAGGCGGCATCGGCACCGGCTCGGGTCGCTCGATTTCCGGCGTCGACCTCGGCAAGGCCGTGCGTCAGGCCGTTGCCGGCGGTCTGCTGATGAAGGGCGGCGGTCATGCCATGGCGGCGGGCGTGACGCTGCGCAAGGACCGGCTGGCGGAGTTTCGCGCCTTCATGGAAAGCGCGCTGGCGCAGGATGTCGCCAATTCGCGCCACGAAAAAGAGCTGTTCATCGATGGTGCCATCAGCGCGCGGGCGGTGACGCCGGAATTTGCCGCGATGCTCAACCGCGCCGGTCCGTTCGGCAGCGGCAATCCCGAGCCGGTGGTGGCGCTGCCGTCGCATCAACTGGTCTATGCCGACGAGGTCGGCCAGGCGCATCTGCGGGTGCGGTTCAAATCCGGCGACGGTGCGATCGTCAATGGCATCGCGTTTCGATCGGTCGGCCAGCCGCTCGGCAACGCCCTGACGCAACATCGCGGGCAGCCGCTGCACGTGGCCGGATCGCTCGCAGTCGATCGCTGGCAGGGCACCGAACGCGTGCAATTGCGCGTGCTCGATGTCGCGGTGCCCGATCAGGGCCCGGCGGTGATACGGTAATTTCTCTACCGTGTTCCGGCGCGACCACCGGATTTCCGTAGAACTGCGTAGCCCGGATTTCGCTGCGCTCCATCCGGGCTACGCGGCCATGTGAGGCGGATCCGGTTACGAGCCCTGCCGCAGCCGGGCCAGCACTTTCAATCCGCCATACCCGTCGGCGGGCAGCAACCCCATCCTGAGCTGGTAATCGTGGATCGCAGCCATGGTGTCGTTGCCGACCCGCCCGTCATTGCCGCCGGTGTCGAAACCGGCCTTGGTGAGGCGGGTCTGCATCTCCTGTACCTCGGCCAGTGTCAGCGCGCGTTCCGAACCTGGAAATGGCTGCAGGAACGGCGGTGCGCCCAGAATGCGGTCGCCAAGATGGCAGATCGCCAGCGCGTAGTTCATGGAGGGGTTGTAGCTGCGCACGGCGTAGAAATTCGGTCCGAGCAGGAACGCCGGACCGCCCGGCACCGGCACCCACAACTGCGCGCTGGCATTCGGCTGTGGAAACGGCTGGCCGTCGGCGCGGTTGACGCCGGCGCTGGACCACGCCGCATAGCTTCGCTTGCCGCTGCCGGCAGCGCCGGTGGTGCGGACTTCGTAGCCCCAATGCTCGCCGCGGTGATACTTGCCGCGATTGACCAGAAAGCGCGCCGTGGAACCCAGCGCGTCGTCCGGTTTGCCGAACGGCGAAATCCGGCCATCGCGGTCGTAATCGATTCCGACATTGAGCCAGACTTCCGGCATCCACTGGGTATGCCCCATCGCGCCGGCCCAGGATCCCCGCATTTCCTCCGGCGTACTCCAGCCGCGGTCGACGATCTTTAGCGCATTGATCAGTTCGGTCTCCCAATAGGCGCGGCGGCGCGGTTCGTTCCAGGCGAGCGCTGCGAGCGAGGGAAATACTGGACGCATGTGGTTCTGCTGCACCAGCGGATCGCCATAAGCGGATTCGACGCCCCATAGCGCGAGCAGCGTGCCGCGCTCGACCCCGAAATCCTTCTCGATCCGCGCAAACAGCGCTTCGTGCTTCCGCAACGCTTCCTTGCCGGCGATGATGCGCCAGTCCGACACGCGGCGATTGATGTATTGCCAGATCTGTTCGTTGAATTCCGGCTGCTGCCGCATCTGCCTGAAGACAGTCATGTCCGGCTCGGTGTGGCCCATCGCACGGGCCCAGGTCGCCTCCGAGATGCCGCGGGCGAGCGCCCGCGCGCGAAAGTTCTCGCGCCATTGCTCGTAACCGGGCGACGCGGCGGCTGACGCCGACAGCGGCGGCACCAGCAGGGCACCGGCGCCGAGACCGGTTCGCAGCAGGGCGCGGCGCGTCAGTCCGTTCAGGGAATCACATGGTTTCATCGCGGCAGTGTAGCGGCCCGGCTGTTCACCGCACACGGGAACTAGCCACCCTGCTGCAGATCTGCGGCAATTTTGGACAGCCAGCGCCGGATCGTGACCTCGGCCTTCGCCCCGAGCCCGGCCACCAGCCGCCGTTCCACCGCATCGACATGACGCCGGCAGCGTTCGAGCAGGGTCGCGCCGCGCCGGGTCAGCGTCCACTGCAACACCCTGCCATGCACCGGGTGCGGCGTCTTTCGGATGGCTCCGTCGCGTTCCAGATTGCGGATGATGACGCCGACGGTCTGCGGCGTCAGCAGGGCAACGCGGGCGAGGTCGGCGCCGGAAAGGCCGGGATAGGCTTTCAGCATGGTGAGGACGGCAAATTGCGGCGGCGTAACCGACAGATCGGCGAGCGCCCGTTCCAGCGTCAGTCGTGCCGCAGCCTGGGCCTGCCGCAGCAGATAACCGAGGTGACCCTTTTCGCCACGCTTGCCGCGACCCACCGGCGGCAATCGAACGCCGGCGAAACCCTGATCCGGAACCGGCCTTCGGCTTCGACCGGATTTTTCCGCAAAGCCCGGTTTTCGCCGTTCCGGCGCCTGTCGAGGTTTGCGTGATCTCGCTCTTGTTACGGTCTTGCGCATAGTATCAGTACTCTTATAATAAATCAGGGTACTGATAACACAGGAATACATGAATGTCACAGGCACGGAGCGAACGGGAGGATTTCAGCGCACTGGCGCCCGACGTCGCCGAGATAGTCCTGGCGCTGTCCCAGGCCGCCGCCAAGGCCGGCATCGACAAGCGGCTGCTCGAACTCATCAAGCTGCGCGCCTCGCAGATCAACGGCTGCGCGTTCTGCGTGCAGTTTCATGTTCTGCAAGGCGAGGGCCTCGGCATCGCCGCCGACAAGCTCAACCTCGTGGTGGTCTGGCGCGAGACGCCGATGTTTTCGGCGCGGGAACGCGCGGCGCTGGCGTGGACCGAGGCGCTGACGCGGCTGACGGAAGGGGTGAGCGACGAGGTGTATGCCGAGGCGCGTGCCGAGTTTTCCGAGAAGGAGCTCGCCTATCTCACCTCGGCGATTGCCTCGATCAATGTCTGGAACAGACTCGGCGTCGGCTACCGCTGGACGCCGCCGGCTCGTCAGACCGCCGTGCGCGCCGCGGCGTCGTGACGACTAGTTCTCGTTGCCTTCCTGCGGGTCGGAATGGACGACATCCTCGGGCAGGGCATGCGCCATGGCTGGCGGCGCGGCCGGTTCGGGTCCAATCTCGCGGCCGCGTCCCCCGATCAGGCGCTCATAGGCCGAGATCAGGGTGACATAAGGATTGACCCAGAGCCAGCCGTCGCGCGTGAACACCTGGACGTCGAAATGCAGGTGGCGCGTGGTGCCGTTGGGATGGTCCAGATAGTTGGACACCACGCCGATTCTTTCGCCTTCCTCGACGCGGCGCCCGTTCAGGATTCCGTCGGCGTCCAGCCGCGACGGATTCATGTGCATATAGCGGAAGCGGATATGTTCGTTGCGGGTGTTGACCTGCAGGGTCGCCGCCTGCTGCCTGAAGGCGCGGATCACCACGCCGTCGCGGGCGGCAACCACGGCCGGCCGGGTTGGATCGCAACGGTCGGCTCCCTCCTGGCGAGACGGGCAGGGGCCCGGCCGGATGTCCTGACCCTGATGACCAAATCCGGTGGGGCACTGTCCGACGCCAAAACTGCGTGCTTCGCAAAAATTGTCCTGCCAGGGATAGCTGGTCATTCCGCTGGCCGCTTCCTCGAACGCAAGCGGTTTGTCGAACAATTTGCGGTTGGCGAATGACTGGGAGTGGGCAAAGGCCGGGGCTTTTTCCAGCGGAAACCGGATTTGCGAATAGACGGTGAGATCGGCGCGGCCGCCCTGCTTGCGGGAGCCAGTGCTGGCGATGATGTCGCCACTCGGCCGGTAGCTGAAGTCAGGCGACTGCTGCGTCGGCCGTTCGGCGATGTCGGAAGAAATATTCGTGCGCGGCCGCGAGGGCAGTCCGCCGGCGATGCGCAACGCCTTCAGGAAACGTTCGGCGACCGGATAGGCCTCACGGCAAGCCAGCCGCCGCACCAGGGGCGTGCTGTCGAGGCATTGGATCGACACCACATAGGGCACCCCGAAACGGGTGAAGGCATAGCGCACATAGCCCTCCCGGATGAAACGGCGGAGGTCGGGGAATTGCGCCGCGAGCGCCTTGACGGGCTCGCCTTTGCCGCCGAGGGGATCATTGATCTCATAGGTCAGGATCGAACCGGTGATCTCCACCTCGACGGGCCGGGCGAAGACTCGCTCCGGCATCCCGTCGCCGGCACCGGGTTCGAGCGAAAACACCGCGTCGTAGCCCGCAAGGCCCGCGTCGAACAGATCGACGGGACGGAAATCGGCCTGGTAGTGGGTGACCGAAAGGCTGGCGGGCGCGCCGCTCCGCCGTGCCTCGAGATAGGCCGCGGCGTCGAACGGCAGCAGCACCGGGACCGGGCTGCTCCCGATACCCGGAAACAGCGGCGAGGTGACTGCGTTCAGCTGCAGCAGCCCGGGGGTCGCGCGCGGATCGGTGGCCGGAACCCGGCGCTGGCCCGAAAAAGTGAAGGCGGACGCGATCTCGGGCTGGCTCTGGATCTCCGACCGAAGCTGATCGAGAACGGCGCGCCATTCAACATGGACCACCGCAATCGCCGGTGTCCTGAACTCGTCGGCCAACGGGCCTGACGTGCCCGCCAACAGCAGCAAGAGGGACGTCGATGCGTGCCGGAGAAAAGGGCGGTAGACAGCCTTTGATCTAAACCGCCCGCAGAGCATGCCCGGTGATCGCCTAGTCCTTTGCGCGCTCGACGTAAGAGCCGTCTTCCGTCATCACGACGATGCGCGTTCCGGTGCCGATATGCGGCGGCACCGCGGTTCGCACGCCATTGGAAAGGATAGCAGGTTTGTAGGACGACGACGCGGTCTGGCCCTTGGTGACCGGTTCGGTCTCTACCACCTCCAGGGTCGCCCGCTGCGGCATCTGGATCGCGACCGGTATGACGCCGTGAAGCGAAAGCTTGACGGTCATGTTTTCCTGCAAATAGGGCGCGGCGGTGCCGACGACGTCCTTGGGCACCTGAACCTGATCGTAGGAATCGGTGTTCATGAAATGAAAACCGTCGGCGTCCTCGTACAGGTAGTTGAAGTTGTGATCCTCGATGGTCGCCTTCTCCACCTGGTCGGTGGTTTTGTAGCGCTCGGAAACCTTTACCCCGTCGCTGATTCGGCGCATTTCGATCTGGCTGACGGGCGTTCCCTTGCCGGGGTGGATGTTCTCGGCCGTCAGAACCACGTAAAGCTTGCCGTCTTGCTCAATGACGTTGCCCTTGCGAATAGAACTGGCGATGACTCTCAAAGCTGTTTTTCCTGATTTTCTGGCCCGGGACCGTCCGGAACGTGGGCGTTCTGGGGCCAGCGAAGCGGTTTCGGGCTGCAACATACTGATTTTGTCACTCAATGCCAGCGCTTTACGGGGCTGATCAATGGTCGGAAATCAGCAGCCCTCGCCTTGGTGGTCGGCCGCGCGGCACGCCGATGTCAGGCCATTCCTGCAGGCCAGGGGTGCGATCACCGCGGCGATCAGAGCCTGGTTCGACGAGCAGGGTTTTGCCGAGGTCGAAACCGGGATTTTGCAGCTGTCCCCCGGCAATGAGGCCCATCTTCATGCGCCGCGCACCGAGCTTTCCGGCGCCGACGGCCGGCGCGCCCCGCGGTATCTGCGGACCTCGCCGGAATTCGCCTGCAAGAAGTTGCTGGCCGCGGGCGAAGCGAAGATCTTCGAGCTGGCGCGGGTGTTTCGCGATCGCGAACGCGGCGACCTGCATCTTCCCGAGTTCACCATGCTGGAATGGTACCGTGCCGGGGCGACCTACGACGCCGTGATGGCCGACAGTATTGTCGTCATCGCCCATGCGGCGCAGGCCACCGGCATCGGACGATTCTCGTTTCGCGGCAGCACCGCCGACCCGTTTGCCGAGCCGGAGTTGCTGACGGTGGCATCCGCTTTCGAGCGCTTTGCCGGTATCGATCTGCTGGCGACCGTTACCGAGCGGGAAGGCGACCGTGGCGCGCTCGCGGCCGCGGCGGGGCGCCGGGTACGGATCGCGGACGACGACACCTGGTCGGATATCTTCAGCAAGGTGCTGGTCGAGCACGTCGAACCGAACCTCGGGCGGGGCCGCCTGACGGTCTTGTTCGAGTATCCCCCGCCGGAAGCGGCGCTGGCGCGCGCCAAATCGTCCGATCCGCGGGTCGCGGAACGCTTCGAGGTCTATGCCTGTGGCGTCGAGCTCGCCAACGGCTT